>ERZ791577.1279-NODE-1279-length-13942-cov-19.941528_pt1 | contig 13942 bp, 21 predicted proteins | sample MGYA00509969_ERZ791577 | MGnify/ENA primary metagenome ERZ791577 (study PRJEB30046, sample SAMN00791917) | human gut metagenome | study: EMG produced TPA metagenomics assembly of the A metagenome-wide association study of gut microbiota in type 2... | reverse complement strand
CACGTTCTCGGAATACGCTGATGTTTTGCAGGACTTGGAGATTGAAGATTTTTGCCCTGAACTGCAAAGAGCATTCGCTGCCATTCGTGGCTATTGGGAGCACAACGACAAGTGGAACCCGGTAGAAGTCATGGGGCGGTACGATAACTGCAAGAAAGCAATGGGTGAATGTCTGGATGCCTTCGGCGCAGAGTTCATCCGAAACGTCACCCATGACATGATGCTTGGATGGGCTAGGATCGTCAAGGAACAAGCAGCATTGTCCAGAGCCAGAGAGATTGCGTTCAAAATTGTTGATGGCTCAACCAGATATGCAGACCTGACAGGCATCTATGAACGGCTAGGCGAAGCTATCAACCTGCACAACGAGAGAAGCGATTTCATCCCGATGTGTGACGGCATAGACAACTACATCCGCAAGCTGGATGATAAGCCGGAGTATATCAGCACAGGGCTTAAAGTGCTGGACAACAACTTGCATCTTGTTCCGGGCAACTTCGTTGTGATCGGCGGCAGACCGTCTGCCGGTAAAACTGCTCTATCCCTGCAACTTGCCTGTGAAATAGCCAAGAACGGACGCAAGGTGGCGTATTTCAGCCTAGAGACCGACCCGGACACGCTCTATGCTCGTATCATCGCAAACCAGCTAGGCGTACCGCTGCACGCAGTCAAAAACAAAACTGTCAGCATTAACGAGCTTGACCGACTGGCAGCCATTAAGAAATATCCGCTGTATGTCCGCTCTGCCGCTGGTAAGAGCGTTGGATGGATTAGAACGCAGTCTATCAGGATGCAGGCAAAAGTGGTGTTCATCGACTATTTGCAGCTTATCCATCAAACCGGAGCGAAAGACCGATACAGTGCCGTAACGGAAATCAGCATGGCGCTGCATGAGTTCGCACAGTCCACAGGAACGCTGGTGGTGGCCCTTGCGCAGCTCAATCGAGAGACAGCAAGAACGGGCATTCCACCGACTGCCGCAGACTTGCGAGAGAGCGGACAGATTGAACAGGACGCAGATGCAATCATTCTGCTGGCACAGAACGTGACCACAAAAAAACGACCGGAGCAGCATTATCACTTTGCGCTTGAGAAGAACAAAGAGGGCAACGTAGGGTCACTAGACATCACATTCCAGATGGAAACCCAGCAGTTCAAAGAATGCGTGTGGATGTGAGGTGATAACTTGTGGCAGAAAATATAGGATATTTACAATCTGACAGTTCAAAAAACGGAGATGAACAGTATACGCCAAGGTATGCCGTAAGACCTCTCTTAGAATTTATTCCAGACAATAAGATTATTTGGTGTCCGTTTGACAAAGAATGGTCTGCGTTTGTCAGTGTTTTGGAAAACAATGGGAATAAAGTGATTTATAGCCATATTGACTATGGGCAGAACTTTTTTGATTACGAACCTCAAAAATGGGACATTCTTGTTTCAAATCCGCCGTTTAGCAAAAAAGACGCTGTTCTTCGTAGAGCATACGAGTTAAATAAACCATTTGCATTACTTCTTCCGGCAAATAGCATTCAAGGGAAAACAAGATTTGAGATTTTCAAAAATGACGTTCAAATGCTTTGTTTCGACCAGAGAATAGATTTTATGAATCCAAAACACATGGATAGCCCAGTAAAAGGAACTCCTTTTGGGAGTGCATACTTTTGCCGTGGTTTGCTTCCGACTAAGCTTGAATTGCGCAGATTGGACAAAAAAGCATATAACATCGCTTCTGCGCTCCAATCATCACAGTAGAATAGGCAAGAAAAACAGATAACAGGGGCAGGGCGATAAAGTTATCGTCTGAACCTCATAAATATTTTTCGTCAATCAACAAACGGAGGAAAACAACTATGAACATCACTCGGCTGGAACAAGAGACCATTGTCAACTTCAACGCAGCGGAGGATATTGCATCGGTATACACAGCTGACCCGGTGTATATGCGTAAGCTCGACAAGCTGTGCGAGCGGGAGCCTATGTCGTACAAGCTGGTCAAGCAGGACAAGGACAGTAAGTGGTATGAGATGCCCAAGCGTCTTGTTCGGTTTGCGACCACGAGAATTATGACGGATGAACAGAAAGAAGCGGCTGCGGAGCGTATGCGCAAGATGCAAGCAGAGAGTAAAATCTAATCTCCGCCAAAATCTCCAATCAACAAACGGAACGAAAAGCATGGAATGGTGTCAGGTGGTAAAACTACCCTCTGCGACTATTCCGTGCTTTTTTCTCTTGTTATTTATCAGGGTGAAACGGCAAGGTCTGAATTTGAGAAAGAATCGTCTAATCGCAGGGCTGATTGAGACGAAAGCGAACCACATGAGACGAAACGGCTGCGACTATCAGTGCCATGTGGTGGTGCAGCGCAAAAACAGCCAATCTTCCCCCCTTTCTTCCCCCTCTTTCCCCTACAACCCCTATTACCCCCTATAATCCCCCTAACTCCCCCCCTCAAACAAATAAATTGTTTGAGGCCCCCACGCCAAAATGGAGCGACAACCGGAAACAACAACCAGATGCTTTGCAAAGGTTCTTTCTCCCTACAACCCTCTATCTCCAAAAGCTACACCGTTAGCCATCAGGTCAGACTGTGACCAACATCTTCCGTCAGGTTCTATCGGCTGAATAGAGGCAGACCGTCCATCTGACCTGCCACCCTCTACGGCTATTTCACATGGAGAATTGACTCCATTTTGCGGACGGTTGAATATGTACAAATGTTGCATTGACTATTCCTAGTAGAATGCTATGGATTGAACGTAATACCATAGTGCGTTGCTAGGAATTAAATCGAGTACGAACAGACCGAATTTGATGATACGACTATTTTAGCAGAATAATCCCTAGATAGTTACTAGGATATATAAGCGTATATTATAATAAGTACGGTTGATATACGAATTTGGTATGGCTAGGCGAGAATAAAATTGATAGGTGTCTTGACACATATTGATTTTGGAATGGTCTGATGACTTAGCGACTATCGCACCTCTCTTTCTCTAAAAGGCGAACGACTATTTCTCACAAAAAACACACGACTATTTGACGATGATTCGCAAGAAAACGCTACGACTATTACTCTGCGACTATCAGCGGACAGTTCGTTACTATACTATATATAGGACTTTCAAACGGTGGTCGTCTGACGACTTTACGACTATTCCACGACTATTTTATTGGAGAAACTACGACTATTTCAGCCGGAACGCTGCGACTATTGCTGACCTCTATTGGCTATCGGGCGAAAGCCCGAAAAGGGATACGGCGGTAGCCGCCAATGGTTCCGCTCCGCCAGCCGCGCCCCTGCTGCTGGGCTGCCCCGCCGGGCTGGCATGGTTTGCGATATGCCGCACCGTTGCGCCCTTATATACCTTATTATAATAGGGCGGCTGTGTTGACCTGTACAGCGTCCGGCGTGGCGGTGGTATCTGGGCATCGGTGGAGGTGCTGCGCTTGACGGTATGCCCTCCAACGTGGTGCAGGCGGTATATAGGCGGCTTGTGTGGCTGCTGTATTGTGTGCGCTGAAATAGGGCAAATCGACGGAAAAACCCCTGTAAAGTCCTGTAAACGGTTTTGCTGTTGAGGCGGTATAATTGCATTGACGGCACAAAGGCCACTGTAAATGTTTGTATGGGGTTGTATTGCAGTAGGGCAAAATAAAAGCCCTGCACCGTGTCGGATGCAAGGCAAAAGAAAAGCCCCGCCATTGTGGGCGGGGTGGAAGTGTTGTATTATTGCTCTGTATACATATCAATTATATTGAGCGCAATTTGCAAGCCGTCCATAATGTGTTGCTCATATTGATACATATATGAGCCGTCTGCGTGCTTGCTCTTGTCTTGCAGCGCTTTATATACGCGCTGGCTGTGCAAATCCAACTGTCTGTTGATGGATGACTTGATGTTGTTAATAGTGCTATCCATAATATACCTCCTGCCGTTACACGGCCTTAACTGTGATTAGATTATATCACACTGCAAGCCCCATTAGGTGGACTTGCAAAAATATTTTTGCCCTTTTGGGTAATGGGGCGGGGTTGCTTTACGGTGCAGCCCCGCTAAAGTGTCCGATCTGGTCATTTGCTCGCTTTAAACAACGCCGAAAAAAACCAGAAGAAAAACAGAAGTGCGGATAATATCACAGCTTGCACCCCCTTATACCACGCTAAAACGCTTGTAGGTGGTTTTGCTGCTGCACTCTGCGTATACATCCGGGTGCAGCGTCTTCAAAAGCTTGCTATCAAGCCGGACGCTCTGAACGTCCTTATAAATGGCTTTTGCGGTGCCTTGCGCCATCTCCGGCGCACCCTGCATCATGGCGATAATGTCCGCCTTGATGCTTTCGTTCATTGCTTCCAGCTCTTCCAAAAGTCGCTTGTTTTCGCGGTATTCGTTCACTTTTTCCTCGAATAACGTCATTTTTTAGCCCTCCTTATTAGCTATTGAGAAATGCAATCATAACCAGCGCGCCGGAGATCATGCCGCAAACGTACCAGAGGGCAGCCCACTGGGAAAAGTCGAGTGCAATCATGTTGTAAACCCTCCATTAGTCAAACTCCGGCATTGCCAGAATGATTTTTTTGCAACGCTCAACGCTCAAGCGGTACGGCTTGGAGCGGATCAGGTTGTCTGCTACAATCTGAGTGTATACCATCAATGGCAGCTCAAACAGCCCGGCGCATTTCGGATACAGGCGCACCGCCTGGTTTCTGATTTCGGCGTTTAATTCGTCCGATCTAGTCATTTTATTGTTCCTCCAAAATCAGCTCCCGGAGTGTTTCAATGCCGGGGACACAATCGTTACACATCATAATATATACGTTTTCCATGCCATTAACGGTGATTTTAATTGCGGCAGCGTTTCCGCTGCGCTTTGCTGCCAGATACTCGTTGATTGCGTTTTCCACAATCTGCACTCTGTCCTTCCTTGTCATGGTTTATACCTCCGTGTAACCGTCTGCAATGGCCTGCGCCTTTAGCGTGTCCATATCCCGCTTGGAGACGGTGGGAACGTCCTTAGATACCCAGCCGTCAGGGACGCGGGAAAAAGTCTTTGCGTTTGTGTCGATGCACAGATAATGCGCCATTCCGTATGCGGTGTTCTTGGTTCTGAATTCTAGTTTCATGGTTTTTGTCCTCCTGTTTTGTGGTGGTGTGGTGGTGTACATCCTCTGTACATTTACTATTATACACGATTAAACGTACAAGTCAATAGTATATTCAAGATTAAACGTACAAGCATATAAAAACGTTGCGCACGCAACATACAAGCACTGCACACCTCAGCGCTTGCCGCCGTCCAGATCTGTCCGGCATGGTCTGCCTTGCATCTGGCACGGCCTGTGCTGCTGCTTGTGCTGTGCAGCCGTTCCGGGTGCGCTGGGGCTGGGGTCTCCACCGGCGGGGTATATGGGAAGAGCCGGGGGTGGGGTGGTCGCCCCCTCTCGTAGAAAAAATTCAAAAAAGGCGTTTCTCCTTCCTACCCACCCCCTTTTTTCTGCGCAAAACACCCCACCTCCCCATTGTCAATCTCAAAAATTCCGCGCAAAAACAAAAAGACCCCTACAAAGGGTCTGTGTTCTGTGCTATACTTGCCTTACAAGCCTTGAAAGGGAGGAATCTACAATGGCTAAAAGTAAAATGACAACGTGCAAGCATTGTGGCGCAGAGATTGCCGCAAGTGCAAAGGTCTGCCCTCAGTGTGGCGGTAAGAATAAACCGCCTATCTACAAGCGCTGGTGGTTTATCACCATCGTTGTTTTGATTGTCTTGTCTGCTATTGGTGGCTCCAGCGATAGCGGCAAGAAGGGCTTTGAAGAGGGCTACAAGGACGCTACATCTGACAAGGCAAGTGCATCCACCGCTTCTTCCGCTGCATCTGTTGTGCCTGAAATCAGCGAGGACGATTACAAGGCAGAGTGCCAGACTGTGGACTATAAGGAACTGTGCCGTTATCCTGAAAAGTATGAAGGAACTAAGATTGTAGTCAAGGTAAAGGTCTCGCAGATTATTGACGCAAACTTCTCCGGCAGCGAAAAAGCATGGAGAACCTACACGGACAACAGCGGATACGGATTCTATGCTGATGACGAGTATTATATGCTGGATAAGCGTGGTGGCGATGCTGTGAAGATTCTGGACGATGATATTATCACCGTTTATGGTGAGTTTACCGGACTTGAAAAAATTACCAGAGCGTTGACCAGCACCACCGATGAACTCCCTCGCATTGAAGTCAAATATGCAGACCTTGCAAACGAATAAGGAGAACACAATGGGAAAGAAAGAGCCGAAAAACGATTTGATTCCATGTGAACACTGCGGACACATGATTTCAAGGACAGCGAAGTTTTGCCCTGAGTGCGGTGGTGAGAATAAGAAAAGAATGAGCGCTGGTAAAATAATCGCCACAATCATTCTTTGCATTATAACCTACTATCTCGTGTTCTTTTTTGCTTCTGCATTTTTAACTTCCTGACAATAACACAAAAAGCCAGCGGCTAGATGTTCTCTAACCACTGGCTTTTCTTATAGACTGTTTACTTCACGATTTTATTGTGATAGGGATGGTACTCAACATTGGGCAAGGGCATCCAATACTTCACATCGTGCATGATGCACTTGTTGTCCCGGAGCAGAACCGGCTCAATCTCGCCGTTTTCGTCCGGTTCAAAGGAAAGCTGACCGCTATCGACAACCTTTCCGTCACAGGCGATAACAGGCTCGTGGACGCACTCGCCGTAGTCAACGGTGCGCCAGAGCTTCAGCATGGTCTCGAAAGCGTAGTTGAGGTATTCCCCCATATCCTGAATCTTATCTGCGGTAAGCATAGTTGTTCTCCTTTCACATGGGCATCTGGGTCTGGCCGTTTGTAACCTGAACCAACATAACGGAGTTCGCACACGGTCTCCACTTCTTGATGTACTCGACAGCTTCATCAAACCGCTTCTTCGGCACGTTGTTTCTGCTGTTCACATTGAACCAGTCCTGAATGTCCCGGTTGCATTCCATAAACAGCTTCTGAGAGACGCTGCGGCTCTTGTAGGCCGGGCTGTCCATGCCGCCAAGAGCGTTGATGACCACCGTGTTCACGACACGCTTCAACACACGCTGCTGATTGTAGTCGATGGTCATGGTGTTCTCAAGAGCAGAAATGCGCTGCTCCTGCTTCATGGTGCGCTGGTCAATCACAAGGATTGCTTGCAGTTCCTTAGAAAGTCCTGCGAACTGGTTGATAGACACGTTCTTCTCAAGGTCAATCAGTTTCTGGCGAATTTCCATGCCCTGCGGTGTCCGCTGAATCATTGCAATGTGCTTTGCCATGTCAAGGCTGAGAATGTGCTCAATGGAGCGCCCGCCGTTTACTAGATTTTTAGTAAACGATGAATAGTCGACGTTTTCTTTGAACCCATAAGCGGACATATTTGCAAACCAGTCATTATAACGAGACTTGATCTTGAGCTTTTCGTGTAGTTCCCGACCCAGCACTACTTTTTCGCCAGTGTCAGTGTCATACACAGGGATAACATCTTCGGAGAAGATTCGGATGGTTTCAAGATTATTATTCATAGAAATTTGACCTTTCTATCTTGCGAGAGCAGGCCATCTCTGGTATAATAACCCAAAGAGGGTCTATACTCTCTGAGCGTTTCATAAGACGTTCGCTGTGGTCGTCAAACTTTAGCGAGCGTCTTATTCTTTTTCATCGGTCTCCGGGATGGGATGCACCTCAAAGAACGTGTCACGGATGGCTGCGGCCTGTGCGACCTTGTGTTCGGTGCAATAGGCTTTCAGCCACTGGAACTGCCGTTCGGTCAGCGCAACAGTGAACGTGTGATTGTGGCGTTCAAGATAAGGACTATACATAAACTCACCTCCCTTCATGTGGGTGCAACCAGTATACGCAATATGTTGTGGTTTGTCAATTACGCAAACGCTTAATGTAGTACTGGTATCTGTACAAAATCTAAAAGTTTGTAGATTTGCACAAAACTCAGCCCTTATTTTTGTTTGCTCCCGCTTCGTACCCTGCCCGGTAGTTCAGCTCGGACAGCTTACCAAGCGCTTCTGCGTACTCCCTATCCTCGCTGGTCGGCTCTTTTCCGTGGGCGAGGGTTTTCAGAAATTCTTCGGTTGTCGTGGGAAAGTTCATGTTTTTTGCTCCTTTCTATTGCAGAAGCGGTCTGCTTCTGCTATAATAATTGACAGAAACCGAGACTGCGCCCTTGGTTGCGCAGCTTCTGTTTTGTGGTGGAATAGGTCGTCAGTACTACTTTGGTCGGTGGAGCTGACGGCCTATTTTTTATGCCACAAAGGATAAATCTACCGTTGCTGGTTGATTCATCGTGTGTTCTGCTGTCTTAGATTATAGACGCTTGGTATATAGTTGTCAACAGCCCAATTTGTATAATTTACATCAGATATATCTGATTTTTACTCATTCTAACGTAAATTTACGTTATTTGATAGTGATTTTGTAAATGGATTAGTTTACTTTAATGGTAACGCTCGAAAGTATATTTTTCGATAATTCGTAAGGCTACTATTCAAGTATACAGTTTGTAAAGCAACGGAAAAGTTTACAGCCGTTTGACCACCCTATTGATAGTAAAAAGCTAAAAATACGCAAACTTTCTCTTGACGATTAAACGTACATAGTGTATAATAGAGTCAAGAAAGAGAGCTGGTAAAAATGAAAAATGTAGCTGCGTATGTCAGAGTTTCCACTGATGGGCAATGTGGCGAAGATAAATTCGGAATGGAAGCCCAGAAAGAGCAAATCGAAGAATACTGCCGCAAGAATGATATGAATATCATCAAGTGGTTTACCGATGCTGGCGAATCTGGCGCAAAAGAAAGGCCGGGATTTGACAGTATTGTGTATGGCGATGTTTCTAATCCGCCATATGAAGCGGTTGTTGTTGCAAAAAGTGATCGAGTTGCAAGAGACATCAACGTTTATTATTATTACAAGATGCTTCTGCTCAAAAAAGAGATTTATCTTATTAGCGTTGCAGAAGATTTTGGTAAAATGGGAGTTTTTTCTACAATGCTTGAAGCTTTTACCCTTTGCTGCGCTCAAATGGAGCGTGAGAACATCACGAAAAGGACTTCTAGCGGCAGAGCCATTAAGGCTGCAAGTGGCGGCTATAGTGGCGGCAAGGCTCCTATGGGGTACGAGGTTAAGGATGGTGAACTTTCAATCAAAGAAGATGAAGCGATAATTGTTCGGCGTGCTTTTGAATTGCGTGATGCTGGAAATACAATTCGTGGCATAGCTGACAAATTGAATGAAGAAGGCTACTGCGGCAGAAACGGAAAGCCGTTTACATCTAGCACAATTCAATCCATTCTTGGAAACAGAAAGACCTATGAGGGATATTACCGTTACGGTAAAAGTGATGAATGGGTAAAAGGAAAGCAGGAACCTATTTTATAAAAAAATATGGAGGATATTTTTATGATTGAAAAGAAGGTTGAAGATTCAACTGCTTGCAATGCGTTTATGAAGAACGCAACTGCTGTAATTCTTGAGTATGTCCTTGAAGTTGGAATTGATAAAGCTGTTGAAGATTGCGTTAAAGATAGTGAAATTGTTCATTGTTTTCCTCATCTTGAATCCTACGCAAAGGAACACGGGTTTATCTGACTCGCCAGACATGGTATCGGATTGCTGAACAGAGAAAGGCTGGATAAAATGACAGAGATGGATAAGTTGGATGCTATGCTTACAGAGCGTGGCATTGAACACACATACGGTCGCAGATTCCCCGAAATGGATGAATTGGTATCGAAAGAGCCTGATTTATTCAAAGACCAAGACTGGGGAACGCAGATTGTGGTCTATGATGGCGAACTGCGAGCATGGGATGCTATCTGCGGATATGGTTCATATGGCTATGAACAAGGCTTGATTGAAGTGATGGGCTCTGTAACGGACAAAGATGTGGAAGGGTTCCTTACAGCAGATGAAGTCATTAAAAGGCTGAAAATCAGTTGACATTGTTCGCAACCTAGAATAAAATCAAATTAGAAAGGCGAAATAGCATGAAAACCGTAAAATTGTCAGAACAGAGTTTGAAACTTATTGAAACGCTGTGCGATTACGCCAACAAGTCTGATATTCTTAACGCTGTCGCAGACGCCTTGTACTATGACGCAGATGAATTGAAGCGCAGGCTCAACCAGCTTGCGGAAGAGGTCAAATAAATCGCACTTTCAATCTGTTAAAACGAATTTTAGCAAATAATTTTCCGAAAACAGCATTATAAAACCGAATATTTGATTTTTGTGCAGTTGTAGGCACTCTTTACATTTTCAGGTAGGGGGTGCCTATTTTTTTATGCAGCCAAAGCAGTGTATCGCCATCATTGACAGCATCAAAGCGTATGCAAAGCAGAATCCGACAGAAGCACAGGTCTACGAGGACTGGTTTCAAGCGGTCGTGAATCTAAGAGATGCCCTGCCGCAAGACAAGCGATTCGATGCCTACAAATACTCTGGAGAACTGCGCTCTGTCTGTGCAGCCATGATGGGCAAAATGAAAACAGGCGAGGATGTGGCGAAAATCTATGACATTATCCGCCGGACGTACCTGTTTGAAGCGAAGGATGTGTTCGACAGCTATTGCATTTACCTTGAATGGAACCGTGCGCCGGAGAAGAAGTTTTATCAGCCGAGACGCAGGGTTCTGAAAGTGCTGGCGGACGACCTTGAGGACTTGTTTTATAAGCGGATTGACTTCTTGGGAGTTAGTCTACCCGCTCGCGTAGGTAAGCTTTTGAGTGATGATACGCCAATTCTTACGCGAAACGGTTGGAAAAATCACGGCGATTTACAAGTCGGTGATGAAGTTATCAGCCCAAAAGGTCAGTTTGTAAAAGTTCTGGCAGTATCTCCGAAGAATTATGCAAATATCCGCTGCCATTTCTCTGACGGCACATACATTGACTGCCATGAAAACCACGAGTGGCCGGTCTTTAACCGTCATAAGAACGGATTTGATGTGGTCGAAACTAAGCGGATGATGGAGGATTATGTTACCGATACAAAAGATGGCATAAGATTCTGTTATCAGGTTCCGTTCAAAAACTTCGTTGATGGAGAGTATAAGAAACTGCCCGTCGAGCCGTATACGTTGGGTGCTTGGCTTGGCGATGGTCGCAACCAACACCCGGACATTTGCGAACCGCCTTGTGATCGGGCGATTGTCGAGCGCGTCATTAACGATGGATACCCGGTTAGTTGGCATACGGTTCACAAGGACACTGGTGTTGAGTACTACGGATTCTCTGGCTTGCGACAGGCACTTCAAAAAGGCGATATGTGCCATAGTCACCGCCGCTGCGTGAAGCATATCCCAGAAGAATATTTTACAGCCAGCATTGCACAGCGCATGGAATTGCTTGCTGGTCTGCTCGATACAGACGGTACGTTACGGGCAAAAGAGCATCGGTACGCTTTTTCTACCACAGAGCCGCAAATGAGAGATGATTTTGTCACGCTGGTTTCTACCTTTGGATGGAGATGCAGCGTGGCTGAATATCCACCTCGTGTATCATCTAGTGGCATTAAAGGCAATCTGACAGTCTATTCCATCTCTTTTAATCCTACCTGTCCTATTCCCTGCGTTGTTCCTCGCAAGCAGTTAAAGAAGTTCTCCAAACCTCGTCGTGTGGCGTTTTGTGGGTTTGAGCGCATTGAATCGAAGCAGGGCAACTGCATTCAGGTTGAGGGTGGCGTGTACTGCGCTGGTAAGCGGCTGATTCCAACCCATAACAGTACCCTGTGCATCTTTTTCATCACATGGCTGATGGGCAACCGCCCGGACGTTGCATCGGTTATGAGCGGACATTCTGACAAGCTGACTAACGGCTTCTACGGCGAAGTGCTGTCTATCATCACTGACCCCGTTACCTATAACTGGGGCAAAATCTTCCCGGACGTTCAGCTTGTAGATAAGAGCGCAAAAGACGAAAGCGTTGACCTAAACCGCAAAAAGCGTTTTCCAACCCTAACGTGCCGCTCCATTGGCGGCACGTTGACTGGTGCTGTTGAAATTGGCGAAGGTGGCGTTCTGTACAGTGATGACTTGATCGAGGATTTGGAGGAAAGCCTGAACGTTGAACGTCTGAACAACAAGTACGATGCCTATCTGAACCAGCTAAAAGACCGTAAAAAGCAAGGCGCATTGGAGCTGATGGTCGGCACACGCTGGAACGTGCTTGACCCTCTAGGGCGCATCCAAAACCAGTACGCAGACAATCCAAAGTACAGATTCCGGGTGATTCCGGCTGTGGACGAGAACGGACACAGCAATTTCAATTATGACTACGGCGTGGGATTTGACGATGCCTACTATGCCGATATGAAAGCCAGCATTGATGATGCAACATGGTGGGCAAAGTACATGGGCAAGCCCTATGTGCGTGAAGGTCTGCTGTTCCCTGCTGATGAGCTGCGATACTTTAACGGCGTTCTGCCTGATGGTGAGCCCGATCGGAAGCTTATGGTCATGGATATTGCATGGGGTGGCGGTGACTTCACCGCCTGTCCTATCGCTTATGTGTACGGCGATGCTGTGTTCATCCCTGACCTTGTGTTCAATAACGGCGACAAGACCGTGACCAGACCGGAAGCCGTGGGCAAAATCATCCAGCACAAAATCAATGTGGTGCGCGGAGAAGCCAACAACGGCGGCGATGAATACTGTGACGTTGTAGACAGCCAGCTCCGGCAGCAGGGTTATCACTGCTCCGTTCGCAGCCAGCGTGCGCCCAGTGGTCAAAGCAAGCTGTCCAGAATCATCCAGTATGCGCCGGACATCAAACGGTTCTATTTCCTTGACGAGAAGCATCAGTCGAAAGAGTACAAGGCGTTCATGGAGCAGGTGACAATGTTCACGCAGCTTGGCAAAGTTCCGCACGATGATGCACCGGATAGTCTGGCACAGCTTGCCGATGAATTGTACAACGGAATCAGTAAAATTGAGCCTGTCAAGAGGCCGTTTTGATTAAAAACACAATATATTGTGTTCGCTGGGTCTATTTATTTGATTTCACCACTTGACAAGGCTTATAATGTACGCAGGAAGTTTTGCAGCTTCCCTTAAAGGAATAGCTTTCACGCGGGGTTTTGTCATTTTACTCGCGTGCGTGTCAACAAGCATATTCCTCCTTTCACCGGTGGAGGTTTTCTCACTCTTTCGCCTTCACCGGGCTTTATATGTTGCGTTTCCAATTGTAAGGGGAATGCCAGCCTGTCTCCCCCACGGCTGGCAAGCAACGGTTCGATTCCGTTACGCAGCACAACCAACTACCTAGCTTTGCATGGACTTATTCTCCAAAACCTCCACCGCTATTCCCGGCTCTCGATGCGATGTTTAGGCATGACATTGCAAAGAACAGCGGTTAACCAATCAAGCCGGGTTTCTATGTTGCATTAGCTCGGTCAGGCTAGAGCATCCGGCTCATAACCGGATCGTTGCAGGTTCGATTCCTGCACGCGGCATGATATGTTCCCGTAGCTCAATTGGTAGAGCACTGGTCTCCAAAACCAGAGGCTGCAGGCTCGGTCCCTGCCGGGAATGCCAGCTGCGTACCCTGTGAGGGGGCGGCGCATGACTAACAAGACATCACATCCACTTGGCGGGGTGCCCATTGTGGACACATTACGATATGCTGCCATAGCTTAGTGGGCTAGAGCGCTTTGCATCTGATACATGCAAGGTAACATTGGCGATACACACCACCCATGGCTCTGCGTTTAGCCAGCGCAGAAGTTAATGCGGTGTGGGCGTTGGTTCAAATCCAACTGGCAGCACCAAAATTGCAGCTGACCCGTTTACGTCTGTCCGACAACTGAATGTAAAGGCTGCAATGGTTTTTTTCGGGCGAAGAATAGCACGGCTGGAAGTGCGAACAGTTTCCCAGTAGCTTCTGA
>ERZ791577.1277-NODE-1277-length-13953-cov-4.953950_pt1 | contig 13953 bp, 10 predicted proteins | sample MGYA00509969_ERZ791577 | MGnify/ENA primary metagenome ERZ791577 (study PRJEB30046, sample SAMN00791917) | human gut metagenome | study: EMG produced TPA metagenomics assembly of the A metagenome-wide association study of gut microbiota in type 2... | reverse complement strand
GCCCGATATTTCAAGTCTGCTACCTCCCAAGCTTGATGCTCTCGCCATTGAGTTACACGGCCTCCAACGGCGACAATACCCTTTCCATCTGGGGTCAGGCGTCCGTCTGGCTGCCCTCCGATGTGAATGAGGTCGAGAAGGTGCCATTCCTGCAGGAATTGCAGGCGGCTACCGGTGTCAAGCTGAATCTGACCGCCGCTTCCGGCGACACGAAAGAGCAGTTCAACTTGATGATTGCGGGCGGCAAGGACAACCTGCCCGACATCATCGACAACGTGGACTTCTTTGAGGGCGGCGCGACCTCCGCTTACGAGAAGGGCTACATCATCGAACTGAACGATCTGATTGACCAGTACGCCCCCAACTTCAAAAAGTATCTGGAAGAGCACCCCGAAATCGACAAGCTGGTCAAGACCGATGACGGCAAGTACCTGACCTTCCCGTTGATTCGCGGCTCCGACGAGCTGTGCAGCTTCAACGGCCTGATTGTCCGCAAGGACTGGCTGGACGAGGCCGGGCTGGATGTGCCGAAAACGATGGACGACTGGTACACCACGCTGACGACCTTCAAGAATGACTTCGGCGCAACGGCTCCCTTCGTGCTGGACGCCACAAACCACTGGCATTACAGCGCCTTTGCCGAGGCTTACGGTGCGGCCTATGACTACATCCAGAAAGACGGCAAGGTCGTCTTTGGCCCCATCGAGCCGGGCTTCAAGGACTTCCTGACCGAGATGAACAAGTGGTATGAGGAAGGCCTGCTCGACCCCAACTACCTGACCTCCGATAAGAAGGCCCGCGATGCGGCTGTCACCACCGGTCAGGCCGGTGCCCTGTGGGGCGCTGTCGGCGGAGGCATCGGCAAGTACATGGAAGCCGCCCAGGCTACCGACCCCGACTTTGAACTGGTCGGCGCACCGTCGCCCACGCTGGACGGCACTTCCACCCCGATGAGCGGCTACAAGGCCGATTACGCCGGCCTTAGCGGCATGGCCATCACCTCCAATTGCAAGAATGTGGAGTTGGCCGTTAAATTCCTCGACTACGGCTACAGCGAAGAGGGCAACATGCTCTACAACTTCGGCACCGAGGGCGTCAGCTACGAGATGCAGGACGGTAAACCCGTCTACACCAGCCTTATCACCAACAATCCCGACGGCTTGACCATGGCCCAAGCCATGTCCTACTACATCGGCGCATCCCACATGGGCGGCGGCTTTGTGCAGGATCTGGACTACTACAACCAGTACCTGGCCCGCCAGCAGCAGCGTGACGCCGTCAAGACCTGGTCCGAGACCGATGCCGCCAACACCTTGATTCCTCCCATCGCGCTGACCGCCGAGGAGAGCGCTGAGTGCGGCAGCATCGACACCGACATCTGGACGCTGGTTGACGAGAATGTGGCCGCGTTCATCGCAGGCGAGCGCTCCATCGATGAGTTTGACGACTTTGTGGAAGAAGTCAAGAGCCTTGACGTGGACCGTGCCATTGAAATCAAGCAGGCCGCGCTGGATCGCTACAACGCAAAATAATTCCCGGCACCATGCAGCAAAGCCTCCGCCGCCTATGGCGGGGGCTTTGCCCTTATGAAACCTAAGGAGGAAAAGCTGTGAGTAAAGTTGTAACGCTCGACCGGCCAAAGCAGGGCTTTTGGGCCAGACTGAAACGGGATTTCAAGAAAAACTACCAGCTCTATCTGCTGGTGCTGCCCGTGCTTTTGTACTATATCATCTTCTGCTATAAGCCGATGTACGGCGCCTTGATCGCATTTCAAGACTACAACCCGCTGAACCCCGGTGTTCTGAACAACGAATGGGTAGGATTCAAAAATTTCATTGACTTCTTCCAGGGCAAGTATTTCTGGCGCTTGATTAAAAACACCGTCACCATCAGTCTGAGCAGCATTATTTTCGGCTTCCCGATTCCCATCATTTTTGCGCTGTTGCTCAACGAAATTACGCATAAAAAGTTCGTCAAGGTCATCCAGACGATGTCCTATATGCCGCACTTTATCTCCATTGTCGTCGTGTGCAGCATGATTATGAGCTTTACGAACTCCGGCGGTTTCATCAATGAGATCGCGCAGTTCTTTGGGTACAGCGGCAAACCGATGCTCTCCAACTCCGGCTTGTTTGTTCCGATTTATGTTATCTCCGCCATCTGGCAGGGCATGGGCTGGGACAGCATCCTCTATATCGCCGCGCTGGCGGGCATAAATCAAGAATTGTACGAGGCCGCCGAAATCGACGGTGCGGGCCGTTTCCAGCAGCTTTTGCATATCACGCTGCCCGGCATTGCACCCACAATCGTTATTATGTTCATCCTGCGTATGGGCAGCTTGATGAATGTCGGCTATGAGAAAGTTATCCTGCTGTACAATCCGCTGACTTATCAGACGGCAGATGTTATCTCGTCCTACGTCTACCGCATGGGTATTGAAAAGATGAGTTACAGCTACTCCACAGCGGTAGGCCTGTTCAACTCGGCCATCAATGTGCTGCTGCTGATCATCACGAACTGGTTCAGCAAGAAAGTTTCCGATACCAGTCTGTTCTAATGGAGGTTTGCATATGAAAATCAAAGAATCTCCCAGCCGCAAGGTATTCAACGTATTCAATATTTTGCTGATGCTGGTCATCGGATTTATCTGCATCTACCCTTTTTTGTATGTGGTGTTCGCTTCGTTCAGCGATGCGGCGCAGTTCTTCCAGTACAACGGTGTGCTGCTGGCCCCGAAGGGCTTCTCAACGGCGGCTTACAAGGAAGTGTTCAAAAACGGTGATATCCTGCGCGGCTACGGCAACACGATTTTTGTTGTGGTCGTGGGCACGGCGCTGAACATTGTGCTTACGGCGCTGGGTGCATACTTCCTCTCCCGCAAGAACGTCATGCTGAAAAAGCCCATCATGATGATGATTCTGCTGACAATGTACATCAGCGGCGGTCTGATCCCCAGCTATCTGAATGTCCGTTCGCTGGGGCTGTACCAGTCCTACTGGGCGCTGATTCTGCCCGGTGCCATCAGCACGATGAACCTGATCATCATGCGCTCGGCGTTTGAGGCCATCCCCGAAAGTCTTGAAGATGCCGCCCGCGTGGATGGTGCCAACCACTTTGTGATTTTGTTCCAGATTGTGCTGCCGCTGTCCAAAGCCACGGTGGCCGTGCTGGTGCTGTACTACGGTTTGGCCCACTGGAACGACTGGTTCGCCCCCATGATTTACTTGCAGGGTGCACCGCAGAAATACCCGCTGCAGCTGATTCTGCGCAATATGCTGATCGACAACCAGATGGTGGACAGCGCCAGCGGCGGCAACGACCAGTTCTTGATTTTTGAGACGATGAAATATGCCGTTATCGTGGTTTCGACCCTGCCGATGCTGATTTTCTATCCGTTTGTGCAGAAATACTTCGACAAAGGCGTTATGGTCGGCAGCGTGAAGGGGTAATACTATGAAAACTTGCACCACAAAACAGGACTTCCAACAGCTTCTATCGAACCTGCTGGCACCGCTGAAGCCGTTTTATCTGGAAAGCGGAGCAGGGCTGGACATCGGCCATACCGGGTCGTGCTACCCGCAGCGCACGATTCTGATGGAAGCATTCTCCCGTCCGCTGTGGGGGCTGGTGCCGTTCTGGGCAGGCGGCGGGGCAGAGGACGACTTTGCCGCCCTGTACCGCCGCGGCCTTGTCAACGGCACAAACCCCGACCACCCCGACTATTGGGGTGGGTTCCGCCGCTGTGACCAGAAATATGTGGAGATGGCAGCGCTGTCTTACGCGCTGCTGTTCGCCCCGGACAAAGTCTGGACGCTGATTTCCGATGCGGAAAAAGCGCAGATTGCCCGTTGGCTGAACGGCATCAATGAATTTGACGTGGCCGACAACAACTGGCAGTTTTTCCGCATCCTTGTGAACGTGGCGTTGAAAAAAGCGGGCCAACCCTATGATGCCGAAAAGCTGGAAAAGAGCCTGAACCGCATCGAGGATTTCTATTTGGGCGACGGCTGGTATCAAGACGGTCTGACCGCGCAGAAAGACTATTACATCCCGTTTGCCCTGCACTTTTACAGCCTTGTCTATGTGCTGGCGATGGAAAACGTGGATTCGGACCGCTGCCGCCGCTACCGCGCCCGCGCCGCCGAGTTTGCCAAACAGTTCGTCTACTGGTTCAGTGAGGAAGGCCCTGCGCTGCCCTATGGCCGCAGCTTGACCTACCGCTTCGCGCAGGCGGCGTTCTGGAGCATTGCCGCCGTCACCGGACTAGACGGCTTTACCCCCGGGCAGGTCAAGGGCATCCTGTTCCGTCACTTGAACTGGTGGATGCAGCAACCGATTTTTGACAACTGCGGCATCTTGACCATTGGCTACCGCTACCCGAACCTGCACATGGCCGAAAGCTACAACGCCCCCGGTTCGCCTTACTGGTCGCTGAAAGCGTTTGCATTTTTGATGATTCCCGACGATGCGCCATTCTGGCAGGCAGAAATCGAGCCGCTGCCGGAGCTGGAACCGCTGAAATTGTTGCGCCGCGGCGAGATGCTGGTGCAGCGCCGCCCCCATGACGTGGTGGCCTATGTGCCCGGCGTGCACCATGAGAATAACCAGGTACATGTGCCGGAGAAATATTCCAAGTTTGCCTACTCGACCCATTTCGGGTTCAGCGTGCCGCGATCCGGCAAGCGCATCACCGAGGCCGTGCCCGACAGTATGCTGGCCTTTGAAATCAGCGGCCACATTTTTGTGCGGCGGCTGATCGACAGCTTCACCGTGGAAGAACACCGCGTCGTCTCCACATGGTCGCCGTTTGAGGGCATCACGGTCACAAGCGAACTGCTGCCGCAGGAAAACGGCCACAAGCGCATCCATCACATCAAGAGCAGCTTTGCCTGCCGCGCGTGGGACTGCGGGTTTGCGGTCTCGACGCGGGACAGCGGATACCACGCGGGGAAGGACGACACAACTGCGTGGGCGGCCAATGACACAAGCCGCTGCACGGTGCGCAGTCTGGGCGTACAAGGCGCGCCCGCCGTCATCTGGGGCGAACCGAACACGAACCTTGTGACCCAGACGACCGAGTTGCCCGCCATCTGCTACACCATCCCGGCGGGAGAGACAACACTGGAAACCGAAATCACCACCGAAGTGACGGAGTAAGATGATGAGACAGCACTACACGGCATGGGCCGACGAAATGTGGCGGCGCATCGAAGAAAAAATGCACACGGTCGTGTGCCGCAATCCAGGCATCATCCCCTATACCACCGACGAAAACGGACGGTACATCGACCGCTATGCGGCATCACCGGCGTTCTGGACCAACGGCTTCTGGCCGGGCATCCTGTGGTACCTCTACCAAGAGACAGGCGATGAACTCTACCGTCGCGAAGCCGAGCAGGCCGAGGAAAAGCTCGACTGCCTGCTGACGCTGGAAAAAGGCGGCGACGCCATTGACCACGATGTGGGTTTCCTGTGGCATCTGTCCGCAGGTGCGGATGAACTGCTGACGGGTAATGCGCAAAGCCGCGTGCGAACCCGCCGCGCCGCCGATTTGCTGATGGCGCGTTTCAATCCGGACGGGCGGTTTTTTACAGCGTGGAATGGCCCAGAGCGGCAGGGCTGGTCCATCATTGACACGATGATGAACCTGCCGTTGCTCTACCGCACTGCCGAACAGACTGGCTACACCCGCTATGCCCGCGCCGCGCAGGCCCACGCCGACCACACGATGCAGTATATGCTGCGCCCGGATGGTTCCTCGGCCCACGTGGCGGTCTACGACCCGGTGGATGGACACCTGCTGCACTGGCTGGCAGGACAGGGGGCCGCGCCCGATTCGGTATGGTCCCGCGGGCAGGGCTGGGCCGTGTACGGCTTTGCCTTGAGCTACCGCTACACCCGAAAGCCGGAATACTTACAGGCTGCCCGCCGTGCCGCCGTCTATGTCGAAGCTGCTTTGCAGCGTACCGGGTGGGTGCCCCACAGCGATTTTTGCGGCGATAAGCCGCTGTTGGATGCTACGGCCGGAGCGATTCTTGCCAACGGTATGCTGGAACTGGCCGAACATCTGCCCGAAGAAGCCGAACATTGGCAGGAGTCGGCGTTCCATATCCTGACCGCGCTGGAAAGCTGCTGTGACTGGAATCTGGCGCACGACGCCATTTTGCAGAATTGTTCCGAACGCTACACCGACGAAAAGCAGATGACGATTTTGTACGGCGATTATTTCTTGATGGAAGCTGTGCTGCGCCTGAAAGGCGGCGCAAAGCTGCTTTGGTAAATAGAGGAGTACATTCTGATGCTGAATGAAAAGCAAATTGAGCGTATGCTCGGCAAACTGGCAAAATTTGAGGAAAAGCTCGGCACGATGTTGTTTGACAAGGTCGACGAACTGCCGATGCTGCGCACCGAGGAGTGCGGTCCGCTGGATGCACCTCCGGCCGACGATGCGTTCCGCCCCTTTGCGGATGGCGAGACATGGGGCGGTGAGGGCAAATATTGCTGGCTGAAAGGCTGCTATACCGTACCGCAGGAATTGGACGGAAAAACGCTGTTCCTTGCCCCGAAAAGCACCTTTTACGAGGCTATGCTTTGGGTGGACGGCCAGCCCTTCGGCACGTTCTGCAACAAGATTGTCATCGGCAGCCACGGTAACCACTACTGTGACATGATTGCGCAGAATGTCCACGCAGGCCAGACCATCGACATTGCGATGGAGATGTACACCTGGCACTATCTTTCCGGCAACGACCCGTGGAAGATGGAAGAACACGGCGATTTCCGCTTCAAGCTCGGCCCTGCGGACATCTGTGTTAAAAACGAGCTTATCAACGAGTTTTATTTTGACCTCAAGACCGTCAACCAGATGGTGGAATGTCTCGATAAAGACAGCTTCCGCCGCGCCGACTTGATTCGCACCCTGCTGGAAGTCCATAAGACGGTCTACTACTCGGTCGAGGACATCGACCGTGAGACCTTCCTTGCGAAGCTGGCCGAAGCCGACACGCTGCTGAATGCCCAACTCGCCAAGAAAAACTCCGAGACAACGCCCTTTGCTGGGCTGATTGGCCACTCCCACATGGACACGGCGTGGCTGTGGCACAAGGGCGAAACGCTGAAAAAATGCGCCCGCACCTACGCCAACGAGCTGAACCTGATGGCCCAGTACCCAGAGTACACCTTTATCCAGAGCTCGGCCTATCACGGCGATATGATCCGCCGCCACTACCCGCAGCTGTTTGCCCGCATTCAGCAGGCCGTCGCCGCTGGCCGCTATGAGCCGAACGGCGGTGTCTGGATCGAGTGTGACTGCAACATTACCTCCGGTGAGTCGATGATTCGCCAGTTCCTGTGGGGTCAGCGATTCACACGAAAATACTTCGGTTACACGTCAAATTGCTTCTGGCTGCCCGATACGTTTGGGTACAGCGCGTCCATCCCGCAGATTATGAAGGGCTGCGGCGTGGACTACTTCCTAACCACGAAGATGGCGTGGAACGATACGACGACCTTTCCGTATGATACCTTCCTGTGGAAGGGCATCGACGGTACAAAGGTGTTCACCCACCTGAATAAGACCCACGTCTGGCCCGACCCCAAGACGCTGACCGACTACGTTGTGAACGGCAATGACTGCATCCGCGAAAAGACCGTCTCCGACAAGCGGCTGATTTCCTACGGCTTCGGTGACGGCGGCGGCGGCCCCCAGTTTGAGATGATCGAGATGGCCCGCCGCGAAAAAGATTTGGAGGGCGTGCCCTGCGCCGAACACGTGCTGGTGGGCGACTTTATGAAGGAGCTGGAAGCGACCTCCCACAATGTGTCGGAATACAGCGGCGAGCTCTATCTGGAACTGCACCGCGGCACGCTGACGAACCAGCACACCATCAAGCGCAACAACCGTCTGGCAGAGCGCAACATCCACAACTTGGAATTCCTGACCGCCGAGCAGGCCGCTGCCGATGGCGCAGCCGTGGACGGCAGTGCTATTGCGCGCTATGTCTCCACGCTGCTGGTCAACCAGTTCCATGACATTCTGCCCGGCACCTGCCTGCCCCGCGCCCACCAGGAGAGCAAGGCCGAGATGAAGGCCCTGCTGGAAGGCACCGACCGCGACATTGCGGCGTTGCTGGCAAAAAATGCCGATGACGCGCATGTTTCCGTCACGAATACGACTTCTTTTGACCGCTGCGATACCATCTATCTCGATGCCCGCGAGGGGCAGCACATTGCAGGCGGCTATGTCCAGCAGTGGACGGAAACGCTGGACGGCGTGCGCAAACTGGCTGTCTGCGGTGTGCAGATTCCCGCCTACGGCGCAGTTGCACTGACATGGAAAAACGGCGATGAAACGTCGAAATCAGCGTTCAAGCGCGAGGGCAATGCCCTCACGACGCCCCACAGCATCGTGACTTTTGACGAGCGCGGATTTATTACTTCCTTCATCGACCGCGACGCCGACCGTGAACTGCGCGGCGAGGGCTACCCCCTCAACACCTTCCTGCTGGCCGAGGATATGCCCATCTACTGGGATAACTGGGATATCGATGCCGACATCGAGTGCCGCTTCCACGACACTGCCGAGCTGCTGGAAAGTCGTGTCGTCAGCGACGGCGCGGTGGAATACCGTATCCGCAACCGCTACCGCATCAGTGCCAAGTCGGAAATTTTGCAGGATATGATTTTCCACGCCGACAGCGCCGACGTGACCTTTGAGACGATCATCGACTGGCAGGACGACCATCGCTTCTTAAAAACGGCCTTCGATGTCTCGGTCTTTGCCGACATTGCGCGGCAGGAGATCCAGTTCGGCTACCTCAAGCGTCCGACCGCCCGCAACACCGAGCAGGATAAGGCCAAGTTTGAGGTCTGCAACCACAAATACACCGACCTGTCCGAGACGCGGTACGGCGTGTCGATTCTGAACGACTGCAAGTACGGCATTTCGGTCAAGGATTCCCGGATGCACCTCTCGCTCCACAAGGGCGGCGTGCGTCCCGACTGGACCGGCGACCACGGTAAGCACCGCTGCACCTATGTGTTCCATCCGCACCGGGGCGGCTTCGGCGCGGAACAGGTCATCAAGCCCGCTTATGAGCTGAACTACCCCGTGCTGACAGCTGACACAGCCGCCGCAAAACCGTCCTTTGTGCGCGTGGATGCGGACAACGTTGTTATCGAGACCGTCAAGCCCTGCGAGGATGCCCAGCGCGCCTACATCCTGCGCATGTACGAGGCCGAGGGCTGCCACTGCCGCGCGGCACTGATCTTCCGCGACAGCAACGTCAAGCTGTACGCAACCGATATGCTGGAAGAAAACGCCGTGCCCTGCGACACGACGCTCTCCTTCCGCCCGCTTGAGATCAAGACCATCAAGGTCGTGTACGGGGAGTAAAATATGCCGAACGCAAAATGTTATTTAGGGGTTGACCTCGGCGGCACGAACATTAAGGCCGCGCTGGTAACAGCGGACGGCGAGATTCTGAAAGAAGCATCCGCCCCCACAAATCTGCCCCGCACGGCGGAGTCTGTCTGTAACGATATTGCCGCGCTGTGTTTGCAGCTGGCGGCAGGGGAGCAGGTCGCAGCCATCGGTGTCGGCTGCCCCGGCACGGTGGATGACGGCGTGGTGCTGTACTCCAACAATCTCGACTGGCACGATTTTGAGATGGCCGACTACCTTTATAATAAAGTGGGGCTGCCTGTCGTAATCGGCAACGACGCGAACGTCGCCGCGCTGGGCGAAGCGCTGGCGGGCTGCGGACGCAACGCCGAAAGCACGATTGTAGTAACCTTGGGCACCGGCGTAGGCGCGGGTGTTGTGCTGGGCGGCAAGCTGTTGACCGGGTACACCGGGGCTGCATCCGAGGCGGGCCACATGGTCATTCTGGATACGCCCGATGCCCCGCGCTGCACCTGCGGCCGCCCCGGTTGCTTTGAATCCCTTGCCAGCGCAACGGCGCTCATCCGCATGACCCGCGACGCCCGCCGCGCCCACCCGGAAAGTGCGCTCAACACCCTGGCCTCCGCCGAAGCCGACGTAACGGGCCGCACGGCCTTTGACGCCGCCGCGCAAGGGGATGCCGCAGGGCAGGCCGTTGTGAACAAGTACATTCACTATCTGGCCGTCGGCGTGGCAAACCTCATCAATATCTTTTTCCCGGAAGTCATCGGCCTGTCGGGCGGTGTGGCGAATCAAGGCGAAAACCTGTTAAGACCCCTGCGCGCCGCCGTCGAGCCGATGGTATTCGGCCACGAATTTGCCCAAAAGCATACCCGCATCACAACCTGCACGCTCGGCTACCATGCCGGGGTCATCGGCGCGGCGCTGCTGGCCAAGCAGGAGGGGTGACTGTATGGCAATTTTAAAACTGACTCCGAGCTGCAAGGATTATCTTTGGGGCGGCAGCCGCCTGCGCACTGATTTTGGCATTAAGAGCGACTTGGACCCGCTGGCTGAGGCGTGGGTGCTGTCCTGTCACCCGGACGGGCCGAGCTATCTTTCGGACGGTTCAACGCTGGCGGACTATGTTGCCGCGCATCCCGGCTGCCTTGGCACGGATTGTGCAAAGTTTGAGCAGTTCCCAATCTTGACAAAATTCATCGATGCGAAGAACAATCTGTCGATTCAGGTGCATCCCTCCAACGACTACGCGCTGAAAAACGAGCACCAGTATGGCAAGACCGAGATGTGGTACGTGCTGGACTGTGAGCCGGGGGCGTTCCTCTACTACGGCTTTGACCATGAAATTTCCAAGGAGGAATTCGCGGAGCGCATCCAGAATAACACCCTGACGGAAGTTCTGAACGCCGTGCCCGTGCATAAGGGCGATTGCTTCTTCATCCCGTCGGGCACACTGCACGCGATCTGCAAGGGCATCGTCGTGGCCGAGGTGCAGCAGAACTCCAACGTAACCTATCGTGTTTACGACTATGGCCGCGTGGGTGCGGACGGCAAGCCCCGCGCCCTGCACATTGCCAAGGCGCTGGAGGTGACCCTGCGTGAACCGCCCGCCAAACATGATTTCGGCGGGCAACTGGCAAAATGCGACTATTTTACGGTTGATGCCGTGCAGGGTGGATTTTTCGGCGTGGCGGAGGAAAAGTCTTTCGTTTCAGTGCTGATAACGGAAGGCGCAGGAACGCTGACCTGCGGTGAGCAAAAACAAGATGCCCAAAAAGGCGATAGCTTCCTAATCGAAGCAAACAGCGGGGCGTATGCCTTGCAGGGCGGCTGCAAAGCGCTTATCACCACAGTGTAAGGGGGAACAGGCAAAATGGAAGAAATAATCCACTCTTTTCTGATGGTCGGCCAATCAAATATGGCCGGGCGCGGCGATTTGACGCCGGAGAACGCACTGGCCCCGTCCGACTGTTTCATGCTCCGTATGGGCCGCTGGCAGCCGCTGCATGAACCCATCAACCCCGACCGTCCCGAAAGCGGCGCAAGCCTTGCCGCGAGCTTTGCGGAACAGTACAGCAGGGAAGTGGCGCCCATTGGGCTGATTCCCTGCGCCGACGGCGGCACGAGCATTACAGAGTGGCAGCGGGGCGATTTGCTGTTTGACCACGCCGTCATGCAGGCAAAGCTGGCCGCGCGCACTTCAAAGCTGACAGGAATCCTTTGGCATCAAGGCGAATACGACTGCTTGAACCCGGCCGCATTGGTCAATTATCCGCCGCTGTTTCTGGCCACGATGACGGCCTTTCGGCAAGAACTGAGGGATTTGCCCATCGTGCTTGGCGAACTGGGCTACCCGGCAAACGGTTTTACCTCGACCCCGGCCGCGCTGGTGACAGAGTTTAACCGCCGTCTCCCTGCGCTGGCCGCCGAAATGCCGAATTGTTGCGTCGTTTCGGCAAAGGCCCTCAACTGCCGTGGTGATGGGCTGCACTTTGATACGCCGTCCCTGCGGGAATTTGGCCGCCGTTATTACCGCGCATGGCAGGAGCTTGCGAAAAAACACTGAATATTTTACGGCCTGGAACCTACCAGACTTTTTTTGCAGGAGGAACTTATGATTGTCTCAACAACACAGACGAATCCTTGGATGATGGTCAGTGCGCAGAAAACTGCACCGACGAACTACATTGAAATACAGCCGGGGGAACTGCGGCAAACGATACGCGGTTTCGGCGGCTGCTTCAGCGAACTGGGCGCGCGGGCGCTGCAAAGCCTTTCGCCGCAGGAGCGTGACCGCGTGAACGACGCGCTGTTTTCGGCAGATGGGTGCGGGTTTACGTTCTGCCGCCTGCCCATCGGCGCAAGCGATTTTGCCCACGGCTGGTACAGCTATGATGAACTGCCCGGTGATTATCAATTGAAGCATTTTTCGATAGAGCGCGACAAAACGTGCATTATCCCGTGGGTAAAACAGGCGCAGAGCCGCCAGTCTGCTATGCAGTTCATGGCGTCCCCGTGGAGCCCGCCGACATGGATGAAGGAGCCGCCCGTCTACAATTACGGCAAGCTGATCCATACCCCGGAAAATGAAGCGGCCTACGCCAACTACCTGCGCCGTTATGTGGCGGCGTATGCCGAGCAGGGTATCCACATCGACCAGCTGCATTTACAGAATGAGCCGACCTCCACACAAAAGTTCCCCTCCTGCGTCTGGACGGGAGAGGAAATGCGGGATTTTATCAAGCGTAACTTTGCCGACGGTATCTGCCCCGACACGGATCTGTGGCTTGGCACGCTGAACGGCCCGGCATCCGATGAACGGTACTGCTGGACACGGTTCAACAACTACGCCCATACGGTATTGCAGGATGAAGTCTGCCGCAAGGTGGTGGCCGGGGTGGGCTACCAGTGGGGCGGCAAATTTGCTGTGCAGCAGACCCATGACTCTTACCCGGAACTGGAACTGATTCAAACAGAATCCGAGTGCGGCAACGGGGAAAATACATGGGAATACGCCCTCTACATCTACGAGTTGATGCACCACTATTTCCGCAACGGTGCGTCCGCGTATATGTACTGGAACATGGTCCTGCCCGCAGGCGGTGAAAGCAGCTGGGGCTGGCGGCAGAACTCGCTGGTTACCGTGAACGAGGCACAGCCGCAGTATAACCATGAGTATTATCTGATGAAGCACTTTGCCCATTTCGTCAAGCCGGGCGCACGGTATCTGCAAACGCACGGCGCATGGTCAGCCAATACCACCGCATTCCAAAACTCGGACGGCACCAAGGTTTTTGTGATTCTGAATCCGCTGCCGCAGGAAATCCCTGTTGCAGTTGGCGGCGCATCGTATACATTGCAGAAAAATTCGCTCAACACGATCGTTATAAATCAGAAATAATGACACCGTATAAAAAGAAATACCGACGAGAGCGGCCACTATAAGTTTGAAGGACTTCCGGAAGGAAACTACCGTGTCAGATTTGAGTCTACGGACGGCACGGATCTGGGGCAGTACGATGTGACCGAGTGCGGAAAAGGAAATTTGGAGGAAAGCGCAAAGGTTGACCTAAGCGAAAAAGCGTTGAGAAAGCTGACCGCCGGCATGATTTCCAACATCGAAGCAGCGCCTACGCTGGATGAGATGGTGCGCGATGGGAAAACGGCATGGGGTATGCCGAACCAGAACATGGGTCTGATTTTGCAGGACCAGCCGGATGATTCCACGCCTACGCCCAAACCGACGGAAAAGCCCACACCCACGCCCGCACTGCCGGAGGAACCGACATCTACGCCCGGCAATGCGACACAGACTGAAGCGCTGAAAAAGGCTGCCATCGAGACCACACAACCCACTGTGTCTCCGATGCCTGTGAGTACTGCTATTCCGCAGACTTCTGATCCGCTGCCGGTAAATCTGCTGCTTCTGAGGACAATGCTTTCCTTAAGCTGCATTACTGCATTGGCATTGATTCATCGACATAAATAATGTGTGCTCACAAATCGTATTCAATTCAGCCTTCTTGTGGCATAAAAAAGTATTAATTAGG
>ERZ791577.1272-NODE-1272-length-13991-cov-4.753444_pt1 | contig 13991 bp, 10 predicted proteins | sample MGYA00509969_ERZ791577 | MGnify/ENA primary metagenome ERZ791577 (study PRJEB30046, sample SAMN00791917) | human gut metagenome | study: EMG produced TPA metagenomics assembly of the A metagenome-wide association study of gut microbiota in type 2... | reverse complement strand
ATTTTCCGGTGACAGAAAAATGACAAAATTGTCATTTTGCCAATAAGCGATTGCCATCTGATCCCGCTACTCTAGAATTGCCCGGGCAACATGCGGAGGAAATATGAAACTGTTGATTGTCGAAGATGAAAAGAAAACCGGAGAATACTTGACCAAAGGGTTAACCGAAGCCGGTTTTGTGGTCGATTTGGCCGACAACGGGCTGAATGGCTACCATCTGGCGATGACCGGTGATTATGATCTGATAATCCTCGATATTATGCTGCCGGACGTGAACGGCTGGGATATCGTGCGCATGTTGCGCTCCGCCAATAAAGGGATGCCGATTCTGTTGCTTACCGCGCTTGGCACCATTGAACATCGCGTCAAGGGGCTGGAGTTGGGGGCAGATGACTACCTGGTGAAGCCATTCGCTTTTGCTGAACTGCTGGCGCGGGTGCGCACATTACTGCGGCGCGGGGCGGCGGTGATTATCGAAAGTCAGTTTCAGGTTGCCGATCTGATGGTCGATCTCGTCAGCCGCAAAGTCACCCGCAGCGGCACGCGCATCACTCTGACCAGTAAAGAGTTTACTCTGCTGGAGTTTTTCCTCCGCCATCAGGGCGAAGTGCTGCCCCGCTCGCTTATCGCCTCGCAGGTATGGGACATGAATTTTGACAGCGATACCAATGCTATTGATGTGGCGGTGAAGCGGCTGCGCGGCAAAATCGACAACGACTTTGAGCCGAAGCTAATTCAGACCGTGCGCGGCGTGGGTTACATGCTTGAGGTGCCGGATGGTCAGTAAGCCATTTCAGCGCCCGTTTTCGCTGGCAACCCGCCTGACCTTTTTTATCAGCCTGGCCACCATCGCGGCGTTTTTCGCCTTTGCATGGATCATGATCCACTCAGTAAAAGTGCATTTTGCCGAGCAGGATATTAATGATTTAAAAGAGATTAGCGCCACGCTTGAACGGGTACTTAATCACCCTGACGAAACGCAAGCCCGACGCTTAATGACGCTGGAAGATATCGTCAGTGGTTATTCCAATGTGTTGATTTCCCTGGCAGATAGTCAGGGTAAAACGGTGTATCACTCCCCCGGTGCGCCGGATATCCGCGAGTTTACGCGTGACGCCATACCCGATAAAGACGCGCGGGGCGGCGAGGTGTATCTCCTTTCCGGCCCGACGATGATGATGCCAGGCCACGGTCACGGGCATATGGAACACAGCAACTGGCGGATGATTAACTTGCCGGTTGGCCCGTTGGTGGACGGCAAACCGATTTATACGCTCTACATCGCGCTTTCGATCGATTTTCATCTTCATTACATAAATGATTTGATGAATAAACTTATTATGACCGCATCGGTAATCAGCATCCTGATCGTCTTTATCGTACTGTTGGCGGTACATAAAGGTCACGCGCCGATCCGCAGCGTCAGCCGTCAAATCCAGAATATTACCTCGAAAGATCTCGACGTTCGCCTCGACCCGCAGACCGTGCCCATTGAGCTGGAACAGCTGGTACTGTCGTTCAACCATATGATCGAGCGTATTGAGGATGTCTTTACCCGCCAGTCCAATTTCTCAGCGGATATCGCTCACGAAATTCGCACGCCGATTACCAATCTCATCACGCAAACGGAAATCGCCCTCAGCCAGTCGCGCAGCCAGAAGGAGCTGGAAGATGTGCTCTACTCTAATCTCGAAGAGCTGACGCGAATGGCGAAAATGGTCAGCGATATGCTGTTTCTCGCTCAGGCCGATAACAACCAGCTAATCCCCGAAAAGAAAATGCTCAACCTGGCGGATGAAGTCGGCAAAGTGTTCGATTTTTTCGAGGCGTTAGCGGAAGATCGCGGCGTGGAGTTGCGATTTGTTGGCGACAAATGTCAGGTTGCGGGCGATCCGCTGATGCTGCGTCGGGCGTTAAGCAACCTGCTTTCTAATGCCCTGCGTTATACGCCACCCAGTGAGGCTATTGTAGTGCGCTGCCAGACGGTCAATCATCAGGTGCAAGTTTCCGTCGAAAACCCCGGTACGCCCATTGCGCCCGAGCACTTACCGCGATTGTTTGACCGTTTCTATCGCGTTGACCCCTCCCGCCAGCGAAAAGGTGAAGGTAGCGGTATTGGGCTGGCGATAGTGAAATCGATTGTTGTCGCGCATAAAGGCACGGTTGCGGTAACGTCAGATGCGCGGGGGACAAGGTTTGTGATTATGCTGCCGGAGAGAGAGTGATTATTAAGTTCAAATTCAGGGCGTGGTGCATCACCTCCTGGTATTGTTGATCAACAAATTAGAGAAAAACTTATTAAACATATGAAATATCGAAGGCTTTTATTTTTCAAAGTTTCACGAGATGTTTGTATATGAAACTTAGTTAAATCTGTGTTTCTTCCAATTGTAGATCACAATGCCCTTTCTAAATTTTCATCGTTATAAACAAGCCATCTATCATATAAAGCAATGAATAATTTAATCGCGATTAATCATCATTAATTGTTATATTATTCACTCAATCTATTTATCAAGTGAATTTGATAAATTCCTAATTTAAAATATCCACTATTGAGCCAGTATTTAACAACGTTAAGATGTGCAATGTGCAGATCATGTTATCAGGGTGGGGCGGTAGCGTATATTCCTTATACAAACCATCATTCATTTCAATGATTGTTATTGAATTATTTATTGTTGTGAATAAAAAGACATTATGAATATTGGTTTGACTTTGCATATCAGGTTTTTTATTACTCGCTGTAATGTACGAGCCTGTCGTGAATAACGTCGAGAACCCATCCGTTGCGTTTGTGATTATTTTGTTGACTAAACAGACACCCGTTTCTCTGAAGTAAAATCCCAGACTAAATCATCACATAACCATGACATTTTTCTGATATTCCCCGGTAACGCCAGATGTCGACTCGCTTATCTCATCCGCCCGACATGTTGTACATGCAATATGTGCGGATTATTATTCATTTTCACGGAGGTTGCTATGTCAACCGGATTACGTTTCACACTGGAAGTGGACGGCCTGCCACCGGATGCTTTTGCGGTGGTTTCCTTTCATCTGAACCAGTCACTCTCTTCGCTCTTTTCCCTCGATCTCTCCCTGGTCAGCCAGCAGTTTCTCTCCCTTGAATTTGCGCAGGTGCTGGACAAAATGGCCTACCTGACGATATGGCAGGGCGATGAAGTACAGCGCCGGGTGAAAGGCGTGGTGACCTGGTTTGAACTCGGGGAGAACGACAAAAACCAGATGCTGTACAGCATGAAGGTGCACCCGCCGCTGTGGCGTGCCGGTCTGCGCCAGAACTTCCGTATCTTCCAGAACGAGGACATCAAAAGCATCCTCGGCACGATGTTGCAGGAAAACGGGGTGACCGAATGGAGTCCGCTGTTCAGCGAGCCGCATCCTTCCCGTGAGTTTTGTGTCCAGTACGGTGAGACTGATTACGATTTCCTGTGCCGGATGGCGGCGGAGGAAGGCATCTTCTTTTATGAGGAGCACGCGCAAAAAAGTACCGACCAGAGCCTGGTCCTGTGCGATACCGTGCGTTATCTGCCGGAGTCCTTTGAGATCCCCTGGAATCCGAACACCCGTACCGAGGTGAGCACCCTCTGCATCAGCCAGTTCCGCTACAGCGCACAAATCCGCCCTTCTTCCGTGGTGACCAAAGACTACACCTTTAAACGACCCGGCTGGGCAGGGCGTTTTGATCAGGAAGGCCAGTACCAGGATTACCAGCGCACACAGTATGAAGTGTATGACTACCCCGGACGTTTCAAGGGTGCCCACGGGCAGAACTTTGCCCGCTGGCAGATGGATGGCTGGCGCAACAACGCAGAAGTGGCGCGCGGAACAAGCCGTTCGCCGGAGATATGGCCGGGACGGCGAATTGTGCTGACGGGGCATCCGCAGGCGAACCTGAACCGGGAATGGCAGGTGGTGGCAAGTGAACTGCACGGCGAACAGCCACAGGCGGTGCCAGGACGGCAGGGAGCGGGGACGGCGCTGGAGAACCATTTTGCGGTGATCCCGGCAGACAGAACATGGCGACCACAGCCGTTGCTGAAACCGCTGGTCGACGGCCCGCAGAGCGCTGTCGTGACAGGACCGGCAGGCGAGGAAATCTTCTGCGACGAACATGGTCGCGTGCGGGTGAAGTTCAACTGGGACCGTTATAACCCGGCAGACCAAGACAGTTCGTGCTGGATCCGTGTGGCACAGGCGTGGGCAGGCACCGGTTTTGGCCACCTGGCGATACCGCGTGTGGGTCAGGAGGTGATTGTGGACTTCCTCAACGGCGATCCGGACCAGCCGATCATTATGGGGCGCACCTACCACCAGGAAAACCGCACCCCCGGCAGCCTGCCGGGAACAAAGACGCAGATGACCATTCGTTCGAAAACCTATAAGGGCAGCGGGTTTAATGAACTGAAGTTTGACGATGCGACAGGGAAAGAACAGGTCTACATCCACGCGCAGAAGAACATGAACACCGAGGTGCTGAATAACCGCACCACTGATGTGATAAACAACCATGCCGAAAAAATAGGTAACAACCAGGCGATCACCGTTACCAATAACCAGATCCAGAACATTGGCGTTAATCAGATACAGACGGTTGGTGTCAACCAGGTGGAAACGGTGGGCAGTAACCAGATTATCAAAGTGGGATCAAACCAGGTTGAAAAGGTGGGGATCATTCGTGCGCTGACGGTGGGTGTGGCTTACCAGACGACGGTAGGCGGCATTATGAATACCTCGGTGGCGTTGTTGCAGTCCTCACAGGTAGGGCTGCATAAATCACTGATGGTGGGAATGGGCTACAGCGTCAATGTGGGGAATAACGTCACCTTCTCGGTGGGCAAGACAATGAAGGAAAACACCGGACAAACAGCAGTTTATTCTGCCGGTGAGCATCTTGAACTCTGCTGTGGTAAGGCAAGGCTGGTGCTGACGAAGGACGGAAGCATATTTCTCAATGGTACGCACATTCATCTGGAAGGGGAGTCGGATGTGAACGGTGATGCGCCAGTGATTAACTGGAACTGTGGTGCCACACAACCTGTACCGGATGCGCCTGTGCCGAAAGATTTACCCCCCGGAATGCCGGATATGCGGCAATTTTGAGTCAGGTGCAAAAAATTAAAACGGAACTGGTGCAGTGACCAGATAAACCATATTAAAAGCAGAAGGAATTGATTCATGGGCGGCGGAAAACCGGCGGCGCGGCAGGGCGACATGACCCGCAGGGAAAGATCATCAGAAGTTCACTTTTTGTACTAAATAATTCGCATTTTATGTTTAAAAATTGAGATATTCCTCATTACCTGAAGCTGTTTTTTATTGCTTATACATGATCAAATACTCCTTACATAATTAAGGAGAACAAAATGGAACTTAAAAAATTGATGGAACATATTTCTATTATCCCCGATTACAGACAAGCCTGGAAAGTGGAACATAAATTATCGGATATTCTACTGTTGACTATTTGTGCCGTTATTTCTGGTGCAGAAGGTTGGGAAGATATAGAGGATTTTGGGGAAACACATCTCGATTTTTTGAAGCAATATGGTGATTTTGAAAATGGTATTCCTGTTCACGATACCATTGCCAGAGTTGTATCCTGTATCAGTCCTGCAAAATTTCACGAGTGCTTTATTAACTGGATGCGTGACTGCCATTCTTCAGATGATAAAGACGTCATTGCAATTGATGGAAAAACGCTCCGGCACTCTTATGACAAGAGTCGCCGCAGGGGAGCGATTCATGTCATTAGTGCGTTCTCAACAATGCACAGTCTGGTCATCGGACAGATCAAGACGGATGAGAAATCTAATGAGATTACAGCTATCCCAGAACTTCTTAACATGCTGGATATTAAAGGAAAAATCATCACAACTGATGCGATGGGTTGCCAGAAAGATATTGCAGAGAAGATACAAAAACAGGGAGGTGATTATTTATTCGCGGTAAAAGGAAACCAGGGGCGGCTAAATAAAGCCTTTGAGGAAAAATTTCCGCTGAAAGAATTAAATAATCCAGAGCATGACAGTTACGCAATTAGTGAAAAGAGTCACGGCAGAGAAGAAATCCGTCTTCATATTGTTTGCGATGTCCCTGATGAACTTATTGATTTCACGTTTGAATGGAAAGGGCTGAAGAAATTATGCGTGGCAGTCTCCTTTCGGTCCATAATAGCAGAACAAAAGAAAGAGCCAGAAATGACGGTCAGATATTATATCAGTTCTGCTGATTTAACCGCAGAGAAGTTCGCCACAGCAATCCGAAACCACTGGCACGTGGAGAATAAGCTGCACTGGCGTCTGGACGTGGTAATGAATGAAGACGACTGCAAAATAAGAAGAGGAAATGCAGCAGAATTATTTTCAGGGATACGGCACATTGCTATTAATATTTTGACGAATGATAAGGTATTCAAGGCAGGGTTAAGACGTAAGATGCGAAAAGCAGCCATGGACAGAAACTACCTGGCGTCAGTCCTTGCGGGGAGCGGGCTTTCGTAGTAATACCCCGACTCTCCCCGTCCTTAAACACAACCCCCACTCACCACAACCTAAACTCATCCGCATCCTGCCATGCCGGAAACTTTTCTCTATATTCCCGCAATGCTGCCATCGACAGCTCCGCATCAATGCGCGTTGCCTGATGCGCGTCGGCAGTAGCGATAATCTCGCCTTGTGGATTAATCACCCGGCTGTCACCGCGATAATGGCAGCCGTTGCCATCGCTGCCGACGCGATTGCATCCCGCCACATACGCCTGATTCTCAATCGCGCGGGCCGTCAGCAATGCCTGCCAGTGCAGAGAGCGCGGAGCAGGCCAGTTGGCGACGTACAGGGCGAGGTCATAATCGTTGAGATTGCGCGACCACACAGGAAAACGTAAGTCGTAGCACACCAGCGGCAAAATACGCCAGCCGCGCCATTCCACAATCACTCGCGCATTGCCCGCTTTATAATGTAGATGCTCATCTGCCATGCGGAACAGATGACGCTTATCATAAAAATGTACCGTGCCGCCCGGCTCAACCAGCAAAAAGCGGTTAACCGAACCAGACTCCGTTTGTAATGCAACACTGCCTGCAATCAGCGCATTGCACTGCTGCGCCTTAGCTGTCATCCAGTTCACTACGTCATCTTGTGCTAGCGACGAAGCTGCCGCTTCCATGGCAAAGCCGCTGGTAAACATCTCCGGTAGAACGATCACATCGCGCCCGGTAATACCTTCCAGTTGACGATCAAAATGACGCAGGTTGGCAGGGCCATCCATCCACACCAGTGGTTGCTGCAAAAGCGTAATCTTCAAACCAGGCACGGTGTACAACTCCTTTATGCGAAGGGTTTTATAACTTTAACACCTTATCAGGCAGTTGCCTTAGCGCAGAATAAATTGATAACAAATGCTGATATTGGAAATATCTGATTTGCAAATTATCGTGTTATCGCCAGGCTTTAGGAGGTTAATAACATGGGCAGGATAAGCTCGGGAGGAATGATGTTTAAGGCAATAACGACAGTCGCCGCTCTGGTCATCGCCACCAGTGCAATGGCGCAGGATGATTTAACCATTAGCAGCCTTGCAAAGGGCGAAACCACCAAAGCTGCATTTAATCAGATGGTACAAGGGCATAAGCTGCCTGCCTGGGTGATGAAAGGCGGTACTTATACTCCCGCACAAACCGTAACGTTGGGAGATGAGACGTATCAGGTGATGAGCGCGTGCAAACCGCATGACTGTGGCTCGCAACGTATCGCTGTGATGTGGTCCGAGAAATCTAATCAGATGACGGGGCTGTTCTCGACTATTGATGAGAAAACGTCGCAAGAGAAACTCACCTGGCTGAATGTGAACGATGCGCTTTCGATTGATGGTAAAACGGTGTTGTTCGCGGCGTTGACCGGCAGCCTGGAAAACCATCCGGATGGCTTTAATTTTAAATAATTAGCGGATAAAGAAACGGAGCCTTTCGGCTCCGTTATTCATTTACGCGGCTTCAACTTTCCGCACTTTCTCCGGCAACTTTACCGGCTTCGTCGCCAGCTCTTCCGGATCAAAGTCATCAACGTTAATACTGCGCAGACGGCTTTCTTCAGCTTTCACCAGAATAGCGGCTTCATCTTTATCAATCAGCCCCTTCGCCAGCGCGTTGTGCGCCAGTTCATCCAGACGGGTAAACGGCAGGTTTTTACCCAGCTCTTTACAGATCCGCTGATGAATTGGGTCGGCGGCAATCACATCCACCAGCGCCTCTTCCAGCAAGCCAACCGGATTATGCTCGCTCGGCGTCAGGTACTGACCGCGACCAATGCGGGAACGGGTGGCGTTCGGCACTTGTAAAATCTTCGCCACTTTATGATCCAGCTTGTCAGAAGGTGCCAGATAATGACGTCCGGTCGGGAAGATCACCACATTCAGCAGCCCGGCAACCACGCGGTTCGGGAAGTTTTGCAGTAAATCATCCATCGCCTGTTCAGCCTGATACAGCGCATCTTGTACGCCCCAGTGCACCAGCGGCAGGTCGGCTTCATTACGGCCTTCGTCGTCATAACGCTTCAGCACGGCAGAGGCGAGGTAGAGCTGGCTTAAAATATCCCCCAGACGGGCCGAGATGCGCTCGCGACGTTTCAGGCTGCCGCCCAGCACTGCCATCGAGACATCAGAAAGCAGGGCGAGGTTGGCGCTCAGGCGGTTCAGGTGCTGATAGTAGCGTTTAGTGGCATCGCCGGTTGGCGTGCTGCTGGTTAAACCGCGCGTCAGGCCCAGCCAGAAGCTGCGAACTTTGTTGCTACCGACGTGACCGATATGTTTGAACAACAGTTTATCGAACGCGTTGACGTCATTGTTCTTCGCCGCTTCCATCTCTTCCAGCACGTACGGATGGCAACGAATCGCTCCTTGTCCGAAGATCATCATGCTGCGGGTCAGAATGTTAGCCCCTTCAACGGTGATGGCAATCGGTGCGCCCTGGTAAGCACGCGCCAGGAAGTTGCTTTGCCCGAGCATAATGCCTTTGCCACCAGTGATATCCATCGCATCAATAATCGACTGCTGCCCGCGGTGGGTACAGTGATACTTAACGATAGCCGACAGCACGGCAGGTTTTTCGCCGAGCATAATGCCGTAGGTAATCAGCGATGCCGCAGCATCCATCACGTAGGCATTACCGGCAATACGCGCCAGCGGCTCTTCAATCCCTTCCATCTTACCGATAGAGATTTTGAACTGACGGCGAATGTGAGCATACGCGCCCGTTGCCAGCGCTACCGATTTCACGCCGCCGGTTGAGTTGGAAGGCAGGGTGATGCCGCGGCCTACCGAGAGGCACTCCACCAGCATCCGCCAGCCTTGCCCGGCCATTTTCGGCCCGCCGATGATGTAATCGATCGGTACGAAGACATCTTTACCGCGCGTCGGTCCGTTCTGGAACGGTACGTTCAGCGGGAAGTGGCGACGACCAATTTCCACGCCCGGCGTGGTGGTTGGGATCAGCGCACAGGTAATGCCTAAATCTTCTGCACCGCCGAGTAATTTTTCCGGGTCGGAGAGTTTAAACGCCAGCCCAAGCACGGTCGCAATCGGTGCCAGCGTAATGTAGCGTTTGTTCCAGGTCAGACGCATCCCCAGCACCTGCTGGCCCTGCCATTCGCCCATGCAGACAATCCCGGTGTCCGGAATCGCGCCCGCATCGGAACCCGCTTCCGGGCTGGTCAGTGCAAAGCAGGGGATCTCCTGACCACGCGCCAGACGCGGCAGATAGTGATCTTTCTGCTCGTCAGTGCCGTAATGTTGCAACAGTTCGCCCGGGCCTAATGAGTTTGGCACGCCGACGGTAATCGCCAGGATCCCGCTCACGCCGGAGAGTTTTTGCAGCACGCGAGACTGGGCATAAGCCGAGAACTCCAGCCCGCCGTACTCTTTTTTGATGATCATCGCGAAGAAACGATGCTCTTTAAGGTACGCCCACAACTCCGGCGGCAGATCCGCCAGCTCATGGGTGATCTGGAAATCATTCGCCATCCGGCAGGCTTCTTCTACCGGGCCGTCGAGAAACGCTTGCTCTTCGGCGGTCAGGCGCGGCTGCGGATAGTTATGCAGCTTTTTCCAGTCCGGCTTGCCCTGGAACAAGTCGCCCTCCCACCAGGTGGTGCCCGCATCAATCGCTTCTTTCTCAGTGCGCGACATCGGCGGCATCACCTTACGGAAACCGCGAAATACCGGCGCGGAAATCATCGACTTACGCATAGGCGCAAAGTTAAATGGCACGAGGATAATGGCCAGAGGCACCAGTACCCACGCCGACCACAGACCAGCAACGCCGAGGGCGGCTGTCCAGGCGAGCAAAATCAGACTGCTGATAAATAAGCTCACGCGGTGATAGAACAACGCGCCGAGCAGGACAACCGTAGCGAGAATACTCAAAATCATCATAACGAAAAGCCCCTTACTTGTAGGAGGTCTGACCACTTGTGATGATATGGTTGTAGTGGATGTAAAAACATTTAGCAATGTGTTTACAATATAATTACAACAAAGCTCACATTGTTGCTGTTTTTATCCGCACTTCAGGTCAAAAAGTCCTGGTCATAGCACCTGCCCGTACTTCTCGCTTTTGGCGGTATCCGGTACACTGCATTTTGTCTATTACATTTATGCTGAAGGATATCCTCATGTACCAGGATCTTATTCGTAACGAACTGAACGAAGCGGCGGAAACGCTGGCTAACTTTTTAAAAGATGACGCCAATATTCACGCCATTCAGCGCGCGGCGGTCCTGTTAGCAGACAGCTTTAAAGCCGGTGGCAAAGTGCTTTCCTGCGGCAACGGCGGTTCCCATTGCGACGCTATGCACTTTGCCGAAGAGTTGACCGGTCGCTACCGTGAAAACCGTCCGGGCTACCCGGCGATTGCTATTTCTGACGTTAGTCATATTTCCTGCGTCGGTAATGATTTCGGTTTCAATGATATTTTCTCCCGCTACGTTGAAGCGGTAGGTCGCGAAGGCGATGTACTGCTGGGGATCTCCACCTCCGGTAACTCTGCAAACGTGATCAAAGCGATCGCAGCGGCGCGTGAGAAGGGAATGAAAGTGATCACCCTGACCGGTAAAGACGGCGGCAAAATGGCTGGCACGGCGGATATCGAAATTCGCGTTCCGCACTTTGGTTATGCCGACCGCATTCAGGAGATTCACATTAAAGTGATCCATATCCTGATCCAGTTAATTGAAAAAGAGATGGTTAAGTAAGTCTGGCGTAGGCCGGATAAGACGTTTACGCCGCATCCGGCATTTGTGCGCTGATGCCTGATGCGACGCTGACGCGTCTTATCATGCCTACAAATCTGTACGCGAACCGTAGGCCGAATAATGCGTTCACGCCGCATCCGACCTGAAAATTCTTAAATCAATCTTCGCCGGGGGCCATGCGCTCCCGCTGTTGTGGAGGTTACCCATGTGCGAATTGCTCGGGATGAGCGCCAACGTCCCTACCGATATCTGCTTTAGTTTCACCGGGCTTGTACAGCGTGGTGGTGGAACCGGGCCACATAAAGATGGCTGGGGCATTACCTTTTACGAAGGTAAAGGCTGTCGCACATTTAAAGATCCACAACCCAGCTTTAATTCCCCCATCGCCAAACTTGTCCAGGACTACCCGATAAAATCCTGTTCGGTGGTGGCTCATATTCGCCAGGCTAATCGGGGCGAGGTGGCGCTGGAAAATACTCACCCATTTACCCGCGAGTTATGGGGGCGTAACTGGACTTATGCCCATAACGGACAACTGACGGGCTACAAATCACTGGAAACCGGCAACTTCCGCCCGGTCGGTGAAACCGATAGCGAAAAAGCCTTCTGCTGGCTCCTGCATAAATTAACGCAGCGTTACCCGCGCACACCGGGCAACATGGCGGCAGTGTTTAAATATATCGCCTCACTGGCGGATGAACTGCGGGCGAAGGGCGTTTTCAACATGCTGCTTTCGGACGGGCGCTATGTAATGGCGTATTGCTCGACTAATTTACACTGGATCACCCGCCGCGCGCCGTTTGGCGTGGCAACGTTGCTGGATCAGGATGTGGAAATCGACTTCAGCTCGCAGACCACACCGAATGATGTGGTCACGGTGATTGCAACACAGCCGCTGACGGGCAATGAAACCTGGCAAAAGATTATGCCAGGCGAATGGCGCTTATTTTGCCTCGGGGAGCGTGTAGTTTGATGCCAGTTGTGGCTGCACAACTTCGTGGCTTAACGGCTTGCTGACCACGTAACGACCATTGACCACAGAAACGGTTGGTGGCTTACGGGTTTGCTCAAAGTAGTCGTAACCCGGCTTCAGTTGCTCCCAGAAGTCCTTAAAGTTGGAATATTTATGGCGCTTCATATTGGCGTCGGTCATGCGGAACGGGTAAATACTCACCTGCACGCTCGGCTGACCAAACACCAGCGCACCAGTAACGAACTGGAAGATCTCATCAATACCCTGATTGGTCATTGCGTAGCAGCCGATGGAAACACAATCGCCGTGGATCATCAGGTATTTCCCTTCATAACCATGCGCACGGTCATAGGCATTGGGGAAACCAATATTAATCGCTTTGTAGTAACGGCTGTCTGGTTTTAACTGATTACGCTGGACGCTATAAAACCCTTCCGGGCTTTTGAAATCGCCCTGACGCTGTTTTGGCCCTAAGCCGCCGGAATATTTACAGATTTTATAGCTGTCGAGCAGTTGATATTGCTCGCCCATTTTGACGTAGAGATCGAGCGTACGTTCTTCCTTGAAGATCTGGATGTAGACAGGGGATCCCATCAACTGCTGCTTATACTCTTTGCTCACTGGCGTGGTCGAGCTACTGCTGCCCAGCAAACCGGCAAACGAAACGCACGGGATCAACAACATCGCAAGAATTAATGCGATTTTACGCATACTGCTTATTCCTTGATAAAACGGTTACACACGCCAGGACGGCAAAATGGATCCCAAATCGGAATAGTCTGGATTTGGAAGGCTCACATTATCACCAAAAGAGTTTTACGCAAGCCTGTCGGCGCAGGGTTTACAAATTTCATCGGCAGCGTGCTTTACCCAAAGAGCGCCGCGTGAGTTCCAGTTCTCTCAAATCGTAAAAGTTTATCGGTAAGTTTGTAAATCAGGATCCAGTCCGGTTCGACATGAGCATCGCGATAACCTTTCCATGAACCTTGCAGCGGGTGGTCTTTATAAACAGCTGGAAGCGGTAAAGCATTATTGATAAGAAGCGTCATAAGATATTTCAATTTATTCATATCCTTATGACGCTTTTGTGCAAGTTTTACATCCTTTGAAAATTGTCCCGAGTATTCAATATCCCTTTGAATCATATTTAAATTCCTAATTTATCAAATAAATCATCGGCGTCTTTGGCCTTATGAACATCAACGCCAGCTTCGCTGTTTTTGATTGATTGAATGGTTAATTGATTAGGCTCGCGTAAATCAAACGGCAATGCCTTTTCACGCGCGACCTTTGTGAGGGTTATGCGAACCAGGTCAGAGATGGTCAGCCCCATCCCGGCCAGTACGTCCGCCGCCTGATTGGAATACGGGTACACCCGCCCGGCCTCGTCGGTGCGGGGGTAGAGGCCGAGGTTCTCGAACCACGCCAGCGGCGCAGCCTCGTCCACGGCGCTCAGCAGGCGGCGCAGGGCTTTGGGACTGCTGGTGAAATACCGCTCCGGCGTGATGTTCCGGTTGTCGAGATTGCAGCGCCCGTTGCCGGTGGCCAGAAGTTTTTTGCCCACCTTCGCGTTTTTGTCCAGCACGGTGATGTGTGCGCGGCCCTCTGCGGTCTGTGCTGCCGCCAGCGCAGCGGCCAGACCGGCTGCGCCGCCGCCCAAAATCAAAATCTGCTGCATCCTCTGCCCATCCTTTCTGTAGTAAATTTATTGTATCATAGCCGCCCCTGTTTGGCAAACACAGGAAGCT
>ERZ791577.1266-NODE-1266-length-14046-cov-5.491530_pt1 | contig 14046 bp, 6 predicted proteins | sample MGYA00509969_ERZ791577 | MGnify/ENA primary metagenome ERZ791577 (study PRJEB30046, sample SAMN00791917) | human gut metagenome | study: EMG produced TPA metagenomics assembly of the A metagenome-wide association study of gut microbiota in type 2... | reverse complement strand
ATAGCCGCATTCTGGTTTAATATCTGGTATTTCAAAACAACTAAAAAACTTTGGTAATGAAGAAATTCAAAAAATCAACAAGTATTACGATCGCCCTGCTTATCTATGTGAGTGCTACAGCAGCCTATTTCCTGCCGCGTAACACTGTCATCAGTGATATGGAGAAATACATTACGGTTGCGGCATCTTATATTATCGTGTTTATTCTCTGGCTGGTGCTGCGTAAGAAAGAAGAATTGCAGCGGAAACGTAAAGAAGAAGATGAAAAGTACAATAACACCAAAAACTATAAGTAACAATGAAAAAATTAGTATTATTCGTTTGTCTGCTTGTGGCCACAGTGGCTGCCCAGGCACAGTTTGAAAAAGGAAAGTGGATTGTGAATCCGTCAATTTCCGGGTTAGGTTTGTCGCATAATACGGATACAGATAAGACCTCTTTTGCTATTGAAGCCAAGGGTGGTGCATTCTTGCTGGATAATGTGGCGTTATTGGTACATGCAGGGGCTGCCTGGAATAATGGTGGTTCCGATACGGATGTCTATACTCTCGGTGTAGGTGGGCGTTATTATTTTAGTAAGACTGGAATCTATCTGGGTGCTGATGTTAATATGGATCGTTGGAGTTGGAGTTCAAGCAGTGATACCAAGTTTTCATTCGGAGCAGAGGCTGGCTATGCTTTCTTCTTGTCAAGGACAGTGACACTTGAACCGGCTGTGTACTGGAACGTAAATAGTGACCGTTCGGTATTTGGCCTGAAGGTAGGTTTCGGTTTCTACTTCTAAGAGGACGGAAAGGCCTTTTACACGATAGTTGATTTCGTCTCCTAAGATGATTGGTTTTGTCTTACGGGACGATTTTTTTTATCTCATGGGACGAATATTTTCATCTTACGAGACAAAATAAATCGTCTCATGAGATGAATTCATTTCAATTATTTCATGTGTAATTTCTCTTGCAGGAATTGTCCTGTATAGCTTGCTGCACATTTTGCCACTTCCTCTGGTGTACCTGCAGCTACCAGATTTCCACCTTTATCACCGCCTTCCGGTCCAAGGTCTATTACGTAGTCGGCACATTTAATAACATCCATGTTGTGTTCAATGATTACAATGGAGTGTCCACGTAATATCAAAGCATCGAATGCTTCCAGCAATTTACGGATGTCATGGAAGTGCAATCCCGTGGTCGGTTCATCAAAGATAAACAGGGTGGGGTCTGCTTTCTCCTGACTGAGGTAGTAAGCCAGTTTCACACGCTGGTTTTCACCACCTGAAAGGGTGGAGGAAGATTGTCCCAGTTTGATATATCCCAATCCCACATCTTGCAGTGGAGCAAGTTTCTTCACAATCTTCTTTTGTCCGTGTTTGGTGAAGAACTCCACGGCCTGGTTTACGGTCATTTCCAGTACATCATATATATTGGCATCATGGAACTTAACTTCCAGTGTATCTGCTTTGAAGCGTTTGCCATGGCAGGTTTCACATTCCAGAACCAAGTCGGCCATGAATTGCATTTCTACTGTGATGGTTCCGTCACCTTTACATTCTTCGCAACGTCCGCCTTCACTGTTGAATGAGAAGTAACCGGCAGTGTATCCCATTTGCTTGGCAAGCGGTTGTTCTGCCCATAATTTACGAATTTCATCGTAAGCTTTGATATATGTCACAGGATTCGAACGACTGGATTTACCAATGGGGTTCTGGTCTACAAATTCTACGTTCCGCAGGTTTTGCAGGTCACCACCAATAGAAGCGAATTCACCCGGACGTTCACTGCATTCATCCAGTTCGCGCTTCAGGGCACGGAAGAAAACGTCACGTACCAGAGTACTCTTACCGGAACCGCTGACTCCGGTTACTACAGTCATCACATTTAGCGGAAAACGTACGTTTACCCCTTTCAGATTATTCTCGCGGGCTCCGGTCAGTTCTATGTAGTTATTCCATGGACGACGGTGTTCCGGAACAGGAATTTCTTCTTCTCCCAGCAGATAACGTACTGTGTAACTATCACTATTGGGTTGCAAATCTTTCATATCTCCCTGGTAGACAACTTGTCCGCCCAGACGTCCGGCTTTCGGTCCGATATCTATAATATAATCTGCTGCACGGATGATTTCCTCGTCATGTTCCACGATGACAACCGTATTACCCAATTGTTGTAATTGACGTAATACATGGATCAGCTTATCTGTGTCGCGGCTATGCAACCCGATACTTGGTTCATCAAGAATATAGAGTGAGCCAACCAGGCTACTGCCTAATGAAGTAGCGAGGTTGATGCGCTGACTTTCACCACCGGAAAGCGAATTGCTGAGGCGGTTTAATGTCAGATATCCCAATCCTACATCGAGAAGGAAGCGGATGCGACTGTTGATTTCCGTTAGGATACGGGTGGCAACATCCGTATCATGCTTATCCAGCTGAAGGTTATCGAAGAAAGTTTTCAGTTCCGTAATCGGCAAGTCCACAAGTTCGGAGATATTTCGTCCGCCTACCTGTACATAGCTGGCTTCGGGCTTCAGGCGGGTACCGTGGCACTTTGGACAAAGTGTTTTGCCACGATAGCGTGCTAACATCACACGGTACTGTATTTTGTACTGATTTTCCTGTACCATCTTGAAGAAAGCATTGATTCCTTGGAAGTAAGGGGTACCTTCCCATAACATGCGGCGCTGCTCGTTTGTAAGTTCAAAGTAGGGGGTGAAGATCGGGAAACCGGCTTTTTCAGCACCGCGTATTACCATGTCTTTCCATTCTCCCATTACTTCGCCGCGCCAGCATACCACGGCACCGTCGTATACGGATAATGAGCGGTTGGGTATTACCAAGTGTTCATCAATGCCGATTACCTTGCCGAAACCCTCACACTCAGGACATGCACCAATAGGGGAATTGAAAGAAAACATCTGGTCACTGGGCTCCTCAAAAGCAATGCCGTCTGCCTCGAATTTAGTGCTGAAGCGGTATAGGCTGGTTGTTCCGTCAGGTTGATAGAATCGCAGTAGGCAGGCTCCGTCACCTTCGTACATGGCTGTCTCGGCAGAATCTGTTAACCGGCTGATTGCATCTTTCTCTTTAGATGCTACCATACGGTCTATCAACAAGAAAACTGTATCTTCTTTTTTAGGCTCGTATTCGTCGATACGAACCATTTCTCCGTTTACTTCCAGACGGTTGAAACCTTGTTTCATATCGATGTCTAATTGCTGCTTCATCGTTCGGTCTTCGCGGAGTAATATCGGAGCCAGTACGGTGTATCTTGTTCCTTCCGGATATCCCAACATACAGTTTACGATATCTTCTGTGGAATGTTTTTTTACTTCCTCTCCGCTGATGGGACTGAATGTCCGTCCGATGCGTGCATACAGTAAACGCAGGTATTCGTAAATTTCGGTAGAGGTACCGACGGTGGATCGTGGATTGCGACTACTCACCTTTTGTTCTATGGCAATAGCTGGCGGAATTCCCTTAATAAAGTCACATTCCGGCTTGCTCATACGTCCCAGGAACTGGCGGGCATAACTGCTCAGGCTTTCTACATAACGACGTTGTCCTTCTGCATATAGCGTGTCGAATGCCAGGGATGATTTACCGGAACCGGATAGCCCGGTGATGACGACAAGTTTGTTTCTGGGTATTTCTACGTCTATATTTTTTAGGTTGTTGACGCGTGCGCCTTTGATAAGTATGGAGTTGTTTTTTATCATAATCAGCTTCCAGGCCCACTTTACCAATAAACGAACCTTTATCCATTATCGTATAACCAAGTCTGTCTGCCGCAGTAGTCCCAGGTAAACCAACCGTCATACTGCTGTCAGTATCCCCCATAGCCCACATATACGACAAATCGACATTCGGGCGAATCTTCCAGCCATTATCCGTAATATTTTCATAAGTCAGCGACACACCTACAGGCAGCAGCCAGATATTCTGTCGCTCAGGAGCATAATTAAAAGCTGCCAGACCGCCAATATCCGAACTGTAAGAGCCTGTATCGACGCTTAAATATCTTAAACCAACATAAGGCATTACCTGCAGATTATCATATTGATATAGTTTTTCGCCTTTGATTCCCAAAGTGATCGTATCAGTTTTCGGATTTGCCGTTAACAGGCTGCCGAAATTATTTTGTTCCACATCACTGTCACTGCGGCTATAACCGATATCAGCAATCAAATTGGTATCAGAATTTCTCATGCTGCCATATAAGCTTACTCCCCAGAAATCAAAATCATTGCGGCTGTAAGCGGCACCGCCGACACTGGTAGTATCACCACTGCCATAAGTGAAAGCAATACCGCTTTGGAATTTGCCGATCTTAGCAAAATCGGTTCCCAAAACAAAACCATTATATTTGCTGTCGTAAGAAGCAGAACCACCAGCCATAGCCATATCGCGCACTTTATCCTTACCGTGTACATATTGTGCCCAAATCCCGGCACCACTCTTATCTTCATACAGACTGCGGCCTTTACCGCCAACCTCTGCAATCGGAGCAGCGTTCAACGACATTCTTCCTGTAACAGTACCTGTAACATTGCTGGCAACAGAAACCGCATTGGCACTGGTACCTGAAGTTTCACCCATCTGTACTACGGCATTGATATGCGCAGCAGCCTGAGCTGATGTAATATCGGCGCTGCCGGTTACAGCAGCGACAAATGCTTTTGCACCCGGAGCAGATTTGGCAACAGCACCACTGTCTGTTACGATGCTCCCAATAACAGAAGTTGCTGCCAGCGACGCTCCGCCTGCTGCTGCAACTATCTGTTCTTTGGCAGCTTCTTTTTCATCAGCACTCAAATCTTGCAATTCCTTATAAACAACATCATAATCTCTGTTATTCTGTTTGACCTCTGCAAACATCGAAGTCCTGTCATAAGCAAGATTTTCGTCTTTCCAGAAGTTAGCTGTGCTGCTTTCGTCAACACTGACTATTTTATAAGTACCGGCAGTTTTCAAATCGTTGATGCCCAGTTTGCCGTTTTCATTTACTGCAAGTGTACCGCCGTTTGTAACTTTGAGCACAGCCTCATCAGCATCTACTATAACACCTGTCAACGTAAGATTATTTACTTTGGAAATATCTAAAGTACCTTTATTGACCGTGGCGCTGCCTTCCCAATTCATAGTATCTGAGCTGATAGCGATATTGCCGCGTTCGTAAACATTGATATCGCCTGTCAGTTCTGCAGTATCCGTAACATTGACAGCTATATTAGTCGTACGGTCATGCTTACTGTATCCATCACCCATACTTCCCGCATTGATATCGCCAGCCATTACTAAATTTCCGGCAGTAATATGCAAATCAAAAGCAGTATCAGCATGTTGGCTACCAGTCAAAGTTCCATAAGTGCCGCAAATATTTCCATCAATACTCAATTCATTGGCAGTTATATTCAGCGTGCCCCAGCTGCCAGAGCCAAAAACGCCGCCAGCAACATTTGTCGAACCATCAAAAACAGCTTTATCTGCATTAAAGTTTATAGTGCCGCCTTCATTTACCTGTAATATTGAAACACCATAATCATCTTTGCCCCAAGTAGTTTTGGCATAAAAATCACCAACAGTAATATTGGCTACATTTGCAGCTCCTTTACGGACATGAACAAACTCATCGCCAGTATAAGATACTATTTTATCAGCAGTAATATTTAATGTATTATTATCGCCGGTCAATCTAAAACCACGGTCGCCTCCTTGTGCTTCTGAACCAACATAAATCTCTTTGGCATTAAGATCCAAAGTGCCGCCAGCAGTAACAACTGCAGCGTTGTAAGCAGTACCAGGAGTACTCGAAGAACTATTTGTTGTAGGATTAGCACTGTTAAAGACAATTTTATCTACAACATTCGTTTTACCATATTCTTTGGTTTCGCCATACACAAAAACTCCAGCATAGCGATATTCAGAACCGCCATTATGATCAGTACTGGGACTTGCAATATTTACAATATTCGGCTCACTCTCAGCAGCCCAAACGTCCCCCCCTGATATACAAACGTTGATCATCCCTGCTGCCAGCAATGAACACAGCACTTTTTTTGTCAATTTTTTCTGTCTGACCGACATCGACATACTCATCAACCTCTTTCCTTATTATTCAGCTTGTTTTCATAAACAAATACGTTATTTTGCTTGCGTTACAATTTTTAATGCAAAGAACATATTCTGTTTTAAATAATTTTAACACACTTGTACCCCCCCGCAAGACATAACACTTATTTTTCTAAAATTTTCTTTGCTTTTTTGCCCTTCATTATGCAAAAACTTATCCAAAAAGCTTGAGAAAGCAAAAAGAAGGCTGATAACAACCAGCCTTCTTTCTAGTTATCAAGTAACATCTTACGCTTTCTCCTGCTGCTCAACATCATTTTCTGCCAGCAGTTCATCAATCGTACAACCCAAAAGCCTGCGCAGGCTCAACAGCAATCGCAGGCTCGGCGATAGACGACCATTTTCCACATTACATAAATGCGACTGTGATACGCCGATCTGTTTTGCCAACTTAGACTGACTGATATCAGCACGCAGCCTGCGAATCTTAATTTCCATACCCAGTTTTTTATAATCTATTCTTTCCATATCCTTCCTCCGCTCTAAGCAGCTGCAAGAAGTATGACAGCACTACATTAGTTACCCGCCGCCATACATCCGGCCAACTACTTTACTTACCGCCTTAGAAGCTGTATCGGAAGCCTACGTTAGCTCCCCAGTTTTTAGTTACATCGCCGCCAAAACTGCGTTCTATATCGCCGTACAGCTCACAGTTTTTACCTAAAGTGATATTACCGCCGATACCTACTTCAAGCCAGGTATCGCCGTAGTCCTGATCTTCCATATAGCTTTCGCCGTTAGCCGCAAGCATAGTGACACTGCTGTCGCCGCTGAACTCGTGCAGCAACGAAGCCTTGACATACACGTCACCTCTGCTGAAGGCTTTACCGGCCACAATACCTAACCGACCGATCAGACTGTTAATATCATCATAAGCGACTCTTATACCTTTAGCGCTTACATAATCATAGCCGTCGATACGGCCGAAGGTCAGCTGAGCCTGCGGCTCAAAATAAACATTATTACCGCCGTCAAAACGTTTGCTATACTCAACACCTATCGAAGTCGCATCGGTCGAATAATCGCCCTGATCGCTGTATTTACCATAGATATCCATATCACCATAAATACGGCCGCGTTTAACTACAATGTCTAAAGCGCTGTTATCTTTGCCCTGTAAGGTTCCATACAAGCTTACAGCTCCGATTTTGTTCTCGCCGCTGCCGCTGGTATAATTCAGGCTGCCGTCACTGTATTCGTATGCGGCGCCAACACGCCATTCGCCAGCCTGAGCGTCATAACCAAGCTGATAAGTTTTATATTTATTAGTAAATTCATCGCCGCCCAGCTTCCCGCCGAATATTCTTGCCCAAATGCCGTTAACGGCACCGCTCTGCAGCTCGCCTAAACGCTGGCGCAGCGTGCCGTTACCGTCTATCCAGGCAGTATATGCCACCTGATTAGCACTAACTATTGTATTAACATTGTCAACAGTATTCTTTTTCAAAGAACCGATTACCCAATCATATTTGCCATCATTTTCCTTATCTGCCAGGGTAATATCAAATTCGTACAAACCATTAGCGTAAACAGGGCCATCAACAACAAATTTAGTAGACGCATCAGCTCCTTTAACAAAAACAGTATTATTTCTGGCAGCGTCTTCTAAACCGCCGTCCGAAATAATTTTGATGCTGTTACTGCCAGCCGCAGAAGTTTCATCAATAATAAGCTTATCGCTGTAGCTCCCGCCTCCGTCTACCCAGCCGGCATTCATTACAAAAGTTCCGTCAGCAGTTTTTAAGTTTCCAACCTGCAAATTGCTGTAACGACCGCTGTCAGCAGTCATATTGATCACTGAGTCTTTACCAACACTAAGGTCACTGACTGATGAATTGCCCATCATATTCCAGACCGCGCCATTAGTAAATTTTAAATCTGTAACGCAGTCAGTTGCTGTATAACTATTGCCATACAAATAAGACTGAGCCGTATCAAAAGTGATATCAACTGTACCGTTAGCCAAAGTTTCGGAATCAGGTTTTTCTGGAATTGATTTAGATTCAATATAGCCTTCGATTTTTACATCATTACCGCCGCTGGTATTGATTTTGATATTACCACCTTCAGCAACTACAGCTTCACCAATATTTGCATTCTTAATGGTCAGACCTTTTGTAAAAGCAACCTCTGCAGCAGTACGGCTGTAAATACCATACATCCTTGCCCTACTGTCACCGTCATGCGTAGCTATCGTGATCTGCACATCGTCTGCAAAATCCAGTTTACTGCCAGTCTGGGCATAAACACCGTACATAATAGCTTGATCATTATCGCTGCTTACATCAATATCCGTCTTGCCTGAAACGCTCAGTTTCCCAAGAGCACTAACCTCTACCCCTTTTACATAACTCCCATTTCCGTTGGCCTTGATAGTTAAATCACCGGCAACCTCAACTATGCCGGCGCCAGCATTACCAACCAGACTGATGCCAAAAATATCAGCCCCATCAGACTGAGCATTAATAATTAAATCAGCATAATCTGTTTGGGCGCCAAACTGCTTTATACCATAAACGTCATTATTGTTTTCTGTTTTGGAGGTAACATCAATAGTAGTTGTGCCAAAACTGCTTGCAGTATCGCTGCCTCCTATCACAATACCGGAAGCATCATACTCAGCAGTAACTTCTATCTTAGTGCTGTCACTGACATTAGCCGAATCGTGCTCACCCATCAGGTATATCCCTGAACCGGAACCATTCACTGCTTTGCCATAGATAGCCAGGTTTTTGACCTGCAAAGTATTGATATCACCAGAATAATTTAAGTTATTGGCTCTGATGCCATCGACACCGGCAGCTTCCAAATGTATGTCCAGGTCACCCGCCAGCTCCATTTTAGAACCATTGTACAAAGTAACCCCGGCAGCATAATCCATCTGCTGCATTGCATTATCTTTATTGATATTGACCGTTAAATCCCCGCCTTTAATACTGGCTTCACTGCCAGTACCAGTGCTGGATCCATCAACAAAAATACCATTGGCATAACTTTCAGCAGCATTACTGTTTATCGTAATCACAGAGCCACTAGCTGTTCCCAAATCCACTTTCCCCTGCGTCTCGACACGCAGGCCATTGCGCCAGGCCTGATCTACACCGGATGCATTATTGTCGCCCGTGCTGTCTATCGTAAGCTCGATACCATTTTTAGCGTCCAATTTTGATACGCCGTCCACAAAAATACCGTTATAACCATAGGTATCCTCAGTATCCGACATCGTAACAGTCACTCGTCCATTAGCTGTTGTCGTATTATTTTTGCCATAAGTATAAATACCGGCGCAGTTTTTTCCTGGAGCAGCCATAGTAATATCAATCTTGTCGTAGGTTGCTCCATAACTATAAGTACTTAAAGTATCAGTACCGGTATAATCAGATGCCCAGGCTGCGTTGTCCCCCCCTAATATGCAAACGTACGCTGCACCTGCGATAAACAATGAGCTCAGTACTTTCCTTTGTAACTTAACGCCTTGCTTTTTGTTATAGCCTTTCATCAAACTCATCTCCTAATTTTTTATGAAATACTATAAAGAAATCCCCCACTTGGATGAGGGATATTCTTTATAGATTTTTCAAGCTGCCATCCTGCTTTTAGAAACTATAACGGAAGCCGACGTTGACGCCCCAGTTTTTAGTTACGTCGCCGCCGCTGATGCGCTCTACATCCAGATACATACTGGAATCCTTATTAAATTTATGGTTGACGCCGATACCATATTCGATAGCGGTACCACCAATGCTGTCACTGTAGCTGGCGCTTCTGCCGTCAGCGCTGACATGTGTGTTGATGTCGCCGTCGAAGTCGTGCAGTACTGCCGCTTTCAGATAAACGCTGCTGTCTGCCGCAAAGGTTTTGCCCAGCAGGAAACCGCCGCGCAGAACAATACTGTTCATGCTGTCGTTAGTAACGCTCATAGTATTATCACGAGTGGTTACGGTATAATCATCGCCGCCCAGATGTACGTAACTTGCACGCACCATAGGTTCAACGAACCAGCCGTCATTCAAATCCTGACGATAGCCGTATTCAACAGCAAAGCTTACAGCTGTACTTCCAAAATCACCGTCCAGTTTTTGGGCAATAGTGCCGCCGTAAGCGCTGGTTTCGCTGTCAACTTTACCAACTTTGGCAATGATGTCTACATGATGACCTTTAGCGCCAGTCCATGTGCCATATAAAGCGCCTGCCGCGGTTTTGATTTCACCGTCGCCATTAGTCAGGCCGGTATCGCCTTTAGCATATTGTCCTGCCAGGCCGATACGCCAGTTACTGCCGATCTCACGGTCATAACCTGCCGCAAAGCCGTTATATTGATAATCGTTATCGCCCTGCAGTCCAGCTACTTTGATTTTGCCACCGACATATTTAGCCCAAACACCATCGTTATCGTCTGCAGAATTACGGACGTCGCCCAGACGTTCCATCAAAGTTTCATCAGCGCCGAACAGAGTCACTGCCGCTCCGGCTGCGATCTTGCTGGCATCCTGAGCCGCCATTTGGGCAGAGGATTGAGTTGCAGCCCTGGTAGTGACCTGTGTCAGGTTCAAACCATCATCGACAACCTCTGCTTTCCCCTCATATTCATAAACCCAGACGCCGTTATCATATTTCATTTCTTTGATGTTGTAGGTGCCGTCTTTATCTGCATTTTCGATCAGTACGACATCTTGGTCCAAATGTCCCTTAGTATCAGCGCCGGCAGCATTGTTATAGCCGTTGCGCATCCCCTGGTCAAAAACAGTGATATTATAGGTACCGCTGCCGGTTACAGTATTAGTGGAAGTAATTTTGTCGTTGCCTGCCGACTGACCGTAAACGCCGTTGGCATTGGTACGCATAAAGAGCTCGTTAGTACCGGAAGCCGCCAGATCATTAGTAGTGATAGTGCGATAATCAGTACCGTTATATTTATCTTCCTGATTATTATCATCATAGAAGTAGACAGCACTGCCAGCAAGAGTTGTCTTATCGGCTACTTTTAAGGTTTGCAGATTATCGGTCAGGTTCATGGTCGTACCGCTGATATTCAAAGAACCTGCACTATCAGTTCCTGCTTTAACTTCAGTATTTGATTTTAAAGTCAGAGTACTATCTGCTGTACCGTGTTTTACAACCTCTACATCGCCGTTAAATATAATATCTGCAGCTTTGGCATCAAAGGTAACATTACTGTCGTAAGTCCAGACAGAATATTCGTGAGTCAGGTTACCTGCATCACCATTACCGCCAGCAGCGGTCACTGTAATGCCGCCAGCATCACTGACGAACTCCAGGTCATTGTTATTGCCTTCTATGCCCTGAGCACCCTGCCAAACACCAGCTGCAGCGGTCGCTGTAATATTAATAGCGTCTGTCGTGTGTACTCTGACAGCAGTATTGTCAAACGCCATACCCTGAGCAAAATTCTTTGCTTCACCTTTATCGGCAGTTGCTACAACTGTCAATTTACCAGCAACATCAACAAGCATGGAACCGCCATTTACTGTAAATGCTGTTGCCGTAGAGGTAGTTGTCGTAGCATCAGCCTTGTAATCAAACGCCGGCTCTGAACCTGAAGCAGGTGTTTGTAAATCAACATCACCTGTTGCTGCAGCATTCACTGTAAAGTTGCCTGTAACAGCATAAATATTATTGGAATCTGTAGCTTCAACAGCGACAGCGTTATTGGTAACCGCTGCACCTTTTGCTTCTGCGCTGATAGCCAGGTCAGCGTCAGAAACCACGTTCAAAGTGCCGTTTGTAGTAACAAGGCCAGCTGCAATTGCTTCCTCGCCGTTAGTAGATTGTGCAACATCGCCGGCAGGAGTGATACCGCCGCCACCTGCACCGCCGTTAGTAGTTGCATTGACAGCGCCATTTTGTCCAACAGCAGTTGTTCCTGCGCTACCCGCTGTACCGATGTTATTTAAATTAGCTATGCCGCCTGCTGCCTCATAAACTTCACTGCTCTCGAAACTGCCTACGCCTTTACCGGCTATAGCAGTAGCTTTAATAGCAGTCGTTTGCAGATTGACCTGCGATTGCGTAAAGGTCAAAGCTGTGGAAGTTGCACTGCCGCCAACTTGACTTATACCAGCATTACCTGCGTTGCCACCAGTACCACCGATGCCGCCCTGGCCTGCATTGCCGCCTGTGCCTACAGTACCGTTAGCAGCAGCGGCACCTTCACCGCCCTGAACACCTTGCGAACCCTGAACAGCAATGTTTCCATTTAATAAAATACCGCCCTGGCCGCCAGCACCACCAGCGCCGCCATGTCCACCTTTACCAGCGTCGCCATAGTCGCCGCCGTCACCGCCAACGCCTCCGTTGCCACCAAAACCGCCATTGCCACCTGCGCCGCCGATACCTGCTTTAGCGCCGTCGCCACCGGTTGCAGTAACTGCAATGCCATTGCCTGCTACAGCAAGATTGATAATACTGTCAGTCCCGGCAAACCCCAGCGCAGTTGCATTACCGCCAACACCGCCATTACCACCGTGGCCACCAGTTCCGCCAGTTCCACCAACGCCGCCGATACCACCAACACCGCCGATACCGCCATTGCCGCCTATTCCGGCCGCACCACCCTGGCCGCCGTTACCACCGTTACCACCGACAGTACCTTGTACATCATTATCGTCAGCACCTGTACTATGATGGGCATTACTGCCACCAGCACCCTGAGCACCTTGACCGCCCTGAGCACCGTCGCCGCCATCACCGCCATCGCCACCGTTCCCGCCGATACCACCGGTTCCGCCTACGCCGCCGATACCACCGGCGCCACCTGCACCACCAGCTCCGCCATTACCAGCCGCAGCTTCAACAACAAGCCCGCCTAAGCTGATCGTAGTCGCCGTGCCGCTGCCCGCAATTTTCAGTCCTGTCGCTTCAGCGTTACTACCGCTGCCGCCATTACTACCGTTACCACCAATGCCGCCTGTAAGGCCAACAGCTCCCACAGTGCCAGCAGTACCGCCAGCACCAGCCAGGCCAGCACCGCCAGCACCGCCTATAGTACCATTAGCGCCGGGAGTACTAGGAGTTGTGCCCGAAGTAGTACTGTCAGCTCCATCATTGCCTTGCACGCCATTACCTGCTTTAGCAGGAACAGTTGTTATTGCTGCCGCAGTACCGCCAGCGCCGCCGTAACCGCCGTGACCGCCGTCACTGCCTGTAGCAGTCACAGTCAACACGCCGCCGGTGACAGTATTATTGCTGCCTGTAATGTCAACACCGGTAGCTATGGCAAGCCCGCCGTTTAAGTTTTTATCACTTGCCCCATCGACACCCGCTTTACCTTCATGGGTATATTTGCCGGAAGTGATTTCCTGGGAATAAGTATTGCCGCCAATGGCTTTAATTGCAATATCACCAAAGGTAATATTGGCGTTTAAGATATTAGTAGAATAAATACCTACAGCAGAACCGATACCGCCATTTTTGCCTGCGGTACTTTCTTCAACTGGCAATCCAGCCGCAGCGCCTTTGCCGTCAGCACCGATAATACCTTCTACAGTCATACTTTTAAGAGTTATAGTTTTACCGCCCATATCGTCCTTGGCACGAAAGGCCAGATCAGCAAAATTCTCATGGTATTGGGCGGCGTACATATCTTCACCGGTTTTTTGCTCTCTCGCAATCGCAATAGCACGATCACTATCAGCTGTATAGCTGGAATATTGTCTCGGATGATCCTGACTGCCGCCATCGGCCGCCCATACCTGGCTCGGCACAGCCACCCATGCCATTCCCATTACAGCCAGCGTTACTGCTGCTGCCAGCTGTTTTTTATTACTTGTTTTCAAATACACCAAAATCAACTCCTTAAAATTTGTTGAACAATATATTTCTTCGGCTGATGCCGCATGAACCAAAGTCTGGGCGTTGAGAAAGACGCTCCTGCCGGCGACCCTAACAATGTGGATGCCGTT
>ERZ791577.1258-NODE-1258-length-14103-cov-4.883186_pt1 | contig 14103 bp, 10 predicted proteins | sample MGYA00509969_ERZ791577 | MGnify/ENA primary metagenome ERZ791577 (study PRJEB30046, sample SAMN00791917) | human gut metagenome | study: EMG produced TPA metagenomics assembly of the A metagenome-wide association study of gut microbiota in type 2... | reverse complement strand
GAAGAATTACTCGTCCAGAAAGGAATCGCCATTGACAAAGCGAATCGTCAGAACATTTCAGCATCATTGCCCATATCGACCACGGCAAGTCCACGCTGGCGGACCGGCTGCTGGAGAAGTGCAACGCTGTCTCCGCCCGGGAGATGGAGAGCCAGCTGCTGGACAACATGGACCTGGAGCGGGAGCGGGGCATCACCATCAAGGCCCGGGCCGTCGGGCTGACCTACCATGCCCAGGACGGGGAGGACTATGAACTGAATCTGATCGACACCCCGGGCCACGTGGACTTCAACTACGAGGTGTCCCGCTCTCTGGCCGCCTGCGAGGGCGCTGTGCTGGTGGTGGACTCCACCCAGGGCGTGGAGGCCCAGACCCTGGCCAACACATATCTGGCCATGGAGCACGACCTGGAGATTCTGCCTGTGTTCAACAAGATCGACCTGCCGGCGGCGGACCCCACCAAGGCCAAGCAGGAGGTGGAGGACATCATCGGCCTGCCGGCCATGGACGCGCCGGAAATCTCCGCTAAGATGGGCACCAACATCGAGGCGGTGCTGGAGGATATCGTAAAGAACGTGCCGCCCCCCAAGGGGGACCCGAATGCGCCTCTGAAGGCGCTGATCTTCGACAGTCAGTATGACTCGTACCGCGGCGTCATCGTCTACTTCCGGGTCATGGAGGGTACCCTCCGCACGGGCCAGCAGGTGAAGATGATGGCCTCGGGAGCCACTTATCAGGTTATCGAATGCGGCCATCTGCTGCCCCTGGGCATGGAGCCCTGCGACAGCCTCCGGGCGGGCGAGGTGGGCTACTTCACCGCCTCCATCAAGAACGTGAAGGACACCCGTGTGGGCGACACCGTCACAGATGCCGCCAGCCCCACGGCCGAGGCCCTGCCCGGCTACCGGCCCGTGCAGCCCATGGTCTACTGCGGTATCTACACGGAGGACGGCTCCAAGTATCCGGACTTGCGGGACGCGCTGGAAAAGCTCCAGCTGAACGACGCCTCCCTGAGCTTTGAGCCGGAGAGCTCCGTAGCCCTGGGCTTCGGCTTCCGGTGCGGCTTTTTGGGCATGCTCCACATGGAGGTGATCCAGGAGCGGCTGGAGCGGGAGTTCGACCTGGATCTGGTGACCACCCTGCCCTCCGTCATCTACCACGTATACAAGACCGACGGTACCATGGTCACGGTGGACAATCCCCACAACTATCCGGACCCGGCGGTGATCGAGCACGCGGAGGAGCCTTATGTCAAGGTGAACATCATCGCCCCCAACGAGTTCGTGGGCAACATCATGCCCATGTGCCAGGAGCGCCGGGGCGAGTTCAAGGACATGCAGTATCTGGACACCAACCTGGTGGAGCTGCACTACTCCATGCCCCTGGGCGAGATCATCTACGACTTCTTCGACACCCTCAAGGCCCGCACCAAGGGCTACGCCTCTTTGGACTACGAGCTGGACAAGTACGAGCCCTCCGAGCTGGTGAAGGTGGATATGCTGCTCAACGGCGATCAGGTGGACGCCCTGTCCTTCATCGCCCACCGGGAGAAGGCCTACCCCCGCGCCCGGCGGCTGTGTGAAAAGCTGCGGGACAACATCCCCCGCCAGCTCTTCGAGGTGCCCGTCCAGGCCGCCATCGGCGGCAAGGTCATCGCCCGCGAGACCGTCCGCGCCATGCGCAAGGACGTGCTGGCCAAGTGCTACGGCGGCGACATCACCCGCAAAAAGAAGCTGCTGGAAAAGCAGAAAGAGGGCAAAAAGAAGATGCGCCAGCTCGGCAGCGTCTCCCTGCCCAGCGAGGCGTTCACCGCCGTGCTCAAGCTCGACAGCGACGACGATTGATATTGATTTTTCCGCTCCCCTCCCGCCCAGAGGGGAGTTTTTTTCATGTCTGGCGGGCGGCTAAGAATCTTAGTTCAAATCTTGACCTTTCTTCCGACATTGTGTACAATGAGACTATACTAAATCAGGTTGTCATTTTATGTCATTTGGAGGCGAACAGAGGAACTTTTCGCACCCAGAAATAAAACGAGAAGGAATGGATGCAACGATGCGGATCGCGATGGTAGGGCATAAGCGTGTTCCCTCACGGGAAGGCGGCATTGAGGTCGTGGTGGAAGAACTGGCGGCGCGGATGGTCATACACGGCCACACCGTCACCTGCTACAACCGCTCCGGCCATCACGTCAGCGGCAGAGAATATGACGCTGAGCATCTGGATGAGTACCGGGGCATCCGCCTCAAGCATCTGCCCACCATCGACCGCAAGGGCCTCGCAGCTGTGACATCCAGCTTCTTCGGCTGCCTTGCGGCGGCTTTCGGCCCCTATGACGTAGTCCATGTCCACGCGGAAGGCCCTGCCATGTTCTCCTGGATTCCCCGCCTGACCGGCAAGCGGGTCATCCTGACCATCCACGGTCTGGACTGGGCGCGGGACAAGTGGAAGGGTTCCTTCGGCTCCTGGTACATCCGCATGGGTGAAAAGACTGGTGCGCGGTGCGCCCATGAGATCATCGTGCTCAACCACAGCACCCAGAAATACTTTCTGGACACCTATGGCCGCACCACCCACTATATCCCCAACGGCGTCAACCCTGCGGCCCCTGTCCCTGCCGACATCATCCGGGAAAAGTACGGCCTCGAGAAGGACTCCTACATCCTCTATCTGGGCCGGATGGTGCCGGAAAAGGGCTGTCACTATCTGGTGGACGCCTTCAAAAAGCTTGACACCGACAAAAAGCTGGTCATCGCGGGCGGCTCCTCCGACACCCACTGGTACATGGACGAGCTGAAGGAGCAGGCCGGCGGCGACGAACGGGTCATCTTCACCGGCTTCGTAGACGGTCAGCTGCGGGAAGAGCTCTACAGCAACGCCTTCCTCTTCGTCCTGCCCAGCGACCTTGAGGGAATGCCCCTCTGCCTGCTGGAAGCCATGAGCTATGGCAACTGTGTCATCACCTCCGACATCGAGGAGTGTGCCAACGTCATCCACGACAACGGCATCGTCTTCCGCAAGGGCGATGTGGACGACCTCGCCCAGAAGCTCACCTACGCCCTCAGCCACCCCAACACCGTCCGGATGTTCAAATGGCTCGCCGCCGAGTACGTCTGCACCCGCTTCCCGTGGGAGCGCATCGTGGAGGAAACGCTCGCGCTCTACGAGAAAAAATAATGGCATTCAAAAAAACGCCTGCTGCATTCGCAGCAGGCGCTTTTCTCTTTAGCGCGAATTTTTCTGCATCCGGCGGTCACGCCCGCCGCGCAGAGTCTGGATAAAATCGAAATAGGCCAGTGCCAGCCGGTATTGCCTCCGTTTCAGGATGCACAGGCCCACCCACTGCCAGCTTGAATCCGCCATCTCCCGGCGGCTCTCCGCCAGCCACTTCGCCGCCCGGGGCCTCTCGCAGAAGCTCCTGAGCCACTGCACGCGCTCCACATCCGGCATGGTGTCCCGGACGAAGGAAAGCTTGCGGGCCGCTTCCAGCACGTTACAGAGGGCTTCCCGCCCGATGAGACCGTCATACATCCCAGACACCGGGGCATGGCGGCACACCACCTCGTCGAACTCTGCCCGCCGGGCCGCGGCTTCGTCGCTGAAGTAGGCTTTCTGGAAGCTGGTCATGGTAGAGGACGGGCGGATATTATAGATGTAATAGGCGCTGCGGAGATAGACGATGCGCCGGAAGGGCGCATCCAGCAGCTGGGTCAGGAAATGGGCGTCCTCCCCCACCCGCAGCGAGGTGAAGCGAATGTTGTACTTTTGCAGGTAATCCCGTCGGCAGAACCGCACCCAGGGTACCGACTCATATTTGGCCTTCCGGAAATCCAGCCAGAATTCCTCGTAGGTATACACCCCGCTCAGCGCAGGCAGATTTGGCCCGCTGCGCCGCAGGGCGCTGCCGTCCTTATCGAGAAACTGCTTGTAGTAGCCATAGACCACCACGTCGGCGTCGGCCTCCCGGGCGGTGCGGAGGGCGTTTTCCAAAAGGTCCGGCAGTACTTCGTCGTCCGAGTCCACATAGCAGATGTACTCACCCCTTGCGTGGTCGAGGCCAAGGTCCCGGGCCGACCCTTGGCCGCCGTTTTCTTTGTGCAGCGCATGGATGCGGGCGTCCTTTACCGCATATTCGTCGCAGAGTTCTCCGGAGCCGTCGGTGCTGCCGTCGTCCACAAGCCAAACCTCGAAGTCCTGCCATGTCTGGGCCTGTAGGGATGCCACACAGCGGGGCAGCAGAGTTTTGATGTTATAAACCGGAACGATGACCGAAACAGCGGGCATAACGGACTCCTTATCTCTTTTCATAGACTGCAAGGAAGCGGTCGGCGAGGGCATCCCATGTGTTCTCATGGATGACCGTCTCATAGGCCGCCTGCTCCATCCGGGCCTTCTTTTCCGGGTCGGCGGCAGTGTCCAGCAGGGTTTTTGCCCAGCGGCCCGGGTCAGATTTTTCCAGCACAAGGCCGTTCTCACCGCTGCGCAGCAGCATATCCGCACCGCCGTTGGGGGTGGTCAGCACCACCCGGCGGAAGAACATCGCCTCCAGCAGCACCATGCCGAAAATTTCGTACTCCGTCGGCAGCAGGAAGAGATCCGCCTGCTGGTAGACCCCCTTCATCTGATACTGGGGGGCTTTTTTCTGCCAGAAGACGCAGCTTTCCAGCCCCTTTTCCCCGATGGCCGCTTTCACGCTGTCCACATACTCCGCGTCGCCGTCGCCGATGATGTAAAGGCAGGCGTCCGGGTCGCTTTTCCGCACTTCGGCCAGCACATCCAGCAGGAAGAAGGGGTCCCGCCGGGGCTCGATGCGGCCGATATAAAGCAGCTTCAGGCCCGTTTTCTGCGCCCGCATCTTCTGCTCGAGTTCCGTCTGCCCGGCGTCCGGGCGGTCACGCAGGAGTTCCGCGTCGATGCCGACGCCCACCGTCGTCACCTGCTCCGGCGAGAGACGCTTTTCCAGCAGAAATTTCCGGGCCAGCTCGCTCTTGGTCAGAAAACGGGTGCCACAGCGGCGGTAGCGCCCCACGAAGAGGGCGTCGAACACTCTGCACATCCGGTTATAGTTCTTGTTGAAGGGCGAGTAGTAGGGGCCGTGGTAGACCACCGTCTTTTCGGGGTATTTCCCCGCCAGATGCCACGAGAACATCTGGTTATACTCGGCGGTCTGCAGCACATCATACTGGGCAAAGAGCTTCTCCTGCCCTCCGAACCAGACGTTTTTGAGCAGGACTTTCCCGTGGCGGTAGAAGACATTGATGGGCTTTGCACCCTCCACCTCGACCTTTACGGTCATCTCGTCGCCGTCCGTCCAGAACAGGATGTCGGTGGGATGGCCGCGCTTCACCAGCGCCTTTGCAAGTCCCACTTCCTGAATATTGTAGGTGTTCTTGGTCACGTCCAGCACGCTGGGCCAGGGGCGAACGATGAGTATTTTCATAGCGGTATCCTCACTGTCTGAGCTGGTCGGCAATATCGGCGTCCACGATCTCCTCGCCGGACTTATGGCGCAGCTGCTCCTGCGACGCGGCGCTCAGGCCGTTATTGACCACGCAGTTGAGGTCGCAGGTGGAGCAGCGGTCCAGCTCTTCCTTCGACACCTTGCCGTCCCGGTAGTCGCGGCAGACTTTCAGCTCATACATACTGTAAGGAGTCTTGGTGAACAGCGCCTTGAACTTATGGGTCAGTACCCAGAAGCCCGGCTTCCAGATATATTTGTGCATGGCCGGCGAGACGGAACCGATCATCCAGCAGTCGCGGTCGCAGTGGCGCACCTTGGCGCGGACGGCCTCTGCCTCAGGGCTGCTCCACAGCTCGTCCCAGCTCTGGGTGTTCAGGTTGCCCATAACTTCCTTATCCTTGGTGCCGTTGCAGGGCATGACGTCGCCGTAGGGGTCGATGAAGAAGGTATCGAAGCTCATATCACAGGGCAGCAGACGCTTCTGGCCGTAGAGGTAATTGATGAGGCCGTGGTTGAAGTAGGCGCGGAACCACTTTTTGGGCGAATTGCTCCGCAGCAGCTCGTTGATGAGGGCCTCGAAGTTCTTCGCCACCATGGGGCGGTCGTAGATGATGTTCTTGGCCTCCACGAAGTAGAAGCTGTTGTGCAGGGTGGCGGTGGCGAATTCCATCCCCATCTCATCCGACAGGCGGTAGAGGGGGACGAGGTCGGGGGCGTTCTTGTCCTGCACGGTCATGCCGAAGCCCACATCCTTCATGCCCATCTCCCGGAGTTTTTTCAGGGTGGTGTAGCCGCGGTTGTAGCCGTCGGCGAGGCCGCGTATCTCGTTGTTGGTCTGCTCGAGGCCCTCGATGGAGATGCGGATGCCGATGTCGGGGAACTCTTTGCACAGGTCGAGGATACGGTCGGTGAAGAAGCCGTTGGTGGAGATGACGATGCGGTCCGACTTCTTCCGCAGCTCCCGCACGATGTCCTTCAGATCCGTGCGGATAAAGGGCTCGCCGCCGGTGATGTTGGTAAAATACATGGGCGGCAGCTTGCGGATGGTCTCGAGGCTGATCTCTTCCTCGGGCTTCGAGGGTGCCTTATAGCGGTTGCACATGGTGCAGCGCGCGTTGCAGCGGTAGGTGACGATAACGGTTCCGTTCAGTTTCTTGGTTGCCATGAATCCTTCTCCTCCGTTTTTATCCCTGGTACAGGGGCATCAGTTTTTCCGCATATTCTTCCACAGTGTCAAAGCGGGTCGTCCCGCAGGCTCTGGTATAAGCGTCCAGCCGGGTGCGGTCGTCCCAGAGGGCGCGTATCTTCTCTGTCAGCGCGTCCACATTCCCGCTCTCGAACAGCTCGCCGTTCACGCCCGCGTCGATGAGCTCCGGGATGCCGCCGATGTCTGCGCCCAGCACCGGCGTGCCGTACATCAGCGACTCCATCACTGAAAAGGGGCAGTTCTCATACCACTCCGACGGGTAGACGCTGAACCGCGCCTCCACAATGAGTTTTTCGAGGGCCTTGCCCGACTGGAACCCCACATTTTTCAGGTTCTGGATGCCGGCCAGCTCCCCTTCCAGCGGGCCGCTGCCTGCCGCCACAAAGGGGATGTCCGGCAAGGCCTTGCAGGCTTTCAGGAAAGTCTCGATGCCCTTTTCCTTCGCAAAGCGGCCGAAGTAGAGCACATAGTTCTGTTTTTCCACAGCCGGGGCTTTCTTTGTGGAAATAAAGTTGTGCATCGCCACCGTTTTCTCCCGCAGGATGGGATCAGAGTCCAGCTTTTTCTTCATGAACTCCGAGCAGCAGACAATGGCGTCCAGCTTTTTGTAGACCTTTTTCCACCGCCAGAACGCAGCCTCCGCAAAGCCGATGGCGCTCTTGGCCGTAGAGCCGTGGATGCACTTATTCCGGATGCAGGACGTGAGCTTCCCGCCGAGGCAGTCTTCGCAGACCTGACCATCCACCCGGCAGCACATATGATTCGGGCAGACCAGCTGGTAGTCGTGGGCGGTGTAGAGGATGCGGCAGGCGTGTCCGCTCTCCTTCCGCCATTTGTCCGCCTCGAGGATGATGCTGGGCGTCAACTGATAGTTGAAATTGTTGAGATGAATAACATCCGGTCGAAAATCGTCCAGCACCAGCCGCAGTTTCTGCCGGGCCTCGGAAGAATAAATGGTCTTGAGCGGGTATGTAAGCTTCGTCAGCTTGCTGCCGCCGTGGAAATCCATGCTGCCGGTGTAGGCATCCACCCGGTTGCCCACACAGCGTCCCTCGTGCTCCATCCCGAAATACTGCACCTCATGGCCCATCTTTTTCAGCTGCTTTCCCAGCTCGAACATATAGGTCTCAGAGCCGCCGTTGGGGTAGAGGAATTTGTTTATCATCAAGACCTTCATCTCGTCCGCTCCTCACTTTTATACACAGATGTGGAAATCTTCCTCCACATTTTCTTCTTTTCCCTTTTTGTTCCGCTTCTTCTGGCGGCTTTCCTTCACCACGGCCAGTGGTTCTCTCTCGGGATCGACGAGCTCACTGTTTTCCGAAATTTCCAGGCACCACACCATAATAGCCATCCGGTACAGGACGTTGATGGGATAATAGAAGGAAGTATTATCGGTCAGGTAAGTGAAGAAGACATAAAGGTTCATCGCCATCAGCGCATAGGCCGGTATCTCGGTGTACCGCTCCTCCACCCGGTGGATGCGGAATGCCAGCTCAAAGAGTATCCATATCCACCAGCACCAGAAGCCCACTTCCAGATACAGCTCCAGATAGACATTGTGGGTAGCCGCCGTGGCCAGCGGATAGCTGGGGTCTTCGGTGGCGTAGGTATAGATGAAGCGGATGCCCCGGCCCATATAGGTCGGCAGCAGCTCGAAGAACTGGCTGAAATATCCGTAAAGGATGTCGCGATACATCAAATCGACGCCGAATTCATTGGCCAGCTCCACGAACAGACCGGATTTTATCATCCAGAGATAGAAAAAGATGCAGCCGCCTGCCACGAGCGCAATGACATCCGTAAGCAGCTGCAGATGTCTCGGTCTCCACTTGCAGAGGATATGGTACATCACCGCCGCACAGAACACCGCTGGGACAGCGATGCGCTTGAAACCCAGCGTGAAGAACAGCGCCGAGATAAGGAAGCAGACGGCCTGGGTCTTGTGGTTTTTCTCCTTGTGGATGGCGTAGTAGATGAGCATGACGCCCCAGCCGTAGACCATATCGTGCAGCTCCATCTGGCGCATCGCACCGCCGGTGTCGTCCGCAAAAGTAATGAGCAGACGAATGTACTCCGAAATAAAAGTCCCGATGCCTGCACTTGCAGCCACCTGCAATGCCACTAAGCCATTCGCCATCGTCATGCCCACCAGCGTCAGGGGCATAGTGGCCTCACCGAACATGTAGACCGCCGCCGACGCGAACATCAGGTTCGTGAGCATATAGAAAATGTTCAGCGAACCGCGCAGGATGTAGTTGAAGGTCTGGAACTCCGAGATCCAGATGGCCACCGACCACATCCAGAACATCAGATAGGGAAAAAAGAAAAGCGCAAAGAAGCGCAGGCAGAAGATAGCCCGGTTGAACATCGGGCGGAGAAAAAACATTGCACAGGCCCACCCGAAGATCAACAGATTGATGGCATATTTCAGACCCACCGGCAGACGGTAGCAGGCACAGTAAAAGCTGAGGAACATCAGCACGATATAAAACGCCGCGCTGACCAGCTTTAGCGGTTTACTCTCAAAAACATCCATTTGTTGACTTTCCCTGTCTTATTTCCCTCGCCGCGGCTCAGTTCACATCCACGACCACCAGTTCCGGCTGATTGAAGATGCGCGGATACGGCTCCGAATCGCCGAGGCCGCGGCTGATGACCACCTGCGACTCTCCCATCTGGTTGACACCGCTGGTGTACTTGGGCAGAAAGCCCTGGCTGGTAGACCACAGGCCATGCCCGCCGATGCGCACCTGTCCGCCGTGGGCGTGGCCGCTGAGCACAAGGTCGAACTTTTCGTCGGCCAGCGAGGTGTCCAGCACCTCGGGGCAGTGGCAGATGAGGATGGTGCAGACATCATCCAGCGCATTCGTCTCGTCATTCAGCGCGTCGGCCACTGCGCGGGAGTTTTCCCGTTCCAGCTGGGCGCGGGGCCACTCGAAGAAGCCGCCGATGCGCAGCTTTTTGCCGTTGATGACGGTGTCCTCATACGTTCCGTTCATCCAGTGGACGCCGGTGGCCTCGATGTCGTCAAAAATGGTATCGCATCCGTTGGCGTAGCGGGCCGCCCACTCGTGGTTGCCGGGGGCATAATACACCGGTGCAATGTCCACCAGCTGACGCATCAGACTCAGCACAAGGCTGTAGTCCGGGTTTGTGTCAATATCCATGTCGCCCGCCACTGCGATGAGGTCGGGCGCAAGGTTGCGCACCTTCTGCACAAGGTCGGCGTTGTCGGTGCCGTACTCGCTCAGATGCAGGTCGGAAAGCAGCACGATGCGCAGGTCTTCCACCGGCTTATCCACCGTGACGGTATAAAAAGTCGTGATGAAGCTCTTGTTCATCTGAAGGTTATACAGCAGGATGCTGCCCAGAACGAGGGCCATCAGCAGCAATATGAGCAGCAGCTGTACCAGAAAATGCAGTATCTTTTTTATCATAGTTCACTCTCAGCTTTTGGACACCAGCGGCGAGGCAGCCGCATTCTTCGCGTTTTCGGCTTCCTGACGGGCTTTTGCGTCTGCACAGCGGCGGATGGACAGCCGCAGCAGAGCGCGGATCTCATAGGCGTTATCTTTGGCCGAGTTGGCGATGCCCACAAAGATGCAGGGGCCGAACCGGGCGAACTCGGTCTTGGCCAGCAGACTGCCCAGCCGGTTGACGCAGTTTTTCGCCAGATTGAAGCTGCAGTTTTCCAGCAGGACGATAAAGTGGCCTGCTCCATTGTAGCCGACAAAGCCCAGCGTGCGGAACACATACTGCAGCTGGTCACCCAACAGGCGCAGCGCCTTGTCACCATCGTTCCGGCTCATAGCCGAAAAATCCAGCTGGATGTAGATGATGGTGAACTGGCCCTTCAACCGTGTCGTACTGTAGTGGTCGATGGCGGCATCACAGCGCTCGCGGTTGGGCAGGCCGCTCTTCTTGTCCACATAGAGGTAGTAATCCACAAAGTCGCCCAGACGACCCATGAAGATGGCGCAGAAGCATCCCACAAAGAGAAAGAGCACCACCGACAGGGCCGCATAGAGTTTCAGGTTGAGTTTCTCGATGACAACGATGCTGTTCTTCATCTCGATGTTGTCCGCACCATTGACCTGATTGAACTCGTCGATGGTCATGAGTGCGAGGTCATACAGGCTCGTGAACTTCTGCACCAGCTCGTCGATGCGGGCGCTGGCCCACTGTGCCTCAGCACTGCGGGGGTCGGTGTTCTGGGTCACATCGGCGTAAACGTCCAGGATCTCCTGCGCCTGCCCCTGCGCAATGGTGGCGTCGATGAGCTTGGCGTGGAGGTCGGCATAGTTCTGGATGAGTTTATCGTAGGTGGTGGTCACATTGCCGGAGGGCTGGACCCTCGAGTCCCGCACCACATCGGTGATGATCTGGGTATCACTGCCGTCCGAGTTGCTGTTGGGGGTATAGACCGCCGCACCGTCCAGCGTCTTGTCGCCGAACTGGTCGATGATGCTCTTGGCCTCTGCGATATTTCCGTTCAGGCTGTCGATCTGGAGCTGGTAGCGCATCACGATGTTCTTCTCCGTATTGACCAGAAGAGTATGGTCCCGCACCAGCTTATGATTGACGATATAGGCGTAGAGGTCGTTCAGGGTGTTCTGGGTCAGATACTCGTACTCCGACACGAGGTCCGAGAACGAGTATCCCGATCTCACACTGTAAAAGCCGTATTTTTCGTCGGCCTTCTTCTGAAGGTAGGCCACGCTCTCGTTGGCGTTATTGCGCAGGATCTCCACGCAGTCGATGTATTCGTAGTTCGCCACCGAGACATTGCTGGCGTTGTTGGGGAACAGCGCCGAGTCCACATGGGTCTCGCTGTAATACTTGAAGTAGTTCGTCAGCACCGTGTCCAGCACATTGCGGGCGTAGTCGGTGGCGTCCTTGCTGGCCACGGTGAACGAAACGGCATAGATAGTGGGGTAATATTCATACTCCTCACCATCGGCAAGCGCCGTCTCCTTTTTGGTCTGCTCATCCTCCGGGATGACCTCTTTGACGGAGATCTTGGAGCGGATGCTCTCGGTGCTGGCTGTCAGCCCCAGCTGCTGGATGGTCTGGTTGATGACCGAGGCCGACGTGATCTCAGTGGGGTCTATCCTGGAGCCGTCGGCGTTCTTGCCCTGACTTGCATTCGCGTTGGTGTACTGGATGATGGCTGTGGCCGTATACGACTGCCGCGACGAAATAAACTCATACACGCCCAGACAGCCTACCGCCGTGATGAGCATGATGAGGAACCACCACTTTTTGAGGTAGCGCAGCAAATCAAAACTTTTCATTCTTCCTCCATCCTGTCAAAAAGACGGATGTCATTCGTTTTCTGCCTGCAGGCGTTCACGCTGCCGCTGGCAGATCGTCTTGACGACAGCAGCCAGATACCACACGGTGCATATCAAAGCCGCCAGCATCACGCTGGGCTTGATGTTATACCGTTTGATAAACGAGGACTCCGGCCCGTTGAACACCAGATATCTGCTGATGTGCTGGGCATAGCAGTCGGCGTCCAGCTCCCGCGTTGCGCTCACGATGCTGGCGAGCTGCTGGGTGATGACATCCACCATCGACTGGGCCACCTGCAGTTCCTGGGCCTCGGTGGGCTGCTCCAGCGCCGTGATCTTGGAATTGTTAGTCGTGATGGTCTTCTGGGCGTCCACAGCCGAGCTGAGCAGCTCATTGGCCCGCAGGGCCAGATCGTCGATGCCGACCTTGGTGCGGGACATATAGAACGAACCATCGTTGTCGTAGGTGGGGATGAGCACCGAGGAGACCATCTTGTTGTTGTAGTTGTCCAGGATGGTCATAAAGATGTCACTCTTCTGGGAGTCGCTCATCTCGCTCCACCGCAGGGTGCGGTTCAGCTCGTTGAGGTCGTCGATGCAGCGGGCGTTGTTCTTGGCCACGCCGTTTTCCCAGATATAGCTCTGGTACTCCGACAGAGTGTAGCTCTGCAGATTCTGTACCTGCTTTTTGATGGCACTGTAACTCTGGCCGCTGGTGGACAGATAGGAGCCGGCCTGGTCGTTGCGCACCGTGAGGTAGTTGTTGATGCGGCCTATCATCATCTGGAAATAAGAGCCTATCTCCTCGTAGTCCATATCGGAATAATCAAAGCTGATGTCCAGCGAGGCCGCATTGATGCGGTAATCTGCCGTAAAGCGCTTGAGATAGACCCGGCATATCTGGTCGAGGAGATCCTGCACCGTGATCTTGCCCCAGAGCGACCACGGCAGTTTGAGGCCGATGTGATAGGACGAGCTGATGTAGTAGTCATCCTCCTTCGTCACAAGCTTGCTGTTGGTCGGCGAGATGGAGATGCAGTCCGCAAGCTCACTGGTGGTCAGGTCATCCTGCAGGCCGGTGGCCTGTAAGATAGCCTCAAGATACTCCTGCGTCAAAAATTCCGATTCGCTGAAGCGGGCGCCGTTGGGCGTCTTGCCGGTCACGCTCTCTTCGTAGTTCAGCGACATGGTGGTAGTGGCCGAAAAGCTCTTGACCGTGGTCAGTACGCACATGAACGTCAGCGTACACACGACGCCCACGACGAACAGCCGCCTCACCTGCCGCAGAAAGACTTCGCACAGGAGCCGGATAGAAAGAGTATCGAGGAAACGCTGGAACGATGTAAGCACCGACTCCCGTTCCTCACGGCGGGATCCACGCTTGCTGCGGGAGGACTTCTTTTCTGCCGGAGCGGCCTTTTCTGCGCTTTCGTCCCCTTCCGGCACCGCTGCTCCGGTGGTATTCAGAGCTGCCGCGGAGTCGTCCTGCTCCGCCGGCTGGGGCGCAGCTGCCTCGGGCTGACTGGCTGGCTGAAGGACATTGAGCTTCCGCTTCACAGACTTCGGCGGGGCCGGAGGCGTCAGGACAGGCTCCACCGGCGGGATGGCGGACGGCGGCGCAGCGGGCGCGGTATAGGTATGCTCTTCTTCTGCCACCTCGGGCTGCAGGGCCGGGGCCGCAGTCTCCGGGACGGAGTTCTCCTGCTTTGCCCTGCCAAAGAGCGAGCGCTTCTTCGCGTGCTTTGCGGCATGGCGCGCAGGCGCAGAGCCACGCCCGGATGTCTTTTCCGGGCTGGCCTTGTAGACCCTCTGATTCGGTTCTTTCCGCGCTGATCTCATCCGCAGTTTCCTTTTTGTTCTCTTATAGGTACGTCCTCCGATTGGCCGGAGAGTATACTTCAACTACTTTATAATACCTCAAATCGTTCCCAAACACAACTGTTACGTCCTCTTTCACATCCGAACTGCCCGTTTTTCTTTTCTTCCCGCCCCAAAAAGGACAAACAAGAAACCCCCGCCTCCGGGAGTACCGGAGGCGGGGGTTTCGCCGAACTGTGATCTATGAAGAAGGTTTTCGGAAGGACCGCTTATCAGGCAGGCTGTGCCTTGTTGGCGTTCTTCTTGCCCGTCATGAAGCAGTA
>ERZ791577.1233-NODE-1233-length-14208-cov-11.428743_pt1 | contig 14208 bp, 9 predicted proteins | sample MGYA00509969_ERZ791577 | MGnify/ENA primary metagenome ERZ791577 (study PRJEB30046, sample SAMN00791917) | human gut metagenome | study: EMG produced TPA metagenomics assembly of the A metagenome-wide association study of gut microbiota in type 2... | reverse complement strand
TGCGAGAGCGATAGATACAGTCTTTACAGGCATGGCCAGTGTGGCTTTTTTCCTGCAAAATCCGCACTTTGCCGCCAGGGCAAACGTCAGGAAGATCCCGATGATACCGATCTGGTACTGCAATGCGTATCTGGAGCTCATTCCATATTTATCGTTCGGCATAAAGATATATCTGCTCACGAGCACCATCAGATGGTTCATGCCGCCGCCCGCCAAAAGCATCAACGGCAATATCGTCTTTTCCTCGATCCGGTAATAAAAATTCATCCACAGTGCGAAGAAGTACGAAACCAGTACGATCACACCGACCGCACACCATACTTTCCCCGGAATTCCCGCAAAGTTCCTGTCAATCAATTCTACTCCAAAAACCATGGAAGCAAAAGACTTAAGCAGAAATTTAATAAAAAATTTCGGATCCTGTCGGAAAGCCGTAAAGAGCGGCACATTCACCGCACCCGAATACTCATACACCGCCTGGGAATTGCTCCAGAGATAGATGAGGAACGGGATGACTGCTGCCGCGATCAGGGCGATCATGCGGGCCGTTCCGATCCCGGAACGTTTCGGAGATATTACAGCGATGATTCCGTTATCTTTTTTCCAACTTGCCTCATTTCCTGTTTCCGCTCTGTTCTTCTGATCTGACTGTTTGCCGGTCTGTCTTAAACACACGACATCCCGCACATAGATAAAAAGATATGCGAGTACGATCGTCACCGTATTACTCTAACGCTAATGCTTACAAGAACGCTCCTTCACATGGTCGTTTCGACATTCCTCATGCAGTCATCTACTTGGGTTACGACTTCGGTAAGGGTTGGACCATGGGTACTGAGATTGAGTTTGAGCACGGTGGTACAGGTTCTTCTATCGAATATGAGGCAGAAGAGGCTATTGAGTACGAGCAGGAACAGGAGAAAGGTGGCGAAGTTGAACTGGAGCAGTTCTGGATTCAGAAATCTTTCGGTCATTTTGCCAACATCAAGATGGGTCATATCGTTGTGCCTGTTGGTTTGACCAATGCTTATCATGAGCCATTGAACTTCTTCACTGTTTATCGTCCAGAGGGTGAGAACACCATTCTCCCTTGCACTTGGCATCAGACAGGTTTGAGTTTCTGGGGTAAGTCTGGCGACTTCCGTTACGAGGCTCAGTTCTTGGCAGGTTTGAACGCATACAAGTTTAGCCGTAGCAACTGGATTCAGGGGGGTACACAGAGCCCTTATGAATTTGAGGTAGCCAACAAGTATGGTGCAGCACTACGTGTAGACAACTATACTATCCCTGGTCTTCGCATCGGTTTGAGCGGTTACTACGGACAAGCCATGAGCAACACCACTCCTTACGATGCTGTGTATAAAGATATCAAGGGAAATGTATATGTAGGCGCTATTGACTTTACCTATAATAAATACAACTGGATTGTACGTGGTAATGTGGACTATGGCTACGTAAGTGATGCAGACAAGATTTCCGACCACACTTACCCAGGCACCGCATTGGTAAAACCAAATGAGTCTGGCAAGAACAAGTACTTCGGTAGTCATGCTGTAGCAACCATGATAGAGGCAGGATACAATGTGTTCTCACAGATTCCATCTCTACGAAAGAACAACCAGAAGCTCTATGTATTCGGTCACTATGAGTACTATGACTCATCTGTACACAACACTACATCAAAGTGGACCAACAAGAAGATTCTCGCAGCTGGTATCAACTACTATCCTATGAAGCAAATCAGCGTAAAGGCAGAGTACAACCATCGCTTCTTGAACTCAAAGTACAACGATGAGCCTGCTATCAACATTGGTATTGCATACGAGGGATTCTTCCTCTAAAGCATGGACTAGGAAACATTAAAAATAAACAATAAAATCAAAACACAAAATGAAAAAAACATTCAAAAACGTCATGATGCTCGTAGCAACCATGACACTTTCATTGGGTTTCGCTTCATGTAGTGATGACAATGATGGTCCATCAACAGGTAACGACATCGTCCCTTCAGCAGAACTTTCTGCTGTAGCTAACACTTATGTGAACGATGTAGTTTATCCAACATACCAAGCCTTGCGTGACAACTGCAAGACCTTGCATGAGGCTTGCGCCAAGCTTTACACCAATGCAAAGGCTGGCAACTTGACTAACGCAGATGTTGAGGCTGCTTGCGAAGCATTCAAGAACGCACGTCTTCAGTGGGAGCGCAGCGAGGCATTTCTCTATGGTGCTGCTACCGACCACGAAATCGACCCACACATCGACTCATGGCCTTTGGACCACGACCAGTTGGAACAGGCTTTGACTGATGCTAACGTTATGTCAGGCATCAAGGGTCAAGGTTCTCAATATGTTTTCACAAACAATGGCAAATTCAACTCTGTATTGGGTTTCCACGGACTTGAGTTCGTACTCTTCCGCAATGGTGCCGCTCGTACAGCAGCCGACTTCGCTGCTAACGACACAGAGGCAGGCATGACAACAGTTGCCGGTATCGACGAACTTGCATTCGCTGACGCTGTTTCTAGCGACATCTACAACATGACAACTTTGCTCCACTATGGTTGGACACAAGACAACACTGATTACTCTTGGATTAACAGCAACTGCAAGTGGGTATTGAACGTAGCAGATAACAACGAGGAAGAAAACACTCACACTGGTGGTAAGAATGGACTCTGCTCTGCTGGTATCGGTTATGGTGCTTGGTTGCTCAAGGGTGCTACCCAGGATGGTTGGTTCACAACATGGCAGGAAACATTGGAGAATGCATGCGTAGCTGGTTGCTCTGGCATCTGCCAAGAGGTTTACACTCAGAAATTGGGTCAGGCTTTCCGTGTAGCTTCTGGTCAGGGTGGCACTACTGAAGATGGTGAGAAGGAGTCAAGAGACTACATCGAGTCTCCTTACAGCAAGCGTTCATACATCGACTACCAGGACAACATCTATTCTATTAAGAATTCTCTCTATGGCACTCGTGACGTTACAGCCACAACTCCTGTAACCAACTCTATGATGAACATCATGAAGAAGTACAACTACAGTGGCTACAACGACATCAACACTGCCCTCAATGAGGCTATCGCAGCATTGGAGACTGCCAAGAACAGCAGTTCATTCGTTGCTGATATCGCAGCTATCGAAAAAGCATACAAGAATGGCACTATCAATAGCGAGGCAGCCTATACACGTGTGAAGACTTGCATCGACAAGATCAACAATCTCGATGACGAGTTGAACAAGGCAGGTGCTTGGTTCCGTAAGATTCGTGCTTCTAAATAAGCCATTCCATATCTTAGGAAAATAAGAATATAATACAAAACGTAGCCTCTTCTGATTCCTGCAAAGAAAAAGGAGGGCTACGTATTGTCACGTTTACAAAGTACATTACAAAAATACATTATGAAAAAGAATTATGCATGGATGTCAATGGCTCTTGCCATGGCACTCACATCCGTAAGTTGCTCCGATGACAAGGACATTGAAATCGTGGAGACAGATGCCAACTACGTAGGACAGGATGTTGGTAATTTCTCTGCCGATGAATGGTATCCAGGTGGCAAACTAGGAACCACCGAGAACACAACAGCGAGCTGTTATAGCGACCAGACTCCTTATGTTGACAACCATAAAGATTTATTTGACGCTTTTTTCCAAGGTGAACAGATGTTTGAGCGTCAATACACACTCAACACTGGTGCTTTCAAGGGACTCGGTCCTGCTTCCGTCCGCACATCTTGCATCGATTGCCACCCAGAGTATGGTCACGGCAAACGTATGAACCAATTCGAGACTCGCTATAGCAATGGTAATGGTTATTTGCTCGTAGTTTATCACCCACTTGATGGTGCCAACAGCAATGATGGTGGCTATGTAGCCGAAGTAACAGGTATGCCTCAGACACAAGCCGCTTCTCCATTCAAAGCTCCTATCGACGAGAGCATGATTAACCTTCAATGGCCACACATCAGCAAGATGGAAACAGACGAGATTCCAGCCATGCAGTTCCCTGATGGTGAGAAGTTCGACCTTATCTATCCTGAGATTTCTATTCCTAAGGGCGCATTCCGCACCTCTCCTACCCCATACGAGACAGGAAACGGTGCTGTAGCTTGCCGCTTGGAGTCAACCATCGGTATCGGCGGTACAGGCTTGATTGATGCCATCCCTAACGAGGCCATCAAGGCCCAGTATGCCGCAGAGGCTGCTTACTTCAAGAAGGCTGGTCTTACCGTATCAGACTATATCAACCCTAGCATGTGGGATGCAGAGGCTAATGATTTCGCATCAGGTGCATTCTATACCACATTCGGTCGTGACGCAGCCAAAAAGAGCAAAGATGGTACAAAAGACAGTCGCACACAGAATGTAACAGGTGGTGTTCATGCAGATGGTACTCCATTCGACCCTAGCACAACAGACCTCAACAAGAAGATAGTGAAGCGTTATACATACGCTTTGACCCGTGGTTCTTTGCAAGACGGTCCTGGTGCCAATGCTATTTGGAATATCACCAACGTAACTCGCCCAGACCGTCCTTTGCTCTACACCACTGAAGCTTGGGCTCAAAAGATGTCCGAGGACACTGAAGTTATTGCAGCCATCAAGAAAGATCCAAGTTCTCCTTACTACGCAGATGGTACGGACGAAGGTATCAAGAATGCAGTAAGAGTTCTGTTGGATCCTTATACCAATCAGTTCGACAACAACATCCACCCATTCACAGCAGAGCAGAGCATGGATGACTACTATGCTTTCATGGTATGGCATCGTGGTCTCGCCATCCCTCGTGCTCGTAACTTGAACGACCCACAGGTTCAACAGGGTAAGAAGCTCTTCATGGAATGGGGTTGTGCTAACTGCCACAAGCCATCTTGGAAGACAGGCGACGACAACTACATCACCTCTAAGTATATCGCTGACAAACCATTGCCACGCTATCAGAACCAGACTATCTATCCATATTCAGACTTGATTCAGCACAAGCTCTATATGAAGAACGACATCCATGGTTCTTGGTGCCGAACCACTCCACTTTGGGGTCGTGGCTTGTCATTGCTCAACACAGGTGCCGAGGATCGCTTGCACGACTGCCGTGCCCGCAACGAGGTGGAAGCCATCATGTGGCACTGCTACAGCAAGAAGAGTCATGCCTATCATTCAGCCATGAACTTCTACAAAGCATCGAAGAGCGATCGTGATGCATTCCTTTTTAGCCGTTTCAACAAAGTTGCATTTCTTTTCCTCCAAACTTCGTTTTTTTCTTGACATTAGTAAATCGTTGTACTACACTCAGTACGACGATTGAGTCAAACGTTGTACTGATGTTTGGCGTTGATATCACCTTTCCATCTATAAGGAGGCTATCGAATGAAGAAAGTTGCAATCGGCGGTGGCCAGGGCTTCTGGGGCGACAGCCCGGACGCGGCCATCCACATGATCCGCAATGCCGATATCCAGTATATGGGCTGTGATTATCTGGCAGAGCTGACCCTTTCCATCATGGCAAAGCAGCAGCTCAAGGACCCCACCAAGGGCTTTGCGCCCGACTTTACCACCCGCATCCTGAAGGAGGCCGGCAAGGAAGCCTGGGACAAGCACATCAAGATCTGCACCAACGCAGGCGGCATGAACATCAATGGCTGCGTAGACGGCATCCGCCAGTGGGCAGAAGGCAACAGCATGAGCGGCTATAAGATCGGTTATGTGACCGGCGATAACATCAAGGATAAGATCCCGCAGCTGCTGAAGGATGGCTGGACCTTCCCCAACTTCGACTACGACGGCAATTTCAACGATATTCTGGACAAAATCTACAACTGCAATGTCTACATCGGCCATGAGGGCATTGAGGGATGCCTGGCAGAGGGTGCCGATGTGGTCATCACCGGCCGTGCGGCTGACAGCGCCCTGTTCCTGGCTCCGCTGAAGTACGAGTTTGGCTGGGCTGCTGACGATTGGGACAATCTGGCCCGCGGCATCATGGCAGGCCATCTGCTGGAGTGCGGCGGTCAGGGTGCCGGCGGCAACTATATGTATGACTGGCGCAATGTCCCCCGCATGGACGAGCTGGGCTTCCCCATCGCAGAGCTGACCGATGATACCTTTGAGATCACCAAGGCTCCCGACTGCGGCGGCATCATCTGCGAACAGAGCTGCAAGGAGCAGTTCCTGTACGAGGTCCACGATCCCGCCAACTACCTAACCCCGGATGTCAACGTGGATATCAGCCATGCTACCATCACCCAGGTGGGTGACAACCGTGTCCGCATCGGCGGTGTCAAGGGCAAGCCCCGCCCCGACACGCTCAAGCTCTGCGTGGGTTACCACAAGGGCTGGAAGACTGTTTCCATGCTGAGCTTTGCATGGCCTGATGCCTACGAAAAGGCTCAGTACTGCGCCGAGGTCATCATGAAGAAGATGCAGCGCCGCGGCATGAAGGCCGACGACATCCACATCAGCTACATCGGCCTGAACAGCCTGCATCTGGGCGTGGCCGATATGAGCGAAGAGGCACTGAAGAACCTGAACGAGTGCGTGCTGCGCATTGCTGTGTTCAGCGAGGACAAGAGCGAGTGCGCCAAGATCATTCCCGAGATCAGCCCCCTGCAGCTGAACGGCCCTCCGGGTGCCTCCTTCTTCGGCGGCCGTGCCCGCGTGCAGGAAGTGATGGCACTGTGGCCCACCACCGTGCCCCGCGATGCCGTACAGGTCGAAAGTCACATTCTGGAGGTGAAGTAAGATGGCAGAGATCTATCTGAACGATATTGCTCACGGCCGCTCCGGCGACAAGGGCGATACCAGCAATGTCTGTGTGTATGCACGCAAACCGGAATACTATAAGATCATTGAGCGCGAGGTGACCCCCGAAAAACTCAAAGCCTACTTTGGCGACATGGTCAAGGGCGAGATCACCCGCTACGACGTGCCCAGCCTGAACGGCTTCAACTTTGTTATGAAGCACGCTCTGGGCGGCGGTGCCACCATGAGCCTGCGTCTGGACAGCCTGGGCAAATCCATGGGCAGTGCCGTGATGCGCATGAAGATCCACGTTGAGGATGGAGAGCTGTAACATGAGTGAACATATGGCATTGGAGAACCTGACGGTTCTCGACCTGACCCGTGTGCTTGCCGGCCCCTTCTGCACCATGATGCTGGCTGACATGGGCGCAAACGTCATCAAGATCGAGGTTCCCAAAGGCGGTGACGACACCCGCAGCTATCCCCCTTTCCGTGCCAAAAATCTGGATGGTGAGCGGGAAAGCGTCTATTTTGCCAATATCAACCGCAACAAAAAGGGGATCACCCTGAACCTGAAGGCCCCTGAGGGCAAGGAGATCTTCAAGGAGCTTGTCAAAAAAGCGGATATCGTGGTGGAAAACTACCGCCCCGGCGTGATGGACAAGCTGGGACTGGGCTATGATGTCCTGAAGGAGATCAATCCCCGCATCATCTATGCGGCGGTCTCCGGCTTTGGCTGCTACGGTCCCTACCACCTGCGCCCGGGCTATGATATTCTGGCGCAGGCCATGGGCGGTATGATGTCCATCACCGGTTCCAAGGGCGGAGAGCCCACCCGTGCCGGTTCGGCGCTGGGTGATATTCTGGGCGGGCTTCATGTAACCATCGGCATCCTTGCCGCAGTCAACGCCCGCACCCACCTGCCCCGCACCATTACCGGCAAAGGGCAGCGGGTGGACGTGAGTCTGATGGACAGCATGATCGCTGCCACTGAGAACACTGCCCTGAAGTACATCGAGACCGGCAACATCCCGGCCCCCATGGGCAACCGTTATGCCGCTGTTTCCCCCTACGACAGCTTCACCTGCAAGGGCGGCAAGGTCATCATCGCGGCAGGCAACCAGAAGCTGTACGAAAAGCTCTGCAATGAGGTGTTGGAACGCCCGGACATGATCACCGATCCCCGGTTCGTGGATATGCCGGGCCGTCTGGCCAATCAGGATGCCATTGCCGAGGTCATTGAGGAGCGGATCAAGGATCTGACCCCCAACGAGGCCGCCGAGCTGGTACTGTCCCACGGCATCCCCGCAGGCCCCATTATGAACATCAAAGAGATCCTGGACGATCCCCATGTCAAGGAGCGCGAGATGTTCGTGGAGATGGATCATCCCACCCTGGGCAAGGTCACCGTGAACGGCTGTGCCATCAAACTGATGGACACCAAGCCCTCTGTGCGCACACCCGCTCCCCAGCTGGGGCAGAACAACCGGGACATCTTTGAGGGTGTTCTGGGCATGACCGAAGAGCAGTTCAACACTCTGCACGAGAAGCAGGTGTTCTGATCTCTGACCACCTTTACACACATTATCGAGGAGAAATCACATGCTGGCAGTATTAGGATTCGTCACCATTCTGCTGGTGCTGGCACTGATCATGAGCAAGAAGGTCTCTACCCTTGTAGCTCTGATCTTTGTTCCCGCCATCACCGGCTTCATCGCAGCATTCATCAATGCCCCCAATGTCATCATCCAAGCCGCACAGGCTGCTGCCGAAAAGGCCGGAACTGCTTATGTTGAGCCGGTCATCACCTTCGGCACCCGCTTTACCAAGGCACTTTCCATCCTCAGCGCAGATTATATGGGCAAGGGCCTGAGCAGCATCGTTGCCACAGGTGTCATGTTCATCTTTGCCATCCTGTTTTTCAGTACCTGCTCGGATGCCGGTGTCTTTGATCCTATCATCAACCGCATCCTGAAGTTTACCGGCGAGGACCCCGTCAAGGTCTGTATCGGCACCTTCCTCATCGGCTGCATCTGCCATCTGGATGGCTCCGGTGCCACCACCTTCCTGATTGCCATCCCCGCCTGTATGCCCCTGTTCCAGAAGCTGAAAATGAACCTCTGGGTAGAGGCTACCATCGTGGCGCTGGCCGCCGGTATCATGAATGTTATGCCCTGGGGCGGCCCCACAGTCCGTGCAGCCGCAGCCATGTCCGGCCTGGGCTATGAAGTCACCGGCAGCGAGCTGTGGGTGGGCATCATGCCCGCCTGGATCGCAGGCTTGGTGACCTGCCTGCTCGTCGCGGCTTTCCTGGGCAAAAAGGAAGCCAAGCGCATTGCTGCAGGCATCCCCGCGCAGGAGGTCACCGGTCTGACCGAAGCAAAGACCACCAACACCTCCAACGAACTGGCCCGCTCCGGCTGGCGCTGGTACTTCAATGTGGCACTGATCCTGGTCATCCTGTACATCCTCGTTACCAACCGCCTCAGCCCGGCTGTCACTTTTATGATCGGCTACTGCGTCCTGCTCATCGTCAACTACCCCAGTGTGGATCTGCAGCACAAGATCATCAACAGTCACGCACAGGCCGCATTCCTGATGGTCTCCATCGTCTTTGCCGCAGGCGCATTCACCGGTGTGGTCAAAAATTCCGGTATGCTGGCTGCCATGACCGACTCTCTGGTCTCCATCATCCCCACCAGCATGGGCACCTTCATTGCCCCCATCGTCGGCCTGTTCAGCGTTCCGCTGAGCCTGCTGTTTGACCCGGACTCCTACTACTACGGCGTTATGCCGGTCATTGCCAACGCTGTTTCCGCTATGGGCGGCAACGCACTGGCTGTGGCAAAGGCTTCCATCATGGGCCAGATGACGCTGGGCTTCCCGCTCAGTCCCCTGACGGGTGCCACCTTCCTGCTGCTGGGCCTTTCCGGCCAGGACCTGGGCGACCACCAGAAGCACACCCTCCCCTACGCATGGGTTGCATCTGCCATTATGGTCGCTGTGGGCTGCGTAGCCTGTGGGCTGCTGTTCTGAGGTCTCACCAAAAGAAACACCTTCCTCCTTTTTCACCCATTCCTTTATTCTGATTCCGAAACGTCTGCCGGGCGGAGTACCCGCAGCACGCCACGGAATGCGTGCAAACCAGCAGACTTCCACCCGGTGCTCCGGGTGGTGTCGGCTGGTTTTGCCGTTTTTGAAGGATACCGTCCTGCCCTTGGGGCAGAAAGGAGTTTTCTCTTATGCCCGAGCCCATCCAGACTCCTGTTCCTGCGGCGGACGAACTGGCCGCACAGGTGCTGCTGCTGGCACAGAGTCGGTTGACTGCCGACCTGCGTTTTTTATCCTCCGCCTTGGAACAGCTGAAGCCGATCCCCGTCCCTGCGCTGGACACCCTGTTTGCCGGGGATGGCCACCGCTTGTACTATTGCCCCGAAACGCTGCTCCGCACATTCCGGGCACAGCAGTCTGTGCCCACACGCGCCCTGCTGCATGTCACCCTGCACTTTCTTCTGGGGCATCCCTTTCAACGGCAGGAAATGGATCACCGCCTATGGAACCTTGCCTGCGACATTGCCGCAGAGGAAGTCATCCGGGAACTGGAGATTCCCTCCTGCGCCCTGCCGGATGATGCTGCACAGGACAGCTGGCGCAGCCGCCTGCGGGATGCCTGCCCTCACCTGACGGCAGAAGCCATCTATAATTTTCTGCTGGAACGGCAGTACCCCGCCGATGTTCTGGCGGAACTGACCCAGCTTTTTTCCCGGGACAACCATGCGCTCTGGTATGCTGCGCCACGGCCCGGCTCTCGTCCGGCCCCCAACGGACAGCTGCTGCCCGCCGGGGAGGATGAGGATATCACCAACGAGACCGAGCTGCGCAAAGCCGACACCCGGGACGAAACGCTGCAGCAGCTGCAGCAGCGGCAAAAGGAAGCCCTGCGCAGACAATGGAAGCAGCTGGCCCGCCAGGCCAAGACTGATCTGGAGACCTTCAGCCGCCGTCACGGCAAGCGTGCCGGAGCATTGATGGATGGGCTAGAGCCCGTGACCTTTGAGGAATGCGACTATACCGACTTTCTTCGCCGGTTCGGGGCACAAAACGAGGTGCTGCAGCTTTCCGAGGACGAATTTGACCTCATCTATTACACTTACGGTCTGCGCACCTACGGCAACGTTCCCCTGGTCGAGCCGCTGGAATACCGGGACGACAAGCGCATCCGGGAATTCGTGATTGCCATCGATACCTCCGGCAGTGTTCAGGGCGATATCGTTCAGAGCTTTTTGCAGCGCACCTGCGACGTTCTGCGGCAGAGCGGTTCCTTCACCGAGCGGGTAGAGATCTATCTCATCCAATGCGATGCCGAGGTGCAGAGCGTGGAGCGGCTGACCAGTCTGGACCAGCTGCATGAGCTGATTCCCCGGCTGAAGCTCCGGGGCTTCGGCGGTACCGACTTCCGGCCGGTGTTCGCCTATGTAGACAGGCTGCTGGAAGAGAAAAAGCTGACGAACCTCAACGGCCTGCTCTATTTTACCGACGGCGTGGGCACCTACCCGGAAAAATCCCCTGCCTACAAGACTGCCTTCATCTTTAACCGTGACGACCACATCAGCCCCCACGTTCCCAGCTGGGCCATCCGGGCTGTACTTACCACTGACAACATCCGCCTGCTTGAACCGCAGAAGACCCGAACCGAGGAGGACACCGAATCATGGATATAGCAAGTGCAAAGCAACAGATCAAAAATACCGTACAGATCTACCTACAGAAAGACGCTCTGGGCCACTACCGACTTCCGCTGGTGCACCAGCGGCCCATCTTCCTGCTGGGTGCGCCAGGTCTGGGCAAGACTGCCATTATGCAGCAGGTCGCTGATGAGATGGGGCTTGGCCTTGTGAGCTATTCCATGACCCACCACACCCGCCAGAGCGCACTGGGTCTGCCTGTGATCGTAGAAAAGGAATACGGCGGCAAGCACTATCAGGTCAGCGAATACACCATGAGCGAGATCATCGCCAGCGTCTACGACTGTATGCGCACCACCGGCAAAACGCAGGGCATCCTATTTCTGGACGAGATCAACTGCGTCTCCGAGACCCTCTCCCCTGCCATGCTGCTGTTCCTGCAATACAAAGTCTTTGGTGGGCATCAGATCCCCGAGGGCTGGGTGGTGGTCACCGCCGGCAACCCGCCCCGCTTCAACAAAAGCGTCCGGGAGTTCGACGCTGCCACCCGTGACCGCCTGAAAGTGATCGAAGTTGAACCAAGCTATGAAGCGTGGAAGGCCTATGCGCTGGAACACGGTGTCAGCCGCAGCGTCATCAGCTATCTGGATATCCGTCCCGAAGATTTTTATAAGGTCGAGACCACTGTGGACGGTCTGACCGTGGTAACGCCCCGTGCCTGGGAGGATCTCTCCGAGATCCTGCAGTATCACGAAGAGCTGGGCCTTGCAGTCAGCGAGGAGCTGACTACCCAGTATCTGCAAAACAAGCAGGTCGCCCGGGATTTTGCCATCTACTACGAACTCTATCAGAAATATCGTCAGGCCTACAATATTGATGCCATCCTGCAGGGTGTGTGGGATGAGGATGTCCTCACGCAGGCACGCAGCGCCAAGATGGACGAGCGGATGAGCCTTGTCAGCCTGCTGCTGGAAGCCGTGTTCCTGCAGATGGAACGCTGCACCCTGCGCCACGATGCGCTGCGCCTTATCGTGGCAGTCCTCAAAGCCCAGCGCGGGACACTGGATGCTCCCGGCGATGCCCTGACCGCCCTCGCCGGGCTGGAGGACAACTGGCGCGCCGAAGCCAACAAAGCCCCCTCTGCCCGGCAGAAGGTCTATCTCGATCTGCTGTCGCTGACTGCCCAATGGCACGGAGAACTTTCCGGCTCCACCCCTTTTTCCGCCCTCAAGGCCTGCTATCAGCGCTCGGTCGCTAACCTGCAGGCTGAGGTCGCTGAAACGCAGAAGAAGCTTGGCGATCTGCTCCGCTTTTTACAGGAAGCCTTCGGTAAGGGAACGGAGCTGAGCATGGCGGTAAACGATCTGACCGTAGCCCCTGTAGCCACCGCATTTCTGGGGCAGTTTCTCAGCACCGATTACTTTGCAGCCAGCCGGGATCTGCTGCTGCACCGGCAATCAGAGCAGCTGCTGCACCAGATCGATCTGACAGGACTGGTGTAAAATGGAACTGCTGCAATTTGAAGTAACCAACGCCGGAACGCTGGGCAGCCGCTGGACACCCCCCGCCCCGGAAACAAAAAAGGCCTCCTCCCTGCCCGGAGCTGCGCTGGCAGCTCTCTTGCAGGCGGAGGAGGACGAGGATGATTGGGGCGGCGATGCTCCCGACATGAGCGCAGAGTTTGCACGGCTCGGCCATCTGAACGAAGAGTCCGACACCGATGCCCTGCCCCTGACAGCAGACTTTGCCCCTCTGCCGGATGGCTCTCTAGCGCTGGTGCGCTGGCCCCGGCTGGCACGGCCTGCTGTGGTACCCGACACTGTAGAAGGCCGCACTGTCACCGCCATTGCCGCTGCCGCCTTTGCTGCCAACCATCTGGATGAGGGCTGCTTTGCGCAGTTCGGGCAATCGCCTATCAGTTTCAGCATATTTTGTATGCGAATGGGCCGTGCAGTCACCACCGAAACGCTGGACGAAGGCGGGCCGACTTCCGTCACACTGCCGGACAGCATCACTCACATTGGTCCCTACGCGTTCTACCACTGCACAAATCTGACTTCCATCACCCTGCCGGATGCCATTTCCGCCCTGCCTGCCGGTGTATTCGGTGACTGCAGCCGCCTTACCAGCGTCCATCTGCCAGAGCAGCTGCAGGCTCTGGGCTATCTGCCCCGCCCCACGGATCAGGTCATGCCGGATGTGGGCACGTTTGCCGGGTGTCATGCCCTGAAACAGCTGACGCTGCCTCCACAGCTCAATGCGCTGGGCGCTCACAGCTTCAACAGTTCCGGTCTGACGAGCCTGACCGCCCGGGATGCTGGGTGTGAAAATTGGAGCCGTACTGTCACTGTGGCTGTGTCTGCCTTTGACCACACTGCCGCACTGCTCTGGCTGGAAAAGGCTGACGTTTCCGGCCATGTGGCGGCACGGCTGGGTCTACCCGTGGCCCGGGATAAAATTCTGGCAGGCGATGCCAGATTCGGAGCCATCCTACGGGTACCGGTGCTGTTCTTCACCCAGCCGATGCCTTACTTTGACCAACTGGCCCGGGACGCGTTCCGGCTGGATTTCTCGGCTCGTATGGCGCTGGCTCGGCTGGAAGCCTCTGCAGGGCTTTCCCCCGCCGACCGCCAGTGGTATTGTGCAGTTCTGGTGCAGTATTTCGACCGGGCTCCACAGTTCATGCCCTGCCCGGCTCAACAGGCTTACGCAGAGCTGTTCCGCTTCCTCTGCCGCACAGACCTGCTCACCGCATCTGATGTCAGCACTCTGCTTCGTATGG
>ERZ791577.1232-NODE-1232-length-14225-cov-14.476923_pt1 | contig 14225 bp, 9 predicted proteins | sample MGYA00509969_ERZ791577 | MGnify/ENA primary metagenome ERZ791577 (study PRJEB30046, sample SAMN00791917) | human gut metagenome | study: EMG produced TPA metagenomics assembly of the A metagenome-wide association study of gut microbiota in type 2... | reverse complement strand
ATCATGCTTCTCCTGAGCATAGCTTATCTCATCAAGGTGATGCTCCTGCAGAAGAAGGTGGATAAGATGCGAAGCGACTTCGTGCATACGATGATTCACGAGCTGAAGCGCCCCGTGCAGACGCTGAAGATGTGTGTATCCGTATTCTCTGCTCAAAAGACAGATGAGAAGGATGAGAATGCTCTCATCATGGAGACCGTAAGAGAGGAGAGCGATAACCTGACTGCCTATCTCGCCAAACTCCGTGAAGTAATCAGGGCAGAGGAACATATCCCACTCCAGATAACTTCTTTCGATATCCATGCCGCTTTGCTGAATCTGGTGGCTGTGTATCGAAAGAACAGACAGAAGGAGGTGAATGTTTCGCTCGATTACCAGCGCACTTCCGATAGGATGATGGGAGATAGAGACCAGCTTCTGAATGTGGTCAGCAATCTGATGGAGAACTCGGTGAAGTATTCCGGCGATATTGTCAATATCCATGTTGCCTGCCGAGATACCGAGAAGGAGGAAGTCATGATTTCTGTATCAGATAATGGAATCGGAATTTCGCCCGACGAGCAGCAGAGAGTCTGGACGAAGTTCTATCGCAGCAATGCTTACCCGGATATGATGCAGCCGGGCATCGGCTTGGGTTTGAGTTTTGTGGATATGATTGTGAAGGCCCATGGGGGCAGAAAAATGATGCAGAGCGAAGTGGGCAAGGGAACCAGAATTTCAATCGTCATCCCGCAACACTCCTGATGCATCCGGTTTAACGCTATAAACAACAGAAAAAATGATCAAGATATTATTTGCAGACGATGACTTGAAGTATTCTATGTTGCTGAAGAGTTTCCTGCAGCAGCATGGCTACGATGTGACTTATGCCGGAAATGGCATGAAGGCATGGGAGCAGTTCCCGGAGGTGAAGCCCGACCTAGTATTGCTCGACATCAATATGCCGGAGATGGATGGCTATGAGGTGGCTGAGCGCATCAGAGCCATCGACCCGAAGGTGCTTATCTTCTTCCTCACCGACCGTACGGAGAAGAACGATCGACTGAAAGGTTTCTCCCTGAAGGCAAACGATTATCTTGCCAAACCCTTCTATCCGGAAGAGTTGCTGGCAAGAATAGAGGAGCGGTTCTCCATGAATGAGAGTGAGACGATAGAAGAGGAGGTGTATCATTTCGGAGAAACCACCTTCTGCTATAATAACAATGAGCTTCGCACCCGTTCCTCTCGTGTGCTCATCACCAGCCGACAAGCCGACATTCTCCGTCTGTTGGCGAAGAATATCGGCAATGTAGTAAGCAAGGAGATGATACAGGAGGCGGTGTGGGGTGCCGTGAGCTATGCCAACTCCCTGGCTGTGAATGTGCAGATGACGTATCTCCGCCATGCTCTTCAGCATGATGCGACCGTTAAGATTGAGTCGCTGAAGAAAAAGGGATATGTTTTGTCTGTTATTTCTCCAGAGTAACGATGATATAGCTTCTGCCATCCTCTTTCAGACCTCTTTCCAGAATGGCCTTGGTGCCCTCTTTCAAGACCTCGATGGCTCTGATCTTGCTGGGAGAAATCTTGTTGAATTCCTCTTTAGTCAGCTCCTGCTCTCTGCCCTTGATCAGATAGTGAGGGTCTGGCTTGCGGGCAGGAGGTGTGGTAGTGGTGATGATATGAATCTCTATCACATCTCTTTTGGGTGCCGGCAAGACGTTGGTGTTTACCTGGTAATTCTTGATGGTTTTACCGATGAGTTCCTTGCCGGTGAAGTTCGGAATGCGCTCGCCGTCGATGCTGTAGATACGCAGGGTATCTGCCTTGGATGCCATACTGCTGGTTATGCCCAGCAGAGCAAATGCAATGGTGAAAATATACTTTTTCATAAGCGTATAGAGTTTTATAAATCGTTTAATTTACGGGAATCCATCGCTCCCCGAAGTTGAAATCCAAGTCCACGAAAGGAATCGGTTCGGGGATGGCATCCTTCAGTGCCTGCAAGGAGGCTTGCGCCCTTGCGTCCTCCGGATGCTCCAAGAGATATTGTCCGATACGCTCCGATGCGGCAACCACATTGCCCGATATGAACTTCTCGGCGATTTCATATTCTCCCTCCAAGGGATTGTAGGAAATCCTGCCGTGCAATTCGGAGAGCATCTCTTCCTCGGAGGTGTCGGGAAGCAAAGAGAGCATATACTCGGTGTCCACCGCTCCGAATTTATTGAGTGAAGCCGAGAGCGCCTCTTGGGCATTGCTCACCTCTGTCACCTCGTGCAGGCTGAAAGAAACGGGCTGACGGAAAATATCGGCTTTGAGCGTTTCTTTATCCACCTTCCGTTCCAAGAAAAGGATTTCCCTGCCACCGGCATCCATCAGGATCTGCTCGTGGTTCTTGCGGTCGTTCAGATACCCGTACTGCCGCACGAAACGGTCGTACAGTTCATTGAGGTTCTGTCGCAAGGATTCATTCGCCACCTTGCGTTCCGCTTCATAATCATAGAGCGCGTGGTAAGCATCCCGCAAGTCTATGTAGAGCAACATTTTCTGTCGCTCTTGGGACGGGAGGTCTATGGGCTGGAACATTCGGTTGTCCTCCATATCACGGACAAGCATTCCGACCTGAAAGTCCGAGGCAAGCAGAGAGCCCTCTTTGAGGTGTTCGTGCCATACTCCCTCATAGGGACGCTGCTGCATCCCTTTCTCCTTGTCCTGCTGCCACCACAGCTCGTTCGTGTCCCGTAACCTCATAGCAGTTTCTTGTGGCTTTATTTCGATAGTGGGAGAAGGAGTAGAAACCACAGCACGTTTCACAGTGGCGGTTTTTCGTTTGGGCTTTTCCTCCGGGATAACATTGCCGAAAAGGTCGAGCAGTTGTACCTGCGGGGTGACACTGCTTCGGGGATGCTCCACAGGCTGTTCCTCTCTCGGTTGCACCACCTCTTTGTGCGGTTGCTCCTCTGTCGAAGCGGCTAGCGTAAGCGTAGGCTCTTCCTGCTTGACTTCGGGAGGAACGGAAACGGCAACTTTGGGCTGCTCCTGAATGGAGATATGCTTTTGGTACAATGCCTCGTCCAAGCGTTTGGCTAAATCTGCCCGCAGGATTTTACCCATATCGGTGGCGATGCCTTCCGCTCCGCCCTCGTGATGGAACAGAATGGCAGGCTTGCCGTAAGGGTCGGTATCCTGCTTCCACTCGGTGTGCACGATTTGCGACATGCTTCGCAGATAGGTGTTGAACAGCACTCCGCTGGGGCGTTTCTCGCTCTTGATGAAACGCTGTTCCTCTTCGGTCAGACTTGTCTTTTCGCTCTGCTTTTGCAGGACGATAAGGTCACTGCCCACTTCCGTTCCCGCATTCTCTGAGAAGAGATTGTTGGGCAGACGAACTGCCGAAATAAGGCGGGTATGGCTCATCAGCCACTCCCGTACCGGCTCGTTTGTCGGGGCATTCATGACGCCTTGCGAGGTGATGAACGCCAGCACGCCACCCTCGCGGAGCATATCCACCCCCTTGACGAAAAAGTAATTGTGCAGGGACATGCGGGCGACCTTTCGGGCTGGTTCGTCCGTCTTGCTGAAAACAGGGTCGAAGACGGCCACATCTCCGAAAGGAATGTTGCTGCTGACCACATCGAAATAACCTCCGAGCTTGGATTCGATTTCCTCGAAGCCCCGGATGCGTATCTTGTCTTCGGGATGCAGGACGGAGAGCATCTGTCCCGTAAGGATGTCTTTCTCAAAACCGAAGGTCGTATGCCCTTCGGCTGCAATGCCGTCAAAAGAGCGGATGAACTCGCCCATTCCTGCCGAAGGGTCGAGGATGCGTTGGGGGACGATGCCAGCCTCCTGTAAGGAAGCGGCAATCTCCCGCACTATGGGCGCAGGAGTATAGAAAGCGGTCATCACGGAGTTTTTCAGGCTCTGCATATAGCTCTTGTATTGCGACTCGGAAGCGGTGTTGTCCCGAATGATGCGATGCAGCTCCATCACCAAGGGGAAAAGTTCCAACTCCGACTTGTTCCATCGGGCGATGTCCTCCATCGTGTTGGCAGGAGAGAGGATACACTTCAAAGCCCCGAAGCCCGCATAAGCCCGCAACACCTCCATTTCCTCCTCCGTTGCCGCGCGCTGTTCCCGATGCAGGGCAAAGACGGTCTTAATGGCTTCTATATTCGCCCTTAGGTGCTCCTTTTTGTTATAGTGTGCCATCTTCTTCGAGTTTTAGTTGGACAAAACCCGTAAGCTCCGTATAGAGGGAGTTGTATTCGGGCGTATAAGCGAACTCGTCCGAAATCGGATACTTGGCGAAGATTGCTTCCAAGAGCGGGCGCAGGCGGATGGCGGTCTCCCTGACCGCTTCGAGCGGCACTTCGGCGGAGAACTCGTTCCAAAGCACGGAAGAGATGGTATCGTGACGGGAGAAGTGCAGACCCGCATAGAGCGTCTTATTGGCAATGCCGATACATTCGGCTATGGGAAGTCCGGCATCGAAGGCTTCGGCATAGGCTTCGGAAGCGGCTGCCGCACGCTCTTTGACAAAAGGAATGTCACCGGCTTTTTCGGGATGGCTTTCCCGAAGAAAAGAGAGCAGGGAAAGCTCGTAGTATGAAAAATGAATGGCTGTCATTTTGAATGATTTTAGTGAGGTATATAAGCGAAAGGCACCCGACGTCCCCGCCGAGTGCCACCACTAAAATCCGCAGTAAAAACAAGATGATTGTTTATGACCGCATCATTCAGTGGCAAAATTAGCAAATTACGGGGATTTACCTTCGGGATTTGCCCGTTTTCTTGCGTTCGGGAAAGACAAATACCGTCTTGAACTCTCCATCCAAGGAGAGTGAAGCCTCGAAGCTCTTGCCCGTTTTGGAGGTAAAGCCCTTGATGATGCCTGTCTCCCCGTTCACCGCCAATTGCGTCAGCTGCTCGTCCGTGAGGCTCTTGCCCGCCACGCTGCGGAAAAGCGTCAGCCCGCAATCGGGATCGGAACATTTGGCACATCGGGGATAGAAGACCAGTGAGCCTTTGTCGCATTTGGGGCAATGGATGTCGCTCTGTTTCTTGGGAAAGAGGATTTTGGAGGAGAGGAGTTCGTCGGTAATCTGTGTGGCATAACTTTCAATACCCTTGCGGAAGTCCTGCTCTTTCAACTCTCCCCGTTCGATTCTCGCCAAGTCCGCTTCCCACTGTCCGGTCATTTCGGCATTGCCGATTTTCATCTCCCGGACGATGGAATAGACGGCAAGTCCTTTCTCCGTGGGAACGAGCGACTTCTTTTGGCGCACCATGTACTCGCGTGCAAAGAGGGTTTCGATGATGGCGGCACGGGTAGCAGGCGTGCCGATGCCGCAATCCTTGAGCTGTGCACGCAGTTCCTCGTCCTCCAACTCCTTACCTGCCGTCTCCATAGCAGCCAACAGCGAACTTTCCGTGTGCAGCGGTTTGGGTTTGGTTGTACCCTGTGCCAACGAACTGGCACAGAGAGGAAGTTGCTTACCTTCCTCCCATTGAGGGATGATGATGCCTTCTCCGTTTTCCCGACTTTCCCGTTCTTCGGCTTCCGCCTGCTCCTTGTCTTTTTTCTTGCTGTTTTTGAGAACGGCACGCCAACCCTCTTCCTTGATGATTTCACCTTTGAGGATAAACTTCACATCCTCGCAGACGGCAGTAACCGTACTGACATCTTTCACGCAACGGGTGGAAAAAGCTTCGAGCATACGTCCGGCTATCATATCGTAGATGACCGCTTCCTCTCCAAACATGTCTATCGGCTTCTTGCCCGTGATGAGCAGGGCGTGGTGGTCGGTCACTTTCTTGCCGTCCACCGAATGTGCGTTCAGTTCGGTCAGTCGGCGGGCATGGACACCCCAAACGGGGTGGTCGTGCAAAAAGGCTATCAAAGCTGGAATTTCGGCAAAGACATCTTCGGGGATATGGCGGCTGCCCGTGCGTGGGTAGGTAATGTATGCCTTTTCGTAGAGTTTCTGAGCCAAGGAAAGGGTCTGTTCTGCCGTGTATCCGTATCGGCTGTTCGCTTCTTTCTGCAGGGTTGTCAAATCATACAGAAGCGGTGGCTCCTGTTTGGTTTCCTTGCGCACAACTGTCTCTACAGTGGCATAAGGAGCCTGTTTGAGTTTCTCGTACAGGGCGGTGGCTTCCGTCTTATCGAACCAGCGGTCGGCAGAGGAGAAGCGGAAGCTCTCATCACCTTCCCTTACGGCAAGGCTGAGTTGCCAGAATGGCTGTGGCTCGAACTTCTTATGCTCCAAGAAACGGGAGCAGACCATACAGAGGGTCGGGGTCTGTACCCTGCCCAAGGAGTAGGTGCCTCGCCCTGCCGCTATGGATATGGCTTGGGTGGCATTGATGCCCACCAGCCAGTCGGCTTCGCTGCGGGCACGGGCGGCATAATAGAGGTTGTCATACGCCGCTCCGCTTTGTAGATGGGCAAGCCCCTCTTTGATGGATTTGTCCGTCAAGGAACTAATCCACAGACGGTCGAACGGACGGGGAATGCCCAAGTATTCGTAGATAAAGCGGAAGATGAGTTCACCTTCCCTTCCGGCATCGGTGGCAACGATAATGCCCTCACATTCCCGGAAGAGTTTTTCGATGACTTTGAGTTGGGCGACTGCCGTAGCATCGGCTTTATAACCTTTACCCTCCTTAATCTGGCGGGGAATAAGGGTAAAGACGGGAGGAAGAATCGGCAGGGTCTCTTTGTGGAACCCCTTGATGCCGTAGGCTTCGGGCATGGCTGCCGTTATCAGGTGTCCCAATGCCCACGTGACGGCATAGCCGCCTCCTTCGATATAACCCTCTTTCTTGTTGGTTGCCCGAACGACACGGGCGATTTCACGAGCGACGCTCGGCTTTTCTGCTATGATGACTTTCATTTGTTCTTACTTTTTGGATGTTAGTGGTGGCGGATTAGATTTTCATTCCCTTGGAACGCTTCTTCTCTTCTTCTTTTTTTTCTTGCCCGGCGGCAGGCTCTGTCTGTCCCTGCTTGAGCGGCTCCCTCACATGCTTGGTAGCCTCGTTGGTCTTGCCTTCGGAATTGACGGCGACCTGTGTGCGGGAAGCATTGTCGGGAGTAACCTCCTTGGCTTGGGACTTGTCGGGATTCCATTTGAGGAAGTCGAACTTGTTCTTCTCGAAGTTCGGGCGTACATAGGCATTGAAAGGCTCTCCCTTCTTGTCGATAAGCCCGGTCATATAGACCGTCTGACCTGCTTTGAGCTTCGCTTGCTCTTCGGGAGAGATGTCGCGTCCCAGCATCTTCTTGGGGACACGCAATTCTTTCTGCTCCGTTTGTTCCTGTCCTTCGGTGGCTTGCCTTTGGCGTTGTTCCTGCTTGGGAGAGCCGAAACGAAATTCAATCGACCGCTTGTCGGCATTGAATTGGAGGTTGGCATTGAAATGCTTTCCCGTTTTGGAGGTCATGCCCTCCACATAGATGCTTCTGCCTTCCGACAACTCCTTTTTCTGCTCGTCGCTCAGCTTCACGCTCTTGATTTCATCGGGGATGCGTACCCTGTCGGCACTCAGGGCGATGATGTCGTTCGTCAGGCGGTCGATGCTCACGAAGCTGCGGGTCGGCTCATCTTTGCCGGGGAAGGTCAGCTCCACGGTACGACCGAGGTTGCCCGTTTCTCTGAGGGCTTTCTTGTCCTCATCGGTAAAGGTATGCCCGAAGAACTCGCGCTCCAATTGAGGTTCCTTGCGGATGGCGTGGACAACAGGGATAAATGTCCCGTCTCCGGAGACTTTCAGAGAAAGACGGGCATCGGTGTAAAGAGAGACTTCTCCGATTTTAATAGCGATGGGAACAAGCGGAGTCTTGCGGTATTGAAGCAGGTCATCAAGATGCTTGCCTTTTTCCAGACTCTCACGGTTTACGCCCATCTGCTCGAACTGCTCCCACTTCACCTTATCGGGGTCAATGCCTTGAAAAGACTGTTTTTGCTCTCCTGCATAGTCGGAAGGATTGACACGGGCGGAGTCCAGCATCTCCTTGTTGGAGGGGACATCCGGTGCTTTGAGCATCTCCGAGAGTACGCGTGCGCTGGCAACGGCACTCTCAAAGGGGACTTTGAAGAAGTTCAACGGTGTGGGATGCTTGAACTGACGCATGAAGTTGGAAAGGAAATTCTCCAGCGCATTGCTGTGCTTGTCGAACTTCAGGAAGCTCTGTTCATGCTCTGCGGTGGGCGGAACGGTTTTCAGTTCTCCTTTCTCATCTGCTCCGGCTACGGCTCGGAGGCTCTCGTCCTTCTGTTCCTTGACCAAAAGGACTTCCTGGTCTTTGTTTTTTTCGTCCATATTACAATGTATTTAATGACACCAACAGCGGTGCACGGACAAAAGTAAACCAAAGAAACAGTGTATGTTAGAGGTTTGAGATAACTGCGTACTTGTGGCGTCGATATGGATAGAAGTGGCAAAAAAAGAGGTACGACTCAAAGTCATACCTCTACATTCTTTATCTCTTTCAGTTTATTGCATCTTCAACAAGTTACAGTACAATCCTCCTTTAGCTTCGAGTTCGGCGTGCATACCCTTCTCCATAAGCTGTCCCTTGTCCATCACGATAATCTGGTGGGCATTGCGGATGGTCTGCAAATGGTGGGCAATGACCAAGACCGTGCGGTTTCGGATAAGCGCAGACATTGCTTGCTGTATTTTGTACTCATTGACGGGATCGACATTGCTCGTTATCTCATCCAACAGGAGGATGGGAGCGTCTTTGAGGAAGGCGCGAGCGATGGAGAGGCGTTGCTTCTGTCCGCCCGACAGTCCCAAACCGTTCTCCCCAATTTTCGTTTCGTAACCATCGGGCAGACTGACGATGAAGTCGTGTATCATCGCCCGACGTGCGGCTTCCTCGATTTCCGCCTGTGTGGCATTGCGGTTGCCCACCTTGATATTGTTGGCAATGGTGTCGGAAAAGAGGATGACGTTCTGCATCACCACACTTATTTTGCCGAGCAGGTCATCGTAATCCATCTCCCGAATGTCCACGCCGCCGATACGGATACAACCCGCCTGCGGTTCCCAAAAGCGGAGCAACAGATTGGTAATGGTGGTCTTGCCGGAGCCTGACGAGCCGACAAGCGCCGTTACCGTCCGTTCGGGTACGTTGAACGTGAGGTCTTTCATCTCAAAGCCCTCTTTTTCATAGTGGAAACCGACACCATCAAACGAGAGGTCGAAATGTTCCGCCGTTTTAGGTTGGTCGGGATTGACGATAACAGGAGCGTCCAACAAACGAGAAATGCGTCCGTAACTGTCCTTTACCTTGATGTAGTTCAGCCAGTGGCTCTCCATATTGACAAAAGGTTTGTAGAACTCCTTGGATACGATGATGAACATCAGATAAACAAAAAGGGAAGTTTCACCATGCCAAGTCCACCAAAGACCGAGCGTTGCCATCAGAGCGAAAGCCAATTCTATCAGAAAGGTGTATCTACCCACACTCACAGCTGCCAAACGAGAAGTATTCTTACTGCTTTCTCCAAATTCACTAACAGAGTGGTCGAGTCTGTCACGAAACATTCCTTTTCCTCCAAAAACTTTCAGCACGGGTATGCCCTTGACATATTCCACGAAGAGGCTAACCATATCTGCCAGACCGTCTTGTGCCTCCTGTTGCGCTTTCATTCCCGAACGGATGCCCCGATACAAGGAGAAGAGGGCAATAGGAAGGATGGCAATCATCGCCAACCCCATGTGCCAGTCCACCCAGAACAGCCCGATGCCGAGTATCAGCGCCACGATGAAATCGGCGGACATCCGCGTCCAAAGGTGCCCCACCACCATTTCCATATTGTCCACGTCTTTGTGAATGACGGTGCTTATCTCGCCCAGACGCTCATTGGTGTAGAAGCCGAGCGAGAACATTTTCAGTTTCAAGATGATTTTCTCACGGATGCGTTCCACGAGGTCGAAGCCGGCAAAGTGCTTGCTCATATCGGCTACGGCATTGGATATGGTTTTCAAAACCAGCAGACCACCGAGTATCCACGCTGTCGAAACGAATGAAACGCTTTCGCCCGATATATAGCGGTCGATAAGGAACAGGACGGTGAGCATAATCGCTGTGCCACAGAGGGCATAAACCACGAAAAACAGCGCGGAGATTATCAGATGCCGCACTCCACGGGCGGTCAATTCATTCAATATATTACGTATCATTGTTTATACCTCCTCCTCTTTCAGTTGCCATTTGCTTACCCGTTCCTGAGTTTCCGTCATATTGCGATATAGTGGGCAGTTGTCCATCAATTCTCCGTGTGTTCCTGTCGCCACGACCTGCCCCTTGTCCATCACGACAATGCGTTCCACCTCCTGAATGGTGTTGAGCCGGTGAGCGATGGTGATGACGGTCTTGTTGCGTTGCAATTCGTCCAAAGCCTCTTGAATAAGCTTCTCGTTCTCTCCATCCAAGGCAGCGGTGGCTTCGTCGAGAATGACAATCGGTGAGTCTTTGAGCAGCATCCGTGCAATGGAAATGCGCTGTTTCTCTCCGCCGGAGAATTTTACGCCCGCTTCACCTGCCGACGTATCGTAACCATTGGGCAGTCCCACGATAAAGTCGTGTATGCGTGCCCTTCGCGCCGCCATTTCCACCTCCTCTTGCGTGGCGGAGGGCTTGCCGATACGGATATTGTCCCGAATGCTCGTATTGAAAAGGAACACCTCCTGCTGCACCATTGAGAAGAAATCGGCAATGTTTCGTTCGGAGAGTTCTGCAAGGCTCTCTCCGCCTAGACGGACGGTTCCCGACTGCGGTTGCCAAAAACCCATCATCAGGCTTGCCAATGTGCTTTTGCCTGACCCCGATTCGCCCACAATAGCCGCATGGCTGCCTTTGGGAAATTGCAAATTGACATCACACAACGCACTGTCTTTCTTATTCGGGTAGGCGAATGTAACGTGCTCAAAACTGACATCGGTCTGCATGGCATCCGTATCCCTGTCTGCCGTATCCTTTGCGGGTACTTCGGTAATCGACTGAACCCTCGCCAACGACTGACCATAGACAATCTTGAAGTGCTGGAACGTAGCCAACTTAGCAAAGGCGGACGAGAACAGTCCGCCCAGTATCAGGGCAAGGATGAAACGTGCTACGGTCAGTTCGCCCGAACTCATCAGCCATAAACCGACAAGAGTCATCACCACGATGCCGCCCTCCAAAAACATCGTTATGAGTGTCATAGGTACGGTAACGCTGAACATACTCCGCTTCACCCAACAGATATAATCGCGCATACCACCGAGAACTCGCTCTGTCCGGGTCTCTTCGTGGCTGAATGCTTTAATGATTGGTATTGTAGCCACATATTCCAGAAGGTCTTCCGACATCTTCTGCGTACTTTCCATAAAGTGTCGGAAACTCTTGCCCCAAAGCGTTTTGACAGCCATCTGCAAGAGAAATGCCAACGGAAGAAGCGAAATGAGAGCCAACCCCAGCCGCCAGTCCAACACCATAACAATTGCCCAGAGCAAAGTAGGGAAAAGCGTTGCCGAGAGGATTTCGGGCAATCCGTGTGCCAAATAAATCTCGATTTGCTCTACGTCGTGGTTGATGATGTTCACCAAATCGCCCACCTTCCGCTCCTGAAAGAAGCCGAGCGGCAGCCGTTGCAAGTGGCTCACGATACGCAACCTCAACCGTGTGAGGGCGTTGTAAGCTGAGCGGTGCGACCGCCAGATCGACGTTCCGTAGAACACGCCGCGAAGCAGGGCAAACAGCACCATCGCCGCCCCGACAATCCAAATCATTGTAGAAGTGAGCGTGTCGCTCATCAGCCTGTCCACTGCCCACACCACAAGCAGCAGAGGCAGCGTACCGAAAACAAGATGCAGTATGACCATCGCATTGGAGAGCAGGCTGCGACTCTCCCGTTCCTCATCGAGAGGTTTGACTTTTTGTTTATCCATATATGTGTAGTTTTGATTTTTTCTTCTGCAAAGGTACGGCGAAGCACAGAGGCAAAATAGCCCGAATGAGTATTACACTACCCGAAAACAACAGCTTGACGCACATAAAACTCAATAGGGGTATAAGTGTGGACGATGGGGTTATTTATTTGTTCAACGGGCAAATAATTTTGCACGAGTTTTAGTAACAAATTTAGATATGCCAATCAACTCAATAGTTCATTTATACAAAAGAGTACTTATCATCAGCTTTCTATTGCTGTGGGCTTACCCGATGTTTGCACAACTGCATCCTACCGAGATAAAAGTGATCGATGCAGAGAATGGAAGCAACATAGAATTTGCCACGGTACAATGGAAAGGTCTTGGAGACCTTACATACAAGAACGGTACGACCACAAACAGAAATGGAGTGGCGAAGTTGAGCACGATGACCAATCAGATGCTCGTTGTCAGGGTAAGTTATGTCGGTTATCAAACGATAGCCGACACTATTATGACAAATGGAAAACTCCATACCCTAAAACTATATCCAGAATCAACGGAGTTGGAAAAAGTAGTAGTTTTCGGAAAGACGAAAGCACAAGTTATCAGAGAGTCGCCTGAGGCGGTCTCCGTGATAAACGCGAAAGAGTTGCAAGGTCGCTCCATATCATTGGAGACTATCTTGAATAAGACCATCGGTTTGAAAGTAGGACAAAGCGGTGGATTGGGGAGCAGTTCGAGGATTATCGTTCACGGTTTGGAAGGAAACCGCATTCAGATCCTTTGGGATGGTATTCCCATGAGTACCTCGGACGGAACGTTTTCTCTTGATGAGATTCCGATAGACATTATCGAACGGATAGAGGTCTATAAGAGCATTATCCCAGCGCGTTTCGGTTGTGACGGATTGGGTGGCGCCGTCAATATCGTTACGAAGGAGTTCTGTACGGACTATTTGGATGCTTCGTACGAACTGGGGTCTTACCGGACGCACAAGGGAAGTGTCTTCTCGCGCAAGAACTTTCCCAAGAGCGGTATTCTGCTCGGTGCGGGAGGGTATTATACTTCTGCAAAGAATGATTACTCATTTAGAGTTCCCGAAAGAGAGAACCTGTTGGTAAAGCGAGACCACGACCGTTTTCGTTCGTATATGCTGAAAGGAAAAATCGCTTTCACGAAACTCTGGTTCGATGAAATCAGTACCGAGTTCGGGTATTACAACCGTTTCAATGAGATACAAGGAGTATTGAAGAATATCCAGCACGCTGAAAACAAATCCGGGATGTTTATGCTCGAAAACAAACTGATAAAAAGTGGAATGCTAAACAATCGCCTTAACTTCGAGTCACATTTCTCACTGTCGCATACAACGAACAATTTTGTAGATACGGCACGGGTGAATCACGATTTCGAAGGAAACATCTATCCGAGTCCGAACGGGCAGGGAGAGACGGGAGATGTTCCTCACAACTCAAACGACAAAGGCTTGGAAATAAACGAACGTATCAATTTCGATTACAGATTGTCCGCCAATCACAGTCTGAACCTGAACACGCTTATCAACTATGCCCGAAGACAACCGAGCGATGACATTGCAAGCCAGCATGCCGGTTTTGTCATCGGAGGATTTCCAAGCAAGAAGACCAGTGTCGTTTCTGGATTGACTTGGGAAGCGAAACTCTTCGGCAGAAAACTGACGAATATGTTTTCTGCAAAGTATTTCCATCTCCATTCCGAGATAGAGGATTTGACGTCATACGAGATGATTGAAGCTCCGAAGAAAAAGAGCAATACGACATCGCAAATCGGCTGGATAGAGGCAATGAAGTACGAACCGTTCAGAGACTTTCATCTGAAGGCATCTTACCAACGGGCAATACGCCTCCCCAATTCGCAAGAACTGTTCGGTGACGGTATCATTACCTTTCCTGCCGCCGGACTGAAACCGGAGAAAAGCCACAACTTCAATCTGGGCTTCTTGATAGACAAAAACGATGTACTCGGACTATCGCGATTGCAATTTGAGGTGAACGGCTTTTATATGCAGGTGAGCGATATGATAAAACTGATGAAACAACACATGGCAGCCGGATATGTGAATGCGGAAAAGGTACATATCAAAGGTATAGAGACCGAGCTGAAGCTGGATATATCGCCGACGGTCTATGCCTACGGGAACCTGACTTATCAGGATGTACGCGATGTCTTGGACTATTTGCCGGGCACTCAAGCCCCTAATCCGACAAAAGGCTTACTTAAAAGGCTTTGAGCCATAATAAGAATAACCATTATCAAAGACCATTTTGAAT
>ERZ791577.1226-NODE-1226-length-14269-cov-4.723090_pt1 | contig 14269 bp, 8 predicted proteins | sample MGYA00509969_ERZ791577 | MGnify/ENA primary metagenome ERZ791577 (study PRJEB30046, sample SAMN00791917) | human gut metagenome | study: EMG produced TPA metagenomics assembly of the A metagenome-wide association study of gut microbiota in type 2... | reverse complement strand
AACGGACTACAGATGAACTATTTAAAGAAATAAAAGGCTTCCTTGAAGGAAAGCTATTCGCCTCCTTTGCTATGGGTCCGAAATATATGCTATTCGCATTCAATAGCCGCCCTATCCCCTCTCAGACGGAAGTTAAGCAAGCCGCAGAGACACTGCTCTACCTGACGGAACGTTTCCAACTGCAAGACCCCGTTCCTAAAGAAGAATAAATTCATCCAATAGCCGCTTCCCTCTTAGCTGTCAGTAAGAAAAAAGAATGAAAGAACTTATTATCTTATGAATTTGTTGTAACTTTGTGCTTTTAAAAAAACTAAAAATCAAACGTTATGGAACATCAACTGACCATTTACAACACCTTAGATAGGAAAAAGGAGCTATTCGTGCCATTGCACGCTCCACATGTAGGTATGTATGTCTGCGGTCCTACCGTTTACGGTGACGCGCATTTGGGACATGCACGTCCTGCCATTACTTTCGATTTGCTTTTCCGCTACCTTACCCATCTGGGATATAAGGTACGCTATGTACGCAACATTACCGATGTAGGCCATCTGGAGCATGATGCTGACGACGGAGAAGATAAAATAGCCAAGAAAGCACGACTGGAGCAACTGGAGCCGATGGAAGTAGCGCAATACTACATCAACCGCTACCATAAGGCTATGGAAGCGTTAAACGTACTTTCTCCCAGCATTGAGCCGCATGCTTCAGGACATATCATCGAGCAAATAGAATTGGTGAAAGAGATTCTGAAGAATGGATATGCATACGTCAGCGAAGGTTCCGTTTACTTCGACGTAGAGAAATACAATAAGAATTACCATTACGGAAAACTCTCCGGTCGCAATCTGGATGACGTACTGAACACCACCCGCGAACTGGACGGACAAACCGAAAAGCATAACCCCGCCGACTTCGCCTTGTGGAAATGTGCCCAACCGGAGCATATCATGCGTTGGCCTTCTCCGTGGAGCGACGGTTTCCCGGGATGGCATGCCGAATGTACAGCCATGGGTAAGAAATACCTCGGTGAGCATTTCGACATTCACGGCGGTGGTATGGACTTGATTTTCCCTCATCATGAATGTGAGATTGCACAATCGGTAGCATCACAGGGCAATGATATGGTACACTACTGGATGCACAACAATATGATTACCATCAACGGACAGAAGATGGGTAAATCATATGGTAACTTCATCAATCTGGATGAGTTCTTCAACGGTACACACAAGTTGCTGACACAGGCTTACAGCCCGATGACCATCCGCTTCTTCATTCTGCAAGCTCACTACCGCAGTACGGTAGACTTCAGCAACGAAGCTCTGCAAGCTGCAGAAAAGGGATTGGGTCGAATGATGGATGCCGTAAACGGACTGGAAAAGATCACCCCGTCTGCTACATCCAGTGTAGATGTAAAAGCTGTGCGTGAGAAGTGTTATGAAGCCATGAATGATGACCTAAATACTCCGATAGTCATTGCTCACCTCTTCGATGGAGCCAGAATGATTAACAATATCATTGCAGGTAATGATACCATTACTGCCGAAGACTTGAAAGACTTGAAAGAGACATTCCATCTCTTCTGTTTCGATATTTTGGGATTGAAAGAAGAAAGCAATTCCAATGAAGAGCGTGAAGTTGCTTTCGGTAAAGTAGTAGATATGTTACTGGAAGAGCGCATGAAGGCCAAAGCCAATAAGGACTGGGCTACCAGTGATAAGATCCGCAATGAACTTACAGCACTCGGCTTTGAAATTAAAGACGGTAAAGATAGTTCTGAGTGGAAACTGAATAAGTAAATTCCACTGTAACTGTAAAAAAGCTGCCTCCCTCTGATTTCTGTAGAATCAAGGGAGGCAGTTCCATTTAAAAAAGAGAGTTTTAGTAAGGTATCATGTCGGAAAGAATACGCTCCTTATACCAGGGATCGTCTATTGCTTTCAACTCCTTGCCCATCTCACGGCAAAGCTCTGCAACGATCTCTTTATTTTCTTCCAACGGAAGATTATTCATCTGATAAGGGTCCTTTTCATCATCAAACAACAGGCTTTTCTTCAACTTATGGTCTTTCTTATCAATATAGAAAGCCAAAGTATAACGTGCTGTCTTATATCCTCTTGAAGAAGGGAAGTAAGTTTGTACCTTACCATCCGCATCTTTGTCTCCATCCAAATTCTGGATATACAAAGCACCACCGGGACGTTCAATTTCCGCCTTTTCATCGAAGAAAAGTGGTGCCCAGTTACGTCCTTGCACATTGGCCGGAATGGAATCAGCCAAACCACACAACCCCAGGACAGTCGGCATGATATCCGGTGCAGACATCAGAAGATTATCTACACGCGGCTGTATATGACCGGGATAACGTACCAGGAACGGTATGTTCATAGATTCGGAATAAGGAGAGTTCTTCGGATCATCCGTAAACTGGCTACACATGGTTTCACCATGATCGGAAGCAAAGATTACAATCGTATTCTTATCCAGTCCCTGTTCTTTCAGTGTTTCCAGTATTTGACCAAAAGCACGGTCTACACCGGTAACAGAAGCAAAGTAATAACGAACGCTCTCTGCCTTCTCACGTTTCTTGTCTGCATTGGGACGGATCAGAAGACTATCCAAAGGTTGATCTTTGTACAGGTTAAAATCCTCTTCCATACAGTCGTCCAATGAACGGTACGGGCTGTGAGGCGGATTCATACCTACCATTATAAAGAATGGTTTCTTCGGATCGCGCACATTCCCCTCGTTCTTCAGATAAGAAACTACCATCTTGGACTCGTGCAACGGTGACCATTCTTTCGGATCGTGACGATTTCCATCCGTATCCCAGTAACGGGGATTCTTATGTTCATCGAAAGTACCATAAGAGTACCAATAATTGAAGCCGTGACGCCGTTCTTTCGGTGTATAAGCATCCCAAGCCGGAACACGGTCTTCTACGTAATGGCCGGGGCGTTGCGGATCATTCGGTGTAGGAAAATCAGCATGCAACTTACCAAAGTAAGCACAGTCATACCCGGACTTATTGAACACATCGCTTATGCAATCCACATCAGTACGCAGGGAACTGATAGGGCGATTTGAATTACAATTTAAAGGAATCCCACTCTTATTGGGATACATACCCGTCAGCAACATACCACGGTGAGGACTACTCAACGGACAGTTACTCTGGGCGGAACTCAACACCAGTGCTTCACGGGCAAAGCCATTCAGGTTAGGTGTATGCACCGGGTCATTGCGGAAGTTTACCTTATCACGGAACCCGTCTTGTCCCCAAAACTCCATTGCCTGATTGCGGTACTGGTCGGGGAAGACATAAATAACATTTGGAAGTTGCGCCTGCTCTTCTTGCTGGGTTTTGCAGCCTTGCAAGGCAAACAGGCCCAAGCCTCCCAAAAACAAACTAAACCGATTGATTATCATTTTTCTAAGTCTCTTTTACGCATGATTCCTTCCAGGAAATAATAGTCTGCATAGTTCAATGGAACATCAATTTCAGCACCATGAGGAATACTACCTACAGAGTGCATCAGGATGAAGTTGCCATTAGTACCCACTTCGGCACGGTAAGCTGGAGAACCAAGGCTTTCCATGATTTTATCTGCGGTTTCCTTATAGTTCTTGCCGGGAATGTATGTACTCAGTTCATACAAAGCAGATGCCGTACAAGCTGCTGCAGAAGCATCACGTGGTTCATTCGGAATATTAGGAGCATTGAAATCCCAATAAGGAACAAGGTCTTCCGGCAAGTTCGGATTATTGAAGATAAAGTTATAAATCTTCTCAGCCATATCCAGATACTTCTGATCGTGAGTATAGCGGTAACACATGGTATATCCGTAGATGGCCCAAGCTTGTCCGCGCGCCCAGGCTGACTCATCAGCATAGCCTTGCGCAGTTTGTCTCTTACGTACCTCACCGGTTACAGGATCATAGTCCACTACATGATAACAACTATTATCATCACGGAAGTGATTCTTCATGGTTGTATCAGCATGTTTCACAGCAATGTTATAGTAAGTAGAATCTCCTGAAAGTTTAGAAGCTTCGAATAACAGTTCCAGATTCATCATATTATCTATGATAACCGGACATTTCCAACCACGCTGTGCCTGCCAGCCTTTATCTGCATCCCAGGATTGAAGTACTCCTGCTGCCGGACGGAAACGGGTGGAAAGAGATTTTGCAGTCTGGATTATTACAGGCTTATATTCCTCTTTATTAGCAAAACGGTATCCGTTCAGGTAACTGCTACCAACCATAAAACCTACATCATGATGCCAAGTCAAGTATTGTACAGAGTCTAATGCTTCAGTATACTTTTCAGCCAACGGCAACCATTTCTTGTCACCCGTCAGTTCATAGGTATACCAGATATTACCGGGAAAGAAACCGGAACACCAGTCATCAATGGGTACATACACAATGCTACCGTCTTTGTTAATGGTTCTTGGATTCAGAATTTTTCCTGATTTCTCAATAATGTCGGTCTGAATGGTCTCCTGTGCCACCGCATTATCAATATTCTCTTGGATAAAGTTGCTTTCGGCCTGCTTCTGACCTGTGCAACCCGCCAGAACAAGGAGAGATACTCCCAATGTCGTGAGGATTGTTTTCATAATAATGATTTGTTTATTAAAGTTTCGTATTCTTTCGTCAGCAAATGTAGCGCAGGTTTACAGAAAAGACCCCCCTAAATTATACAGGAAAAGGGCAAAATTGTTACATTTGCACATAAATCATACAGATTGAACTTTTTAATCATATTAAAAACATGACTCCACAAGAATTTTTCAAAAAAGATCTCTTTGCAGAACAAACCGGTGTAGAATTGCTGGAAGTGCGCGAAGGATATAGTAAAGCACGCCTTGTTATCACAGAAAATCACCTCAATGCAGGACATCGTACACAAGGAGGCGCTATTTTCACCCTTGCCGACCTGGCATTGGCTGCCGCAGCCAATTCGCATGGCTCATTGGCATTCTCCCTTTCTTCCAATATTACCTTTTTGCGTGCCAGTGGTCCGGGCGATACGTTGTATGCCGAAGCACGCGAACGATACATCGGACGTACTACCGGATATTATCAGATAGACATCACCAACCAAGATGAAAAGCTGATTGCTACGTTTGAATCCAGCGTATTCCGAAAAGGCGATCCGTTACCGTTTTATTAGTGATTAGGGGTTAGTGATTAGTGATTAGCACCGTGCGGATAGCGCAGCCTACTAATCACTAACCCCTAATCACTACCCCCTCATTTCTTTCTTATAGCCGAAGTCATCGGATAACGATTCCCCTGTACACTCTTAAAGAACGCCTTTGCCGAACCGAAGTTGAGATACATATCCAGGCGGACTGGAAGATGGTTCTTGTCATCTGAGATATAGAAAGTAATCACCTCTTTTTCTTTTCCTTTCTTATATTCTACAAAAGAGAATACAAGGCAACGGTAAATCGTATCATTATTGGCTTTCACTTCCTCTTTTCCACGATAAATCAGCGTTTGCTCTTCTACTTTGCGTCCGGTAGCCATAGGAAACAGGATGCGGTCGCCTACTTTATAATCTGCCGGATCGTAAGAACGCGCCTGCGCCAGTATACTCAGCATATCGAAGATACAACGGCTGTCACTATATTCCATCTCTTGCGGATCGCGAACCGGATTGTGCCAGATACGCCTCTGTTTTACGTTGGATACACCATCCTTATAAGAAAACCATGCCTCATCTACCGTATAGCGGTCACCCTCTTCGGCTGCCTTACGGAAATAAAGCGGTTCCAGTTTCTCACTGACATAGCATGTCAGCGTATCACGCATCTTAAAAAAGAAGTCCGTCTTTTTACTACCTACCGAAAGCAAGTTGAAACGGTAGGCTGGTTTCGACTGATAAGTTGTGGAGAAAGTTGTCAGGCTTGCCAGCCCTACCTTCTTCCAAATAAACTTCCAGTTAAAATATAAATCATACATCACATGCTCACCGGATTGAAAAGCGGTATTTTCTGCCGTACATTGTGCTTTGGCAGGTGTAGCAATAGTAAGTAACAGGGCTCCCAATAGGCAGAATACCCATCCGCGTTTACCGGCGATTGCCGGAGTTGCGGTTATTCTGGTTTTTGTTTTTCTTGTCTTCATCTGGTTTTTGTTTTTTGAGTTCTCCCGGTTTCTGTTTATCCAGTGGCCTATCATGTATATTCCAGCTCTGTGTCAGGTCAAAATTAGCTTTCAGCTCTAACACCTGATAGTAATAATACACTTCTTCCGGTTGCCGTTTATCTTCATATTTTCCGGTGTCCCATACACCGTTTCCATTCCTGTCATTAATGAGGCGTGCACTATATTTACCTGGATTCAGGAAGTAAAAATCCGCCCTGCCATTGACGACTGGTACTGTACGCACTACCTTGTCCTGTGCATCCAGCAAATCAACAAATGCCAGTGAGTCCGCCCCGCTCACATCAAAGAATATCTGTCCATATTCTTCAGGCTTCTTCACCTTGAATTCTTTCTTTACCTTATCGGTGAAAAGGCCGTATATTCCTTGGAAAGCCGTAGAATCCACCTCAAAGGTATAACTTTCACCGGGTTCCCAATCCGCATATACATTGTAACGCATCAGGTTCAATGAGTCCGGAATAAAGTCGAAAGGAACATCGCGCCACAAGCTGTCTATCTTCTGTTTCAGATGAATTGTGCTATCAGCAACACTTGCCAGCGGTTCAGTGAACGTAAGGGAAATATAATCATAAATATCCATCGTACCCGGCGCATATACATCGACGGGCAAGAATACCGTCGGCTCTACATACTCCTTGCCTTCCTTTTCGGCTTTCTTTTTGGCCTTTTCAAGCTCTTTCTCTTTCTTCTCGCGCTCTTTCTCCAGTTCTTTCTCGGACTTGGGTCTGAGCTTTGACACAAGTTTCAGCGTATCCGTACGGGGAACCAGCTGATTGAGCGTATCTGTATAAAGATAGGTAAGGCTCATCTTCAGGGTATCAATCTGATAGACCAAGGAATCCCTTATCCAGTATTGCAGCGTATCGATGCGTCCGGTAGGTTTCTCCACAATAAAAGCATCGGTTTCATCGAAATTCAGTCCCTTCAACAATGGTAAGCTGTCTGCCGGAACCGAGAAATAGAAGGAGAACTTCCGGGGTTCAGGTCGCTCACTCTTAATAAGACGTTGCGATAAAGTAAGTTCCTTGAAACAACGCAATATAACATCATCCGGAGAATAATGGGTATACATCTTCTCCATAATCGTATCTATCGTCAGAGAGTCTTTCCAAAGTGTATCAAAGCGCATCCGCTGATCCATAGAAGGAATAATCAGGGAGTCTTCGAAAGCAATCACCTCGGTGGGCTGACTATAATAGAAATTCTGGTCGGCATCCTGCAATCCATAGATACGGTATTCACCCGGAGCGACCCCCCGAATCGTAAAGCGTCCGCGGCTATCGGTACGACCTACACGTTCGAAAGGCAACGTTGTAAAGGCCGAATCCGCCAGATTGGAATGCATGCCTACCAGCATACCTTTCACCGGTTCCAGATTGAATGCATTCAATACGGTACCGGATACCGCCATCGAGTCAATTACAGAACCGGTAGAGAAAGTAAATCCGAAATCGGGCAACGGATTACCTTCATTGTTGTCCTGAATAGCATCCGCAAAATCTATCGAATAAGTCATATTCGGCTTAAGGCTATCTTTCAAGGTGATCACCACCTTTTTCCCATTGGATTTTATCTCCGGCTGCTGCACCTGAGGAGGAGAAATCACGATCTTCTCACCCGGCTTATCAAGCTTGATGAATTCATCGAATTCAATCGTTATTTTCTTTCGATTATTATTGAGTGCACCCGGCACAGGCGTACTACCAACGAAGTGGGGGGGAGTTTCATCAATAGCACCACCCTCCGGACGACCGATGCTGGCGCAGGAATAAAACACGGCAGCAACGATGGCAACACCTGCCAAACGATTGAAAAGAGATTTCATATTTGAATATTTGTTACGTAACATGCTGCAAAAATAAAGGTTATCCCTTAATAAGCAGTATGCTTTACAGTATTTTATCAAAAAAGAGCATGAAGATAGTTAAAACATATGAGATAGAGGAAAGGTTCTAAAGTATAAGAGTCTTAACAATAACTTCGATGAAACTAAACACCCGGGGGGATTACATCTCAAGTCTGTTTATTGTTCCACTTCTAAAACCATAAAGTTTTATATTTGGAAGATTAAGACTCAGCAATCAAGTATAAGCAGTGGAGTAAAGCACTTTATACAGCCAGAAAAGTGCCCTATATATAATATATGTATGAAACATAGTTAAAAATAGACGCAAATAGAACTAATCTGTTCAAAAATAGATAATTTTGCAGCCGGAAAACCCGAAGAGTGCTTTTAGTTTTCCCCCTTTGTCCTCCGCATAATCCAACTATGACAAGACATGAAAAGCCTGTATTCAACAAGATGAAAAAATAAACCAAAAGACAGAGAATAATTACAAGTATGAAGAGTAGATTGATTTTATTGGCATGTTGCCTGTCACTGTTCAGTTGCGGACAAAGTGACAAAACTACGGGTAAAGCACCCGAATTTGCAGTGATTACAGTGGAAACAACCACTGCCAACTTAACGAACAGCTATCCGGCTACAATCAGAGGTAAACAAGATGTCGAAATCCGCCCTATGGTAAGCGGTTTCATCACCAAATTACATGTAGACGAAGGTTCAGTAGTACGCAAAGGACAAGTGCTGTTCAGCATCGATCCCGTACAGTATCAGGCTGCCGTGAATTCAGCTAAAGCTGCTGTTGAAACAGCCAAAGCTGCAGTAAACACGCAGGAACTTACCGTGAACAACAAGCGCGAATTAAACAAGAAGAACATCATCAGCAACTATGACTTGCAGATGGCTGAGAATCAGCTGGCACAAACAAAAGCACAATTGGCACAAGCTGAAGCACAATTAGTAAACGCCAAAAACAATCTGTCGTATACTAGTGTAACCAGCCCCAGCGATGGCGTAGTAGGTAGCATCCCCTACCGTGTAGGTAGTCTGGTGAGCCCTTCCGTAGCTACTCCGCTGACTACCGTTGCCGATATATCCGAAATGTATGCTTACTTCTCCATGACTGAAAGACAATTACTTTCACAGATACGCGAAGGTGGCAGCACCAAGGAAATTCTGGAGAAGATGCCGGACGTACAGTTGCAGCTCATCGACGGAACCATGTATGCTGACAGCGGACGTGTGGAAACGATCAGTGGTGTAATCGAACAGAAAACCGGTTCTGTAACCATGCGTGCCCTTTTCCCCAACAAGCGTAATGTTCTGCGCAGCGGAAGTACAGGTAATGTAGTATTCCCCAACCCGATGACAAACGTTATCATGATACCGCAATCTGCCACTACAGAAATACAGGATAAGAAGTTCGTATTTGTAGTGCTGCCCGACAACACCCTGAAGAATACGGAAATTCAGGTGTTCAAGCTAAACGACGGTAAGTATTACTACGTGACCGAAGGCCTGAAAGCCGGTGATAAAGTAGTAATGGAAGGTGTACAGAACCTGAGAGACGGAGCATCTATCACTCCCATCACTCCTGCTGAAAAAGAAGCTGAATATCAGAAAGCACTGAAAGACCAGAAAGAAGGTAATATCCAAACTGCGTTCAATTAACGTTTAACGGTTAGTGATCAGTGATAAGCGGCTGCGCCATTATACCGCAGGTACTTATCACTAATCACTAACCCCTAATCACTAAATAACATGAAATTAGATAGATTTATTAATCGTCCGGTACTATCTACGGTAATCTCCGTACTGATAGTAATCCTGGGTCTTATTGGTCTGGCAACCTTGCCTATCACCCAATACCCGGACATTGCACCGCCAACCGTATCGGTGCGCGCCACCTACACGGGTGCCAATGCCCAAACGGTGTTGAACTCCGTCATTGCACCGCTGGAAGACCAGATCAACGGTGTGGAGAACATGATGTACATGACTTCCAATGCCACCAACAGTGGTTCTGCCGATATTTCCGTTTACTTCAAGCAGGGCACCAACCCGGATATGGCTGCCGTAAACGTACAGAACCGTGTATCTATGGCACAAGGTCTGCTGCCCGCCGAAGTAACCAAGGTAGGTGTGACGACACAAAAGAGACAGACTTCCATGTTGATGGTATTCTCTATTTATGATGAGACGGACCAATACAACATCGAGTTCCTGGAAAACTATGCCAACATCAACCTTATTCCTGAAGTAAAACGTGTTGCCGGTGTAGGTGATGCGATGGTATTGGGTACTGACTACTCCATGCGTATCTGGCTGAAGCCTGACGTGATGGCCCAGTATAAACTGATACCTAATGACGTAGCAGCAGCTTTGGCAGAACAGAATATCGAGGCTGCCCCCGGACAGTTTGGTGAACGTGGTAACCAGACATTCCAATATACAATACGATATAAAGGACGTCTGCAACAGTCGGAAGAGTTTGAGAACATCGTTATCAAAGCAATGGAAAACGGAGAGGTACTCCGTCTGAAGGATATCGCTGAAATCGAGCTGGGACGTCTGACCTATAGTTTCAATAATACCGTAAACGGTCACAAAGCTGTCAGCTGTATCGTGTTCCAGATGGCCGGAAGTAATGCTACACAAACCATCAGCGACTTGGAAGCATTGTTGAATGACTATTCCGATAAACTGCCTTCGGGCTTGCATATCAATATCGCACAGAGTGCCAACGACTTCTTGTTCGCCTCTATCCATGAGGTAATCAAGACATTGATTGAGGCCTTTATCCTTGTGTTCATCGTGGTATATGTCTTCTTGCAGGATTTCCGTTCTACACTGATTCCCGCCATCGCTATTCCGGTAGCATTGATTGCAACGTTCTTCGTACTGAAACTAATCGGCTTCAGTATCAACTTGCTGACCCTTTCGGCCATGGTGCTTGCCATTGCGATAGTGGTCGACGACGCCATCGTCGTCGTCGAAGGTGTCCATGCGAAGTTGGACCAGGGGTATAAATCTGCCCGTGCCGCTTCCATCGACGCCATGAGTGAATTGGGTGGTGCCATCGTTTCTATTACGCTGGTCATGATGTCTGTATTCATCCCTGTAAGTTTCATGGGTGGTACGGCAGGTATATTCTACCGGCAGTTCGGTCTGACGATGGCTATCGCTATCGGTTTCTCCGCATTGAACGCTTTGACGTTGAGCCCGGCATTGTGTGCCATCTTCCTGAAACCGCACGAAGAACATGGCGAAAAGAAATCGACCTTCATCAGCCGCTTCCATACAGGCTTCAATGTGGCTTACGACAAGCTGCTGAAGAAATACAAGAAGAATGTATTGTTCTTCATCCAGAAGAAATGGTTGAGTTTTGGTCTTGTAGCCGGTTCCATCGTATTACTGATTTTCTTCATGAAGATCACTCCGACGGGTATGGTGCCTAACGAAGATACAGGTACCATCATGGGTGTAGTAACTCTGCCTCCGGGTACTTCACAGGAACGCGCACAAGAGGTGCTGCACCGCGTGGACAGCCTTGTAGCTGCCGAGCCTGCCGTTGCATCCCGTACAGTGATTTCGGGTTATAGCTTCATCGGCGGACAGGGACCTTCTTACGGCTCTATCATCATCAAGCTGAAAAACTGGGACGAACGTTCCACAATGCAGAATTCAAACATCGTATACATCACGCTCTTTATGCGTGCACAAAAGATTATCAAGGAAGCGCAGGTACTGTTCTTCGCTCCTCCTATGATTTCGGGTTACTCTGCATCCAGTGACATCGAATTGAACATGCAGGATAAGACCGGTGGTGACCTGAACCACTTCTTCGATGTAGTGAAATCTTATAATGCGGCATTGGAAGCACGCCCGGAAATCAACTCGGCAAAGACGACTTTCAATCCGAGCTTCCCGCAATATATGCTGGACATCGACGCTGCCGCCTGTAAGAAGGCAGGTATCAGTCCGAGTGACATCCTCAGCACTATGCAGGGATATTTCGGCGGTCTGTATGCCTCTAACTTCAACAGTTTCGGTAAGATGTACCGTGTAATGGTTCAGGCAGAACCCGAAGCCACCAAGAATCTGGAATCATTATCCAGCATCAAGGTGCGCAACGGTGATGAAATGGCCCCGATCACTCAGTTCGTTTCCATCAAGAAGGTATACGGCCCCGACATTATCAGCCGTTTCAACCTGTATACTTCTATGAAGGTGATGGTTGCTCCTGCTTCCGGTTATACTTCCGGTCAGGCACTGGCGGCTATCTCTGAGGTTGCCAAAGAGAACCTGCCTGCCGGTTTCGCTTACGAATTGGGAGGTATGGCACGTGAAGAGGCTGAAACCAGTGGTAGTACCACGGGATTGATTTTCGTTCTCTGCTTCGTATTCGTTTACCTGTTGCTGAGTGCACAGTACGAAAGTTATATACTTCCGTTGGCCGTGTTGCTGTCCGTTCCGTTCGGTCTGTTAGGCAGCTTCCTGTTTGTCAACGGAGTGAGCGCTATCGGTAATATCTCGATGTTAAAGATGATTCTCGGTACGATGTCCAACAATATCTATATGCAGATTGCGTTAATCATGTTGATGGGTCTGTTGGCGAAAAATGCAATTCTGATTGTAGAGTTCGCCCTCGATCGTCGTAAGATGGGCATGAGTATCACGTGGGCAGCCGTATTAGGTGCCGGTGCCCGTCTCCGTCCTATCTTAATGACATCATTGGCGATGGTAGTCGGATTACTTCCGTTGATGTTCGCCTTCGGAGTAGGTGCTCACGGTAACCGTACACTAGGTACTGCCTCTATCGGTGGTATGTTAATCGGTATGATTTGCCAGATTTTCATTGTTCCTGTACTGTTCGTAATCTTCCAGTACTTACAAGAGAAGGTGAAACCGATGGAATGGGAGGATATTGACAACACGGATGCCGTAACTGAGATTGAACAATACGCTAAATAATGAAATTCGATATGAAGAAACAGATTCTATATATGGTGTGTGCAACTGCTCTCCTGAGTAGCTGCCACATCTATAAGTCGTATGACAGACCCGAAGACATTACTACTTCCGGGCTGTATCGTGACCCGATTGCGGAGAATGATACACTGGTTTCGGATACAACCAACTTCGGCAATCTGCCGTGGATAGAAGTCTTCACCGACCCGCAGTTACAGTCTCTCATCGAAGCGGGACTGAAACAAAACACTGACCTCTTGACCGCTGCCCAAAATGTAAAAGCAGCAGAAGCATCTCTGCTGTCGGCACGCCTGGCTTATGCTCCGTCCTTGGGACTGTCTCCGCAAGGAACAATCAGCAGCTTTGACAAGAATGCAGCTACCAAAACCTATTCATTGCCCGTCACTGCCAGCTGGCAAGTCGACTTATTCGGGCAGTTGCTGAACTCCAAACGGAATGCTCAGGTCACTTTGAAGCAGACGAAAGCTTACCGTCAGGCTGTACAAACGCAAGTTATCTCCAACATTGCCAATATGTATTATACACTAATGATGTTGGACCGTCAGTTGGAAATAACCAAGTCTACAGCCGAAATCCTGAAAAAGAATGCCGAAACAATGGAAGCAATGAAAGACGCTGCCATGTACAATATCAATTCAACCGGTGTAGAACAAAGCAAGGCTGCTTATGCCCAAGTGCTTGCCAGCATTCCGGACATCGAGCAGAGTATCCGTGAAACGGAAAATGCCCTGTCTACATTTTTGGGTGAAGCTCCGCACGCTATCAAACGCGGTACACTGGAAGCCCAAGTATTTCCGACAGAACTTTCTGCCGGTGTACCTATCCAGTTATTATCCAACCGTCCGGACGTAAAAGCTGCAGAAATGGCTTTGGCTAGTTGCTACTATAATACAAACTCCGCACGTGCCGCTTTCTATCCGCAGATTACTCTTAGCGGTTCTGCCGGGTGGACAAACAGTGCCGGAAGTGCGATTATCAATCCGGGCAAGTTACTGGCTTCTGCAGTCGGTTCTCTGACACAACCTCTATTCTATCGGGGACAAAACATCGCTCGTCTGAAAGCTGCAAAAGCACAAGAAGAATCAGCGAAACTATCCTTCCAGCAGACACTATTGAATGCCGGAAGTGAGGTCAGCAATGCGCTAAGTTTATACCAAAAAACCAGCGAAAAGGTAGAATCTCGCCGGTTACAAGTAGAATCTGCTAAAAAAGCTTCGGAAGATACAAAAGAATTGTTTAACTTAGGGA
>ERZ791577.1216-NODE-1216-length-14352-cov-3.394698_pt1 | contig 14352 bp, 4 predicted proteins | sample MGYA00509969_ERZ791577 | MGnify/ENA primary metagenome ERZ791577 (study PRJEB30046, sample SAMN00791917) | human gut metagenome | study: EMG produced TPA metagenomics assembly of the A metagenome-wide association study of gut microbiota in type 2... | reverse complement strand
TCTGGATCGCCTCCGTCAACACCGCGACTCTTTCGATGCTTCCCGGTTGATCTTCGCGTACGGATGCAGCCGGAAGGCTTCCGGCTGCGTTTCAGGATCAGCCTTGTCCGTGGTTCAGCGTGTTCTGGACGATCTGCTGCGCCAGGTCGTCAGTGGCCGGCGTACCGGACTGCACGAGGATCGTAATGTCTCCGTGGTCGCTGTGATGGGTGAACTCGGCGTAATTGCCGAGGCTGATTCCGTGTTCCTCTCCTCCGATAGCCGTCGGTGCCCAATCCCCGGAGAGGTGGAGCTTATCGCCCTCTATGGAGATGCCGATGCTCTTCAGATCATCCAGATTCGTAAGGCTCAGGCTGTCCGGCTTGGACGTGATGAGCACTTCGATATCGCTCTGGATGGGATTGTTGTCCGGGTTGGCGAACAGGCTGTCCAACGTGTCCTTTTCGGCTCCGACGAGGAAGTCGATGCCTTCACCGCCGCTGGCGTGGGCCATGCCCTGGTTGTAGACGAGGATATCGTTTCCGGCTCCGCCGTAGAGCGAGTTGTGGCCCGTCCCGCCGTCGAGGTAATCGTTACCCGCGCCGCCGTACAGGATGTCGTCGCCCGTGCCGCCGAAGATCTGATCGTCCCCTTCGCCGCCGAACAGCCAATCGTTGCCCGCGCCGCCGTGGATGACGTCGTCGCCGCCTTCGCCGAAGATCACCTGTGAATGCGCCGCTGTCTGGTCGCCGAGCGTATCGGCTCCGGCGTGGCCGAGTTGCGTGTGCAGATCCGTCAGGTTGATTTCCAGCGAGCCGTTGGAATGGCCCTCATGGCCGCTTACGGTATATCCGAAGGATTCCTTCAGGGCGGAACCGTCGGCTTGTGCCTGCGCCAGCTTGTGGAGGCCGTCCTCCGAGGTGTCCAGAGTGTAGGTGTACTGTCCGGTTTCCGCATTGAAATGCAGGCTCCCGAATTCTCCCTGGATGTTGCCGTCCACGGCCTTGTCGAAGGCGTAGGCGAGCTGGTGTCCGTCCGCATCCATTCCGGGCAGATGATCGCCCTGGGCCATGCCCGGCGTCAGGTTGCCCAGATCCATGTCCGCAGGGGGTGTACCCGTGCCCATGAAGCTCACAGACAGGGAATCTTCGCCTGCCGGGGTCATCGCCGTGGCATGGCCGTCATTGACGATGATCTGGAAGTCATGCGTCACGAGGCTCCCCAAAGCGGCCCCGGCTATGGCCTCTGGGCTGGCGGTGAAGGTGTAGTGCCAGTTGCCGCCGTCGCCCTGCATCAGCTCGAACGTGCCCAGGCCGTCGATGGTGACGGTGCCGTGCGTGCCGGTGGAATCCAGCGTTACGCCGTGTGCCTTGCCGTCGACGCTGATGGCGAAGGAATGCGTATCGTAGAAGGAGCCATCGGCCTTTACATCGGCATCGGTGAAGATGAAGGACCCCGTGGTTCCGTTGTCAGTGTGCGACTCCGTGATCACCGGGGCGTCGTTGGTGCCGGTGAGATTGACGGTGATGGTCTGGGTGGCCTTCCCGCCGTTGCCGTCGTCCACGGTGGCCGTGAACGTTTCTGTGTACTTGTCTCCCTCTCCGAGCGCGTCGCTGGTCAGGGTGTACTTGTAGTTGCCGTGTTCATCGATGGTCAGCGTACCGTACTTGCCTTCGGCTGCTGCACCGTTTTCCGTCTCGCCCGCTCCGGCGGGCCTGACCGAGAAGGTGTGCGTGTCATGGAAGGTTCCGTCGGCCTTCTTGTCCGCATCGTTGAACGTGATGGTACCGGTTATTTCGGCCTGCCCGCTGGCCAGTTCCGTCAGGTTGAGCACAGGGGTAGGGCTGGTGATCACAGGGGCGTCGTTGGTGCCCTGAATCTGGATCTGCAGGTCGGAAGGCGTCGTGGTTTGCGCTCCGTAGGTGTCGACGGCGACGACGTTGAAGTGCTCGGCGGCCATTTCGCTAGCGCCAAGATGCTGCGCCTGCCCATAGTTGAACGTGTAGGTGTAGTTGCCGTCCTTATCGATACTGATGGTGCCATACTTGCCGGTGAGCGAGTCGACAAGCTCGCCCTTGTCGTTCACGAACTTGAAGGCAACGACGTGGTCGCCTTCGTCGTATTCGCGGGCCGTCACCTGTCCGGTCACCTTGGAGACGCCGCCGTCTTCAACCAGCGGAGCCGGATTGGCGATGATGACGCCGTGCTCGCCGCTCGTGATGACGGGGGCGGTGTTGGTGCCTTCGATATTGACGACGAGTTCCTTTGTATCTGACAGTCCTGACGTGTCAGTGACGGTCACATTAATAGAAGTCTCGTACAAACGGCCCGCCGCCATCTTGAGCACGGTTTCGGACGTGTTGTCGAGCGTGAACGTGTATACACCGGTCTTGGGATCGATGGTGAACGTACCGTATTCGTTGGTTATTTCAGTAAGAGGATTGCCGTCGGCATCCTTACCGAAGGAGTAGGTCAGGTGCCCCTGATCCGCGATATCCTTGTCGAAGCCCACGGCGGTGTCACCAACGGCGTCAGCGTCGCCTTCGCGCACTGAGAGGACCTTGCCGAGTGTGAGCTCGGGCGTGTCGTCGGTGCCCTTGACGTTGACCGTGACATCAACGGTCGTCATTTCCCCGTGCTTATCCCTTACGGTGATCGTGAAGATTTCCTGAATGTTGTCCTCGGAGTTGAGGCCCTGCACTTCCGGGTCGGCATTGTTCAGGGTGTAGATATACTTTCCGGTAGCCGGATCGATGTGCAGCGTACCGTACTCGCCTTCCACGACCGTTCCCTTGCCGTTGATGGAAAAGTGCAGGTTGTTCAGCCCTTCGTCATCCTTGATGATATCGTTCAGGTTGCCTTCCTGCGAGACGGTCACGTCCTCCACAACGTTCAGGACGTGCTCGCCCGGAACCACTTCGGGGCCGTGGTTGGTGCCGTTGATGGTGACGGTAATCTCCTGCTTAACCACCTCGCCGTGTGCGTCACGCACGTAGATGATGAACGAATCGGGCAACGTCTTGCCCTCAGTGAGATGGTCGGGCAACTTTGCCCCGTCGGTCGTGTAGGTGTAGGTGCAGTTGCCGTCCTTATCGAAGGTCAGCGTGACAGTGCCGTACTGGGTCGTCAGCGTGTTGGTTTCGTTGCCGTCCTTGTCGCGGAAGTAGTACTTGAGCGTCTCGGTTTCAGTTCCCGATTCAAACGACCCGTCCGTGCCCTTGAGGTTGTCGATGTCATGCGCCTTCAGGGTTTCTGAGGTCGTCAGATTGCCCAGCCCATCGTCGCCTTCCTGAATCGTCATATTCTGGTAGCTGTCGATGACCGGTGCGTCGTTGGTGCCGTGGATGGTGATGGTGATCTTGGAGTTTGTCCGCGTGCCGTTGAGCATGACGTTGAACTCTTCCTTCTCCATCTGTCCTTCGGCGAGGTCTTGCACCTTGCCCGGCTTGCCGTTTTCGCCGTTGTACAGGGTATAGGTATACTTCCCGGTAACGGGATCGACGACGAGGTAGCCGTACTTGCCTTCCGCGGTTACGAAACCGTCGGCGGCGCTGCTCTGGATTTGCTTTCCGGTTCCGTGCCCAAACTCATCCTTTTCTTCGATGCCGAAGACGCGGTCGGGAGGCGTTCCGGTGTGCCCTTCGCCGTCCCACTTGGCATGGAGCTGGCCTTCGAAGATCAGGCCTTCCGTGACATCAGGCGTTTGCGGCAGATCCCTGCCGTCCTCGACCACCGCGCCGTTGAACTCACTCTTGTCGGCGTCGATGATGAGGCCCGCTCCCCCGTCCCATCCACCCTCGTTGTCGGGCTTATGGATGTTGATGGTGAGATCCTTCTGCTCCTCGGAAACCTTGCCGTGGGGGTCGACCACCACGACCTTCGCGCCGTCGGGCAGCGTCTCGCCGTTCTGGAGCTTATTGAGGGCTTCGTCGAGCTTCGTGCTCTCGTTGTCCAGCGTATACTTGTAATGCGTGATGATCGAACCGTCCGCCGCGGTCTCGTAGGTGAGGACGATGGTGCCGTATTCGGTCTTGAGTTCCGTGACGGGCTTCCCATCCTTGCCGACCAGCATGAAACGGAGCTGGCCGTCCGGATCGTCCACGTCGGTCGCGCCGGAGAGGGTCCCCGTGAAGACCACGCCGGGGACGCCGCCGTCGCTTCCATCGGGATCGACGAAGGCGTCCTGCTTCACGTCGCCCTCAAGGCCGGTAACCGTATCCGTAAAGGTTGGGGCGTCGTTGGTGCCCTTGATGGTGATGGTGATGTCCTTCTCGACGATCTTGCCGCCTTCGATCTCCACCTGCACCTTGAAGGTTTCGGTCTTGACGTCGCCATCGTTCATGGACTGGACGATCTTCGAGCCGTTTTCGGTCAGCGTATAGGTATACTCGCCCGTTTCCGGATCGATGTTCAGCGTGCCGAGCGGCTTGCCGTCCGCGCCCGTGGCGAAGCCGGTCTGTCCCTTGTTCGTCCACGTCAGGCTGCCGCCGATGTCTTCGGCGTCGACCCTGTCGCCCAGCGTCAACTGTCCGGTGATGGAGGGATCATGGCTGTGATCGCCTTCTGAAGGCGTTACGATCGCGCCGTTATCCTCAGATATCACCGTGTTATTGAAGCTGATGGTCGGCATATCCGCCGTTCCGGTAACATCGATGACCAGCTTGCCGGAGCTGTGGGCCCCGAGCGGGTCGGTGACGCGGACGTCGAACACTTCCTGTGGGAGCTTGGAATCGGTGAGGCTCTGGCCTGCATTCAGCTCCTTCAGCAGCTCGGGCTTGGTGATCTCGTAGGTGTAGCTGCCATCCTGATTGAGCTTGAGGATGCCGTACTTGCCTTCGATGATCTGCACCAGCTTGCCGCCGCTCTCGATGCTGTAGCTGAGGTTGCCCGCCGCGTCGCCGTGGCTCTTGTCGGGGTCGTGGGCGCTCAGGTTTCCCGAAAGGGTGTGGCTGCCGTCTTCCTGCAACACGCCTTCACTGGTCTGGTCGGAAGTGATCTTCGTGAAGGTCTTCCCGTTCGCGTCGGTGACGACTGCGGCGATGACGTCCCCGTTTTCGTCGGTGAAGACGGGCCGGTCATTGGTGCCCTTCACGTAGACATCCACATCCTGCGTGGGGATGAGGTTCGAGTTGCCGGTATTGATGTTGAACGAGCCGTCCGCGTTGGCGCCGCCGTTCACGAGGGATTCGTGGGCGGAATCGTAGACGCCGACCTTGAGATTGTCGAACAGCTTTTCACGCTGGCCCGCGTCGAGGGCGTCGAGGTTCGCGGCTTCCTTCGTGCCCGGTTCCGGCAGGATGAAGGAGTAGACGATCTTGGACACGCCGTTCTCGGTGGCGACTTCGGCGTGCAGGGTCCCGTAGTCGGTGTTCAGGTCGCCCGCGTAGAACTTGCCGCCCACGACGAACCCGGCGATCAGATGCCCCGCGCCCTCTCCTGTGTCGACCTGCTTGACCTCGAAGGAGCCGAGCGCGTGCCCGCCGCTGTTGAAGTGGCCGTCCACGAGCTGGCCGTTGACGTGGATGGAGCCGTCCACGTCCGTATTAGTGTTGGGCACGACGCCCGCCTCGGTGATTTCGGCCATGATCGCGTTGGGGAGCTTGCCCACGAGGATCGGGGCGTCAGCGCCGCCCGTCACGTTGATGGTGACGTGCTGCTGCGACCACGCGCCCTTTTCGTCGCGCACGAAGATGGTGAATTCATCCGTGTACTTTTCGCCGTAGACCAGGTCTTCGTTCGGCGTGTAGGTATACTTGCCGGTGGACGAGTCGATGGTGAACACGCCGTGCTCGGTTTCGATCCGGGTATGCGCGTTGCCCATGCCCTTGTCGCCGTCAAAGGCCGCCTTCAGGTCATTGATGTCGGCACTGTCCGCGTCGCCGATATGGCCTCCGGCGATGCCGTAGGTCAGCCTGGAACCGAAGTCCACGTCCGTTCCCTTGGCATTGGCCGAGAAGGACTTGTCATCTTCGGTCATGGTGATTGTGGCGTGGGTCGTCGCGTTTCCGTCGGGCGTCGTACCCGTGGAAATAAAGAGGCGGTGATCATCGCCGCCGAGCAGTTCCAGTTCGGGCCGATCGTTGGTGCCCTTGATGGTGACGCCGAATGAACCGTTGAAAACGCCGCCGTGCGGGTCGGTGACTGAGAAGTTGATGGTCCGGTTGGAGGAGTTGTCCGTGCCGAACATGTTCACGATCATGCTGCCCGCCGAGCCGTCCGGGGGCAGGGTAAAGGAGTATGAACCGTCCGGGTTGACGGTCAGGGTGCCGAGCGCCACCTGAGAGAGGATGGAAGCCGCGTTGCCGTAAGTGAGATCCTGATTCTGTCCCAGCAGCCCTTCGGCTCGAAGCTGCGCTTCGAGCTTGTCGAAGGCGTCCTTCGGGAAGTTGGAGTTGAAGAGGGTGGCCCTGACGTTGTTGAAGTCTCCGCCATTGCTCAGCAGGTGAGTCATGGTCCACGTGCCGTCGGCATTGTGGCTCGGCGTGCCGCAATTGCCCGAGCCCCGCAAGCTGATCTTGAACTGATCCTCTCCGGTTCCGAACCCCTTGCTGATGTCGTCGTCCACGTCCTTGAGGTTCGTTATATTCAGCGTACCGGAGGTGACCCGGTGCTCGCCAGCGCCGAGGGTGCCGTCCGTATCGGCCGTGGTCGCGGTGTTGCCGTCATGGACACCCGCCTCCTTGACGGTGATGCCCTGCATCGTGGCGGAAGGCCGGTCGTTGGAGCCGTTGATCACGACGGTGACGTCATGCGTGCTCGAAGCCGTTTCGCCGTGGGAATCCTTCACGCTGATGGAGAAGTCGAGTTCCACCTTGTCGCCGAGCTGGAGCTGATCGGTGGCGTTGCCGGTGGATTCGGCCTTCGTGAACGTGTACTCGCCGGTCTTGGTGTCCAGATGGAACGTGCCGTAGTCGGTTACGATGGTTCCGTCCGGCTTGACGGAGGTAACCGTGATCTCGGTCTTCGTACCGTCGGCGAGCGTCAGATGGCCGATCACGTCGCCCTTCCCGAACGTGACGGGGTTGTGAGCCTTGTCGGAGAAGTAATACGTCAGCTTGCCCTGATCGCTGGTGTCCACGTCGGTGGCGTTCACCGAACCCTTGCTTACGTCATGGGTGGTGTCGACGGCGGTATTGTCCGCCTTGAAACCGGATTCCGTCACCGTGAGCGTATTCTCGGTCTTGGCGATGACGGGCGCATCGTTGGAGCCGTTGACGGTGATGGTGACGGTCTGTTCAGACCATGCGCCGTGCTCGTCGCGCACGTAGATGGTGAAGGTATCGTAACCCTGTTCCGGCTTGCCGTCGGGCTTGAGGCCGAGCTTGTCCGCAGCGCCGCCCTTGGCGGTGTCCAGCGTGTAGATGTACTCGCCGGTGCTCGGATCAATAGTCAGGGAGCCGTACGTACCCGTGGCCGAATGATGTCCGCCGCCCATGCCGGGGTTGTTACCGTTCGCGTCGAACGCGGTGTCCCGGTTGCCTGCGCTGGTGCTTACGCCGTATTCGAGCGTGGGGTTGGAGTCGGGGTCAGCACCTTCGAAGGTACCGGTGACGGTGAGGTCTTCCGCGACTTCATTATGGTCCTTGTCGTAGCCGGGATCACTGACGACCGTGTCGCTCGTCGGAGTCAGGGTCAGAGTAGGCCGGTCGTTGGTGCCCACGATGTTGATCGTGATGTCCACGGAAGCCTTGCCGCCATGCCCGTCATCCACGGTGATGGTGAAGATTTCCTTCTCGGTCTGGCCCTGCGAGAGGGACTGCGTCTTGTCTTCGTCGATCGTGTAGGTATAGGTCCCGTCCTTGTGCAGGATGATGGAACCGAATTCGGTTTCCAGCGTAATGTTGCCGTTGTCGTCCGTCTTGGGATCGCCGATGAGGGTCGTGCCGGAGCCTTCCTTCGCCCCGATGTCGAGGGTCAGGGTGTCGGTGGTGTCGGTATCCTTGACGTGGACCTGACCGGAAATTTCATTCCGGGAGAGGCTGTTATCCACGTCGGTCAGCTCGCGGGAATCGTCGGAGGGATCCGGAGTCTTCGCCGTGTCGGTGGTGGTGCCGTGGTCCGTCGAGGTGTCCACGACGCCCGCTTCCTTGACCCAGTGCTCGGCGTCGTCAGCCGTAATCGTCGGCGTGTCGTTGGAACCGGTGACCGTGACGGAAATGGGCTTCGCCGTCCACGCGCCGTGCTCGTCACGCACGTAGATGGTGAACTCGTCGGTTCCAGCCTGCGGGTTGCCGTCGGCGTCGAGGCCGAGACGGTCGGCGTTTTCGTTGGTCTTGTAGGTGTAGGTATTGCTCTCCGGATCGATGGTCAGCGTGCCGTACTTGCCTTCAATTACGAGCTTGCCGTCGGTGGTCTGGTGGAGCGGTTCGCCCATGCCGGGCTTGCCGTCGGAACCGGAACCGAAGGCGAGGTTTCGGCCCGCTTCGGACTCCACGTCCTGCTTGCCGAGCGCCACGCCGTAGCGCAGGTTCGCCCCGCGATCGTCGTCGTCGGACTTGAGCGTCCCGGAAACGGTGGTGTCGTTGGCGACGTCGGCCTTTTCGGTGATGTCGAACTTGACTTCGCCGGTCTTATCGTCGGTCACGACCGTGACGTTGTCGCCGTGGGTGGGTTCAACCAGATCGAGCCTGGGCCGATCGTTGGTGCCGCGGATGGTCACGTCGAGCCTATTGTCGGCGTTTCCGCCGTTTTGGTCGTTGACGGTGGTGTGGAAGCTGAACTCGAGCTCTTCGCCCGCCGCCAGCTTGTCGGCGTCGGAACCGCTGATGTCGAAGGTAAACTTGCCAGTCTGCGTGTCGAGGGTGAGCGTGCCGTAGTTGGTCACGATGGTTTGGATGTGAGTATTCGGGTCGGTCGTGGAGGAGAGGATTTTGACGTCCACGTTGTTGGAGGCGTCGGGATCGCCGTTCTTGATCGTGACGTTGAGGATGCCATCGGTAGCGCCGATCAGCCCGGAAATGCCGAAGATCGGCTTGTCGTTGATGTCGTCGTCCTTCCACGGGAGTTCGCCCTCAACGAGGGTCCGGTGCTCGTCCTGTCCGGCCTCGCCCGTGTTACCAGGCGCTTCGTGGGTTTCTGTATTGGAGGTCTCGCCGGGCTGTTCCGGAGTGAGGATGACGCCTTCTTCCTTGAGATCAATGGAGGTCTGGCCGAGCCACGGCGCATCGTTGATCCCGTTCAGAGTGACGGTGATGGTCTGGGTGGAGGTCGCGCCGTGCTCGTCGGTGACGGTCACTTCGAAGGTCTCGATCTTGGTTTCGTCCTTGCCGAGTCCCTTGATAGCGTCGGGGTTGGCTTCATAAGTCCACTGTCCGGTGGCGGGATCGAGGGTCAGCGTGCCGTAGTCCGTGGTGAACGTGGCGTTCGTGTCGCCGTCGGTCCCGTGTGCTCCGTCAGTGCCCGTGCCGGAGGTGTCCTTGCCGCCAGCGATATGGAAGGCCTGATCCGTCCCGGCGTCGCGGTCGTTGTCGGTGACCGTGAAGGTGCCGTCGATGGACAGATCGCCGCCCTGCGTGATGTTCCAGTCGCTGCCCGTGATGTCGAGGGTGGGGATGTCGTTGGTGCCGTGGATGGCCACGGTGACGGTCTTCGCCGTCCACGCATTGTGCTCGTCGCGCACGTAGATGGTGAAGGTTTCGTAAATGGTATCGCCTTCGGCGAGCTGATCAAGGGAGGTGTAGGTCTTGCCGTCGAGCTCGAAGCTGACGTTTTCGCCTTCTCCCTTCATGGCGTAGGTGTAGGAGCCATTGGAGTTGATCGTCAGGTTGCCGTACTGGCCGCCCGCAACCACGGAAGAGGCCGCGCCGCCCGTGGCGGTGGAGTCGGCCGTGTTGAATACGGAAGGATCGAACGTCTTGGTGTTCTCGCCCGCGGCCGCGCCGAAATACAGGATATGCCCTGCGTCGACGTCATTGCCGCTGGCGGTTCCGGTGTCGGTGGTATGGCCCGTGAAGGAGGTGTTTTCCTTGCCGGGATCAGTGGTGGGGGTGTTGGCGTCTTCACGGCCCACGCCGTCCTCGACCACATGGAGGTTGCCGTCGCCGCCGAGCAGATCGTTGAGATTGTCGTTGGACAGATCAAGCGTGGGGACGTCGTTGGTGCCGTTGATGGTGACGGTGATGGTCTGGGGCACGCTCCGGGCGGTCTGGGCGTCGGTGACGTAGACGGTGAAGGTCTCGGTCACGGTCTGGCCGAGGGAGAGGTTGTTGACGGCATTGCCGTCCGCGCCTGCTTCGCCGGGATTCTTGTTGTTAAGCGTGTACTCGTAGGAGCCGTCCGCGCGGAAGGTCAGGGTGCCGTAGGCGGAGGTGTAGGCATAGACGACGTCCCCGGTGCCGGGGGCTCCGGTTCCGGTCACAGTGGTGGAGGCGCCGCCGTCGGTCAGGCTCGATCCTGCGTGCTCGACGTGGAAGTTGAGCTTGTTGACATCGTGCTCCGTGGAGCCCGCCCCGTTTTCCTTGTCGGCATCGGAGGCGAAGATCCTGCCGGAAAGGGTTCCGGTCTGATGCTGGCCTTCGCCCGTTCCGCCGGGCGTCGTGGGCGTGTTGCCGTCGCCGTTTTCCGAGGGCTGGTAGACGCCTTGTTCCTTGAAGTCGAGATGGAAGTTGCTCTGATCGGTGTCGATCACCGGGATGTCGTTGGTGCCGGTGATGGTAACGGTGATGGTCTGGGTGGAGGTCGCGCCGTGCTCGTCGGTGACGGTCACTTCAAAGGTTTCGACCTTGGTTTCCCCGGCATTGAGCTGCTGGACCTTGTCGCTGGCGTTGTTGAGCGCATAGGTCCACTGCCCGGTGGCGGGATCAAGGGTCAGCTTGCCGTAGTCCGTGGTGAACGTGGCGTCCGTGCTGCCTGTGGCGGAGTGGGAACCGTCGGAAGGGCTGGTGCCGTCGGCGGCGGGCGTGTTGCTGCCTCCCTCAATGTGGAACGTCTGGTTCTGCCCGCTGTCGCTGTCCGGATCCTGTACGGCGAATGTGCCGCCCACGGAGGCTGTGTCTTCGTGGATGCCCTGCGCGGCGTTGGCGATGGAGAGTTCGGGCCGGTCGTTGGTACCGGTGAGAGTGACGGTGATTTCCTGCGTGGCGAGGCCGCCGCGTCCGTCGCTCACGTAGACGGTGAAGGTTTCGGTACGGGTTTCGCCAAGAGCGAGGCCGTTGGTATCGGGATCAGCGTTGTCGATGGTATAGGTGTAGGTCCCGTCGGGGGCCATTGCCATCACGCCATAGGGGGTGACGATGCTGGTCACCTGCGCCCCGTTCGCGTCGATGAAGCCAAAGGAAAGCGTGTCGCCGTTGGCGTCGGTGCCGGTGGCCCTGCCGGACATGGAGGGGACGCCCTCGTAGAGTTCATTGCCGCCGGGGAACACGCCGGATTCGATGACGCCGAGCGAGCCGCTGACGCTGAGGGTCGGCGCGTAGTTGGGGGTATCGTCGCCGCGCAGGCCGCCCCACGGGTCGCGTTCGGGGAAGAAGGCGCGGTTGCTGCTCAGGTCGAGCCCGTCAAGGCGGTTTACACCGTTGATGAGGGCGTCGTCGGCATATTCGCGGAAGCGTCCGCCGTCCGCGCTGGCGGCGTTTGCCGCCGGACCGGCCGCGGGCATGAGGTCGGGTTCGTTCAGGGCCGTGAAGAATTGCTCGCCCGCGATCGGAGTGCCTTCGATCACGAAGTCGGGCATGGAGTCCTTGGTATAGGCCGTATAGAAATCACGCAGGACAACGGTGCTGCCGTCGTCGAAACGGAAAATAAGGTCATTGCCGGAACGTTCCAGCGTTGCCTGATCAGTAGGGAAGTTGAGGTCGATTCGGCTGTCCCCGGCCGCTTCGAAGACGGCCTGAGTGCCCGCTTCCGGCTTATTGAGAATGATGTCCGCCATATCAGGACTCCTTAACGGTAGGAGGAAAAACAAAAGAGGCCTCTGCACGTAATGTGCAGGGCCTTATCTACGATGGAGCAGTCCTGATGATGTCGGGCTGGGAGAGGTGCGCGAAGGCGCGTTTCTCAAGAATGATGGGCATCCCCAAGGGGGCGGGATGCCGAAAACTTTTCTTGTTTATAAGCAGTCGTGCATCGGCTGTCAATGAGACTTGTTTCTATTTGGCGTCCCGGCGGGTGGGTATCATCGGGACCGTCGCCATTGAATCCATGCAGATCTTTAGGGCTTTTTTACTTCGGAAGAGAGAGTCTCGCCCGAAGCCGCTGCTTTTTGCTGTGTTCCGGGCTCGCCGGGGATGCCCTTTTGCCGGAGGTGTGAGGCTCCGGCAAAAGGTTTGGGCTGATGTGGGATGGCGGGTATACATCCGTCCGGGTTGGTGCCGGAAACGGACGAATGCCTATCGGAGGTATGGAGGTTCGGCGAACGGTATTCCAAGGTGGACTGCCAAGGGGGAGGCCGTTCCGCCGCACGGGCGACAGGCTTTCAAGGGAGACCTCTACCTTATAATAGAAGGTACGGTTCCGAACAGGCTGCCGGGGACACGGTAGCGATGATGCCGATGGAATCGAAGTAGCGCCAGCCGGCCTTTTCCATCATGCCGGCATCGCGCTGTGCATAGGGGTTGTCGCACTGGAGCCAGTCCTCCCATGCGGCTTTGTGGCTGCGGAGGGAGAAGGCGTCCCGTACGGCGGCGCGGGTGGACTGTTTCCAGAGTTCGGCCCACCATCCGGCGGAGTGGAAATTGATATCTTCCTTCCAATAAGGCCGGAGCTCGTCGGGGATGTCCCCCGTGGATTCCTGCCGGAGGCCCGGGATGGCGGCGGCGATAAAGCCGCCCGGCTTGACGAGAGGAACGATGTGGGCGTCGAGGTACTCCGGATCACAGCCGAAAAAATGGTAGGCATCGATACAGATCACGGCGTCGAAGTATCCTTCGGCAAAGGGCAGGGCATGTCCTTCGGCCCGGAGGGGGATAACGGCGTCTTCAAGCCCGAAGTCCCGGAACCGCGCAAAGTTGTCCGAAGGGTTTATCCACAGGTCCGCGGCAAAGACCCGTACGCCGAATGTCCGTGCGAGGTATATCGAGCTCAGCCCCATGCCACACCCCAGGTCGAGCACGCGCATATGGGGAGAAAGGGGGATGTTTGCGGTCAGTTCTTCGGCGAACCTGACGCAATTGGGGCCCATCATGGTGGCGAGAAGGAAGTCGCGGTCGAACAACGGGTTGGATGCTGTTGAGGTTGGCTGCATGTGGAAACTCCTGTGTAAAAAAGTATCCCTGCCTTATATCGGAAACGGGCGCTTTTGTGGTCCTCCTTCTCGCTTCTCAAACGAAAAAGCGCCGCAAGCGTGGGCCTGTGGCGCTGTCCGTCATGCCTGCCGCATGGAGGCAAGGATTTTATAGATGGTCTTGGCGGAGAGGTAATATTCTTCCGCCAGTTTGTGCACGGGAGCGCCGCCGAGATGTTTCTCGTACAGCTCCCTGTTCCGGGCGAGCCGCTCCCTGCGGGAGTCCGTGGCCTCGCCCCAAGCCCGTTTCCGTTCCGCCTTGCGCGGAATATACAGATACACCCCGTCGGCATATTGCTGGATCGCGTCCAGCAGTTCGCGGGGAAGTATCCGGTCGGCGTTGGTATAGCTCACTACCTTGCCCACTCCTTGCATGAATTTTCATGTGAGGATGAGCAAAGGCCGCCTGCTTCAATCTTCAGCTCGTCGCGCAGCAGCCTTTGCTACGGGCGGGCAAGATCCTCTGCTTTCGTAAATCCGTTTGTCATACAACGTATCCTAAAAAGAGCGCACGGTATGCGCGGTGGGTTTGCCGCCGTCGGTTGCGGCGGATGTTGAAACAAGGAATGCACTTCATGTTTTCCGTATGTCAGGGCACGGCTCCCGCTGCGGACGGACCTGATCCGCGGCGCCTCCGCCTTTTCTGACGGAGCGGGGCACCGGGCAGGGTGAGGATGCCTCCGCTTCCGTCACAATGGACATGGTTCTCTCGGAACGGAAACGCCGGAGGGCTGGCAAGGCGAGACAAACAGCGCTGTACCGGACTGGGGAGGGATGGGCTGACCGGCGGTCATCTTGAAGGTGCCTTTTGGGTTTGTACCGGGCTACCCGCCACCCGTCAACACGGCTTGGCCGTGGTGGTTGAGGACGCTTCTCTTAGGCGGGAAACCCGATCCTCCGTGCGGGGTGCCGGGAGGCTTTGGGGGTGGCTTTACCGCCTCCAGACGCTTTCGGCAGGCTTTCCCCTGGTGGAGGTTTTTCTATAATTAGGAATCGTTACTTTTTAAAGGAGGCCCGCATACGCTGAATAAAGGGGCAGTGAGGCAGGATTTTTTTGATATTTCTAGAAAAAAATAATTCAATACTTAAGAAAAGTTATGCGTAACTAGCTGCAAATTGGCGGTTGACAGAATGGCCCTGATATGACTCGCCGG
>ERZ791577.1214-NODE-1214-length-14362-cov-4.881946_pt1 | contig 14362 bp, 12 predicted proteins | sample MGYA00509969_ERZ791577 | MGnify/ENA primary metagenome ERZ791577 (study PRJEB30046, sample SAMN00791917) | human gut metagenome | study: EMG produced TPA metagenomics assembly of the A metagenome-wide association study of gut microbiota in type 2... | reverse complement strand
CATTGTCGGCGCATGTCCGCCGATGCCGATGGATTTAAAATAAATCTTGTTCGGTCCGCTTCGGCGGGCCGAATTTTGTTGCAGGGACGCACGTAATCGTATATAATAGCGTATAGATTCAAACCAAATTATAAAGCAGGGGAGAGATAGCTATGCTGCCGATCGAACAGCTGGAAAAACTTATTCAGGGCAAAAAAGTTGCCTTTATCGGTGCCGGTGTCAGCCACAAGCGCTGCATTGAGCAGTTTGTAGAACTGGGCGCGCAGGTCACGCTGTGCGACCAGAAAAAATCCATCGAGGACTTTGGCGACTACGCCGACACGTTGCGCCGCCTGAATGTAGCCCTGAGCCTGGGCGAGCATTACACCGACGGTTTCGCCGGGCAGGACATCATCATGCGCACGCCGGGTTATGAGTATTTCAAGCCCGAACTGCAGGCAGCCAAGGCCGCTGGCGCTATGGTTACCAGCGAGGTGGAGCTTTTCTTCGAGTTCTGCCCCTGTGAGATCGTGGCTGTGACCGGCTCCGACGGCAAGACCACCACTACTACGCTGATTTCCAAAATGTTTGAGGCCGCCGGCCGCAAAGTCTTTTTGGGCGGCAACATCGGCGCGGCGCTGCTGCCCCAGCTGGCCGACGTCACGCCTGATGCCGTGGCCGTGGTCGAACTGTCCAGCTTCCAGCTTATCAGCATGCGCCGCAGCCCCAAGGTGGCGGTCGTCACCAACGTGACCCCCAACCATCTGGACCACCACAAGGATATGCAGGAGTACATCGACGCCAAGCGCAACATCCTGCTCTACCAGAAGCAGCCCTGCCGCGCTGTCCTAGGCTATGAGAACGAGATCAGCCGCTCCATGCAGAAGGACTGCAAGGGCAAGCAGGTCTGGTTCACCCGCCTGCACGAGACGGACAACGGCGCGTTCCTGCGGGAGGACGGGATGCTCTGCATGGCAGAGAACGGCGTCGTGACTCCCTTCCTCGCCCAGAAGGACGTGAAGCTGCGGGGCCTGCACAACATTGAGAACCTGCTGGCCGCTGCCGCCGCCGTCTGGGGCGAGGTGCCTGTGGAGGCCATCCAGCTGGTGGGCAGCAGCTTCACCGGTGTGGAGCACCGCATCGAGCCGGTGCGCGTGCTGGACGGCGTCACTTATTATAATGACTCCATCGGCACCAGCCCCACCCGCACTATCGCCGGTCTGCGCAGCTTCGACCAGAAGGTCATCCTCATCGCAGGCGGCTACGACAAGCACATCCCCTATGAGCCGCTGGCTCCTGAAATCACGGCCCATGTAAAGAACCTCGTGCTGATGGGTTCTACCGGCCCCCGCATCGAGAAGGCCGTGCGCGAAGACCCGAACTTCAACGAGGCAGAGCTGCCCATCCAGCACGCCGACAACATGCAGCACGCCGTGGAGCTGGCCCGCGCCTGCGCAAAGCCCGGCGACATCATCATCCTCTCGCCGGCCAGCGCCTCTTTCGACCTCTACCCGAACTTTGAAGTGCGCGGCCGCGAGTTCAAGAGCATCGTCAACGCGCTGAAGTGATAGCCCAAATCAAAACGCCCCGCCAGAAGCAGCGCTTTTTGAGCGCCTGCCGGGGCAAGCTCTGTCTCGGGGCGACCATGCCGCTGGCGTTCGCCCTCTTCGGTAAGAGTCAGCCGGGCCGCTTTTTCGCCGGGCCGACGCTGGCGCTGGATGTCGGCGGAGGCACCGCGTGGCTGGCGGGTCACGCCAACCCCGAGGAGCTGGCGGGCTTTCTGGCTTTCTGCGGCTGTGAGGCCGTGGTGCTGGATGAAGCCGAGTGTCCGCCGCCCACCGGTTGGAAACGGGCCAAGACACACAGCGTCTTCGGCCTTGCGCCGGGGCGTCAGCTGCCGCTGCCTGAGGCAGACGCTGCCCTCTGGCAGAGTCTTGCCAAAAACACAGAACCTGCTGCCGGAAAAGCAGCGGATATGCTCTTCCCTGACAGGCCCTCAAAACGGGATGACTTTTACTCTGAGCTCTGCTCCAAGCGCAGCCGGGGCCTTGCCCGGGTCTGGACGCTGGAACGGGAAGGAAACATCATCTGTACTGTGGGAGCCTACGCGCTGGCAAATGGTCAAGCATACATGGCCTGCGGCGAGACCGTGGAAGCTCTGCGGGGCAAAGGCGTCGGCGGGCGGCTCATCGTCGAGATGGCGAATGCCCTCGCCGCCGAAGGCTGGATGCCTGTCTTCCTGTGCAGCCCCGAGCGGGTGGATTTCTATACCCGGCTGGGCTTTGAGAAGATGGGGGAGTATGCACGATATGAAGTACAATAACAATTAAGGATTCATTATAATGTCAATGTTAAATCACTTTTTCGACTACAAACCCGAAGTTCTGGCGCTGGATGAAAAAGCCCTCGAGCTCTGCCAGCCCTACTTCAAGCAGATGGAGGACATCCGCGACTACAACCAGCTCAAGATGCTAAAAGCCTTTGCGGACACTCAGATGTCCTCCACCGATATGCTGGGTACCACCGGCTACGGCCTGTGGGACAGCGGCCGCGCCAAGCTCGAGCAGATCTTTGCCGAGGTGATGGGCGCCGAAGATGCACTGGTGCGCAGCCAGTTCCAGAGCGGCACCCACACGCTGGCTGTGGCCCTCTTTGGTCTGCTGCGGGCAGGTGATACCCTGCTGGCTGCCACGGGCCGTCCATATGACACGCTGGAAGGCGTCATCGGTCTGGATGGCAAAGGCAAAGGCACCGGAACCCTGATGGATTACGGCATCAAGTACGACGAGGCCCCGCTGAAGGCCGACTTTACCCCGGACTATGAGCTCATCGCCCAGAAAGCCCCGGGCGCGAAGGTCTGCCACATCCAGCGCAGCCGCGGCTACCTGCAGCGCAACGCCTTCGACCTCGACACCATCCGCAAGGTCGCCGACACCGCACGTGCCGCCAACCCCGACATCATCATCTTTGTGGACAACTGCTACGGCGAGTTCACCCAGAAGGAAGAACCCTGCCAGGCCGGTGCCGACCTCGTGGTGGGCAGCCTCATCAAGAACCCCGGCGGCGGCATCGCCCCCACAGGCGGCTATATCGCGGGCCGGAAAGACCTCGTGGAGCTCTGCGCCTACCGCCTGAACGCCCCCGGCCTCGGCAAGGAGCTGGGCTGTACCCTCGAGACGCCCCGCGATATGTATCTGGGCTTCTACTACGCCCCCGGCGTGGTCTGCGAGGCCATCAAGACGGCCATCTACGCCCAGTGCCTGCTGGAACTGGTGGGCAAAAAGCCCATCCCTCGCTACTGCGAGGCCCACAACGACATCGTCACCTGCTTTGATGCTGGTACGGCGGACGCCCTCATCGGCTTCTGCCGGGGAGTTCAGGCCGCAAGCCCCGTGGACAGCTATGCCGCCCCGGAACCCTCTCCGGAACCGGGCTACACCGACGAAGTTATCATGGCCAGCGGCAGCTTTACGCAGGGCAGCACCATCGAGCTTTCCTGCGACGGCCCGCTGCGTGAGCCGTATACCTGCTACCTGCAGGGCGGCCTGAACTTCGCCGCCAGCCGCGCAGGCGTCCTGCTGGCTGTGCAGAATGCGTATTTTAAGGACTGAACCTCTCAGTCACCTTCGGTGACAGCTTCTCTCTCGAGGGGAGACTAAGAGGTGGACCCCAACACGGAAATCTGCGTCACCTGCGGCGGCACCGAGGCCATGATGGCCGCCGTCGCCGGTCTGACCATGCCCGCAAGCTACTATGAAGGTCTGCGCGCTCTTTACACCGAGAAGCGCGACCACTTCCTTGCCGGGCTGGATGCCATCGGTCTCAAGCACAACGTCCCGCAGGGTACTTATTTTGTCATGATAGACATTTCGGATTTCCTCGCCCTGCCCCAGTTCAAGGGCTGGACCGACCTGGAATTCTGTGAGTGGATGATAAAGAACATCGGTGTGGCGGCTGTCCCCGGTTCGAGCTTCTTCAAAGAGCCGGTCAACCACCTCATCCGGATGCATTTTGCCCGCGGCACCGACGTGCTGGACGAGGCTGTGCATCGTCTGGCAAAGCTGACGGAGCTGCTGAAATATAGCAGTTTGCGTTTTTAATGCACAAGCAACAGCCGCAAACTGCATATCGCAAAGATGCAGTTTTGACCGGCACTATTTTTGAAAATTGCGATAAGAAAGAGGACATCATGCGATTTTTTGCGTGATGTCCTCTTTCTCTATAGAGAGATAGATCTTATCAGCGGCCTTGCCCTCTCAGTCTGTAAGTAAGGGGAGCCGCAGCGTGAAAATGCTGCCCTTGCCGACTTCACTTTGCAATGTGATCTCGCCGTGGTGGAGGTGGGCCAGCTCCTGCGCGATGGTCAGGCCGAGGCCGGTGGAGTCGTGCTTTTTGTCGGCGGTGGTATGGAAGTATCGGTCAAAGACAGCGCTCTGGTCTTCCGGTGCGATGCCGCAGCCGGTGTCCTGTACGCTGACACAGGCCGTTTCGTCCTCGGCGCGGCAGTCCACATGGATGCTGCCCCCGGCGGGAGTATAGTGGATGGCGTTGGTGACAAGGTTCTGGATAATTTGCTGTAACCGCACGCTGTCGCCCCAAACAGGCAGAGGCGTGTCGGCGCTGACATGGAGTTCGACGCCCTTCTGGTCGGCCTCGCTCCGGCAGGCGGCGCAGACGGCGGCGGCTTCTTCGTTGAGGGCGGCGCGGTCTTCGTTGAGCAGGATCTGCTTCTGCTCGAGCTTTGCCGCGAGGAAGAGGTCTTCCGTCAGCCGCCGCAGGAATTCAATGCGCTGACGCAGAGCCGGAAGCAAGGCCGGAAGGGCCTCGGGGGCCGATTCCAGTGTTTCCAGCCCGCCGCTGACGGCGAAGAGAGGGCTGCGCAGGTCGTGGAAGATGTTGAGCATCATGCTCTTGCGGGCCTCGGTCTCGGCGGTCAGCTCTTTTGTCCGCTCTGCCACCCGGGCGTCCAGCTCCCGGGCCAGCTGCTCGGTGCGGTCGAAGAGGAGAGCGAACCGTCGGCAGACGAACACCATGCAGCCGATGGCAAAGGGAAGGTCGTAGAGGCGGGCGCAGCGCAGCAGGTAGAAGGGGACAGACTCCACGAAAAGCGCGCTGTCCAGCCCGGGCATCAGCGCCCAGACCCGGAAGCCGGTGGTGACAGCACCGGGCAGGAGCATCAGAGCGGCACCCTCATAGTCTGCGTTCACGGCGGCCATTAAGTAATAAAGGCAGAGGCACATGCCCGCTACCAGCATCCCGACCCGCAGCGGGGGATAGCTGCTCATGGACAGCGCAAAGAAGACGACGCATCCGGCGGCAAGCGCAAGGAGCCCCCGCCCGGAGCGGGGCAATTTTACCCCCAGCAGCCCTGCCGCCAGCAGTGCCGAGGCCAGCACAGTGAGGGAGAAGAAGGAGCGGAGGATGAGCTGGAGCAGACTGTTCCGGATGGCTGGGAAGAAGAAGACCATCAGCGCCCAGACGCTCATAATGACGAGGTAGAGCAGGAAGTACCCCAGCTCCGGCAGGTGCTTATAGTGGTAGAGCGCCAGCAGCACCATCCCCATGGTCACAAAGGCCGTCAGAGCGATGAGCTGAGTCATGGTGCGAAAGCGGAATGCCCGGGAGGCGAAGGCGGAAGTCATCAGCCATGTCTGGGGGCTGCGGCCGCAAGTGAACACCAGCTCCACCGTCTCGCCGGGCGCGACGTCCAGTGCGTACAGCTCCCCCGAGCGCTCGAGGCTGGTGAGACCCTCATGGGCCAGCGGCGCCGCTGTGTTGGTGACGCAGAGGGTGAGGGACGGGATGTCTTCCCCCACAGTGAAAGTAAAGTGCCACTGGCCGGGGGCTTCCTGCCGCCAGCCGTCCAGCGCGATACCCTGGACGGCGTGCTGGGCTGTGAGCACACTGCCGCTGTGCAGATGCTCGAACTGCGCGTTGCCCCAGATACCGGCCAGCACGATGAAGGCTATGAGCAGGGCGGAGAAAATCAGAATGGGCCATTTTTGCTTCATGGCGATGCCTCCCCTTGTAGATGTGCAAAAAATAAGGTATACTATAGTATAACAAATCGTGCGAAAAAAGGGGAGGGCTGACAGGATGATCCGCGTATTGTTGGTGGAAGATGACCCCGTGATCCGCGACACCACATGCTATTTTCTGAAAAGTCAGCAGAATTTTGAGGTGGTCTGTGCAGAGACGGGCGGCGACGCTTTGAGCCATGCGCGGGAAAAGTTCGATGTCATCCTGATGGACATCCTTCTCCCGGACACCAACGGCGTAGACCTCTGCCAGCGTCTGCGCAGCTGGCACCACTGCCCTATCATCTTCACATCCTGTCTGGACGATACCGACACCATCGTCCACGCGCTGGAAATGGGCGGCGACGACTTTCTGGCAAAGCCCTATAATAACAAGATCCTGCTGGCCCGCATCATGGCCAACATCCGCCGGGTGCAGATGGACGGCGCAGAGCCCAGCGTCAACGGCTACCACTGCGCAGCCTTCACGCTGGATGCCAACAGCCACAGCGTGGAGAAGGATGGCCGCAGCGTCCATCTGGCCGACATGGAATATCGCATCCTCACCCTCTTCGTCCGCTACCCGAACACCTTCTTCACAGCCAACGAGCTCTACCAGAAGATATGGGGCAAGGAAAGCCTCGGCGATGTGCGGACGGTACAGGTACATATCCACAACCTCCGCAGCAAGATAGAGCCCGACCCGGCAAAGCCTGTCTACTTAAAAAATGTCTGGGGCAAGGGCTATGTCTTCCAGCCGGACGGCGGCAAGGTTTAAGAATCGTTTTGATGAGAGCGCCGACTTCTTAAGGAAACTTAAGCGGTCGGCGCTCTTTTTGGACTTGTTAAGCAAATAATTAACAAGAATGTCCAGAATTGAACTAAGAAATGGCCAGGATGTTTAAGGATTCTTAAAAGACAGACCCTTGAATTTGTGTTAAATTATTATCGAACGATGTGGGCGGCAGTGCAAGAAGGTCTGCTGCCGCACGGAGCTATGAGAAAGAATAGAGAAGAAGAAAAAGACACGAAGAAAGGAACCACGCAAAATGAACAAGATCTCCCGTAAAGGTTTTCTGAAGATCGCTGCCGCAGCTGCCATGTCTGGTGTGACTGCCGGTGCTCTGGCTGCCTGCAATGCTGCCAGCTCTTCCACCGCCGCACCTGCTGCTTCCGGTGCAGCCGGTACCTACATCCCCGGCACCTATGAGGGTACTGCTGAGGGCATCTCTTCTACCGTCAAGGTCACCATGACCTTCTCCGACAGCGCTGTGACCGACGTTGTGGTCGATACCTCCGGCGAGACCGCTTCTTACGGTGCTGCTGCTGCCGACCAGCTGCGTGAGCAGCTGATGGCTGCAGGCTCTGCTGAGATCGACGGCGTTTCCGGCTCCACCATCACTTCCGACGCTGTCATGAAGGCTGCCAAGAGCTGTTACGCTCAGGCCAAGGGCGAAGCTACTGTGACCTCCGTCCAGCTGCCCACCGGTGACGAAAACGATTGGCTGGGCAAGGAGCCTGACATCGACGAGGCTGCCATCACCGAGACCGTGGACACCGACATCCTTATCGTCGGCGCTGGCAACGGCGGTATGGGCGCAGCTGCTTACGCTGCTGCTCATGGCCTGAACTTCCACGTCATCGAGCAGAACGGCAACGTGCAGGATACCCGTCACTGGGTCGGCGCTGTGGACGGCTTCGGCGCACAGGCACAGGGCATCAAGATGGACCGTGCAAAGCTGCTGAGCGAGATCTCCCGCTACGCTTCCGGCAAGTGCGACCAGCGCGTTGTCAAGACCTGGATCAACGAGTCCGGGGAGATGATCGAGTTCATCCGCTCCATCATGGAAGACAAGTACGGTGTCAAGATGGTTTACACCTACGGCGATGAGGCTAAGTGGCCTGCCGAGAACGCCGAGCACAACACCGACTATATGTACCCCGAGATCGAGTACACCTATGACCGCAGCTCTGGCGCAGCCCGTAACGAGCTGCTGCTGGACTACATCCGTGAGCTGGGCTACGATGTTGACTTCAAGACCTCTCTGGCAAAGCTGGAGAAGGACTCCACTGGCCGCATCACCGGCATCATCGCCCAGAGCACCGAGGATGACCACTTCATCCGCTACAACGCCAACAAGGGCGTTCTGCTGGCCTGCGGCGGCTTCCCCGGCAACCCCTACATGATGGAGAAGCTGGATCCGCTGGGCACCTCCGTCACCACCGCCTGCTCCTACTCTCCGGCCGATAAGGGCTACGGCATCCGTGCCGCTGTCTGGGCCGGCGCAAACTTCGACAAGGAAGCTGCTCCCATGCTGTTCGACCGCGGCATCGTGGCTCCCGGCGTGGACGGCGGTTATGTGGCAAGCGACTCCGCTTTCGGCGGCAAGGCCTTCCCCGGCCCCATCCGTCAGTACAACCCCGGCACTCAGCCTTTCCTGAAGGTCAACCGCAACGGTGAGCGTTTCGCCAACGAGAGCAGCCCCTACAACGATATTGTTTACGCTGCTGCTCATCAGCCGGGTCGTGTCTACGCACAGATCTGCGACGCCAATGTTCTGGAGGACGCAAAGCGTTTCCACACCATCGGCTGCTCTGCTCAGACCCGTGCCGGCGGCGAGAAGTATTTCCAGGGCAAGGTCGATGAGGCTGTTGCAGCCGGTACCCTGTTCGTCTGCGACACCATCGAGGAGCTGGCCGACAAGCTGGGCTTCACCGGTGAGGCCAAGGACACCTTCCTCGCTACCGTTGACCGTTACAATGAGCTGTACGACAAGCAGAACGACGAGGACTTCGGCAAGCCCGCTTACCGTCTGAGCGCCATCCGCACCGCTCCCTTCTACGGCTGCTGGCTGGGTGCCTCTCTGCTGACCACCGAGCAGGGCATCGCCATCAACGACAAGGGTCAGGCTCTGGACAACGACAACAAGCCGATGCCCGGCCTGTATGTCACCGGCGATATGTCCGGCTCCTTCTTCGCCAACAACTATCCCTGCCTGATGGCAGGCGTAGCTATGGGCCGCACCCTGACCTACGCCATCAAGGCGATCAAGCAGATGGGCGGTCTGGAATAAGTTATCCCTCAGTGGTACCTGAGCGCATAAGATAAAAAGACACCGCAGAAGTGTGAAAGCTTCTGCGGTGTCTTTCTTTGTCGAAAACCCTCTATACACAAAACCACAAATGGCGGAAAAGTCTTAAAGACAGGCTCAGCACACGGCCCGATGGACGGGCAGCGGCTCCACGATGTCGGGATGGATGCCCTCACGGTAGTCGAGGTCGCCCTGGTCGAGGCCGCGCAGCAGCACTTCGGCGGTGGCGATGTTGGTAGAGATCGGCACACTGTGCATATCGCACAGCCGCAGCAGGTTCTGCTCGCTGCTGCTGCCGTTCTCGGCCTTGAGCGGGTCGCGGAAGAAGAGCACGAGGTCTACTTCGTCGCAGGCCACCCGGGCCGAGATCTGCTGGATGCCGCCCAGCTTCCCGGAGAGGTAGCAGTGTACGGGCAGGCCGGTGGCCTGCGCCAGCATCCGACCGGTGGTGCCGGTGGCAATGACTGTGTTGCGGGATAGGATGCCGCTGTAAGCTGTGCAGAACTGCAGCGCCAGCTCTTTGCGGGAATCATGTGCAAGAATAGCAATCGTCATAACGCTCTCTCCTTCATTCCAAGTATAGTGTTGTGGATGGGCGGATATGCTCGGAAGAGTGCTCTCCGCAATAAAACGGTCTGAAAAGTTGAAGTCTTGTGGAGAACAATTCTCGATAAACAGACTAAACCAGTGCGATTGTGTCGAATCACACTCTCATTTTAAATTTAACCCGCAGAAGGCCCGTATGTCAAGAGGTTTGTTGTGATTTTTGCAAGATAAAATGGCAAAAGTATGACTATAGCTTTGTGGAGAATGGAGAAAATTTGGATACAAGGAATTATTCTCGGATGAATTTGCAAAACTTTTTCAGCCAAAAGTGTGCTTGAGAGAAAAACGGTCCATCTCGATGAAACAAAAATACAGGCCGGGGCATTTGACCCCGGCCTGTGGAGAAAATTTTTACCGAAAGGGTGATGCATCCCGGAAGAACCCGAAAATTACCGGGTCTGACCGTTGCCGTGGATGATGTACTTGTAGCTGCACAGCTCGCCGAGGCCCATGGGTCCCCGGGCGTGGAGCTTCTGGGTGGAGATGCCCATCTCACAGCCAAGGCCGAACTCTCCGCCGTCGGTGAAGCGGGTGGAGCAGTTGACGTAGACGGCGGCACTGTCCACTGCCGCCGTGAAGAGGGCAGCGTGGGCGTCAGTCCGGGTCAGAATGGCTTCGCTGTGGCCGGTGGAGTGAGCCGCGATGTGGGCGATGGATTCCTCCACGCTGTCCACGATTTTCACCGCAAGGATGTAGTCGAGGAACTCGGTGTCGAAATCCTTCGGCCCGGCGGGGGTGCCGGGGATGAGAGCGGCGGCACGCTCGTCCAGCCGCAGCTCCACCGGGTGCAGCCCCTTGGCGGTGCGGTCGGGGCCGAGGCGCTGGGCCAGCTTCGGCAGGAACTCGCTCGCAATGGCGCTGTGGACGAGGCAGACTTCCTCGGCGTTGCAGACACTGGGGCGGCTGGCCTTGGCGTTCTCGATGATGTCCAGCGCCTTGGTCTGGTCGGCGGTGTCGTCCACGAAGATGTGGCAGATGCCGGTGCCGGTCTGGATGCAGGGGACTTTCGCATTCTCGACGCAGGCACGGATAAGTCCGGCCCCGCCGCGCGGGATGAGCAGGTCCACATAGCCGACGGCGGTCATCAGGGCGTTGGCCGAGGCATGGGTAGTGTCCTCAATGAGGCAGACTGCCGTCTCGGGCAGACCTGCTGCCCGAAGTCCCTGCCGCAGGGTGGTCACGATGGCATTGGCCGAGCGCCACGCCTCTTTGCCGCAGCGGAGGATGCAGGCATTGCCGCTCTTGATGGCGAGGGCGGCAGTGTCGCTGGTGACGTTGGGGCGGCTCTCGTAGATGATGGCGATGACGCCCATCGGCACGGCGGTCTTCTCGATGACGAGGCCGTTGGGACGCTCGATGCGGCTCAGCACCCGGCCCACCGGGTCGGGCAGGGCGGCAACGTCCCGGATGCCCTTGGCCATGGCCTCGATGCGTTGGGGCGTCAGGGCGAGGCGGTCCAGCATGACGTCGCTGATGCTGCCCTTGGCGGCGGCCATGTCCTCGGCGTTGGCGGCGAGGATGGTGTCCATGGACTCAGGGGCGCAGAGGGCGTCGGCCATTCCGTAGAGGGCAGAATCACGAGTGCCGCTGTCCGAAAGGGCAACGGCAGTCTTGGCCCCGCGGGCGGCTTCCAGAATTTCCTGTGTGATCATGTTATGCCTCCTGTCTGTGGGCCGCAAAGCGGGTGCCTGCGGCACGGCCCTCGGCGATGTCATAGAGCAGTTCGGGGTGGGCGCCGTTCGCGATGACCATGTCAGCTCCGCTGGAGGTCACCATCCGGGCGGCCCGGAGTTTGGTGGACATTCCGCCGGTACCCAGCGCCGAACCGGCTCCGTCGGCCAGCGCCATCACCTCGGGCGTGATGTCCTCCACCAGCGGGATGAGCTTTGCGTCCGGGTGGGTGTGGGGGTTGGCAGTGTAGAGGCCGTCGATGTCGCTCAGCAGCACCAGCAGATCAGCTTTGATGCAGCAGGTGACGATGGCGGCGAGGGTGTCATTGTCGCCGATGGAGGTGATCTCGTCGGTGGCGACGGTATCGTTCTCGTTGATGATGGGCAGTGCGCCCAGCTCCAGCAGGCGGGTGAGGGTGTTCTGAATGTTCTCGCGGCGGCTGGCGTGCTCGATGTCCACACCGGTGAGCAAAATCTGCGCCACCGTGTGGTCGTAGGCGCTGAACAGCCGGTCGTAGGTGTACATCAGCTCACACTGACCCACGGCGGCACAAGCCTGCTTGGAGGACATATCGGTAGGGCGGGCGGAAAGCGACAGCTTGCCCACACCCATGCCGATGGCACCCGACGACACGAGGATGACCTCATGTCCGGCGTTCTTCAAATCGCTGAGCACTTTCACCAGCTCTTCGGTGTGGCGGATGTTCAGCCGTCCGGTGGAGTGGGCCAGTGTGGAGGTGCCGACTTTGACTACGATGCGCATAGATCAACCCTTTCCCATCTCTTTTGTCTTGTTGTAGGAGGCGATGACGGCGTCCATCACCGCGCCCCGCAGGCCCTTTTCTTCCAGCACCCGCACGCCCTGGATGGTGCTGCCGCCAGGGCTGCACACGGCGTCCTTGAGTGCGCCGGGATGCTGGCCGCTCTCAAGCACCAGCTTCGCACTGCCCAGGACCATCTGGGCGGCGTACTCCTGCGCCTTGGCACGGGGCAGGCCGCAGGCCACGCCGCCGTCCGCCATGGCCTCGATGAAGAGGTCCACAAAGGCCGGTCCGCAGCCGGCCACGGCGCTGCCGGCGTCCATCAGATGGTCGTCCAGGGGCAGCAGCCGCCCGGCGCCTGCCATGTTCTCCAGGAACGCCGCTTCCTCCTCCGCTGTGACGCCGTCGCAGGTGTAGAAGATCACGCCCTCCCCGATGGCAGAGGGGGTATTGGGCATAATGCGGATCAGGGGCCAGTCCCCGCAGCCCCGCTCCCGCAGGTCGGGGATGGTGAGGGCCGCCGCCATGGACACCAGCACGAACCGGTCCTTCCGCGCCGCCAGCACGGGGCCGATCTTCTCCATCAGCCCTGCCACCATATAGGGCTTCACGCCCAGGAAGATGTAATCTGCCCCAGCGGCCACCGCCGCATTGTCCACAGCCCGGCAGTCCAGCTCCTGGGCCAGGGCCTCCGCTTTGGCGGCGGAGCGGTTCGCCAACAGGATCTCCCCGCCGGACAGCCGCTTGCGGGCCGCCCGGGCCAGGGCGCCGCCCATGTTTCCGGGGCCGATAAAACCAAATGTCGCCATTGTGCATCAACCTCTTTTTTCAAATCAGAATCAGATGTTCAGCTTCGCTTTTTCCGTAGCACCATCCTGTCGGACCCAGGGCCGCGCCGCCCAGGATCACCAGTCCGTAAACAGCGCAGGGAAGGTACAGCTGCACCAGTGCTATTCCGGTACCAGGCCCGCCGGAGACAGTGCGCATCTGCAGGTACAGCCCCATCGCCGCAGCGGAACAGACCGCCGACGGGATGCCCAGCGCCTGCTTCAGGTGTCCGGCGGGGATGAGCAGCACGGTCGACAGAAGCGCTGCAGCCAGCAGGGAGAGAATGATCGCCGCCATAGAGACCATCCCCTCTTGGTGTTTTAACTTCCGGCAGGCGCTTACCGCACCTGTCCCTCACCGTAAATGACGTACTTGCAGCTGGTCAGCTCCTCCAGTCCCATGGGGCCCCGGGCGTGCATCTTCTGGGTGGAAATGCCGATCTCCGCCCCCAGACCGAACTCGCCGCCGTCTGTGAACCGGGTGGAGGCGTTGACGTACACCGCCGCCGCATCCACGTGGTCCAGGAAGTGCTGGGCCTTGAAGTAGTTCTTCGTGATGATGGCCTCGGAGTGCTGGGTGCCGTGGGCATTGATGAAATCGATGGCCTCATCCATGCCGCCTGCCGTCTTGACAGCCAGGATGTAGTCGTCGTACTCGGCGTCCCAGTCGCTGTCTTCTGCCGGTACCGCCCGGGTGCCCAGGATCTCCAGGGCCTCCGGGTCCGCCCGCAGCTCCACGCCCTTCTCATCCAGAAGGGGAAGGGCCTTTTTCCAGAAGTCCGCCGCCACGTCCCGGTGGACCAGCACGCACTCCACGGCGTTGCACACAGAGGGACGGGAGCACTTGGCATTGAAGAGGATGCTGGCACCCATGTCCAGGTCTGCCTCATCGTCGATATAGATGTGGCACACGCCCTCGCCGGTGCGGATCACCGGCACGCTGGCCTCCTTGGCCACGGCCCGGATCAGCCCGGCGCCGCCCCGGGGGATCAGCACGTCCACATAGCCGTCCAGGTGCATCAGCTCATTGGCGGTCTCGTGGCTGGTGTCCTGCACCAGGGAGATGCAGTCCTCCGGCAGACCTACGGACCGCAGGGCCTGACGCATCAGCTCCGCCACACAGCGGTTGGAGCGGATGGCCTCCTTGCCGCCCCGGAGGATACACACATTGCCGGACTTCAAGCACAGCGCCGCAGCGTCTACGGTGACGTTGGGCCGGGCCTCAAAGATGATGGCGATGACCCCCAGGGGCACCCGCCGCCGGCCGATGATAAGGCCGTTGGGCCGGGTTTCCATCTTGTCCACTCTGCCGATGGGATCCGGAAGGGCAGCCACCTGCCGCACGCCGTCCACGATGCCTGCCACCCGTTCCGGCGTCAGGGTCAGCCGGTCCAGCATGGCGGGGCGCAT
>ERZ791577.1205-NODE-1205-length-14471-cov-24.693188_pt1 | contig 14471 bp, 10 predicted proteins | sample MGYA00509969_ERZ791577 | MGnify/ENA primary metagenome ERZ791577 (study PRJEB30046, sample SAMN00791917) | human gut metagenome | study: EMG produced TPA metagenomics assembly of the A metagenome-wide association study of gut microbiota in type 2... | reverse complement strand
CCGGACCTTCTCCTTCGGAGCAAGGTCAACACCCTTAAACCTCGCTTCGCTCGAGGAACAGCCCCCTCACACGCAAAAAGGACATCCCGCGCGGGATGTCCTTTCCTTTTTCCTTATTTATCGTTCTATCATTGATTATTTGTTTTCATCTCTGTGAGCAACGGCTGCGTCTACGAGGCCCTGGAAGAGGGGATGCGGACGGTTCGGGCGGGATTTGAATTCCGGGTGTGCCTGGGTTGCTTCGAAGTATGGATGGTCGGCGAGTTCGATGGTTTCAACGAGTCTGCCGTCCGGGCTGGTGCCGGATACGATAAGGCCTGCTTTTTCGAGTTCCGGGCGGAGTGCGTTGGAGACTTCCCATCTATGACGATGACGTTCATAGACGATTTCCTGGTTGCCGTAGAGTTCTCTTGTCTTGGTGCCTTCTTTGAGTTTGCACGGGTAGATGCCGAGGCGCATGGTGCCGCCTTTTTCGGTGACGTCTTCCTGGTCGGACATGAGATCGATGACCGGATATGGTGTATCCGGTACGAATTCGGTGGAGTTAGCGTCTTTCATGCCGCATACGTCTCTTGCGTATTCGATGACGGCGCACTGCATGCCGAGGCAGAGGCCGAGGAACGGGATCTTGTTGGTGCGTGCGTACTTGATGGTGGCGATCTTGCCTTCTACGCCGCGGTTGCCGAAGCCTCCTGGTACGACGATGCCGTCGATGTCTTTGAAGACTTCACGGAGATCGGGCTGTTCTTCTTCGATGGTTTCGGAGTTGACCCAGCGGATGTTGACCTTATTTCCTATCTTGAAGCCTGCATGGGAGAGGGCTTCGACGACGGAGAGGTATGCGTCGTGGAGTTCGACGTATTTGCCGACGAGGGCGATGTTGACGGTCTTGTCAGCGGAAAGGATGCGGGAAACCATGGCTTCCCAGTCTTTCATGTCGCACGGGCTGTCGTCAAGGCCGAGTTTTTCGAGGGCGATGCGGTCGAGTCCTTCGTCTCTCAGCATAAGCGGTACTTCATAGATGCTGGATGCGGTGAGGTTGTTGATGACTGCATCTGGTTCTACGTCGCAGAAGAGGGCGATCTTTCTCTTCATGTCTTCCGGGAGTGCCTTGACGGTGCGGCATACGATGATGTCCGGCTGGATGCCGATGGAGCGGAGTTCCTTGACGGAGTGCTGGGTCGGCTTGGATTTCAGTTCGTCTGCTGCTTCGATGTATGGCACGAGGGTGACGTGGATGTAGAGTACGTCATTTCTGTTCGGCACGTCCTTCTTGACCTGACGGATGGCTTCGAGGAATGGCAGGGATTCGATATCGCCGACGGTGCCGCCGATTTCGGTGATGACGATGTCTGCATTGTCATTGCGGCCGACGCGGAGGACTCTGTCTTTGATTTCGTTGGTGATGTGCGGGATGACCTGGATGGTGGATCCGAGGTATTCGCCTTTTCTTTCTTTGTTGATAACGGACTGGTAGACTTTGCCTGTTGTCACGTTGGAAGCCTTGGAGAGGTTTTCGTCGATGAAACGTTCATAGTGGCCGAGGTCGAGATCCGTTTCGGCGCCGTCGTCAGTGACGAATACTTCGCCGTGCTGATACGGGCTCATGGTGCCGGGGTCGATGTTAATATATGGATCGAATTTCTGGATGGTGACTTTGTACCCTCTGTTTTTGAGTAATCTTCCGAGGGAAGCGGCCGTGATGCCTTTGCCCAGAGATGAAACGACGCCGCCGGTTACGAAGATGTATTTAGTCATGAGACCTCCTCTTTCAATGATAGTAACGATCGAATTTTCTTCCTTTTATTATACTCCCGGCCCGTATGGGAAGAAATACGGCGGGATATATTTTTACATATGTTCAGGAGCAGAAACGCCCAAGATGGCGAGTGCATGCGCGAGGACGTACTGTACGGCTGTGATGAGGCCGAGGCGTGCTTCGGTGGTCTTTGCATCGACGCCGAGGATTCTGCATTCTCTGTAGAAATGATGGAAGAGGGCTGCCAGTTCGTAAGCATACTTGGCTACGCGCTGCGGTGCTCTTTCAACGGCTGCGCCCGCCAGAAGCTGATGGTAGTTTTCCATTTTCTTGATGAGGTCGAATTCGCATTCTTCCTTGAGGTAGGAGAAATCGGTGCCTGCGAAGGACGGATCCCATTTCACGCCTGCTTCTTTCGCCTGATCGAAGAGGCTGTGGATGCGGGCATGGGCGTATTGGATGTAGTAGACCGGGTTGTCGCTGGACTGTTTCTTGGCAAGATCGATGTCAAAGTCCATCTGGGAGTCGAGTGTTCTTGCGCAGAAGAAATAGCGTGCTGCGTCGGTGCCGACTTCGTCCATCAGTTCACGCAGGGTGACTGCCTGGCCGGTACGCTTGCTCATCTTGACTGGCTGTCCGTCGCGGAGGAGGGTAACCATCTGGAGGAGCATGATTTCAAAATCATCGGGGTTGTATCCGAGGAATTTCATAGCCGTCTTCAAGCGGATGATATATCCGTGGTGGTCAGCGCCCCAGATGTCGATGAGTTTGTTGTATCCTCTTTCGATCTTGTTTCCAACGTATGCGATGTCGGAGCAGAAGTAGGTCGGCACGCCGTTGGTACGGATGACGACTCTGTCCTTGTCATCGCCGTTCTTTGTGGTACGGAGCCAGAGGGCGCCGTCTTTTTCGTAAAGGTTGTCTTCATCCTTCAGTACCTTTAAGGCCTCGTCGACCTGTTCCGGATAGAGGGATTTTTCGGAGAACCAGTTGTCGAAGTCTACGTTGAAATCGTGGAGGTCCTTGCGGAGGGCGTCGAGTTTTTCGTTGAGGCTGATGTCCTTGAATGCCAGGAGGCGTTCTTCATCGCTCATGCCCAGGTATTTCTTGCCGTCTCTTTCAAGGATTCTCTTGGCTGTTTCGACGATGTCCTGTCCATGGTAGCCGTCTTCCGGGATTTCTGCGTCGTAGCCGCAGAGCTGGAGGTATCTGGCATTGATGGATTCAGCGAGATGGTCGATCTGGTTGCCTGCGTCGTTGACGTAGTATTCGGAATAGACGTCATAGCCGGCAGCGCGGAGCAGGTTCACCATAGCGGAACCGTATGCTGCGCCTCTGGCATGGCCGATGTGAAGCGGGCCTGTCGGGTTGGCGGAAACGTATTCCACGAGGATTCTGTCCTTCTGGTCTTTCGGAAGGTCCCCGTAGGACGGGCCTGTCTTCAGGATTTTTTCCAGTTCGGCATAGACGGTGTCTGCTGCCAGGAAGAAATTAATGAACCCTGCGCCTGCGATATCCATCTTGGCAACAAGGGGCGTGTCGATATGTTTCACGATCACTTCCGCGATCTGGCGCGGCGCTCTGTGCGCTGCTTTTGCCCAGCGCATGGAAGCATTGGTGGAATAATCGCCGAATTCCTTGGACTTCGGGACTTCCAGACGCTGCATGGGGGCGTATTCCCCTTCCGGCAGCTCGCCTGCCGCAATGGCGGCGTCCTTTGCTTTTTCAATGATTTCCTTCAGTTGTTCTCTGACTTCCATGAATACTCCGGATCCTCCCGCACTTCTATTACAACTTCATTTAAATGGTTAAACAGTCCTTTGAGCTCGACGTCGTAGGTCAGAACGACCTTGCCTTCGCCGCCTGTAAGACTGTCTTCGATACTCCTTGTGACGACGGTCACTTCGAGGGGTCCCATCAGTGTCTGATAGGTCGACTTCGATGACTTGCCGATGCGGTACTCCTGCTCCTGCAGGAATGTGCCTTCCCGCAAAAGGCTGACGTGGTCCTCGTAAACGCGGAGCGTCGTCGTCGTGCCTTCCATGCCGGCTAGTTTCGTTTCCCGGTAAGAGACGTACCTCATATTCCCCTCTTCCCCGTAAATGCCCGGGGTTTCCAGGGTGATTTTCTCATCCTTTCCGGTCTCGTCACGCTGGACGGAAGTGACATTGATAATGACGTGTTTCTCCAATCTATGCCGCCTCCTTCATCAATGAATCAATCATTTTTATTATATCATAAGAAGGCCTTTTTCCACTCCTTCTTATAACAATACAATACTAATCATTATAGCACGCGCGTCTACCTCTCTCAAATGGAAAATGGAAATAAATAAAAAGAAGAAAGGGCGGAGAAATGAATCATTTCCGAGGGCCCTTTTCTTTTACTCTTTATGGTGTGCTCCGCGGTTGACCTGGATGATTTCTTCATGGGTGGGCGCTTTGGCAAGGTGCATGAGGTGGTCATTGATGGCATCGCGTACGCCGGGCGCTTTTCCAGGGACGGCTTCCTGCAGGGCTTTTTCCATTTCTTCTTTATTGTAGTCGCAGCAGTAGCAGGGTGTCCCGGGCTGCTGGCGCCAGGATTCTTCGAGGGTGCCTCCGTCGACGGGATCGAAGCCCGCTTCATCGATCAGGCGCATGACGACGGCTTTGTCTTCCGCACTGTCTCCTGCAGCAGCGGCGGCAAGTCTTCCCTCGTCCCCTTTCTTTCTGCCCTTCTCTGCCAGGGTATCCCCCAGAACGTTGTTGAACGCTTTGATGATGGGATGCCCGATTTTCTCAGAAACCCAGAGGCTTTCTGTTTTTCCTTCGTCCAGTTCCTTGATATGGGAATCACGGAGGTCCGGATAATAATTGGACGTATCCACCACGATCGTCTTTCCTGCATCCTTGAAAAGATCCCTGGGAAGCTTCTCAATGGCAGGAAGAGGAACCGCCAGAATGACGACATCCTTTCCTTTGACGATTTCAGAAATATCCGAAGGCGCTGCGCCGATCTTCTCTGCAAACGCCCTGACGGCTTCCTTCCCTCTCGAATTGGCCACGCTGACCTGATGACCGGCCTTCACGAACTTCTCCGCCAAAGTCCCGCCGATATGCCCGACACCAATGACACCTATATTCATATCCACGCCTCCTATATATTGAAAGTTTTATATATATTATACACGAGGGGGAAAAGGGAGGGAACTGGGGAAACGAACTACAGCTCGGAGTAATCAACCCTATCCGCCGGCATCAGAATTTGGGGCCGACACCTTCCCCGTCTGGGAAGGCGAGTATTGGCGGCGCTTTGGGAAGGCGAGTGTTGGCGGCGCTCGGGAAAGTCAGCGCCCAGTACATCCGAGCTTGCGAGTTTCCACAAAAAAAGATGCGGAACTGTTTGGGTTCCACATCTCTATTGATTCTGTTTCTTTTCTTATCTCTTTCCGATTCTTCTTGCTTTGTAGGCTTTGAGTTTGGCGTCGCGGATTTCGAGGTGTTCGAAGTATTTCTTGGTTTCTGCGACGATGACGCCTGTGAGGCCCAGGAGGGCAATAAGGTTCGGGATGGCCATGAGGCCGTTGACGATATCTGCGAGTGCCCAGATGGATTCGAGTTTCAGGAAGGCAGCGGATGCGAGGATGACGAGGAAGAGGACTCTGTAGAAGAGGATGCTCTTGGTGCCGAAAAGGTATTCCCAGCAGCGTTCGCCGTAGTAGTTCCATCCGAGGATGGTGGTGAAGGCGAAGAGTGCGAGAGATACGGTGAGAAGGATCGGCGCGAAGCCGCCATAGGTGACGGCAAATGCGTTCTGTGTAAGTTCAGCGCCGTTGGTGTCACCGAGCCACTGGCCGGATACGATGATGGTAAGACCGGTCAGGGTACAAATGATGATGGTGTCGATGAAGGTACCGGTCATGGAAATGAGGCCCTGTTCTGCCGGCCATTTTGTTTTAGCGGCAGCAGCGACGATCGGTGCGGAGCCTAAGCCGGATTCGTTGGAGAAGAGGCCTCTGGCGATACCGCTTCGCATAGCGAGCATGACGCCTGCGCCTGCAAAGCCGCCGGCAGCTGCGGTGCCGGAGAATGCGCCGGTGAATACCTGGCTGATGGCGCCCGGGAGGCCGCCTGCATTGAGTGCCAGGAAGATGACGGTAATGACGAAGTAGATGACGGCCATAGCCGGAACGATTTTTTCAGCAGCTTTTGCGATGGACTGGAGTCCGCCGAAGGTGATGATAGCTACGAGTACTGTAATAACGGCGCAGGTGATGTAGGTGGAAATGCCAAAGCCTGCTTCCACGGAGGAAATGATGGCGTTCATCTGTGTCGTGGTGCCGGAGCCAAGGAGGGCTACCATGCATCCGAAGAAGGCAAAGAGAACGGCGAGTGGTTTCCATTTCTTGCCAAGGCCCATTTCGATGTAGTACATCGGGCCTCCGGCGATGTTGCCGTTGTCGTCGACCTGACGGTATTTGACGGCAAGGCAGCCTTCTGCGTACTTTGTCGCCATGCCGAAGAAGGCGGCGAGCCACATCCAGAAGAGTGCGCCAGGGCCGCCGAGTTTGATAGCGGTAGCGACGCCGACGATGTTGCCGGTGCCGACGGTGGCAGCGAGCGCGGTACAAAGCGCTTTGAATGAATCAATGTCTCCTTCGCCCTTGTTTCTTGCGAAGAATATGAGCTTCAGAGCTCTCGGCAGTTTGACGACCTGCAGCAGTGTGAGCCGGAATGTGAGCCAGATGCCCGTACCGACAAGTAAGACCAAGAGCCACGGTCCCCAGACGATGCTGTCAATCTGGTTTAAGATGTCTAACAACATAGATTTTCCTCCCATTTTCCCCAGATCCCCCACCCCTTTGGAGGGATCCACTACCTGAGAAAGACTTTCCTTTCCCAAAACCCATTAAAAAACCGCCGGCTCTAAAAATGAAAACAGAGCCGGCGGCCCATTGATTTCTCAAAGTCCTTGTCCGGCCCTGTCCTTTTGCCTGAGAGATTGAGGCTTGCGCCTTTTGCACCTTCGGCTTCCGCATCGTTTCAGCGGAGATCTCCAGAGTTATGTCCGCATACAGTTTCGTGTCCCTTGAACGCCTGATAGTGTTACTCCTTCGGCAGTCTCCGAAAGGTGTATATTGAATAAGTATACACTTTTCATCCTCGAGCTCTTTCTGTATGCATCATCCATTACGAATTGTATTGTTATTATAAGGCAAAGCAGGTGTATTGTACAATAGAATTTTTGTAAATTTTTTTATATTTCTATAAAAATTTCTTACAAGTTTTGCATATATAGTGGATACTTGTTGCATTATAAGCATACACAAGTCTATTTTATTACTATTATATATAGGAGAGCGTCATGAAGCTCATCACTCCCCATTTCCTTCCTTCTTATTCTGTGATCTGAATGTCAGAGGGCACTTCCTGTTCAGATGCGTTGACGACGACGGCAACGGCTGCATCGCCTGTGATGTTGAGGCAGGTGCGGAACATGTCGAGGACTCTGTCGATGCCGGCAACGAGTGCAAGGCCTTCGAGCGGAAGTCCGACGGACTGGAGTACCATGGCAAGCATGATGAGGCCTGCGCCCGGGACGCCGGCGGTGCCGATGGAGGCAAGGGTGCCGGTGAGGACGATCATCATCATCTGGTCAAAGGTGAGCGGTACGCCGAATACGTTGGCGATGAAAATGGAGCAGACGCCCATATAGAGAGCGGTGCCGTCCATATTGATGGTCGCGCCAAGGGGCAGTACGAAGGATGCGATGTCGCGGTGAACGCCGAGTTTTTCCTGGACGTTCTTCATGTTGACCGGAAGCGTGCCTGCGGAAGAGCAGGTGGTGAAGGCGATGGCCATCGCTTCGGACATGCCGCGGAAGAAGGTGACCGGGCTCATGTGAGCGGCGACGGTCGTCATGGCAGAGTAGACGCAGACGGCGTGGATGGTGCAGCCGATCAGCATGCAGATGATGACGGAGAGAAGCGGCAGGAGCACTTTCGGTCCGTTCATGACGACGACAGGAAGCAGCAGGCAGAAGACGCCGATCGGGGCGGTCTTCATGATCATGGCGATGATCTTGTAGCAGACTTCAGCGAATGCATCGAAGAAGCTGATCAGTGTCTCGGCTCTCTTGCCGCCGACGGAAATGATGCCGGCTCCGACGAAGAGGGCGAAGATGATGACTGGCAGGATGTCTGCCTTGGCCATGGATGCGATCGGGTTCGACGGGATCATGTCGACGAAGACCTGCATGATGCTCGGGGCTTCCTTGACCTTCGGCGCGGTCGCTCCGGCCATGCTCATGCCGGTGCCCGGATCAATGGCCAGGGCTACGGCAAAGCCGATCACGATGGCGATAGCGGTGGTCACCATGTAAATGGACAGCGTCTTGATACCGATACGGCCCAGTTTCTTCATATCCCCCATGGACGTCATGCCGACGACCAGGGAACAGAAGACGACAGGAACGATCATCATCTTGATCAGATTGATGAACATGGTGCCGATCGGGGCAATCCATGTCTTCACAGGCGCCGCCGCGCCTTCTCCCAATACCAGTCCGACGATGACGGACAGGACAAGGGAGGCAAAAATCTGTAACGAAAGATTCATAAATTCCCCTCCAGGTGCCTTTTAAGGCATTAAAAATGATAGACATATTATAGGAGCATACATAATAAAAAACTAATAGATTTCGTAAATTATCCATACATTTATATATGTACCCGTCTGAGATATTTAATAAATTATGTAAAGCATAACCTTTGTATTATAATTCATGAGATTTACTATTTCGCTTTATGAATCAACATGCATGAAAAAAAGAGCGCGATTGAGAATAACCGCGCTCCCTATGTAAATTCGCTATAGGAAGGAAATGGGATTTCCTTTCTGAAAAATAAACGGGAAACTTTATTTTCTAATGATATTCAAATCTTCTGGACCGCTTCTTCTGCGACCGTCTCCCCTGCCCTTGCTGCCTTTTCAGCGGCAATGACTTTCTGGTAGGAGAAGACTTCTTCCTTGATGACCGGTGCGAGGACAAGGATGGAGATCAGGTTCGGGATCGCCATGAGAGCGTTCGCGATGTCAGAGAGGCTCCAGACGAGGTCTAGGGTCTGGGTAGCACCTACGTAGACGACCATGGAGAAAGCGACGCGGTAGATGAGGTTGTACTTATGGGTGCCGAAGAGGTATTCCCATGCTTTTTCGCCGTTGTATTCCCAGCCGAGGATGGTGGAATATGCGAAGAGGATGATGCCGATGGAAACGATGTAGCTGCCGATCGGTCCGATATTGTGGGAGAAGGCTGCCATGGTGAGGGCCACGCCGGTCAGGGGCTTGCCGTCAGCGCCAAGGGTGCCGAGGACGCCGGAGGAAGCAATGGTGAGACCGGTGATGGAGCAAACGACGATGGTGTCGATGAAGGTGCCGGTCATGGAAATGTAGCCCTGTCTTGCCGGACGGTCAGTCGTGGAAGCAGCGGCCGAGATGGCAGCTGAGCCGAGGCCTGCTTCATTGGAGAAGCATCCTCTTGCCACGCCGTAGCGCATAGCGTTCATGACAGAAACAGTGATCGTACCGAGCACGCCGCCTTCGACAGCGGAAGGATCGAATGCCATCATGATGATCATGTAGAGGCCGTGCGGTACGTTTTCAATATTGAGGATGACGCAGAGGAGGCCGGCAGCGATGTAGAAGGCAGCCATGCCTGGAACGACGATGGAGGAAACTCTGGAAATGGAGGTGATGCCCCCTACGATGACGGCAAGGGTCATGACGGTCATGATGATGCCGCTGATTTCATTGGAAACACCGAATGTCGCATTGACGGCGGTGCTGATGGAATTCGCCTGGGTCATGTTGCCGATGCCGAAGGAGGCAATGACGGCAAAGAGAGCAAAGAGGAAACCCATCAAGATGCCGGCTTTCTTGTTCTTGAAGCCGTTCTTCATCGTGAACATCGGGCCGCCCTTCATTTCACCCTTCGCGTTCACTTCACGGAACTTGAAGCCGAGCATGCATTCAGAGAATTTCGTGGACAGGCCGAAGCAGGCGGAAATCCACATCCAGACGAGAGCGCCCGGGCCGCCGGCAAACATAGCCGTCGCAACGCCCACGATATTTCCTGTGCCGATCGTAGCCGCCAGAGCGGTCATCAGCGCGGAGAAGGGAGAAACGTCGCCGCTACCCCTTGAAGTCGTCCTAGACTCCTTCGAGAAAATGCTCTTCAGAGCATAAGGAAGATTTCTCCATGTGAGAAAGTGAAGAGTGAGGGTCATGTAAATCCCCGTGCCCACGAGGAGACAGAGCATAACCGGCCCCCATACGAAACTATCAGCCGCATTGGCCCATTGATTGAGTTCAGCCATATCCATTTTCGGCAGCTCCCTTCTTGATTACTTGCTATACGGGATTCAATAATTTTTGGAAACAAAAAAGCGCCGCACTCAGCCTTCAGAAAGATCTGAAGTGCAAAGCTGGCGCTATGTATGTATGCATCCACGCATAGCCGGGAGTTACCCTGCTGCCAGCCCTGTCCTTTTGCCTGAGAGATTCGGGATCAAAGATCCCTTTGCACCTTCGGCGTCCGCATCTTTTCAGCGGAACTCTCCAGAGATGTGTCCGTACACAGTTTCGTGTTCTCAGAACGCCTGATAGTGTTACTCCTTCGGCAGACATTTTCATGTCATTTTTCCGTGTACTTCATCCACCCTTATGGTACGGGAACCCGTACATTTCCACCACAAACCGGGACTCGTCATAGATTCCGCCCTCGGATGTGATTTGATTGAATTATACACGCATTTTTTCAAAAAGCAAGTACTTCTTCATATATTTTTTTATATATTGATACTATGTATTTTTTAAATTCCGCATACATGAAAAACGCCGCCTGTATACTGTATATAGCATATACAGAGAGTATAAGGAACTAGTTTTCGGGACAGATGAAAATGGATGTACTATGTTTTTTGATAGAAAATATCTATGTAATTTTGAAACAGGAGGAAAACGGGAAAAAAATAAAAGATTAAAGGCGCAGGGAATGGGAAGAGACAGATGGATGAAAAAACAAAAGAGGAGATTTTAAGAGCGCAGGATACCTTCCTTATATATATAGTATTTATATATAGAGAGGAGGATTAAAACCGGACAACCGAACTTCGTTCGTAGTAATCAACCCTAACCGCCACTTCGTGGCCCTCCTTCCTCGTCTGGGAAGGTCAACACCACTTACTTGCTTCGCAAAAGGAAAACAAGCAAACCGAACTTCGTTCGAGGAAAACCCTACAACCAGCCTAGCGGCTGAGGAACTACATCTCATTCGTCAGCTACGCTGACACCTTCTCTTTTCGGAGCAAGGTTAACACCCTTAAACCAAGGCTACGCCTTGATAAAAAACTCAAAACCCCGCTACGCTCGATGAAATGCAACTCATCCGTCAGCTCCGCTGACACCTTCCCTTCCAGAACAAGGTCAAAACCGGCCTACGGCCCTGAAAATCCAGACTCAGTACATCGCAGTTAGCAGCAGCGGCAAGCGGCGCACCTTGGCCTTTTCCCCTACCCCCCCGCCAGAAAACCCCGTCCTATGCATCGGGCGGAGTTTTGCTGTGTTTCCTGTATTTCCTTTATTTCCTGTAAGGGAGATTTCTTTAATCTTGCCTTTTTGAGCCTGATCAGATACCGGCTCTTTCTTCGATTGCTGCTTCTTTGGCAGCTGCTTTTTCTGCTTTTTCGCGTTCGATGACGGCCTGGAAGCGGAATACTTCTTCTTTGACGACCGGCGCGAGGATGAGCATGGAGATGAGGTTCGGGATGGCCATGAGGGCGTTTGCAATGTCGGAGAGGTTCCAGACGAGGTCGAGGGTCTGGGTGGCTCCGATGTAAACGACCAGGGAGAATACAACGCGGTAGATCATGTTGTATTTATGGGTGCCGAAGAGGTATTCCCATGCTTTTTCGCCGTGGTATTCCCATCCGAGGATGGTGGAGAATGCGAAGAGGATGATGCCGATGGAGACGATGTATGCGCCTACGACGCCGATGTTCGAGGAGAATGCGGCGATGGTGAGTTCGATTCCCTGAAGGGGTGTGCCGTCGGCTCCGTTGGTGCCGAGGACGCCGGAGGAGGCGATGGTAAGGCCAGTAATGGTGCAGACAACGATGGTATCCCAGAAGGTTCCTGTCATATTGATGTAAGCCTGACGGACGGGGTCATCGGTGGTAGCTGCAGCGGCTGTGATGGCTGCCGAGCCCATGCCTGCTTCGTTGGAGAAGCAGCCTCTGGCTACGCCGTAGCGCATAGCGTTCATGACGGAGACGGTGATGCCACCCAGGACGCCGCCGCCGACTGCCTGCGGGTCGAATGCCATCATGAGGATGAGGTAAAGTCCGTGAGGAATGTTTTCAATGTTGATGAGGATGCATGCCATGCCGGCTACGACATAGAAGACGGCCATGCCCGGTACGACGACGGAGGAGACTCTGGAAATGGTCTTGATGCCGCCGACGATGATGGCAAGGGACATGACGGTCAAGACTATGCCGGTCATTTCCGTGGATACGCCGAATGTGGAGTTCACGGCGCCGGAGATGGAGTTCGCCTGGGTCATGTTGCCGATGCCGAAGGAAGCGATGACTGCGAAGAGGGCGAAGAGGAAGCCCATGATGCTGCCGAGTTTCTTATTCTTGAAGCCGTTTTTCATGGTGAACATCGGGCCGCCTTTCATTTCGCCCCGTGCGTTCACTTCGCGGTACTTGATAGCGAGCATGCATTCAGAGAATTTGGATGTGAGGCCGAAGCATGCGGAGATCCACATCCATACAAGCGCGCCGGGGCCGCCTGCAAACATAGCGGTCGCAACGCCTACGATATTGCCTGTGCCGATGGTAGCAGCCAGGGCTGTGCAAAGTGCGGAGAACGGGGAAACGTCGCCCGTCCCTTTCTTCTGGCGGGCTTCTTTGGAAAGCACGCTGTGAAGTGCGTATGGGAGATTTCTCCAGGTACGGAAGTGTACCGTACAGGTCAGATAAACACCGGTCCCGACGAGAAGCAAGAGCATCAGCGGGCCCCAAACTATGCTGTCAATTTGGCTGACGATTGAATTTACAGAAGCCATGTCCATGATAAAATCCCCCTACCTTTTCATTACTGGTTACAAAGTAATTACTCCTTTTTCCAACAACAGGGAAAGCAAAAAACCGCCGCGTTCAGGCTCCGGAAAAACCGGAATCTAAAGGCTGGCGGTCCTATGTATGTATGCATCCATGCATAGCCGGGTGTTACCCTGCTGCCAGCCCTGTCCTTTTGCCTGAGAGGGACCCTCGCCATCATCGTCCCACAAAAGCTGGCGCTTTTGCGGGAGCCCTGATTTGCGTTTGCTCCGGGCGGAGTGAATCCGCCCGGCATCAAGATTTTGCTCCGCAAAATGCTTGACGCCGCTGACGCGGCGGCTCGCTTTCGCTCGCAAGAGAGGCGGAGCGGCCGGTTATTCCCCAGCCTTTAACTTCTCTATCCCAGCCTTAGCCGCGTTCTGCTCCGCCTCTTTTTTGCTGCGGCCGCGGCCCTGGCCGATGGGAATGCCGTTGAGATCCACCTCCACCGAGAAGATCTTGGCGTGATCGGGGCCCTCGGCGCCGATGAGCTGGTAGCCCAGCACCTGGCCGCTCTCCCGCTGCACCAGCTCCTGGAGGGCGGTCTTGTAATCGCGGCTGGCGCTCTTCTCCGCCTCCCGGTCCAGGATGAACTTCTGGATGAGCTTCCGGGCCGAGCCGATGCCGCCGTCCAGGTACACGGCGGCCAGCACCGCCTCCACCGCGTCGGCAATGATGGAGGGCCGCTCCCGGCCGCCGCCGGCCTCCTCCCCCTTGCCCAGCTTCAGGTAGGCGCCCAGCTCCAGGCACTGGGCCACTTCCACCAGGCTGCCCTCACACACCAGGGCCGCCCGGGTGCGGGTCAGATCCCCTTCTGGCAGGTCGGGGTGGGTGCGGAACAGGTAGTCGGCCACGACCATACCAAGCACAGAGTCCCCCAGGAATTCCAGCCGCTCATTGCTCTGCAGCTTGCCCCGGCTCTCATTGGCGCAGGAGCTGTGGGTCAGAGCGTTTTCCAGCAGCTCCCGGTTTTGAAACTGGTAGCCCAGCTTTTCTTCTAAGGTGGTCATTGGTCGTTCCTCACTTTTTTCAAGGTAAGATAAGCAAAACTCCGCCCCAAGGCGGAGTTTCTGCTTATAATGTCTGGGAAATTAGTCGATCTTATTCTGCAGGAAGCGGACCAGATCGCCCACGGTCTTGATGGCAGAAGCTTCTTCCTCGGACATCTCGTCGATATCAAATTCCTCTTCCAGCGCCATAGACAAGTCCACAATATCCACAGAGTCCGCGTTCAGATCATCTTCAAAGGAGGTTTCCATGGTGATGGAATCCGCATCCACATTGAACTGCTCCGCGATCAGTGCGCATACCTTTTCAAAAATCATAGTAGCCTGCTCCTTTTGCTGTGCCCCAGGCACGTTTTTCTTTCCTTACTATATGCACATTCCCTCTGCCTGTCAATAGGGAATTGGCAATTTTTATGCAGGTGGGCAAAAGTGCCCAAGCGAGCATGTCTCCCTTACAGCTGAGTGACCTCCAGGCGCATCACGTCCACGTTGTCGGTAATGCTCTCGATAATGCCGGAGGAGGCGAACTGCTTGGCCTGCCGCACGGCGTTCTTGATGG
>ERZ791577.1197-NODE-1197-length-14552-cov-4.983790_pt1 | contig 14552 bp, 10 predicted proteins | sample MGYA00509969_ERZ791577 | MGnify/ENA primary metagenome ERZ791577 (study PRJEB30046, sample SAMN00791917) | human gut metagenome | study: EMG produced TPA metagenomics assembly of the A metagenome-wide association study of gut microbiota in type 2... | reverse complement strand
ACATCGACGCCACCATCCTCTGCCAGCGCCCGAAGCTGGCCCCCCACATCCCGGCCATGCGGGCAAAGCTGGCCGAGGCTTTCGGGATGCCGGTGGACGCCGTGAGCGTCAAAGCCACCACCGAGGAGCATCTGGGCTTTACCGGCGAGGGGCTGGGCATCGCGGCCCACGCCGTCGCCCTCATCGAAGCAGTGTGAACGGGAGAATGTGACCCATGACTCTGAACTCTATCGTAGCAAACTTCCAGACCTTCAAGCTGGTAGACCTGCTGGACATCCTCATCATCGCGTTCCTCATCTACCAGCTGCTGGGCTTCGTCAACCGCACCCGCGCCGGCCAGCTGGCTAAGGGCGCACTCATCGTCATGGCGGTCTATCTGGTGGCAAACATCCTGAATATGCGCACCGTCACCTGGCTGCTCAACTCGCTGCTGCAAGTCGGTCTGCTGACGCTGGTGGTGCTGTTCCAGCCCGAGATACGGCGTGCGCTGGAGCGGATGGGCCAGACCGACCAGTGGGCCTATCGCTTCTTCAATAAAAACCGCTACAACGACACCAGCCTCAAGGGCGCGTGGCGCAGCGCCATCATCGCCATCTGCGACGCGGCAGAGCGCTTTTCGGAGACCAAGACCGGCGCGCTCATCGTGCTGGAACGGAACACCAACCTTTCTGAGATCGTCCGCACCGGCACGCCCGTGAACAGCGCAGTCAACCTCGAGGTGCTGGGTACCATCTTCTACGAGGGTACCCCCCTCCACGACGGCGCAGCCATCATCGAGAATGGCCGCATCAAGGCCGCAGGCTGTGTGCTGCCCCTTTCCAACAACCTGGACCTGGGCAAAGACATGGGTACCCGCCACCGCGCCTGCCTCGGCATCGCCGAGAACTCCGACGCCATCGCCATCGTGGTCAGCGAGGAGACAGGCATCATCTCGATGGCGAAAAACGGTGTACTCATGCGCCACTTTGACCGTCAGACCCTTTACACCCGGCTGGTAGATGAGATGATACCCAAGGAGACCGCCAGCGAGAAGAGCGCTGCCGAGGGCTGGAAGGCCCGGGGCAAGCGCCTGCTGAACTGGGTGAACAACAAGGAGGAGGATGAGCAGCAATGAGCACTGAGCAGAACAACGGCAAGCCTGCCGTACCCCCCAAGCGCAATCTGCTGAACGACCGCCGCATCCGGCTCCTGCTTTCTTTGCTGGGTGCAGTCATCGCGTGGATGGCTGTCACCATCGTCGTGCAGCCCGGCACCACCACCACCATCTATAATGTTCCGGTGGACTTTACCTATGATTCGGCTGCCTACACTTCCCGGGGCCTGAGCATCGTCAATGCAGAGGAAAAAACGGTCAACCTGAAGCTTTCCGGCGACGGCTACACCATCGGCAGCCTGTCGGCCAACGACTTTGTCGTCTACCCCGACTGGTCCAGCGTCCGCGACAGCGGCGAAAAGAGCCTGCGCCTTCAGGTGCGGAGCCAGAGCACCCTGCTCACCGGTGTGTCTGTCTCCATCGACGGCGACAACACCGTGGACGTGGTGTTCGATGTGGTGGAAGAAAAGACCCTGCCCATCCAGGTGACGACGAATTACCTGAAGATAGCAGACGGCTATATCCTCTACGGCACCGACATCTCGAAGGAGACGGTGACTCTCTCCGGACCCAGCACCGAGCTGAGCAAGGTGGAAACCTGCACTGCCGAGGTGACCTATAACGGCGAGCTGACCAGCCCCGTCACTCTGGACACCAGCCTGCGTTTTTACACCCGCAGCGGCAGGGAGGTGGAATTTGAGTATACTACTCTGGAAACGGACAGCGTCGAGGTCACGCTGCAGGTGTATAAGCTGGCCACCCTGCCGGTGGAAGTCAGCTTTATCAACGCGCCCCGCGACTTTGATTCCTCGGTGCTGGTCTACTCCCTGAGCAAAAAGACCCTCAATGTGGCCGGCCCGGAGTCCCAGATCGACCGTCTGTCCACCCTGTCGGTGGGTACCATCGACCTTTCCACCTTTGCACTGGATAAGGTGTACGAAATGCCAATCGAACTGCCCAGCGGCATCCGCCTGCTGGACAACATCTCCACCATCACGGTCAGCTTCGACAGCTCCCGTCTGGAAACCAAGACCATGAACCTGCCCGCCAGCTGTGTGCAGGTCATCAACCTGCCCTCCACCTACACCCTGACCGTGGAGACGGAGCGGCTGATGAACGTCACCCTCTGCGGCCCGGCCGGTTCGCTGGAAGCACTGAATCCGGAACAGGTGGTCATTGAGATCGACGCCGACGACTTCTATGTCGCCATCGGCCAGCAGAACATCGCCTGCCGCCTCTATGTGCCGGCCAACGACAAAATTTTTGCGCTGGGCAGCTATGTGGTGCAGTGCAAGATAGAAAGTAACTGAGTATATGATCCTGATCCATGATATTCGCCTGCCCCTCTCCGCCGGGGAGCCGCAGGCCTACGAAAAAGCCCTCCGCCTCGCCCGCGTTCCCCGGGGAAAGGTGAGCCATCTGGGCATCGCCCGGCTTTCGGTGGACGCCCGCCATGGCCAGCCCAAGCTGGTGTACACTGTGGCTGTGACTCTGAAAGAGGAGAGGGAAGAGGCCGCCTGTGCGGGTGCTTCCCGCAGCGTTACCGTCCGGGGCAAGACCGATTTCTCGGTGCAGAACGGCACTCTGCCGCTGACGCACCGGCCTGTGGTCTGCGGCCTCGGCCCGGCGGGCCTCTTTGCGGCGCTGCTGCTGGCCCGTCAGGGCTACCGGCCCATCGTGCTGGAACGCGGCCCTGCGCTGGACGAGCGTGTCAAGGCTGTGGAGCATTTCTCTGCCACCGGTGAGCTGGACGAGAACGCCAACATCCAGTTCGGCGAGGGCGGCGCCGGCACCTTCTCGGACGGCAAGCTCACCACCCGCATCGGCGACGAGCTCTGCGGCTTCGTGACCGAAGTGTTCCTCGAGCACGGCGCGCCCAAGGAGATCGCCTGGCAGCAGAAGCCTCATGTCGGCACCGACCTGCTGCGGGGAGTCATCACTTCGATCCGAAAAGAGATCGAGTCGCTGGGCGGCGAAGTCCACTTCAACACAGCCCTCACCGGCTTCGAGCGGCGGGACGGCCAGCTCGTCGGTATCCAGACCACGGACGGTGCGTTCCCCTGTGAGGCGCTGGTGTTCGCGGTGGGCCACTCGGCCCGCGACACCTTCGGGATGCTGATGGACAGCGGCCTCGCGCTGGAGTGCAAGCCCTTCAGCGTCGGCTTCCGGGCAGAGCATCTCCAATCGGAGATCGAAAAGAGCCTCTACCACGAGGCGGCGGGCCATCCGGCCCTGCCGCGCGGCGAATATCAGCTTTCGCAGCACGTTGAAAAACGGTGCGTTTATACGTTCTGTATGTGTCCGGGCGGCCAGGTGGTGGCTTCGGCCAGCGAAAAGGGACGCGTCGTGACCAACGGCATGAGCTACCACGCCCGCAGCGGTAGGAATGCCAACGCGGCCGTGGTGGTCAGCGTGGGCGGTGAAGACTTCGGCAACGACCCCCGGAAGGCCATCGCCTTCCAGCGGGAGCTGGAAGCCCGGGCCTATGCGGCAGGCCGTCCCGGCGGAGAGTATGCTGCCCCGGCGGAGAACATCCAGAGCTTTTTGGAGGGCAGGGGCCGGCTGAACATTGGCCGCGTCCAGCCCACCTATGACCGGGGCGTCGTCGCTGCGGACCTCGGCGCGTTGCTGCCGACCGAACTGGCCGACACCCTGCGGGCCGGTCTGCGGGCTTACGAGCGGAAAATTGCGGGTTACACCGCCCCCGAGGCCATTCTGACCGGCCTCGAGACCCGCACCAGTAGCCCGGTGCGGCTGAAACGGGAAGAAAATTTTGAATGCGCCCAGCTGGCAGGATTGTATCCCTGCGGCGAGGGTGCCGGATATGCGGGCGGCATCATGAGTGCCGCCGTCGATGGCCTGCGGGTGGCCCGCGCCATCATCAGCCGGTACAGCCCGGCAGAAGGGTGAGAAGTTGAATGACTGATCGTGAAAACGATTTTAACCGCACGGCGAAGGACAGCGAGGGCCGTCAGGTGCAGCGGGAGCTGGAACGCCAGCTCCGCGAGCTGGGCGACACCATGTCCGACTCCTTCCGCCACGGCTTTGAGGGCCGGGGCGAGGAGATCGGCGACCGTGTGTGGGATGTGGGCCGCGCCGCGGTGAACGCCGCCGGTTATGGCATCTCGGAGGCAGGCCGGGCCTTTCAGGCCGGAAAACAGGAGTACCAGAAGCGGGCCGAGGAGGCCAGAAGCAGCGCCAGCGGGATGACCGACTGGGCGCGCAATTTCTTTGCGAAGAAGCCGGAACCGACGGCTATCGAGAATATCCGCACCAGCGCCAAAAAATGCCACGGTGCAGGCGTCGCCATGCTGGCGACCGGCATCACCTTCGCCGTCATCTTCGGCATCACGGCCATCGCCTGCTTCGGCACGGCGGGGGCGTTCACGTCCGGCGGCGTGATGGTGGGCGATGAGCTGGCGCTGGGAGCAGCCGCCGCCGAAACCGCGGATACGTTCCTCAGTGCCATCGGCGATCTCGCACTGGGTGCTATCGCGGTGACGGGGTGGTGCTCTGCCGCTGTGACCGCTGTGTTCGGCTGGCTGACCGCAGCGGGCGCGTCTCGTATGAAGGCCGCCAAGACCCTGGAGCTCTACGCCGATACCGCCGAGGGCTTCGACTGGCACCAGGGCCTGTCCCTCTCCATGCTGGCCGACCTGACGCATAAAAAGAAGACCAAGGCTCTCAAGATGCTGCGGAAATTCATCCACAAGGGCTGGCTCAGTGCCTGGCTGGACGAGAAAAACGACAAGCTCTACCTGACGGCAGAGGACTACCGCGCTGCACAGGAAAATCAGCCCCAGCCCGAACCGGAAAAAGCGCCGGAACAGGCCGGAGAAGTCCCCCTGAACCTCGAGACGACCCGCCGCTTTGCGCAGGTGCTCGAGAAGGAGCAGGAACTCATGGAGGATGAGCGGGCTGTGGAGGAGCTGCAGCATATGCAGAAGACCACCGAGTCCATCTGTGCCTGGCTGGAAGCCCACCCAGAGAGCCTGCCCAAGGCCCGCCGCTTTGCGGAATACTATATCCCCACCACCCTCAAGCTCCTGCATACCTACAACGACGTGCAGAGCCAGCAGGGCGAGAACGCGGAGGCCATCCGCCGGGATATTGCGGGCATCCTGCACACCCTGAATCAGGCTTATGATAACCTCTACGATAAGCTTTTGTCGGACGTGGCACTGGACGTTTCCAGCGAGATCGCTGCGCTGCAGGGGATGCTGGCGAACGATGGTCTGGCCGGGGAGGGATTGCGATGACCTACCGGGCCTGGAACACCAAGACCGTTGACCGCGCCGCCCTGAAAGAGCTGACAGCGGCCATCGCCCAGCAGAACACCGAAGAGCTGGAATACCAGAACATGGACGAAGAGTGGAGCGAGGAAAAGTACCGCTCTGTCCTCGCGGCCCAGCAGAAAGAAGCCGGCCTGCTGGCCGGCATCCTCGCTGCCCGGGGCATCACCGACCCCGCCGAGGCGCTGACCCTTCTGGCGGGCGAAGAAGAGCTGAGCGACCCCATGCTCCTGACCGATATGGACAAAGCCTGTGAGCGCATCCTGCGGGCCATCGACGAAGGGGAGACGATCGTCGTCTTCGGCGACTACGACGTGGACGGTGTGACCGCCACGGCCCTGCTCTATCAGCACCTGAAAGGAATGGGAGCCGCCGTCAAGTGTATGCTGCCCAGCCGGGAGGGCGACGGCTACGGCCTCTCAAAGAACGCGATCCAGTCGATTTATGATAAGGGCTGCCGCCTCATCGTCACGGTGGACAACGGCATCTCTGCCGTAGAGGAAGCCGCATTCGCGGCCAGCCTCGGCATCGACCTCATCATCACAGACCACCATCTGCCCCACGACACCCTGCCCCAGGCAGTGGCCATCGTGGACCCCCGCCGTGCCGACGACCACAGCCCCTTCAAGGGCCTGTGCGGCGCGGGCGTGGCCTTCAAGCTCTGCGCCGCGCTGGATGGCTGCCCGCCGGAAGAGATGCTGGAATACTGCGGCGACCTCGCCGCTGTTGGCACCGTGGCCGACGTCATGCCCCTGACAGGGGAGAACCGCACCATCGTCAAAGCCGGTCTGCGCCAGCTGCAAAATACGGACAGACCCGGCTTCTGCGCCCTTTTGGAAGAAGTGGGCCTTGCAGGCAAGCCGGTGACGGCAGAGAACATCAGCTACGCCATCGCGCCCCGCATCAATGCGGCGGGCCGGATGGACAGCGCTGTGACCGCCCTGCAGCTGGTGCTGTGTGAGGATGAGGAACGCGCTGCCGAGCTGGCACATAAACTAAACGAGATCAACGCCGCCCGGCAGGAGACCGAGGGCGAGATCGCCAAGGCCGCCCAGGCCCAGCTGGAGGCCGAACCCGCCATTCTGGAGGACCGGGTCATCTTGATCTGGGGCCGGGACTGGCACCCCGGTGTCATTGGCATCGTGGCGGCACGGCTCATGGAGCGGTTCAGCCGCCCGGCCATCGTCATTTCAACGCACGAGGGCGAGGGACGCGGCAGCGGCCGTGCGCCGGACCCCTTTGATCTGCACAGCGCCCTGGCGGGCTGCGCCCACTATCTGATCCGGTTTGGCGGCCACGCCGCCGCCGCGGGCGTGGAGATTGAGGAAGAAAATTTACCCGCCTTCCGTCAAGCCATCAACGCCTGGGCCGCTGACCACGCCGCCCAGCCCGGGCCGGTCAGCCTGGGGCTGGATGCCGCTGTTACGCTGGCGGAGCTGAGCCTGTCCAATGTGGAGGAACTGGCCCGCCTGGCCCCCTTTGGCCGGGAAAACCCGACCCCGGTACTGCTGGTGCAGCACGCCTTTGTGGATGGTCTGTGGCCCATGGGAGCCGAGGGACGCCACACCCGCGTGCGGCTGCGCCAGGGTAACGACACGTTGTTTGCCTCGATTTTCGGCGTAGCACCGCAGGCATTCGCGTATCCTGTCGGCAGCGAGGTCGAGGCTGCGCTGGAAGTTTCCGTCTTTAACGGCCGCAGCGGTCCGATGGTCTCCGCACACCTGAAAGCCATCCGCCCGGCCGATTTGGGCAACACGCCCAGCGAGCAGGCTGCCTGGTTCGAGGCGTTCCGCACCGGCGGCGATTTGCCCGCCAACCGTGCAGCCGCTCTGCTGCCGCAGCGGGCCGACACCGTCGCGCTCTATCGGCGCATCCGCACCGGGCAGGTCGTTTCGGCGGATCTGCAGCCTGTCTTTGCGGCGCAGGGCCCGCAGAACACCGGCAAGGCGCTGACAAGCCTGACGGCCCTGCAGGAGCTTGGCCTTATCGAAGAGCAGAACGGCCACTGGCAGCCGGTGGCCGTGACCGCTAAGCAGGATCTGGCGTCCGCGCCGGTTTTGCAGCGTTTGGCGGCCATGGCGAAACAAGGATGAATGTGCCTTTGCCCATGCTGAGTATGTAGGGGCGAGCATTGCTCGCCCGTCCACCTGGCGGGGATATATGCTTTCCGGGAAAGCAGCTCGCATGGCAAGCGGCCAGCGGGCGAGCCATGCTCGCCCCTACAAGGCCACATCCTAAGATTTAGAGAGGGGAACGGATTATGGAAAACACGAACGTGCCTGAAGTAAAAATGCCCATTACCTACGATGACCTCAAACAGAGCCTGATTGACAGCGGGCGGCCCTATGACTTTACTATGATCGACCGCGCCTATGCGCTGGCCGAAAAAGCCCACGGCGAACAGCGCCGCCGCAGCGGCGAGCCGTACATCTGCCATCCGCTTTCTGTTGCGCAGATTTTGGTCGAACTGGGCATGGACAGCGAGAGCATTGCCGCTGCCCTGATGCACGATGTTGCCGAGGACACCCCTGTGACCGTGGCCGAGATCAAGCAGAAATTCGGCCCCGAGGTCGCGCTGCTCGTCGATGGCGTCACCAAGCTGACCCAAATCAAATTCTCCAACGTCGAGGACCGCCAGGCCGAGAACCTGCGCAAGATGCTGCTGGCCATGAGCCGTGACGTCCGCGTCATAATCATCAAGCTCTGTGACCGCCTGCACAATATGCGCACCGGCGACGCATGGCCGGAGCAGAAGCGCCGCGACAAGGCCCGTGAGACCATGGAGGTCTACGCTCCCATCGCCAACCGTCTGGGCATCCTGAACGTCAAGGAGGAGCTGGAAGACCGCAGCCTCCACTACCTCGACCCCGTGGGCTACGAGGAGATCAACAAGATGCTCAGCGAGCGCGCGGGCGACGAGTTCCTGGCCAGCGTGTCGGGCGTCATCAAGAGCCGCCTCGAGGAGAGCGGCATCGAGGGCGCGACCATCAAGCGGAGAGTCAAGAGCATCTACGGCATCTACCGCAAGACCATCATGCAGAACAAGTCCTTCGATGAAATTTACGACATCTACGCGGTGCGCATCATCCTGGACACCCTGGCTGAGTGCTACAGCACCCTGGGCCTCATCCACGATATGTACCACCCGCTGCCCAACCGCTTCAAGGATTATATCTCCACCCCCAAGCCCAACGGCTACCAGAGCCTGCACACCACCGTCATCGGCCACGAGGGCATCCCCTTTGAGGTGCAGATACGCACCCGCACCATGGACGAGCAGGCCGAGTACGGCGTTGCAGCCCACTGGAAGTATAAGGAGGGCCTCGAGGGCCACGATAAACTGGATGAGCGGCTGGCATGGGTCAGCCAGCTGCTGGAAAACCAGCGCGTCAGCGAGGATTCTGGCAACCTGCTCCACGATTTGAAGAGCGACCTGCTGCCGGAGGAGGTCTTTGCCTTCACCCCGAAGGGCGACGTCATCAACCTGCCTGCGGGCGCCAACTGCATCGACTTTGCCTACGCCATCCACTCTGCCGTCGGCAACCGGATGGTGGGCTGTAAGGTCAACAACCGCATCGTCCCCATCGACCATGTCGTGGCGACGGGCGAGATCATTGAAGTCATCCTCGGCCCGGCGGACAAAGGCCCCAGCCGCGACTGGCTCAAGATCGTGCGCACCAGCGAGGCCAAGAGCAAGATACGCAACTGGTTCAAGAAGATGCGCCGCGAAGAGAACATCCAGCAGGGCCGCGACGCGCTGGCCAAAGAGCTGCGCCGGGAGATGATATTCATCCCCGACGACCAGCTGGATGAGTTCGTGGGCAGCTGCAGCCGTCGTCTGCGTCAGAACAACGCGGAGGAGATTTACGCCGCCATCGGCTACGGCGGCATGACCATCGCCAACTGCCTGCCCAAGCTTAAAGAGGAGTGGCAGAAGCTCAAGGCCGCCGAGGCTGCTGAGAACAAGTCGGTGGAGGACCTGCCGAAGGTCGATCTGAGCCGCGTCCACGCCACCGACGGCGTGGTGGTGGAGGGCTTCGATAACACCCCCATCAAGTTTGCAAAGTGCTGCTCGCCCCTGCCCGGCGACCCCATCGTGGGCTTCATCACCCGGGGCTTCGGCGTCTCCATCCACAAGCAGAGCTGCGCCAACGCGGTGTCCAGCATGAAAGACCCCTCCAACGCCCCCCGCTGGGTCAAGGCTTACTGGGCCGACAGCGTCAAGGACAGCTACAAGGCCGGTCTGGAGATCATCGCCCTCAACCGCAACGAGCTGCTGTCCGATGTGCTGGCCGCACTGGCTGACATCCGCGTCCCCATCTACGCCATGAACGCCCGTCAGGTGGAGAACAACTGTGCCGTCATCAGCCTGACCATCGGCATCAACAATACAGAGCACCTCAACCGGGTCGTGGCCCGTCTGTCCAAAGTCAAGGACGTGCTCAAGGTAACAAGGAGCTAATATGCGTGCAGTCATTCAGGCCGTATCCTCGGCCAGCGTCCGGGTCAACGGCGGCGAGCCGCGCCCCATCGGTCCCGGCCTCGTCATCCTGCTGGGCGTCAAGGACACCGATACTCTCGACATCGTGCCGAAACTGGCTGAAAAATGCGCGGGCCTGCGCATTTTCAAGGACGAAAACGACAAGCTGAACCTCAGCGCAAAGGACCTCGGGTACTCTGCACTGGTGGTGAGTCAGTTCACCCTCTACGGCGACACGAAGAAGGGATTCCGTCCCAGCTTCATCAAGGCGGCAAGACCGCCGCTGGCTGTGGATGCCTACGAGCTGTTCCTCGCCGAGATGAACAAGCAGGGCCTCAAGGATGTCCAGCACGGCGAGTTCGGCGCGGATATGCAGGTGTCGCTGGTCAACGAAGGCCCCTGCACCATCGTCATCGACACCGACGAGTGGCATAAAGGAGAAAAATAAACCATGAAGGCATTTCATCTGGTCGGCCCTGCGCCGTTTTACACCAACAGCTTCCTGCTCATCTCGGACGCAGGCAACGCGGTGGTCATCGACCCCGCCGCCGAGGTGCAGGAGTACGATAAGATCTTAAAGGAGCACGGCGGCAAGCTGAGCCTCATCCTCTGCACCCACGGCCACTACGACCATGTGGGCAGTGCGGGGGTCCTGAGCCGCGAGTGGGGCGCAAAGCTCTACTGTGAGCCCGCCGACTGTCGGGGGACCCAGCTGCTGCCCCTCAAGGGTTCGGACAGCGGCTACGAAGAGGGCGAGGTCATCCCCCTCGACGAGCTGAGCTTCACTGTCTGGCACACCCCCGGTCACACTGAGGGCAGCGTGGTGCTGCTGTGCGGGAGCTATCTCTTCGTGGGCGACACGGTCTTTCAGGGCAGCATCGGCCGCACCGACCTCGAGGGCGGCGACAGCCGGAAGATGGACGAGAGCCTGCGCAAGTTCGCGGCCCTGCCCGTCCCGGCCGAGGCGCAGGTGCTGCCCGGCCACGGCGATTTCTCCACCTTCGGGCAGGAGGCCGCCACCAACTTCTATATCAAAAATGCGCTGAGAAACGCATAAAAAGGCGAGGTTTCACATGAATATCTATATTACGGGCCTCGGCTCAGGCTATGAGGTGGAGCACCTCGTCCGCCTGTTCTACCCAATGGCCCCGCTCACCCTCACCCCGCCCGAGGACGGCGCAGACTGCGTCTGGGCCGAGAAGCGGCCTGATAAGCTCTGGGCCATGGTGCGGCAGGGCGGCAAGAGCCGGACCGTCGAAGCACCTCTGCCCATTCCCGTGGAAGAGGGCGGCGAGACGCCGGAATTTGCGCTGGCCAGCCTGACCTATGACCTGCTGCGCAGCTGGACGGGCATCCGCCCGCCCTGGGGCAAGATGACCGGCGTCCGCCCGGTGCGCCTCGTCCACGACAAGCGGGCCGCAGGCTGGACGGAAGAGGAGATCGACGATTTCTTCCTCAAGCGCTTCGACTGCTCGCCCGAAAAATACGGCATGGCCAAGGCCATCGCGGACTTGCAGGAGCCTATCCTGAAAGCAGGCAGTGCGCCCAAGACCTACAGCCTCTATATCGGCATCCCGTTCTGCCCCTCCCGGTGCAGCTATTGCAGCTTCGTCAGCTGCAACCTCGACCGTGACCGCAAGCTGGTGCAGCCCTATGTAGACTGCCTGTGCAAAGAGGTCAAGGCCATCCGGGACGAGGCCGACAAGGCCGGGCTGATGCTCTGCAGCATCTACATCGGCGGCGGCACCCCCACCAGCCTCTCGGCAGCGCAGCTGCGCCAGCTCATGGGGACGGTGCGGGACTGCTTCGACCTTTCCACCATCGTGGAATACACGGTGGAAGCCGGACGCCCCGACTGCACCGACGCCGAAAAGCTGGCCGTCATCAGGGAATACGGCGCGACCCGCATCTCCATCAATCCGCAGACCTTCTCGGATGAAGTATTGGCGAACATTGGCCGCAAGCACTCGGCTCAGGACATCCTCGACTGCTATGCCGAGGCCCGGGCCGCAGGCCACGACGACATCAACATGGACCTCATCGCGGGTCTGCCCGGCGACACGGTGGAAGGGTTCGAAAAGAGCCTGCGTCAGGCTATCGCCCTCGACCCTGAGAACATCACCGTCCACACCCTGACCCTCAAGCGGGCCTCCCGCATCGTCATCGAGGACCAGAAGGAGAACGACTACGCCGACGTGGCCGCCATGCTGGAAAAGTGCCATCTGCTGGCCGAGGCAGGCTACCGACCCTACTACCTCTATCGTCAGAAAAATACCCTCCAAAACCTGGAAAACGTGGGCTGGTGCAAGCCGGGCCACGAGGGGTATTATAATATCTATATCATGGAAGAAGTCCAGACCATCCTCTCGGCCGGCGCAGGCGGCAGCACCAAGCTGGTGGCCGACGGCGGCAAGCGGATGCAGCGCATCTTTAATTTCAAGTATCCGACAGAATACATCCAGCGTTTCGACGAAGTGCTGGAACGGAAAAAAGGAGTGGCTGTTTTTTATGATCACGATTTGGGTACCGAAACGTCTGGTTGAGATAGACCTGTACAACGTCGCCGCCCAGAGCCCGGCGGCGCTGGCGGAGATGAGCGAGAAGAGCTACCGCCAGCGGGTGGCCTATGCTGCCCAGAAGATCAGGGACTCCCGCGCCAAGATCGTCATGCTCACCGGCCCGTCGGCCAGCGGCAAGACGACTTCGGCTCATAAGGTGGCCGAGGCTCTGGAAGCCTCCGGCACCCCGGCCCATGTCATCAGTCTGGATAACTTCTTCAAGGGCGCTCAGTATTACCCCCGCCTGCCCGACGGTACGCTGGACTACGAGAACCCCGACACACTGGATATGTCCCTCATCCGCCAGTGCCTCAGCGATTTGAGCACCACCGGAAAGACCGTGCTGCCCATCTACGACTTCACCACCGAGTCCCGCTCCTCCGAGACGGAGACGCTGGACCTCAAGGGCGGCGTCTGCATCGTTGAGGGCATCCACGCCCTGAACCCTGAGCTGACGGGCCTTGTGAAGGGCGACGACGTCTACCGCATTTACGCTGGCCTGCGGGAGGAATACTGCATTGATGGCCGCCGTATCATCAACACCCAGGACATCCGCCTCTGCCGCCGCACCCTGCGGGATGCCGCCGCCCGGGGCCGCAGCCCCGCCAAGACCCTCGCCATGTGGGACAGAGTCCTCGACGGCGAGACCCGGTATATCAAGGGCTTCAAGACTACGGCAGACTTTTTGCTGGACACTTCCTTCACCTACGAGCTGGGCCTCATCGCAAAGCTCCTGCGCCCGGTGAGCCAGCGCTTTACGCTGGAAGGCCACAACGCGGAGCTCTGGGACGAGACGGCCCGCCGCTTCGAGCATGTGGCCCCGGTGGAGCTGGAGCTTCTGCCCGCCGACAGTATGCTGCGGGAATTCTATGCCGGCGAGATCGGCGGCAAAACCGCGCAGTGACGTGCCCTTTTGTGTAAATGCGAAAAAATTGTTTCCAAACCTGCACCAAACTGTAAAAGTTGCGGTGGATTCGTTGCAATCCCCTTTTGAGTGCGCTATAATGAAACCACCATCTGGAAGCACAGGCAGGACGCCTGTGCCGTTGGCAGAAACCCGGAAAAACTGCCGGGTACAAACAAGAGAGGTGCCTTTTATGGATTTCAATAAGCTCAAGGAAATGGGTCTGGAATACGCCGAGAAAGGCAAGAATGCCGCCATGGATCTGGCCGAGAGAGGCAAGACCCAGGCAAAGATCGTGAGCGAGCAGGCAAAGCTGGCCAAGGCACAGCGTCAGCTGGGCGCACTGGTCTACAGCCTGGCCAAGGGCAATGAGGAAAACCAGCCCCTCGTGGACAAATACATCGAGATGATCGATTCCATTGAGCAGGAGCTGGCGTCCCTCAAGGAGGCGCTTGGCCCCGCCGCGGTGGAGATCACCTGTGATCTGGAGGAAGAGCCTGTTGCAGCGGATGCCGCTCCCACGGAAGAACCGGCAGCAGAAACGCCCGCCGCCGCGGAGGATGCCCCCAAGGCCTGCCCCCAGTGCGGTGCTCCGGTCTCGGACGATGCATTGTTCTGCAACAAGTGCGGCGCGCAGCTGTAAGTACAGCCAAAATTCCGCTGGGGCGGTGTCCTGCTGGGGTACCGCCCCTTTGTATGTGAAAAATATGCGAGAAATTGGCCGCAAAAGCCGGAAAATGCGCTTGAACCCTTGCAAAAGGGCGAAAGCTGCGGTACAATTAAAATCCAGTTTTTGAGCACAGGAGGGATGCGCCATGCAGGATTGGCCGGATCGTGAGCACTATACGGCCGAGGATCTTGTCCAGATCATCCGCATCCTGCGGGACCCGGAAACGGGCTGTCCGTGGGACAAGGTGCAGACCCACGCCTCCATCCGGAAAAACTTCCTGGAGGAGACCTGTGAGGCGCTGGAGGCCATTGACGCCGACGATGCCGACATGCTCCGGGAGGAGCTGGGCGATGTGCTGATGCAGGTGGCGTTCCATGTGGTGCTGGAGGAAGAGCGCGGGCGGCTCAACTTTGAGCAGGTCTGCCGGGAGGTGTGCGAGAAGCTGGTCTTCCGCCACCCGAACATCTTTGCTTCCTCCGCGGCCCGGAATGCTGGTATAAACAGCTGGGATGCGCTCAAAAATAAGGAAAAGGGCCGCCGGACCCTGGCCGATGA
>ERZ791577.1195-NODE-1195-length-14588-cov-12.152825_pt1 | contig 14588 bp, 15 predicted proteins | sample MGYA00509969_ERZ791577 | MGnify/ENA primary metagenome ERZ791577 (study PRJEB30046, sample SAMN00791917) | human gut metagenome | study: EMG produced TPA metagenomics assembly of the A metagenome-wide association study of gut microbiota in type 2... | reverse complement strand
TCGCGCTGTCCCATTCCAAAACGTTCCGCCCACATTCCCGCTCTGTTCTCAGATTCTCCAGCAGCATGTCTCGCTCTGTCTCTGGCAGCTTTCCAATTAAAATATATTCTAAATTTAACATTCTTCCTCTTCCCAGAAAATTTCATCCAGTGTTTTGTCCAGTTCCCTGCATATCGCAATGCACAGCCGGATTGTGGGATTATAATCTCCCTTCTCGATGGCATTGATCGTCTGTCTCGACACTCCCACCTTCTCGGCGAGCGCCTGCTGGGACAGATCCTTTGCCGCGCGCGCCGCTTTTAACCTGAGATTTTTCATTCAGCTTTTTCCTCCGACAGATCCCGCTTCTCCCGGCTTCTTTTTATAAAAAAAACAATTTCAAAGACAATAAACATCACTGCAAACACCAGATTCACCGCGCCAAATCCTAGTTTTCCGTCCGCAAACAGGACTCCGATCCGCTGGTTATTTTCCGCGATTCCAAAATTGCACAGTGCCAGCACTCCAAACAGCAGATGTACACTCCACGGCTTCTGGTTCAGGTTCATATAAGCATCGTTCCAGATACAATATACGCCGAACACAAGCAGCGCCAGACCAATTCCCAGATAATTTCCCATCGTATAATCGCACCAGGACGGTTTGGGAAGAAAGATAAGATAACGCTTCCCATGCTTAGGCATAAAACAGCAGTGTCAGAAAACCGTACCGGCATGCACGGTCGCGCGTCTGATACTGCCGCTCATCATAGTCAGTCTCCTTGCGTCCCCGTTTCTTCACCCAGCAGATAATTCCTACCGCCGCCAGCCCTGCCACAATCCCAAGCAGATACGCCACATTTTCTTTCATCTTCCAATCCTCCTGTTTCATTTCCTGTCACACAGTCCTGATAGTTTCTGATTTCTTCTTTTATGGTAGCATCTGCTTTACAATATGTCAAATATATATTACATTCCTCCCCATGCATCCGTAATCCCGTCATGCATCCACTGATTCTGTTCCTCCGCATAATCCTGTACCAGAAGATACTGATACTGGCTGACGGTTTTTAATGCGTCATACACGTAGCGCAGCGGAATCCAGGAGCGGTTGCCGTCCGGATCCGCCGGATCCCCGAGGAACACCTGATCTGACGACGCATCGTAAAGGCTGATCGACACATAATGCCCTCCCGTCTTCTTCCAGTAGGTATCATCGTCCCTGCTGGAAACCAGAACCACCGCCATCTGTGACGCCGTGATCTCCTGCTGGAACTGCTCATAGCTTTCCGGTTTTGTGTTCAGGGTACAGTCAAAACCGCTTTTTCGCAATGTAACTTTCATATCCGCCCAGCCGATTGCCCCGATCTTCCGCGATGGTGCATAGCCGGACACCTGCCTCGCATATTCATACATCCCACGGCGAACAGGTATACTCCGTAAGCGTGCAGTAGATATTTGCCATACAGCACAGACCGCATCCGAAATTGCCGAAGTAATTGCCTCTGACATACTGGTTCGACCACTCCCCCGACCATGCCCGTCCCTCTGTCCAGGACTTCGGTCCCTGTAAAAATGTGTAGACGCCCTGTTCCGGATGTGCCGCCTCCTCCGCTGCACGCTCTGCTGCTTTCGCAAGAATCTCCTGGTTGTCCGACAAAATTGCCATCTCATTCGCGCGAAATTCTGCAAGAATTCCTGCATATAGTGGTGTCTGCACCCGACCATCAGTTCCCGTCTCCTCATATTTCTGCCCGCCATGGCGCATTTTCCACTCAGATCCGTCATTTTCCCCAGAGACAGCCGCACTGCAAAATAACGCCACGCATAATATCAGTGCAATCATTCCCTGCATAAGTTCCTTTTGTTTATTCTTGATTATATTTTTCATATTCATTTGCAACTTTTCCTTCAAAATAGCATTCCTGAATCTACCTAATGTTACCCTCTTCCTGCCTGCAGGGCAAGACTTTTTCGGAAATTCCATCGTTTCTCTTTACGAATCCGCTCTTTTTCGCTACAATAGTGCCGTAGAGGCGGCGGATGACTGCTGTCACAGCAGGCTGCTTCTTATTTCACCCGCCCGCATACAGGGCAGAAAGAGGTATACTATGTCAAACCCAATCGTTACTATCGAGATGGAAAATGGCGATATCATGAAGGCAGAGCTCTATCCTGAGATCGCACCAAATACGGTAAACAATTTTATCAGCCTGATCAACAAGCATTTCTATGACGGTCTGATCTTCCACCGTGTCATCCGCGGTTTCATGATCCAGGGCGGATGTCCCGATGGCACCGGCATGGGTGGTCCCGGCTACAGCATCAAGGGTGAGTTCGCTGCTAACGGCGTAACTAACGATCTGAAGCACACCGAGGGTGTTCTGTCTATGGCAAGAGCTATGCATCCCGATTCCGCAGGCAGCCAGTTCTTCATCATGCACAAGACCAGTCCTCATCTGGATGGCTCTTACGCCGCTTTTGGTAAAGTCATTGAGGGTATGGATGTGGTAAATAAGATTGCTGAGACCCGCACCGATTACAGCGATCGTCCCCTGGAGGATCAGGTAATGGAAAGTGTTACCGTAGATACCTTCGGTGAGACCTATCCTGAACCCAACAAACTGGATAGATAAAATAGTTGTTCATAGTTTGTTTACAAATCCTTCAAGGAATCTTCAATTCCTCAACATGTTTTGGACATTTCTGTTTCATATACTATAATCATAGAAACAAACAAAACAACCATTTAAGCCCACAACAGTTTCTTGTTTAAAAAACTTTTTCATAATAAATGCCAAGGATCAGAATCCTTGGCATCCTCCCTTTCTAGGGGTAAAATTACAGCTATCGCGGTAGAACACTACGCCGGATAGTTATTTTTTTGCAAAAAAATCTCCCGCATCGCTGCGAGAGATTTTCTTATTTATCTCAGAATTATTCAGCCTTACCAACAGATCCGAACAGTTCCATCTTCTCCTTAACAGTAGCCTTGATAGCTTCTGCACCGGGAGCTAAGAGCTTACGAGGGTCAAAGCCCTTGCCTTCGAGATCCTTACCAGCCTCGATGTACTTACGGGTAGCATCAGCAAATGCCAGCTGGCACTCGGTGTTAACGTTGATCTTGGATACGCCCAGGTCGATTGCTTTCTTGATCTGATCTGCGGGGATACCGGTACCACCGTGCAGAACCAGAGGAAGCTCACCGGTCAGCTCCTGTACAGCTGCCAGAGTTTCGAAGCTTAAGCCCTTCCAGTTAGCGGGGTATTTACCGTGGATGTTACCGATACCTGCTGCCAGGAAATCAACTCCCAGATCAGCGATAGACTTACACTCCTTAGGATCAGCGCACTCGCCCATACCGATAACGCCGTCTTCCTCACCACCGATGGAACCAACTTCTGCCTCGATAGAAAGTCCCTTGCTGTGAGCAGCCTTAACCAACTCAGTGGTCTTCTCTACGTTCTCAGCGATAGGATAATGAGAACCATCAAACATGATGGAAGAGAAGCCTGCTTCAATACACTTATAGCAGCCTTCGAAAGAGCCATGGTCCAGATGCAGAGCAACGGGAACATCAATGTCCAGATCCTTTAACAGTCCGTTTACCATACCAACGACTACATCATAACCGCCCATATATTTGCCGAAGAGACCTTCGTCAAAGTAGTCGTGACCGGCAGGAACCGGAGTATGTACAGTATACAGAGAAGATGCACGCACCAGTTCGATAGCCTGATCGTAAGACAATCCTTCTGCCACATAGTCACAGATACGCTGAACATTGATCAATGCTGCATGTCCTTCGTTACAGTGATAAACTTCTTTCTTGATACCCAACTTCTTCAGTGTCAAGATACCACCGATACCGAGCAGAATTTCTTGTTTCAGACGGTTTTCCCAGTCACCACCATAAAGTTGGTGAGTAATAGGACGGTCGAATTCACTGTTCATTTCATTGTCCGTATCCAACAGATAGAGAGAGATACGTCCCACATTCACGCGCCATACAAACGCATGAACAAAGTAATCCAGATAAGGAACATCCACAATCACCTGATTACCATTCTCGTCCATCACACGCTCGATAGGCAACTGGCCGAAGTTCTGAGCTTCGTAGTTGGCAATCTGCTGACCATCCATAGAGAGAGTCTGTGTAAAGTAACCGTAACGATACAGGAAACCGACTGCGCAAAGGTCTACATTGCTGTCAGAAGCCTCTTTCAGGTAGTCGCCGGCAAGAACGCCCAAACCACCTGAATATATCTTAAGTACCTGGTTCAAACCATACTCCATGCTGAAATAAGCAATGGAAGGACGTTTTTTATCAGGTTCTACATCCATATATGCTCTAAACTTAGAATACACATCATTCATTCTTTTCAGAATTACTTTGTCGTTTGCGAGTGCTTCGAGCTTAGCATAACTCATTCTTTCTAACAAGAGTACAGGGTTATGACCAACTTCTTTCCACAGAGCGGGGTCAAGATCTCTAAACAGTTCAGTAGCTTCGTAGTTCCAAGACCACCAAATGTTGTGTGCCAATTCAGACAATTTCTCCAACTCAGCAGGAATATGAGATTTCACATTCACATCTTTCCAGTTAGGAGTGTTTACATTACTAACTTTAATCTTCATTGTATGATAACTAATTGATTAATAATTCTTTTATTTTAGTTGACGCTTCATGGCATTGCGCAGTGCAATGTCGTAAGCCTCGTAATAATATTGTATAAAGTGCTTCCACAAAGCCTGCTCTGCCACCTGGCCTGCACGCTTGCGTATTTCCTTGATTTCGGCTTCCGTCTTGGTAGAGAACAAGGCTACGGTGTCCTTGATGCCGTCTGCCACTTCGGAATAGTTATAGTCCGAACGGTGCAGCACTTCCACTCCGTCGTTTATGCCATGCTGGTTTTTCAGGCTGTTCACCCAAAGTCCGAAACCGGCAAGGTCGGTGGTGATGGTAGGCACCCGGAAAGCCACGCTCTCCAGCGGGGTATATCCCCACGGTTCATAATAGGACGGATAGACACTGAGGTCCTCGCCTAAAATCAAGTCATAATAATGCTTGTTGAGGATGCCATCGTGACCATCCTGATAGCAAGGTACAAAAATTACTTTCACCTTATCTTCGGGACGATTGCCCATACCGAGGTATTTCAGCATATCCAGCACCTGGTCGTGCGTCATATTGTGCAGCCAGTGGGTGATGAAAGGACACTGCAACGGTTCGGTGAACTTATCTTTGCTCTTCAAGCGCTTCTGCAAGTCCTCGCGGGGGTCTCCCACCCAGCTGGGCACGTTGACAAACGCCAATACTTTCTTCTTTAAATCTTTATCGCGGTTCAGCCGGTTCAATGATTCCAGGAACACATCGATACCCTTATTTTTGAACTCATAGCGTCCGCTGGTACCGATAATCAGCGTATCGTCGCCCAAGTCCTCACCCAGCAGGCAGTTTGCCACACGCAGCATGGTGGAACGGGCACGTTTGCGCTTACCGGTAAAGGTGGCGCCTTTCGGTACAAAATCATCTTCAAAACCGTTCATCAGCACAACATCCGCAGGCTTGTCAAGCAATTCCCTGCATTCGTTGTTTGTGATTTCGCTCACAGTGGTGAAACAGTCCACATAGTGGGCCGTCTGCTTTTCAATGGAATGTTTGGACTGCATGTTCAGCTCCTCCGCCATCTGGTCGCCGTTGTAGGCGAAAAGATAATCGTAAAGCGGCTTGTTGTTGCCAGCTATGGAGCGGCCGATGGACGTGGCATGGGTGGTGAAGATAGTCCCTATCTCGGGAACGGCAGACTGAAGATAGAGGGCGGCCATGCCGGTCATCCACTCGTGTGCCTGGAACACCACTTTGTCCGTTTCCGTCAAATTATAGCGATAGAAGCTCTCTATCACCTTGCCGGTAGCGAAAGCAAACATGGATGCTTCGTCATAATCACCATATCCATGCAGTGAATCCACCTGATAGCGGTTCCACATTTCTGTATAAATCTCATTTTTTTCTGCAAAGAACGGTTGGAAATCAACCAATATAACAATAGGTTCTCCCGGAATGTTCCAGCGACCTACGCGGACGGAAAGATTGTCTTTCAACGCTGCATGTTTTTTCCACGCTGCACAAAGGTTATCAGACTCAATGAACAAAGGGTTCTCTTTTCCCTGCCAGAAATCCGGCCCTATAAAGAATAATCTATCGCGAAATTTAGTCTGTAAAGTATTTGCCCTTGTAGACAAAACTGTATAGATACCGCCTACTTTATTACACACTTCCCAACTCGCTTCGAAGATGTAATCGGGGGTAAGTAGTTCTTTAGTCATATTATGTTATAATCTCTTTATCTTAATTACGGCTGCAAAAGTACGTATTATTCTTTGAAAAATAGCCTTTTAATCGAAAAAACTGATTAAATATGCATAAACAATCGTTTGCGGAATGTCATAGTTTAGCCACAAAAGCCCCATTGGCTCGCCCATCCATGCATTTTTCGTCTAAAATTCCCGAAGTTTCAAAAAAGAATTCCTGGAGTTTTCAGTTGAAGCCCCAGGAATTTAAACAAAAAACCCCAGGGATTTCAATTGTAAATCCCTGGGGTTTATTTTCTTATAATCCGGATTATACCATCAATGCAGCTACCAGCGCCAAAATAGCGTAGAATTCAGGAAGCGCGGCGTAAATCATTGTATTGGTCTGTACGTCGTGTCCCTGGGAAATACCCACAATACCGCTAGCACAAATCTGTCCCTGACGGATAGCGGAGAACAGGCATACCAGCCCCACACCCAGTCCGATGCCCAGCATCAAAGGGCCGTCCGTAGCAAAATCCCTGCCCATGGACATCAGGAAAGCCACGAAGCCGTAAAGTCCCTGCGTAGCCGGAAGGGCCGACAAAATCATATAACTTGCTGACTTGGAAGGGTCTTTCTTCAACGCACCTTCTGCCGCACTACCGGCGATAGTTGTACCGAAGCAACTGCCAATTCCTGCAAGGGCCAACATCAGGCCCAGACCGAGATAACCTAAAATTTCATTCATAATGTTTCTATTTTTATTTGTTTTTTAATTTGTTTATTTCTTTACTACTGTAAAAGGTTTATAGGCTTCGCCCTTACCTTCGTAACCGGAATTCTTGAAGTATTCCACAAATGTCAGACGGAGCGGGTGTACAAAGGCACTCAGACAAGACATGGCAATGTTCAGCGTATGCCCGAATATCAGTATCAGACCGCAGAACAGCCATCCCAGGGCCGGACCTGCAGCATCGTTCACCATGAAGGCAAGCTGGTTGAACACGCCTCCAAGCATACCGCCTGCCAAGCCGAGGGCATAGAGACGGATGTAGGAAAGTATATCGCCCATCAATCCGGTTGCCATGTTATAGGTATCCCATACTCCGGCACCGATGTTGACAAATACATTCCGGTGGATATTGTTCAGCAGGTAGATACCGATGGCAGAAACACCGCCAATCACGATAAATGCCCACGTAGACACGTCTTCCGAAATTATTTTGAAGAAGGAAAGTCCGCCGGTGCAGATAAATCCCACCACCAGCAACAGCCATCCCCAAGCACTGAGCGACTCCTTGAAGCCGAAACGAACGGTCTGTCCCACGGCCTTCACCGTCATGGCAATGCAGATGTGCACCGCACCGATAATCAACGCCAGCAGCATTTGCTTGTCATAGGTAGTCTCACCTATCTTACCCACAATCATGAATTCCTTCAGTTTGGCGGGTATCTCCAGGTCAAAGAGGCTTACACCGAAGAAGGTTCCCAATATGGCACCGATGACGGACGTAAATATACCCAACGTAATCACCAGGTTCATCATGCCTTTCATGGACTTGGACATCTTCCTTTTCAAAATGAACCCGAGTGCAATCAGTACCAGACCGTAGCCCGCATCTCCCATACAGAAAGCAAAGAAGAGCGAGAAGAATGGCGCAAGTATCGGTGTCGGGTCGAACTCGGCATATTCGGGCATACCGTACATTTTGGTAAGCACTTCGTACATGCGTGTATAGGCGTTGTTTTTCAGCTTGATGGGAGCATTGTCCTCGCGCTTGGCAGCCCTTATCTCATAATAAGTGCCGCTTTCATCGAGAAGTTTCCTCACATCCGCCTCGCAGTCTTCGGGAATCCAGCCTTCCATCAACACTACGGCACCTTCTGCCATATGTTCGCTGTTCAGCTTGACTTTCAGCAGGTCTATCTCTTCCTGGAGCTGTAGGTTGTACTTCTCCAACGTGCAGTAATTCGCTTTGCAGAATTCTTTCAATCCGGCATGTGCCTGCACAAGGGCCTCTTCCGTATCGGCTTTCTTCCGGCTCAGTTCGGAGAGGCTGAGTGAAGGTAGACGGAGCGGTTCCACATCCAGTTCTACCGGTTGGGGAGTGACGGTCACGAAATAAAGATGTCCGCCGTTCTCTTTCACCACGATGGCATTGTAGTCCTCTGCCCACGCTTCGTTATAGTCTTTCTCCGGGCAGGTATAGAACTGCACGAACCAACCAGCATCTTCCAGCTTGCGGATGGCTCTCCAATCGAAATCGCCCCAGACTTCCATCTGCACCACATCCTTGTCGATGGCGGGAATCTGCTGGTTCAAGTCTTGTATCCGCGCCTGCAAGTCCTCGTAGAATTTCACCAGAGCATCGGCCGACAACTCTTTATGCACCTTTTCTTCCGGCTGTTTGTCTGCCAGGGTGTGCATGCTCTGAAGCATATTCTTGTAGAGCGTACGCTTCTGCATGAATTGCTGCAAGGTGTCGTCCATCTCGCCGCACTGCCTTTCCACAACGTGCACCACGCCCAGTTCCCGGATTTGTGCCAGAAATGCTTCGTACTCCTTATGATACACAAGGAACGTGAGCTTCTTCATTTTCGTAATCATGCCTCTGCCTCCTTCCTTTTCTCCTGATGGGATTTCATGATTTTCTGCGATGACTTGGAAAGGTTCTCCTCGTCTTCCATAAACCGCTTGATTTTGCGCAGAGCATCCTGATAACCCGGAATCTGTACTTTCTCAAAAAGATTCACCTTCTGGGTGGTCTTTTTACGCGCATGTTCCAACAAGTTCAACTTGGCAACAGTAAATTCACGCTCGATGGCAGTATGTGCCAGTGACTTAAGCAAATGCAGCCCGTCTGCATACCATTTGGGCGCATTGAACAAGCTGTAAGGGCGTATCTCGAAATCTACATTCTCGAGCAACGGCACCCGTACACCGGCAATCTTCTTTACACCGAGATGAACATCGCTGACCTTTATCAATGAAGCGTCGAACTCATTCCAAAGGGCGAACATGGCTTCGTAAGCTTGGATTTCCTTTTCCAACCTCGCGTCCAACGCGGCAGCGTCTCCCTTGCAGCGCTTCACTTCCATACGCAGGGCACTCTCCTTATTCTTAATAATGGGGAGTGTACGCACGCGCACCTTCAGTTGCTTTTCGAGTTGCTGAAGCGAGGTTTTGTTATATTGAAACTTAATAGCCATTTTATTTACGATTTAACGATTTACGATTAGACGACTGAAGCTACTCAATTTCTCAATTTACAGATTTACAATTTCAGTAATATCAATCGTAAACCGTAAATCGTCTAATCGTACATTTATTTAGTTTGCTTTCGGCCAGAACTGGTCCACAAGCTCTTTCTTGATATTCACCTCTTCCGGACGGAAATACTTGCCGAACAGACTCCATGCCACATCGAGCATCTCTGTGGTATCGAGGTTGACATCGATGGCCAGTAGCTGGTTGGAGTAGTCCTTGGCAAAGGCAAGGGTACGTTCGTCGTAGTTCGTCAGGTCGAAACCGTTTTCAAGCTTGGTTTTGGCGTTGGCGGCATCGGCGTACAGACGTACGGCGGCATTCATCACCTGCGGATGGTCCTTACGTGTCTTTTTGCCCGTAACAAGCTGTTTCAGACGGGACAAGGAACGGAACGGGTCAACGATAACCTTACCGATGTCGCTGTCACGACGGAGGAACAACTGGCCTTCCGTGATATAACCCGTATTGTCGGGCACGGCATGCGTAATGTCGCCACCGGACAGAGTCGTCACCGCAATAATCGTGATGGAACCGCCGCTTGGGAACTGCACCGCCTTTTCGTATATCTTCGCCAAGTCCGAATAAAGGGAACCCGGCATGGAGTCCTTCGAAGGAATCTGGTCCATACGGTTGGACACGATGGCGAGCGCATCGGCGTAGGAAGTCATATCCGTCAGCAGCACCAGCACCTTTTCATTATTGTTTACAGCAAAATACTCGGCCGCCGTCAGTGCCATATCCGGAATCAGCAGACGCTCTACCGGAGGATTCTCGGTGGTATTCATAAAGCTGACGATACGGTCGAGCGCACCGGCATTGGAGAATACGTTCTTGAAGTAGAGGTAGTCATCGTTCGTCATACCCATACCGCCAAGGATAATCTTGTCGGTCTCCGCACGCAGAGCCACATTCGCCATCACCTGGTTGAAGGGCTGGTCGGGGTCGGCAAAGAACGGAATCTTCTGTCCGGACACCAGCGTATTGTTCAAGTCGATACCTGCAATACCGGTTGCAATCAGTTCCGAGGGCTGCTTACGGCGCACCGGATTCACGGATGGACCGCCAATTTCCACCTCCTCGCCTTCAATGGCCGGACCACCGTCGATGGGGTCGCCAAAGGCGTTGAAGAAGCGTCCGGCAAGCTGCTCGCTCACTTTGATTGTAGGAGCCTTGCCCAAGAATACTACCTCTGCATTGGTGGGAATACCTTCCGTACCCTCAAACACCTGCAAAGTCACTTCGTCGCCGGCAATCTTCACCACCTGGGCCAGCTTGCCGTTTACGGTCGCCAACTCGTCATACCCCACTCCGGTTGCCTTCAGCGAACACGTAGCTTTCGTAATCTGAGTAATCTTGGTATATATTTTTTGAAATGCTTTTGTTGCCATCTATTTATTTACAATTTAGCAATTTACTATTTACTATTTAAATCTCTGCCATCCTATTCTACTATTTTCCTATCTACAACCTCCGTACACCTGCATCCGCAAGGCAAATAGTAAATTGTAAATAGTCACATAGTACATCCTTAGGCTTTACGTTCCTCAACCAGTTCCTGCAACTGCTTATGGAACTTGTCGTATTCTTCCGACTTAAACTTCGAGTAGTTCATCTGCTTACAGATGTTAATCATTTTCTTGAAGTAATCCATTACTTCGTTGAAGTTGTCGAACTCAAATTCAGTATGACAGATTTCTATTACCATATTCAGAATCTCCTCCTGACGCTCCATCGGGGTCACGGCATCAATTTCATCAAAGGCATCCTGCTGCAGAATAACGAAGTCAATCAATTCCGATTTCCAGAAAGTCACGTGATATTCTACGGGCACACCGTCGTCACCCAGGATGTTGATTTGCTCGGCAATCTCCTTACCACGCTGCAAACGGGTCTTGATTTCATTCACCTTGCCAATCCACTCACCGTTGATGTGCTTGGTGATATACTCTTCAAATTCAGGGTATTCTATATATTTGGAATACGAGTCAATCGGGTTTACGGCAGGATAACGCTTCTTGTCGGCACGGTCTTGCTCAAGGGCATAGAAGCAGCGTGCCACCTTCTTCGTATTCTCGGTTACCGGCTCCTTCAAGTTACCACCGGCAGGCGATACCGTACCGATGAAAGTAATGGAACCGGACTCGCCGTTGTTCAGCTTCACATAACCCGCACGGCCGTAGAAGTTGGAGATGATGGAGGACAAGTCCATCGGGAAGGCATCGGGACCGGGCAACTCCTCCATACGGTTGGACATCTCGCGCAATGCCTGCGCCCAACGTGAAGTGGAGTCCGCCATCAGCAGTACCTTCAATCCCATGCTTCGGTAGTATTCTGCAATCGTCATAGCCGTGTAGACAGATGCCTCACGGGCAGCCACCGGCATGTTCGAAGTATTGGCAATGATAATCGTACGTTCCATCAGCTTCCGTCCCGTATGCGGGTCAACCAATTCGGGGAATTCTGTAAAGATTTCCACAACCTCGTTGGCACGCTCACCGCAGGCAGCGATGATTACGATGTCCGCTTCCGCTTGTTTTGAAATGGCATGCTGAAGCACCGTTTTTCCAGTACCGAACGGACCGGGGATAAAACCCGTACCACCTTCCACAATCGGGTTTACGGTGTCGATTACACGCACACCGGTTTCCAGCAATTTGAAAGGACGCGGTTTTTCCTTATAGTTGGTCATGGCGCGCTTCACGGGCCATTTCTGTATCATGTTCACCCGGATGTCATTACCTTCGCTATCCGTCAGCACTGCAATGGTATCCTCAATGCTGTAATCACCTTCCTTTGCAATGGATTTCACGGTGCACACACCTTTCTGTTCAAAAGGCACCATGATTTTCAGAGGTTGGAAGTTTTCGTCCACTTGTCCCAGCCAGGCAGCGGCTTCCACTTGGTCGCCCACCTTTGCCAAAGGCACAAAATGCCATTTGCTTCCTTTATCCAGCGGATAGGTATATTGCCCGCGTTTCAAGAAAACACCGTCCATCTTATCGAGGTCGTTTTGCAGACCGTCGTAGTTCTTCGAAAGCATACCGGGCCCCAGTGTTACTTCGAGCATATGTCCGGTAAACTCAGCTTCGGCCCCCACTTTCAGTCCGCGGGTACTCTCAAATACCTGCACGTAGACCTGGGTACCTACTACCTTAATCACCTCCGCCATCAACTTGTCTCCTCCGGTCGAGATATAACAAATCTCATTCTGCGCTACCGGTCCGTCGACGACGAGGGTCACCATGTTGGCTATTACGCCACTAACAGTTCCTTTTGTTGCCATATATTTTTAGTTGTTTATTTTATCTGAATTCTGCGGGTATCTGCACCTCGTCTTTCAAGGCAGCGATAATGCTGCGGAACAGTTGGTTACCCTTCTCTTTATCCAACGAAATCCACCGTTCTATCATCTCCAGCTGTAGCAGGAAGACAAACAGACGTTCCACGGTAAAGTAATCGAAGAATGTGGCCTCCTCCATCCAGTCCCAGCGAAGCTGGTCCAGTTTCTTTTCCCGGTCCACCAGTTCCTCCGTCTCACTGATTTTCACCAGCTGCTCCAGATAATCCACCTCAGTACCCAGACCGAAGTCACGGGCATTGGAAGTACGCAGAGCCTCGCACACTTCCGTATCACCCACAATCAGCGGAGCAATGTCCAGCTTGAACTTACGTGCTGTGAGCGCCACCAATATATTATTGAGAGTGAGGTTGAAGCCAAACCAGGAAGACACAAACTGATTCCTGGATTCCATAGCATAGGCGTAATAGAGCGCTGCCAGGCGGTCTTCATACAAGAAACCGTCCTCGGCAGGCAGGCTGAAGTATTCGGAAATGAACGTAGAGAGATAAGATGGGAATACACTGTCAGAGACTTCGTCGCCATCCTTCAGTTGTGAGATATATTCCACCAGTTCCTCCGACGAATAGTTTCCGCGCGGGTCGATGGCAGCATCCTTATCCTTCAATAGTTTCAAGACATTCGCATTATCGAATTTCAGATAAAACAAATCTATCAACTTTTTATCATCTTCCGACAAGGCAGGATATAGTTCCGTCTTGAAATCGGCTACTGTATAGCTCAGTTTACTGTCTTCCAGAGTAAGTTCAGGCAAACCGGCTACCAAGTAATAGTATTTACTCATAATCCTGTGGGAGTTTTTAGAACAGCATTTCCACTAATTGCGGACGCAGGAATTCCTTGAAGTAATTCATAAATTCTTCTTCGCCAAAGTTCACCTTGTACGAACCATCGGCAGGCGATACGGAGAACAAGGTTTTGATGCCATTCACTTGCTCAATCTTCACACCCTTGTCCAGCAGGTCTTTCGCCTTCGCTGCGAAATATTTTGTCAAGCCTTCCGCATCGGCAGTAGAGATAACGATTGGTTCGTTCACACTCCATTTGGACGCCAATGCAACGATGAAGGCATTAAGATAATCCTTGTTTGCAGCAAATGCCTTTACATCGGCATTCACAATGTTGTCCGTCACCAACGTAGCGATTTCGGACTTCAGAGCATTCACAGCCTGACCGGCAAACAACTTTAATTCAGATTTTGTATTCTCTGCCAGTTCATCGGCAGACTTATGAGCGGTAGCCACGATAGAATCCGCTTCCTTGTGAGCATCCTCTATAATTCTCTTGGCTTCTTCCTGAGCTTTTGCGATAAGTTTCTGTGCCTCTTCGTTTCCTTTCTCTACGCCTTCGCGGTAGATCTTATCGGTCAGCTCTTGAATCTTGTTTTCCATATTTGCAGGAGTTATTATATGATTTATATTACAATATTAATTGCGTGATTTTTTCCCTTCCTATTAGATTCACGCCAAATTTACAAAAATCCATTTGATATTGAATAGAAAGAAAGGAAGAAAAGTTCTTGCTCTTCCAAAAAAAACTCATTTTACACCAACTTTGTTCTGTAATGATAACAAAAGAATGACAAAAGAAGCAGAAAAATACGTATGCAACAACGCATGACAGGGATTAAGGGGGGTCAATGTAAAAACCTGAGGGGTAAATTTATAAATTATTATCTTTGTCTCCA
>ERZ791577.1194-NODE-1194-length-14591-cov-6.817281_pt1 | contig 14591 bp, 11 predicted proteins | sample MGYA00509969_ERZ791577 | MGnify/ENA primary metagenome ERZ791577 (study PRJEB30046, sample SAMN00791917) | human gut metagenome | study: EMG produced TPA metagenomics assembly of the A metagenome-wide association study of gut microbiota in type 2... | reverse complement strand
CTGCTCCGCATCGTAGCAGATAACCGATTGAGCACGATTTACGGGCTCAAAGCCATGCCAACCATTTACCTGTTGGATAAAGAGAATAAGGTGATATTAAAAGACTGTACACCAGAACAGCTCATGGAAACGCTAAGGGGAAATGAAAACAACAGATAGTATAATCTCGAAAAAAAGATAAAACAAAAGCGGGAACCCTTTCGGATTCCCGCTCATATCTTGTGTTGTAAAATCTCGAAGATTAGTCGAGGTTAGCCAACTTGTTGTCAGAATGAAGAACATCCTTGATCTTGTGGCTATAGAGGTCAACCATGTACTCACGAGCCTTACCGCAGTACTGACGTGGGTCGAAGTACTCTGGGTGCTCAGCCAATGTCTCACGAACACCTGCTGTGAAAGCAAGACGAGAGTCAGAGTCGATGTTGATCTTGCAAACAGCGCTCTCAGAAGCCTTAGTCAACTGCTCCTCTGGGATACCAACTGCATCTGGCAACTTACCACCGAACTTGTTGATGATATCAACATACTCCTGAGGAACTGCAGACATACTTGACATAAAGTCCAAATGTGCGAGTGGACACACCTCAAAATGTGGCAGAATCGTGTGTGCGGTGATAAGAATAAAAGAGTAAAAAGCACACTCCAACGGACAATAGTGGACATTATCTAACCATCAAATGTTTTGTGTAACCCCATTATTGTTGGATTGCCAAACTGCCAATTGTGCAAGTTTTTCCGCCAAATATAAAATACACCAAGGGGAAAGTGTACTCTTTTATTTTGAAAAAGTATTGACCATCGTCTCTCCCCCTAACAACCCCCTCTCAGCCAGCTGAAGCGAGTAATAGCTGGCTGAAAAGAGAGAATATTTGTATCCTTTAGCACCTTACCTGTACCGGGCAAGGTGCTTTTTTATTTACAGACTTGGAGGTAGCCCTATGGGTAAATATCAGAAAAACATTGAAGCAGCCCGCAGCGTCACGATCATGCAGTATCTGGCCACCTGCCACCCCGGTGAGCTTGTGCGAAAAACAGACGATGAGTATTGCACGAAAACGCATAGTAGCCTTGTGATTACGCCGAGCAAAGACCTGTTTCATTGGTTTTCCCAGAACATTGGCGGCAGAAGCGCGCTGGATTACATGACGAATGTGGAACGCGTGGATTTTGTCAGTGCAGTCCGCTTTCTGAATAATCTGACGCCTGTCCCTGTTTCTTCTCAGATGGCTAAAATGCCTACGCCCACAAAGCAACAGAAATCGCGTGAGTTTGAATTGCCAAAAGCGGACAAAAACTGCGAGGCCGTTGTCGCTTACCTGATGCACCGCGGTATCAGCCCCAAGGTACTGCGCTACTGCATCAATAGCGGCATCCTGTACCAGACCACGCGCGGCAGCTATCGCAACTGCGTTTTCGTGGGCAAGGATGAACATGGTGTGGCGCGCTGCGCGTTCCAGAGAGGCTGTCAGGGCACTTTCCGAGGTGATGTTTCCGGCAGCCAGAAACAATATGGCTTTTTGATTTCTGCCGAAGACCCAGCGTGCGATACCGTGGAGATTTACGAAGCGCCTATTGATGCCATGTCGGGTGCGACCATCCGTCAATACAAGCATGATAAACCCTGGCGCAGTGTGCATTATCTGGCGCTGGGCGGGCTGAACTATCTTCCCATCGACTACTTTTTACAGCAACACCCGCAGGTGAAAAATGTGGTGCTCTGCTTTGACCGCGATGAGCCGGGGCGGAACTTCACGGAAGCCGTCGCGAAAAAACTCACAGATAAAAAATACGCGGTCAACGATATGCCCCCTGCCGTGGGTAAGGACTATAACGAATATTTGGTAGCAGCCAAAAAGCTGATCTCCATGGAAAGATGAGGTTGAACATGAAAACAATAGCCGTTGCAAATCAAAAAGGCGGTGTGGGCAAAACGACCACAGCCGTGAATCTTGGCACTTCGCTGGCCGCTATGGGCTACAAGGTGCTGTTGGTGGATGCCGACCCGCAGGGCGACTTGAGCAGTTACCTTGGCTACACCGGCGCTGCCAACAGCGCCACCCTCAGCGATCTGATGGAATCCGTCATTTCAGACGAACCGGCACCGGAAGTGGTAATGCACCATGAAGAACAGGTAGATTTTATCCCCTCGGACATAGGGCTCTCGGATATGGAAGTTCGGCTGGTCAATGTAATGGCGCATGAGCGCATTCTGACGCAGGCGTTGGAACCGTTCAAGGACAAATACGATTACTGTCTGATTGACTGTATGCCATCGCTGGGCATCCTTACGGTGGCTTCGCTTGTGGCTGCAGACCGGGTGCTGATTCCCGTTCAGGCACAGCATTTTGCCTTGAAAGGCGTGGTGTCGTTGTTCAAATCCATCAATCAGATCACGCGGCGCATCAAGCCGGAGCTTGAAATTGACGGCATTGTTCTGACCATGGTGGATCGGCGCACCAACCTGAGCAAAGATGTCTGTGCCGCTTTGCGGAGTTCCTACGGATACGCGCTGAAGATTTATCGCACCGAAATTCCTGTGAGCACACGCACTGCGGAGAGCGCCTCCAGCGCCCACAGCGTGCTGAGCTACGATGCCAGCGGTCCTGCAAGCATCGCCTATAAAGCCTTGGCAAAGGAGGTCGTGGACAATGAGAGAGTACGGCAGCAACATCAAACTTCCCTCACTCGATAATCTCTTTTCCAGCGAGCAGGAACGGCAGGATGCCAAGTTAGAGAAAATCCAGATCCTGCCGCTGTCTGAGCTGCACCCCTTTGAGGGGCATCCATTTCAGGTGCGCGATGATGAAGAAATGGACAAGATGGTGGACAGCGTCAAGGAGTATGGCGTAATGACCCCCGCCATCGTTCGCCCACGCCGGAACGGCGGATACGAAATTGTGGCCGGGCACCGCCGCTGCCACGCCAGCCAACGCGCCGGAGTGGACACCATGCCCTGCATTGTGCGGGATATGGACGATGACACCGCCATTATTTTGATGGTGGATTCCAACTGCCAGCGCGAGCATATTCTGCCGAGCGAAAAGGCAAAGGCATATGAAATGAAGTTGAACGCTATTAAGAGGCAGGGACAACGAAGCGACTTAACTTCTGGCCAACTTGGCCAGAAGTTAAATCATGGTGTCTCAGTTGAACAAGTTGCTGATGATGCAGGCACAAGCATAAAGCAAGTCCAGCGTTTTATCCGTCTGAACAAACTGACCCCTGACCTGATGCAGCTTGTGGATGACGGCAGACTCAAGACCACCCCTGCGGTGGAGTTGAGCTACCTGACACCGGAGGAGCAGGAAGAATTTCTCTCTTACATGGAAGAAGAAGGCTGCACGCCGTCTTTGTCACAGGCGCAAAAGCTCAAAGCCGCCAGCAAGGAGAGCGTCCTGACAAAAGACAAAATCCACGGGATCATGTCTGCCCGTTCACCCAGCGTAAAGCCGCGCGAGCCGCAGCTCACGATTGCCGTTTCCAAGGTCGAGCGCTATTTCCCCAAAGGTTTTACCAGCGAACAAATGCAGAATCTCATTGTAAAGCTGTTGGAAAACTACTACCGAAGCCACCAGCATGACAGCCGATGAGGTGTTCCTATGACGAGAGTTTTAGTTGTGGAACCCGGTTACTGCCCCTATCAGGCGGGCTTTGCCAGTTCGGCAGAAGCCATAGCGCAGGTCATTGAGGGAGATCACCAGATTCTGAAACCGTTTGGAACCCAAAAAATCGGGCTGATATGCAGCTGTGAGCAAAGCCGACTGAAATACAACCGGCAAATCAACGATGATGGGCTGACCATCAGAGGGCGGTTTCTGATCTGCGGGCTGAGCGGAGATAAGATCGTGGGTTTATCCAAGGAACAGGCAGACCGATACAGCCGCCTGCTGTTTCTGCCGCAGGTGGAAGATATGCGGTCCGGTGATTTTCCGGCGGCAAAGATCCGCCCGCAGGACGAGCGCTTTGGAAGTAAGATCTCTTTTTGGGAAAGGTTGAGTCGATGATGGATATGAATTATAAAAGCACCGTAATGCATATCGGCGCTGCCCCAGCAGAGGAACAGATCTACTGTTACAGCACCTACGACGAAGCACAGGAAAACGCCTGTATTGGGCATCTGCGCGGGGATTTTGGCGCGGATGGCGAGGGCTTTTTTACGAGTTGGTTTCCGCACACCGGAAAAATCATGGCGGAGGATACGCACAAAATCTTCGGCACAGAGCTTGATCATGTGGTGTCGGCGCTGCACGAAAATGGTTTGCTGAAAGACCGTGCCACCATGGCTAAACATATCGTGCGATGGCAGGAAGCCAGAATCCCTTTGAGCGATTGTGTCCAGCTTGCGCTGTGCATCGAAACGCAGCGCCGATTATTTTACCTGCGGTGCAATCCTATGCGCGGCGAGTACAATTTTTACCTGTATGCCTATCGCAAAGCGGCTCTGATGGAGGTACAGCGCAAAGCAAAGAATATGCCGGAGTTTTGCAATACGCGCCTGCGCAGCACCGGCGAGCCCATTGCCATCAAATACGGTGTACTCGGATATATTCCGCTGAAAAGCCTTACCGGCAGCAAGGAAGAGATAGACAAACGCATTGCAGAATTGAATCAATACCATGGTGCCGACAAGGCGCAGATTGCCGCGATGGAAGCAGGTTCGTTGTTTGGCTGGCATATCCCCGCTGCAAACCCGAATATGTACGATGAAAACGGTCTGCCCCGCAAAAGGAAAAAGGAGAATCACCGAGATGAGCAAACACGATAATGTCATCGGCTATATCGAATATCTTGACAGTGGCGGATGTGTTCGGGAGCGCATTCCGTATTTCGATGCAGAGAAATTCAAAACCGGAATTTATGCTTCGTTGCATTGCGGCGAACCCATCATTCCGGTTGTTTTTCCGGAGAATCTGCGCCAGCCCCTTGCATTTGAAAAGGGCACCGTTTTTCCGTGGGGGCTGCGAAGCGAAAAGCATGAGCTGCTGCCGTATGAAATCTACCAGACCAATGACCGGAAGATTGCATTTTTACGGTATGACTACACCAAAGACCATATAAATGCTGCATCCTATAAGCTGGTGTATCGCGGGCAGATGGAATGCTGGCAGACGCTGGACAGCCTTTACTGCCTGCACAATCAGGAAAACCGCCCCAACGGAAGAGAGATGCGCTCTTTGTCGGTCAGTGATATTATTGTGATGCATGAGGGCGGTGAGGCGCACGCCTATTATGTGGAGCCGATTGGCTATAAACAGGTGGATGCCCTGCTGCCGGGGCTGGAACAAGCCAAGAAACGCAGCGTTGAGAGGGGCGAACGATAAGGAGATGTGCCATGGCTAAATTTCAAGACATTCGTGCGCTTGCCAAGCAGCAGCTGCAAGCCGTTACGAAAAATGGCGAGTGCTGGAAAGCATTTTTGCACACAGCGGCCATCGCCTATAACTACAACTTTCCCAACCAGCTGCTGATTCACTGCCAGAATCCAACCGCAACAGCCGTGGCGGATATGGAATACTGGAACAAAGAAGCAGGGCGTCAGGTCAAGCGCGGTGCGCACGGCATCCCGATACTGGATGTCAAAAAGGAAATGATGGCACTGCGGTATCTGTTCGATATTTCTGATACGATCCCGCAGGCAAGAACCGACAAAGGTCTGCCGTGGGCAGTCACCGACCAAAACTGGAAACCTGTGTGGGATAAAATCATCCGCGACAATCAGGCAGACAGTATCCAGAACGCCTTGCTGATGCTTTCCACCTCCTATGTTGCCCAACGCCGCGGGATGTTTTTGCAAGCGCTGGCACAGTCGGTAGACGGCAGCAGTTTGCAATGGGCAAAGCCGGAGGATCAACAGCAGCTGTTTTTACAGCTCATCACCCAAAGCTGCCTGTATATGGCGGCGCTGCGGTGCGGTGTGGATACGCAGCGCCTGGATCTGTCTGCTTTTGATTCTGTCGGGCAGTTTGATACCAAAGCCTTGGCGTTTTGTCTGGGCAGTGCCTGTCAGCGCGCCTCCAAACCCCTTATGCACCAAATCGGCAGCATCGCACGGGAAATCGACAGTGTTGCAAGGAAAGAAAAAGTCCGCTATTATGGTGGCGAACAAGCGATAACAAACCAAAACAAGGAGGCCGACCATGGAGTACAAAATGGCGAACGAGTTCGTGATTCCGAACCTGATGCTGGAAGAAACGCCGAAGCCGGAGATCGGCAAGTACGGCAGTATGCGCAAGAAATTTCTGGCGGAGGAAGCACCGATCCTGTACGAGATGATGCAGATGGAGGGAACGCTGTACCCGCATCTGGCAGCGATCAACAGCGCAGTGAACCGGCAGATCGAGCAGACCGTGCAACTGCTGATGCAGCAGACCGCAGCGCCCGACCGGAAAACGGACCCGCTGGGCTGGACGCAGTGGATGAACGCACTGAAAGCCCAAGCCGAGGAACTGGCGATGAAGCAAATCTACAGCCTGTAACAGAACCCCCTTTAGAGGAGAGCGTGCAAACGCCCTCCTCTTTTTCTATCCCAACTCCCGACCTGCCGCCGCTGGATGACAGCCTGATTCTGGGCTTGTTGGCGCAGCAGACCAGCACCCGCGCCGACAACGCAGACATTCTTGCGTATTTTGAAAAACACCCTGACCTTGCTTCTCGCAGTGAATTTTGCAGAACCAGCTACAAGCAGATCTACACACAACTATCTGTGGGCGAACGCATGGCGGGATTTATCCGACATGACCAGTATCTGGAACTTTGGGAGGGTAACTACCTGACCAAAACCGCACAGAGCAACCTGACATGGGATGCGGTTTCGGATAAAATTGCTGCCCTAATCGAACAGGGACAGCTGCCGGTGCCCATTCGCACCTCTGCTCCGGAGCCGGAATTGGAGCAGCTGACCCTGACCCCAAAGCAGAGCGAAGCAGTTGGGCTTTCGGACCCGCAGAAGCAGCAGAAAGTCATTGAGGAAACTGCGAAACGCAAGAACTGGAAAAGCCCGACCATCGACGCATCCGGCAAGTATGTCACCGAACAGGATATTACGGATGTGCTGTGCAGCGGCAGCGGCTTTGCGGGCGGTCACTTCCGCCTGCAGGAATACTTTTCCGCCTCCCAGCTGCCCACGGAAAAAGAGCAGGCTGACCACCTGAAAAAGGAATACGGCATTGGCGGCCGCACTTGGAAATTCGCAGACGGGCAAGGCGGCTGGGTGAGTTATGACAGTAAGGGCTTATCCGTGCAGCGCGGCTTTTACAGCGACACCAACAGTTATCGCCGACTGTTGCGCTGGCCGGAGGTTGCCAAGCGAATGCGGCTTTTGGTCCACAACGACCAGTATTTGACCGCAGAGGAAAAGACCGAATACAACGCCTGGCTTGCCGAGCAGCAGCTGCACCGGCAAACGGTTGAAGCTGCCCTGACCCACGCCAAAACGGCCATCTCCGATTTCTGCGAACGCGAAGGGCTTGGCGAGCCGGATTTTTCGGACCTTACGCGTATCGACTTTGCGTACTCCACCACCGAGGACAGCAAGCACGATGTCCAGATCTATGCCAACCTGATGCGCAATGAGATCCGCTATGAGGTGGACAACCGAATCGTTCATATCGACCACTTTGACGATAACCATGCGCTGGCAGAGCAAGGCATTGCCGGGGCAAGTTTTGAGGATTTCATCAGCGAAGCCGAGGTAGCCTTTGCAGAGCAGCACGCCCCGCAAAAGGCAACCGAAAAGACGCCGGTCGCTGCCGGAGATACCGTTTATCTGGAAAACGGCCACCCCTTTACGGTGGAGGAGATTGGCATCTTCGATGTGCACCTGCGCGACGAGGATTTCCCACTGATCGGGCGCGCCATCAACCGTGCGGAATTCGCAAGGCTGCTGGCGGCGAACCCTAAAAACAATGCACTGGCGGCACCAGAATTGCCCAATCTACCGGACACCGGTGAGGCGGCAGAGGTTGTTGAGGGTGAAGTCTTAGAACCTGTAGAAGAACCCGCAGAGGAATCATCTGGTGGATTTGGTGAGCAGGTCTTGCAGGTTGCGGAACTCATTGCCCTCAAAGAAGCCTATGCACCGAACAACTATATCCCGCCGCAGGACCCTGCACCCCCGCGCACTCCGCGCGAAAAGTTTGCCGCTAACATCACCGCAATTCGCACTTTGAAATCCATCGAAAAGCGTATGGCGGATGGCGGTCCCCACGCAAACGGCGAGGAGCAGGAAATCTTAGCCCAATACTCCGGCTGGGGCGGCTTGTCCGATGCCTTTGAACCCAACAAAGACAGCTGGCACAGCGAATACACCGAGCTGAAAAGCCTGCTGACAGAGGAAGAATACGCTGCTGCCCGCAGCAGTACCCTGACCGCCTTTTACACCCCGCCCGAAGTCATTGACGCAATGTACACCGCCCTGCGCAAAATGGGCGTGGGTGCCGGTACGATTCTGGAACCGAGTATGGGTGTGGGCGCGTTTTTCGGGCAAAGCCACAGCTATTTGTATGAGCCGACCACCCGCCTGTTTGGCGTGGAGTTGGACAGTCTGACTGGCAGAATCGCCCGCCAGCTGTACCAGAAAGCCAACATCCAAATCACTGGCTTTGAGAAAGCCGACCTGCCCGACAGCTTTTTTGATGTGGTTATCGGCAATGTGCCGTTTGGGGATTACAGCGTGGTTGACCCGCAGTATAACCGGCTGCACTTCAAGATCCACGATTATTTTATAGCCAAATCCATCGACAAACTGCGCACGGGCGGCATCATCGCCTTTGTCACCACCAACGGCACGCTGGACAAAAAGAGCGAAGAAGTGCGCAAGTACATCAACGCCCGATGCGACTTTATCGGTGCCGTGCGCCTGCCGGATTCCACTTTTAAGTCGGCCGGGACCAAGGCTATGGCGGACATCATCTTCCTGCAAAAGCGTGACCGCATTCTGGAGCAGGACGCAAGCTGGCTGCACACCACCCAGACGGAGGACGGGCTTTCCCTAAATAGCTATTTTGCCGAACACCCCGAAATGGTCTGCGGCACACTGAAAACCGTCAGCGGTCCGTATGGCCCGACCCTGACCTGCGAGGCGTTTGCCGATAAGCCCCTTGCCGATGTGTTGAAAGAGGCGATGTCCCACCTGCACGCTGAATTTCACTTTCAGGACATCGAGCTGCAGGAATCCGGCGCTGTCGAAGCCAGCATCCCCGCCGAACCCGATGTACGCAACTTCAGCTTTTGTATCCGTAACGGCAAATTCTATTACCGCGAGAACGCCATTATGCGCGAGGTTTCCCTTGGTGCCACCTCCGCAGCGCGTATGCGGCTGCTGATCGAACTGCGGGATACCACGCGGGAACTGATTCAAGCCCAGCTGGAAGATATGCCGGACGAAGTCGTCACGGAGCTGCAAGCCAAACTCAACCGCCAGTATGACAATTACCACCAAAAGTTCGGGCTCATCAACAGCCGCGGCGCATCGCTGGATATGCGGGATGACAGCGGATATTTTCTGCTGTGTTCCTTGGAAAACCTCGACAGCGAGGGCAACTTCATCGGCAAGTCGGATATGTTTTCAAAACGCACCATCCGCGCTGCCCGCCCTGCCGAGCGCGTGGAAACCGCCAGCGAGGCGCTGGCGCTGAGTGTCGGTGAGCGCGCGGGCATCGACTTTGGGTATATGCAGCAGCTGACCGGCAAGGACAAAGACACATTGGTGAATGACTTACAAGGCGTCATCTTTGCCGACCCCTTGGAAAAGAATTCTGATGGTGAACCGCGCTACTATACCGCCGATGAGTATCTTTCCGGCGATGTGCGCCACAAATTACAGGTGGCTAAGCTGGCGGCACAGAACAACCCCGCTTTTGCCGTGAATGTGCAGGCATTGGAGACCGTGCAGCCGAAGGACTTGGAGGCCAGCGAGATTGCCGTGCGTCTGGGTGCCACTTGGCTGGCACCTGAACTCATCAAGCAGTTTGCCGATGAGCTGGTGGACGCGCCCTACTATGTGCGGGACCGCGTGAAGGTGCTGTACATTCCGCTGACCGGCGTATGGAATGTGACCAACAAGAGCTATACAGGCGGCAACATTAAAGCCACCGTGACCTACGGCACACAGCGCGCCAACTTCTACCACATTTTGGAGGAAAGCCTAAACCTGCGGGATGTGCGCATCTTTGACACCAAAGAGGATATGCAGGGCAACAAGATCCGCGTTCTGAATGCCGCTGCCACGCAGGAAGCCCAGATGAAACAGCAGCAGATCGTGGACGCTTTCAAGGACTGGATCTGGAAAGACCCGACCCGCCGCCAGATGCTGGTAAAGGAATACAACGAACGGTTCAACTCTCTGCGCCCCCGCGAATACGACGGCGGCCATATTCTGTTCCACGGTATGTCGCCTGAAATTACACTGCGCCCCCACCAGAAAAACGCCATTGCGCACATTCTGTACGGCGGCAACACGCTGCTGGCGCATGTGGTGGGCGCGGGAAAAACCTACGAAATGGTTGCTGCAGCGATGGAAAAGAAACGCCTTGGGCTTTGCACCAAGACCCTGATCTGTGTACCCAACCACCTGACCGAGCAGCTTGCCGGAGAGGCTTTGCAGCTGTACCCCAACGCAAATATTCTTGTAGCCCGCAAGACGGATTTTGAAAAAGCCAACCGCAAACGGTTCTGCGCCAAAATCGCAACCGGCAATTATGACATCATCGTAATCGGGCACAGCCAGTTTGAGCGCATCCCGCTGTCACAGGAACGGCAGGTCGAATACCTGCAAAGCCAGATTCACGATGCGATCAACCAAGTGGCACAGCTGAAAGAGGAACGCGCCGAGAACTTCACCGTCAAACAGATGGAGCGTATGCGCAAGCAGCTGGAGAAAAAGCTGGATAAGCTCAACGACCAATCCCGCAAGGACGATGTGGTGACCTTTGAGCAGCTTGGCGTGGATAGCTTGATGGTGGATGAAGCCCATGCTTTCAAGAACCTTGCGGTGCTTTCCAAAATGCGCAATGTGGCGGGCATATCCCAAACCGAGAGCCAGCGCGCCAGCGATTTGTATATGAAGTGTCGGTATTTGGATGAAATCACCGGCAGCCGCGGCGTGGTGTTTGCCACGGGTACGCCCATCAGCAACTCTATGGCGGAGCTGTTCACGATGCAACGGTATTTGCAGCGGGAAACCCTGGAACAGCACGGGCTTGCCTCCTTTGATGCGTGGGCATCCACCTTTGGGGAAACCGTGACAGCCGTGGAGCTTGCGCCGGAAGGTACAGGCTACCGCACAAAAACCAGATTCTCCAAATTCTATAATCTGCCGGAATTGATGAGTATGTTCAAGCAGGTGGCAGATGTGCAGACGGCGGATATGCTCAACCTGCCGGTGCCCAAACTGGTAGGCGGCAAACCCATCAATGTAGCGCTGCCGCCCAGCCCCCAGCAAAAACAGATGGTGGCAGACCTTGCCGACCGCGCCGAGGAAATCCGCGCCGGAAATGTAGACCCCACCGAGGACAATATGCTCAAGGTGACCAACGACGGCAGAAAGCTGGCGCTAGATCAGCGGTTGATTGACCCCAATTTCCCCGAAAACCCCAACGATAAAGTCCACGCCTGCGCCGAAAATGTGTACCGTATTTGGAGCGAAACGAAAGACAAGAAATTGACGCAGCTGGTATTTTGCGACTTATCCACCCCGAAACCGGACGGCTTTAATGTGTACGATGATTTGCGCAATCTGCTGATTTCCATGGGCATTCCCGAAAACGAGGTGCAGTTCATCCACAGTGCCAACACCGAGGTGAAAAAAGCAGAGCTGTTTGCCAAGGTGCGCAGCGGCGATGTGCGCGTGCTGATGGGCAGCACCGGTAAGATGGGTGCAGGCACCAATGTGCAGCGGCTGTTGGTTGCCACGCATCATCTGGACTGCGGGTGGAAACCCTCTGACATTGAGCAGCGCAACGGTCGTATGATTCGCCAAGGCAACACCAATGCCGAGGTGTATGAGTATCGTTACGTCACAGAATCTTCGTTTGACAGCTATATGTGGCAGCTTTTGGAAACCAAACAGAAGTTCATCGGGCAGGTCATGACCAGCAAAAGCCCTGCCCGCAGTGCGGATGATTTGGACGATGCAGCGCTGTCTTATGCCGAGGTAAAGGCGCTGGCAGCGGGCAATCCGATGATCAAAGAGAAAATGGACCTGGATATTCAGGTGGCGCGGCTCAAAACCCTGAAAACCGCCTACAACAACGAGCATTACTGGCTGGAAGATGCCATTACACAAGGGCTCCCCGCAAAAATGCGCAAGATTGCCCAGCAGCTGGAAAACGCCAAAGCCGACACCATACGATTGCAGCAGAACACCAAGCTCGATGCGGACGGCAAGGATGTGTTCGCCATCTCGTTGATGGACACGGTTTACACCAAGCGCGAGGACGCGGGCAAAGCCCTGCTGGGGTTGCTGGGTATGGCGATGAACCGCACCGAGCCGGTTTCCATCGGGCGGTACAAGGGCTTTGATTTGCAGATCGCCTATTTTGCCATGGACAAAATGTATCTGGCGTATCTTGTGGGCAGCGGCATCAACCCGGTGCAGCTGGGTGCGGATGCGGTCGGCAACACGGTACGCTTGGACAACTGCCTGCACAACCTGCCGCAGAGCGTGACCGACCTCGAATCCAAATTGATGCAGCTGCAAAAACAGCTGGAGAACGCCAAGGAGCAGCTTGCGCAGCCCTTTGCACAGGCGGACGAGCTGGCTGAAAAGAGCAAGCGCCTTGCCGTTCTGGAGGCGCTTTTGAACCTGAACGAAAAGGACATTGTGCTGGATACCGTGCCGGACGAAGATCAACCGTGTCGTTCGGACAATCGACAGCGTGGACAAGAAAGGTAGAAGGCTTTAAGATGAAGGAAAGAAGAAGCAACCGGGTCAGAGATGGCCCCCCGCAAGGAGGTTTCAAGATGAAAAAATGGATCGTAATGCTTGCGATGCTGTCCCTATTGACAGCCTGCGCACAGGCACCGGAACTGGAATCCGCTGAATTGACGGAGCTGTCGGCTGCGACATCGGAAAGTGCAGACGCCGACGAAACACCTGCGCCTATTTCGTCTGCCGAGCCGACTGCCGAGCCGACAGCAACCCCGGAACCGACCGCCACACCCGCGCCGACACCTTCGGCAACACCTGCCGCTACCCCCGCGCCGACTCCTGCCCCTACGCCGGAACCCACAGCAGCGCCGACGGCAGAACCGGCCCCGGCGCAGGTCAGTATGAGCTATGGTGCTGTGCCCTTTGATTTGGCGGCAGGCACCGAACAGTGGTGGAGTATCGACAGCTCCGATTCCGCTTATTGGGCGGTGCAGGAAAATATCAACGCTATGCGCGCTGCCGGTGGTCTGGCACCCTTAACGATGGACAGCGGTTTGAGCGCCGCAGCCGATGCCCGATGCGAAAGTTTTGTGGCGGGCGGTTCCTTTGACCATAGCGGCATGACCACCCGCAGCGAGATCTGCGCCGCCGGTCCACTGGGCTCTGCCAGTGCCGTTTGCACCGGCTGGCAAGGCAGCCCTGCCCACTACGCCAACATTATGGAACCCAGCTTCACCAGCGTGGGTGTGGGCTGCTGGTTTTGCCAAACGGCAGAGGGGCAATACACCTACTGGGTCGTGACCTTTAACTGATGCACTGGAATGGGATTTCCTTCGGGGAATACCAACGCGAGAATAACGCAATTTGACCAACGCGGTTTATATCTGTTAGGACTGAGTACAGCATCTGAGCGCTCACATTTGTGGGCGCTTTTTTATTTGGAGGAATTCTATGGACATTGAAACTTTACTTGGAAAAGCCGAGAAGGACGGCTGCATGGTCGTGCTGAACGACACTGCCCCTCACCGAGAACGCAGCGAGTTGGTATTTCGTGTACCAAAAAGCATATACGATACCCCTGTTGCTGCGCTCGACATAGACGAAAGCACAAAAAACGTACTGCAAAAGCAAAAAATCACAGCTTTGGAGCATCTGCTGCACCGCCTTGCGATGGGGAAAAATGTGGCAAAACAGTTGCATATCGCGCAGGATGCTGCCGAACAGGTCGTGAATGCGGTGATTGAAACCTCCTATCGCAGTCTTTCTGCGCCTGAAAAGCGGAATTTCTGGGAAAGAATACTGCACAATACGGACGGTGATGCAATGTGAAGAACGATCCGCTTGTTGCTAAACTGAATAACAAAATGCAGCAAGAGCAAAACAAATATCGCGCGTGGCTGCTTACACAGCCGCCCGAGGAAATTCTGAACCACGCATATGAGTACAGTTCCCGTGAGGATATTCTGATCGCACTTGAAAATGTTTCGCTGCGTCCTGCACAGCTGCGCGCTTTGCTGGAATCCCAAGCACCGCTGGCGGACATTTACAAAGACTACCGCGATCACGATACCAATGCACTGGATATTATGGCCATGTGCATCGAGGACCGCGCCGACATCAACCTGATGGAAAGCACGAAAAAGAACTGGCCGCCCGTATACTATCAGAGTCCGGGAGTATGCGTCACGGTCACATCGTAAATGCCATTGTCGTGCAGCATCTT
>ERZ791577.1188-NODE-1188-length-14625-cov-6.332739_pt1 | contig 14625 bp, 11 predicted proteins | sample MGYA00509969_ERZ791577 | MGnify/ENA primary metagenome ERZ791577 (study PRJEB30046, sample SAMN00791917) | human gut metagenome | study: EMG produced TPA metagenomics assembly of the A metagenome-wide association study of gut microbiota in type 2... | reverse complement strand
AGGCGGCGGCTTCTATGAGAATGTTCCGCGTATGCTGAAAGACGGTGTTCGCGCAGTCATCAAGAAAGACAGCTATCAGATTCCGCCAATCTTTGGTATGCTGGAGAAGAAAGGCGATATCGAGGAGCATATGATGTACAATACCTACAACATGGGTATCGGCATGGTTGTAGCAGTCGATGCGGCTGATGCAGAGCGTGCGATGGAGGCAATGAAGTCCGCTGGCGATACACCGTACATCATCGGTTCTATTGAGGCAGGAGAAAAGGGAGTAACATTATGCTAAGAGTCGTTGTAATGGTGTCTGGCGGCGGTACAAATCTGCAGGCAATCCTGGATGCGGTTGATAACGGCAAGATCACGAACGCAGAGGTTGCAGCGGTTATCAGCAACAATGAGGGCGTTTATGCGATTGAGCGCGCGAAAAAACACGGTGTCCCAGCGTTTGTTGTGACTCCGAAGGCGTATGAGACGCGAGATGCATTCGATGAGGCGCTTTTAGAGACCGTCAAGGCGTGTAAGCCGGATCTCATCGTTCTGGCTGGATTTCTTGTGAAGATTTTCCGTTCTTTCTTCTCTAAAACTTCTTTTAAACATTAAAAGTCTACTACGCTAACCCCTAAAAAAAAGGCGTTAGCGTAGTAAACTTTTGCGTTTTTATTTGTGTTTCCCGAGAAAAAGTTGTATATTTGCACCCAACAAAATATAAAGTTTGCAAGTATGGGTACTATTAATGGAATTATAGGAAGACAGCGTGAGATGGCTCTGTTGCAGGAGATTTACGAGTCTCCTAGGGCGGAGTTTGTGGCTGTTTATGGCAGAAGACGTATCGGTAAGACCTATCTTATCGACAAGTTCTTTGGCGATAAGTACGACTTTTATATGACGGGTATCTATGAGGGTACCCGTAAGGAGCAGTTGGCAAACTTTGCCCATCAGCTGGAGTTTTATTCTCATAAGGAGCAGAAAACTCCAAAAGACTGGATGGAGGCTCTGTTTATGCTTCGCAAGTATCTGGAGACATTAAAAAAGGAAAAGCCTGTGCTCTTGTTCTTTGATGAAATGCCTTGGCTGGACACCCGTTATTCTCGCTTTCTCAAGGCTTTCGAACTGTTTTGGAACGAGTGGGCTTCGAAGCAGGACAATCTGAAACTGATAGTTTGTGGTTCGGCAACCACCTGGATGACGAATACCTTGCTGGGCAATAAGGGCGGTTTGCACAATCGTGTAACTCGCTCCATCTATCTCCGTCCGTTCAATCTGGCAGAGACGGAGGAGTTCCTGGCTTCAAGAGGGTTCTCGATGGAGCGCTTCCAGATAGCCGAGTTGTATATGGCGATAGGTGGAACACCTTTTTATCTCAATATGCTGAATCGCTCGCTGAGCGTGGCTCAGAATATCGACGAGCTCTTCTTCTCATCCAGTGCTCCTTTGAGAAGCGAATATGGCTTCCTCTTCAAATCGCTCTTCAAGGAATCCACGCTCTATAGAAGGGTGGTGGAGGCATTGGCTAAGAAACTGAAGGGAATGACTCGCCCGGAGTTGATAGAGGAGCTGAAGGTGGAGGATTCCGGGTATGTTTCTACCGTACTCTCCGACTTATGCAACTGTGATTTCATCCGCAAGTATTCGGCTTTTGGCAAGACGGATAGGGATTTTATGTATCAGTTGACCGACCTGTATTCGCTTTTCTATCTGAAGTATGTGAAGAACTATCATGGTGAGGATGAGCATTATTGGAGTCATCGCCAGATGGACATTTCCAGTTGGGAGGGCTATGCTTTCGAGCAGGTTTGTCTGCATCATGTTCCTCAAATCAAGAGGAAGTTGGGAATTGGTGGTATTCTGTCGAATATCTGCATTCTGGAAAATCGTTGCTCGGAGCCCTTTCCGCGCCCGTGTATTGGCTGTACCGCCTGTGGTGCCGCTCGCTGCGCTATACCGAAATCAACCGCGCCGCCATCGAAAACACGACCGATCAGGGCCGTCCCGTGGTCCTGTCGCTGTGGCATGACGAACTCTTTCCCCTGATTTACCTGAAACGCCGGCTCAACATCATTGCGCTGGTCAGCCAGAGCGACGACGGCGACCTCCTCGCCGGGGTGCTGGAACGCATGGGCCTTGAAACGGCCCGGGGGTCCAGCTCCCGGGGCGGGGTGAAGGCCCTTCTTGCCGCCGCCCGCCGGATGCGCGAATCCGGGATCTGCGGCTGCGTGACCGTGGACGGCCCGCGCGGCCCGCGCCATGAAGTCAAGGAAGGCGCGATATTCCTCGCCGCCCGTGCGGATGCGCCCATCGTGCCCATCCGTCTGTTCATGGAACGGCGCAAGGTCTTCAAAAGCTGGGATCGTTTCCAGCTTCCTTTGCCGTTCAGCCGGGTTTCGATGGTGTGCGCCGACGCCTACCGCGTCGAATGCGATATCCGCGATCCCGAAGCCGTAGCGCGCGAGTGTTGCCGCCTTGAGGAAAAGCTTGAGGCCCTGAAAGCGCCCGAACTGCCGCCTTCCCCTTCCTTGCTCCACCAGCTTTCCCAGGCGTTTTCCCGGGCCATGTGCCGGGTGGGCTATGGCTTCGCCCTTCTGCTCGGCAAACTCGGCTTTTCCCGTATCCGTTCGCTTGCCAAGGGGCTTGGCTCCCTGCTCTGGACATGCCTGCCCAAGCGCCGCCGTCTCGCCACGGAGAGCATAGCACGGCACCTTGAACTTTCGCAGGCAACGGTGGAGTCGCTGGCGCGGGCCAGCTTCACGCACAACGCCCGTTCGTTCCTCGAGTCGGTCCTCGTTCCCGAGTTCGGCTTGTCCCATCCCTTGCTCGACGTGGAGCGCCCGGATCTGCTGGAGCGTCTCAAACGAGGAGAGCGCCCCAGCGTGATAACAACGGCACATCTCGGGGCTTGGGAACTGTTGGCCAGCCTGCTTGGGGATGTATCCGACCATCCGCGCCTGACGGTCGTGCGGACGTATAAAAACAAGCTGATGGATTACGTCACCACGCGGCTGCGCTCTTCTCATGGGGCGGACGTCATCGGGCACCGGGAAGCGGCTTTTCCCGTATTGCGGGCACTCAGGAAGAACGGGTACGCGGCGTTTCTCGCGGATCACAATACCAGCCGAAGCGAAGCGTTTTTCCTGCCGTTCCTTGGCGAGGAGGCCGCCGTCAACAAAGGGCCCGCTGTCCTTGCCGTCCGGGCCAAGGCCTTGGTCTGGCCCATCGCGTTGATCCGCGACGGGGATCGGTATCGTATTATTATAGAGGAGCCGCTGGACACGGCCCTCCTTGAAGGTGATGCTGAGGAAAAAGCGCTCGCGGTCGCCGCATTTTATACGGAGGCCAATGAGCGCATGGTCCGCCGCGCGCCCGATCAATGGTTCTGGATGCACAACCGCTGGAAGACGAAGCGGATTATGGACGATTGATTGAACTGGAGGGGCGGGGGGACTTTTCTGAAGAAAAGCTTCCCCCGCCCCTCCAAAGACTTTTGGGCTTGCCGAATCCCTGTCCACGTTTTTTCTGTATTGTATGGATGGGGAGAAAAGGCGGGCGGTGGAAAAGCAGATCCATGAAGGCGGAAAAGCCGGAAAGCGTCCGGCGTTGACCGGCCGTTCCGTTTTCTGTAGGCAGAGAGGAACGGCTTTTTGTATGGACATTCCGTTCTTAGAGCATGTGTGCAACGCCCCAGCGCCGGACGCACGTTCAGTGCGCTCCAATGCGGCACGGGTTCCGCCGAAAACGACGATTCTCGGCGGAATGGACCTCTGAAACGCGATGCTTTCAAAGGTAATCCGCTCTGGAACATCACCTTGTCATCAAAGGAGTTTTCCATGCCAGTCGCGTATATCACCGGAGCTACGTCGGGAATCGGCCGGGCCACCGCCGAACGTTTTATTGAGGAAGGCTGGACCGTCGTTGCGATGGCCCGCCGCGAGGAACGCTTGCAGGAGTTGCAAGACGCGCATCCCGGCAGCGTCCACTGCTTCAAGCTGGATGTGCGGGACAAGGCGGCTGTCGAACACGTTTTCTCCGAGGCAAAGGAGCGTTTCGGCGCGCCCGACGTCCTCGTGAACAATGCGGGGCTGGCCCTTGGCTTGGAGCCGGCTCAGGCGTGTTCGCTCGACGATTGGGATACGATGGTGGATACGAACATCAAGGGCCTGCTGTACTGCACGCGCGCGGCGCTGCCCGGTATGGTGGAGCGCCATTCCGGGCATGTGGTGAACCTCGGTTCCATCGCCGGGACCTATGCCTACCCCGGCAGCAACGTGTATGGCGCGAGCAAGGGCTTCGTGCTCCAGTTTTCACGGGGCTTGCGTTGCGACCTGCACGGGACCGGCGTTCGCGTGACCGACGTCGAGCCCGGTTTGCTCGAATCCGAATTCTCCAATGTCCGTTTCAAGGGCGACGAATCGCGTTTTGACACGCTCTACGAGAACGCGCACCCGCTCCGGCCCGAGGACATCGCCGACACCATCTGGTGGGTCGTTTCCCGCCCCGCGCATGTGAACGTCTCACAGGTCGAAGTCATGCCCACCACGCAGTCGCTCGCCTCCGCCCGGGTATTCAAGGGGTAACAGCCCTCCAAGGGGGGTAAACTTTGAATACTCTTGCCATCTCATGAAAATTGCATGTAACTTTTGAGAAAAACATTCGGAAGCCAGCAACCTCCATCCTCCCAATGCCTCAACATTCGGTTTTCCCAAGCCCGTCGGCAGGGATTCGATAAGCGTAAAAGTGCTTGAAGGGAAAGGGGAGGCGCGGGCCGCGCTGGCGGGTTTGGGGAAGGGAACGGGAAACTTTCTACAAGAAGTTTCCCGTTCCCCTCCCCAATTTTTTTACTTCCAGCCTTCGGCGCGTTCCCGCAGGACTTTTTCACCGTAGCGCTCGAACATCCCCCACGCCCACGCATGGGTCATGTCCGGGGGGCAGGAGACGTTCACGTCGGCGTTTTCCGCGGCTTCCCACGGGCCGCCGATGCGGGCCACGAGATTGGGGATGTCGAACCATGTGCTCTGGCTGTAGTCGATATGGATGTTCAGCCAGTGGCGGACGTTGGGGAGCCTCCGGCGGGGCGCTCCCTTGCGCGATACGGGATCGAGGCTGATGAGCAGATCGATGGGCGCATTGAGTTTGCGGGCGACGAGGTTGACCGCCGCGTCCCCGCCCCAGCTGTGCCCGATGAGGGCCACGGAATGGCCTTTGGAGGCGTAGATGTTCACGATGTCGCGCATTTTGCGGCTTTCATAGTGCTCGCGGAACCAGACGTCGTGCTTGGCGCGGAGATCGGCGGGATAGCGGGCGCTGACGGCGTAGCTGTTCCCGAGGATCTGATCGAGGAAGCCGCCGATGACCAGAACCAGAGGCCGCAGATCCTGCGCTTCGAGGGCCGCCGCTTTTTCCATGAAAAGCTTTTCCTGCCGCCTGTCCCGGATGGGGGACAGGCCGCACAGATCCAGAAGCCGTTCGGGATTGCGCTGAAACGTGAAATTCATCGGCTTTTCCTTTTCTATTGAAATCGGGCGGAGGCGCCGCCGGGCGTTTCCCGCGCGAAAAACCGGGGAGGAAACGTTTTTGCCCAACAACGCACTCTAGAATGTCAAAGCCCCGCATCCTTGGCAAGCGGGTGAGAACCCTCTTTTTCCAAATGAAAAGCCCCCGCGCGATTTCCGCACAGGGGCTTTGGAAAATCCACCTTCACCCAAAGTCGGGAGAGGGGGGGAGAGGGAGGCCCCATCTTCAGAAGGGGCCTCCTTCCAAGTCTTAATTGTCTTTCAACGCGAACGTTCCGTTTTCCTTCTTCACGTCCATGGCGATCTTCCAGAGCACGGAGATGATGATGCCTCCGAGCCCGTAGACGCCGAGCGCGACGAGGATTTCAGGAATGGTCGGAGTGTACTCGGTGACGGTTTCGAACATGTTGGGCACGAAGCCGCCGATGAGCAGGCCGAGGCTCTTGTCGATCCACGAGGCGATCACGAGGAGGATAAGGGCCCAGGGCAGGATCTTGTCGTTGTAGCGCAGTGCCGGGGGGATCAGCATGAGCAGGGACAGCACGGCGAACACGACGGCGGTCCACATCCAGCTGTTGATCCACGCCATATGCCCATCATGACCCGTGAAGAGGTACAGGATGGAGTGCTGGTGTCCGGGGATGCCGCTGTAGAAAGCCGTGAAGATTTCCAGCAGGTAGAAGAACACGTTCACGCACATCGCATAGGTGATGATGGTGGACAGGGTCTTCATGGCTTCGCGGCCGGGCTCGAAGCCGGTCACGCGGCGCACGGCCATCAGGAGCAGCAGCAGGATGGCCGGACCGGAGCAGAACGCGGAGGCGAGGAAGCGGGCGGCCATGATGGCGGTGAGCCAGTAGTGGCGGCCCGGGATGCCGGCGTACAGGAAACCGGTGACGGTGTGGATGGAGAAGGCCCAGACGATGGAGATGTAGATGAGGACCTTGATCCACTTCGGCGGCTTCACGTCGTTGCGGGCGGCTTCAAGGGTGACCCAGCCGATGATGATGTTCAGGAGGAGATAACCGAACAGAACGGTCATATCCCAGAACATCACGGAGTTCGGCGTGGGATGCAGCAGCACGTTGAGAGCGCGCTGCGGCTGCCCGAGGTCGACCACGATGAAGAGCATGCACATGATCACGGCACCCACGGCCATGAATTCGCCGAAGATGATGATCCGTTTGAACTTCTCGTAATGGTGGAAGTAGGCGGGGAGCACGAGCATCACAGCGCCCGCGGCCACGCCGACGAAGTAGGTGAACTGGGCGATGTACAGCCCCCAGGAGACGTCGCGGCTCATGCCGGTGATGGCAAGGCCGATGTTCGCCTGGAAGATGTACACGATGAAGCCGAGGCCAAAGATTGCGCCAAGGAAGCAAAGCCACAGGTAGAAGCGCGGCCGGCCTTTGAGAATCAGTTCGAGCATGGCGGCCTCCTAGATGATGTAGTACACGCCGGGCTGGGTGCCCAGAGTGGGTTTGCGGCGGATGGTGAAGTTCTCCGACAGGGCCTGACGCACGGGCGAACCCGGATCGTTCAGGTCGCCGAAGATCATCGCGCCTTCGGAGGCTTCCACGCAGGCGGGGAGCTTGCCCTGAGCCAGGCGTTCGGTGCAGAACGTGCACTTCTCGACCACGCCGCGGGTACGCATGGGGAACTCGGGGTTCACATCCTTCACGTAGGGCTGCGGATCGCGGAAGTTGAAGCTGCGGGCGCCGAACGGGCAGCCGGCCATGCAGAAACGGCAGCCGATGCAGCGGTGGGGGTCCATCACCACGATGCCGTCCTCACGCTTGAAGGTGGCGGCGGTGGGGCACACGCGTACGCAGGGCGGGTTTTCGCAGTGGTTGCACAGCAGGAGGAAATCGCCGTGCAGGAACTTTTCGGGCATGTAGGCGTTCACGTCGTCAGGGAAGACGTGGGCGTACTTGTCCGTCCAGATCCATTTGACGTCCTGGTTGCCGGGGATGGTGGGCACGTTGTGGGCATGGTGGCACGCGTCGATCACGCGCTGGAAGTGTTCCGGCGAGGTGAACTTGCGGGTGTCGATGACCATGGCCCAGCGTTTGGCGTGCAGGGCATCAGGTTCGTTGGTGTAGCTGCCCTTGGCGGGCGCGGTGCCCGCCGGGAGGGCGCTGGCCTTGCTCCCGGTTGCGAGGGTCAGGGCGGAAGCCGTGCCCAGCGCAAAGGCGGAGAGACCGGCTATCTTCAGAAAGTCTCTTCTGCTTTTCATTAGTTGTTCCCCCTCGGCGCGATGTGGCAGGTCCAGCAATACGGATCAACGTTGTTGCTGTTGTGGCACTTGTCGCAGAAGTCGGCCTTGTTCGTATGGCAGGCCATGCACGTATCCTGAAGGCTGATGACCCACTTGCGGCCATCGGTGGCGACGTATTCGCGCTTGCCTTCGCGGATGGCTTCATCGCGCCAGGTGTTCAGCAGGGCCATGTGTTCGGCACGCATCCATTCCTTGGACTCGATGCACTTGTCCTTGCCTTCGCCCATGGGCAGGGCGACTTCGGGGTAGACGTAGGTCTTGCCGCCGAGGTTCAGCCAGAAGGGCGAGGTGAACGCCACTACGGCGATCAGGACGCCGGGGATGATGTATTTGGCATTATACATGGTTTAATTGTCCTCCTCGGCAGAAGCGGCGAGCTCTTCAACGGCCTCTTCCTCTGGCTCGGGGTCGGGGCATTCGAGGTCTTCCTGACGCAGGTTCATGGTACGGGGCTGTTCGCCCTTCATGACCAGCGCGTTGGCGACCAGTTCGTGCAGGCCGCTGACGGTGACGCCCGGCGCCCAGTAATTGGCGAGAGGCGGCAGCGTGGCGCGGTCGATGGCGCAGACGCAGGACATCCAGTTGACGCCGTTCTTTTCCTGCACGTAGCGGAGGGCGTTCCCGCGGGGGAAGCCGGCGCGCAGGCGCAGTTCCATGATTTCCTCGGTGTTGAGGCCGGAACCGGAACCGCAGCAGAAGGTTTCTTCCCGGATGGTGTGCGGGGGCATTTCCACGAATTCGGGGCAGACGGCGCGCAGGACGGCGCGGGGCTCTTCGAGCAGGCCCATGGCGCGGGCCGGGTTGCAGGAGTCGTGGAAGGTGGTGATGATGCCGGTGTTGCGTTCGGGGCGGAGATTCAGCTTGTTGTGGTGAATCAGGTCGGCCGTGAACTCGGCGATGTGCACCATCTTGGTGGCCCGTGCGTTTTCAAAGCGCGTGCCGGTGATGGGGGACGTGGGAACGTCCATCATGCCTTCGGGAGCGGGGCCGTTGTAGGTCGCCATGTACTGGTTGATGACGCGCCACATGTGGCCGCATTCGCCGCCGAGGATCCATTTGGAGCCGAGGCGCTTGGCTTCCGCGTACATCTTGGCGTTCAGCTTCTTCGCCATGTCGAAGGACACGAAGGAGCCGAAGTTGCCGCCTTCGGAGGCGTAGGTGGACAGGGTGTAGTCCAGCCCAAGCTCGTGGAACAGCATCAGGTACCCCATGAAGGTGTAGATGCCGGGTTCCGCGAACACGTCGCCGGAAGGCGTGATGAAGAGGATCTCGTGCCCCTTCTCGTTGAAAGGCGGATCGATATGGATACCGGTGATGGTTTCGATATCTTCGCAGAGGAATTCAACGATTTCCTTGAAGGCGTGGGGCTGGATGCCGAGGTGGTTGCCCGTGCGGTTACAGTTGGACACCGGTTCCATGATCCAGTTGATGCCGAGGCCGAGCTCATGCAGCAGTTCGCGGACGATAGCCGTGATTTCGGCGGTATCGATGCCGTAGGGGCAGAACAGGGAGCAGCGGCGGCATTCGGTGCACTGGTAGAAGTAGGTGAACCATTCTTTGATGACGTCGGTGGTCAGCTTGCGGGCGCCCGCAACCTTGCCGAGGAGACGCCCGGCGGTGGTGAAGTCGCGGCGGTACACGGAACGGAGCAGTTCCGCACGCAGCACAGGCATATTTTTCGGATCGTTGGTGCCGAGGAAGAAGTGGCATTTGTCGGCGCAGGCGCCGCAACGCACGCAGGTATCCATGAAGATCTTGAGGGAACGGTGCTTGGCAAGACGTTCCTTCAAGGCCTTATAGATGATTTCTTCCCAGTTTTCGGGCAGGTGCCAATCCTCTTCCTCAGGCTGCCACGCGTGGGGATGAGGCATGTGCAGCCCTTCCATGATATCCACCTTGGCGGGATAGGCGTACATGCCGGCCTTGATCTCGGTCTTGACGTCCATCCAGCTCTTTTCGGGGAAACTCGCACGGGAGGCGATCATTTCTTCCGGTTTTGGCATTTTGGCCATTAGGGAAACTCCTTACTTGGACGGGGCCGGGGCCGCGGGTTCAACGTCTTCGGGCTGCTTTTCCAGGGGCAGGCCAGCCTCAGCCATCAGATCACGGAAGTCGTCCTCATATTCCGCATAGGTGCGGTAAGGGGCGTTCGGGTTGTTCCAGGGATTGACGTGGCGGACTTCACGCGTGTTGCAGCGCATGTTGCGGGTGGGGGACATGAAAATGCCGCCCATGTGCATCAGCTTGCTGAAGGGGAAGTAGATGAGCAGCACGCTGACGAGCGCGACATGGGTGAAGAACAGGGGGTTCAGGCCCACGGCGGACTGCGGCGTGAAGTGCAGGATGCCCATGATGAACACCTTGGCCTGCGCGATGTCGACCTTGTCGAAGTAGCGCATACAGATGCCGGTGCCGATGATGCCCATGATGAGGAACAGCGGGAAATAGTCGTTGGCGAGGGAGATGTAGCGCACTTTCGGGTTCGCCAGGCGACGGCCGAAGAGGAACAGGACAGCCACCACGATGAGCATGTCGGTCATGAACAGGCGCGGCACGCCGACCTGCATGATGCCGTCGAAGAACTCGAGCCACGTCAGGCAGACCGGAACGGGTTCGATGAAGAACCGGAAGTGCCGGATGAAGATGACTAGGAAACAGTAGTGGAAGGTCAGCGCGAAGACCCACAGCCATTTGGAGGAGAAATAGGTGACGCGCGGCCCCACGGAGCTGACTTCCGCAGAGGTGTTGCGGAACAGCGAACGGAACAACAGCACTTCGAGGATCATACGGCCTACGACAGCGGCGTTGCTCATGGGCGTGTCGAGGCGGTTCGGCTTGATCCAGTCCAAGGAACGCTCTTGACCACCCGTAGTGGGGATGGCGAAGGGCACGGGCGATTTCGCCCACCAGCAGGTGATGCGCCAGATGATCCCGCAGACGAAGACAACCGCGGCCAACAGAGGCAGCGCCACACCCAGCAGAGACTGGAATCCGGCGACCGCCCCCGACCAGGCGATGGCTCCGATGAGCAGGACTGCCACGAGTGAAACTATCATTCCCTACCTCACTCCAGGCTTAAAGTTTGACATATCCAAATCCGTAACCACAATAAAAAGGATTCCGAAAGGGAAACAGGAAACAGGGCCTATTCCCCGTCCTGATTTTCCACCAGGCCATGTCTGGCCGCCCAGCGCCTGATCTGAGACGCCTCCCTGCGCTGTTGGGCCACACGCTCGGCGTAGACCTGCTCCCGATCCGCAAGGTACAGGTTGAAGGCCATGAGGCAGAGCGTGTCCAAACGATCCCCCATGTCCAGGAACCCCTGGACATCCCCGGCGGCCAGCATGTCCGCAAGGAGCAGTTCACGAAGCACGGACTTGTACAGGTACAGCACGCCGACGGCCTGTTCGGGCTTGAGGTCCTGTACCGCGCGGATACGGATCAGTGCCGCCACAGAGGCGTGCACCTTCTCCATGTCGACATCCCGGCCCGTGACGGCGTCGTAGATCTGTTCCCCGGCGGCGCGGGTGGCGTGGCCGACGGGATTGGCGAACTGATCGCGTTGCGTCCGAATGAAACCGGTGGTCTCAAAAGGATACATGGCGAACACGGCTTCGGTCCATTTTTGGATAGCCGCGTCGCGCCGAGCCGAGATGATGTCTTCAGTGCTCATGCTTGCTCACATCAAGGTTAAGAAGGGGATTTGGTTCTCCTGCGCTGCATAATCAAAAACAAGCGTCCGCCCCGAAAGGTTGCGGCCCGCCTGTTTCGTCGAGTGCCTCCGAACCTGAAAATCATACGCCGTCTGCACCCTTACGCGATTTTGGCGGATTTCACAAGACCGGCTTGAGAGGGGAGCGTTTGGCTGTTCAGACAAACAGTATATAATCTTCCGGTTTGTATGATCGTAACGAAGATGCATTTTAAATATTTTTAGAGCGATTATTTGCCGCGTCCGGCTTCGCCCATATCCGATGGGGCAGCCGACCCCGCCGGGCAAGCCTGTTTGCCAGGGGGAGCCGGACGATTGGACGGCCCGCCCCCGGCCATTTCAGGACAACAAAAGGGACACATCCGGTTGCGGCATTGTACTGCCGCAACCGGGCGTGTCCCTTTGCAATGCGGTTTTGGGACTACAGGGCATGGGGGGCAGCATTGTGGAAGGGAGGACCTTTCTGGAGAAAACTCCCCCCTTCCGCAATGCTGCCTTCATTCCCGCTCACGCCAGGTTCGTCACTTCGTCGCCGCTGTTGCCACTTCCACCGATGGTGTTTTCGAGCTTGCCCTTGAGGTTGTCGCGGAGACGCCCGGCGAGCTGGGCGACGGATTCGTTGAGGCTGGCGGGCGCGTGATCGCCCTGCGCCTCCTGCGGGATGCGGCTGTGGGCCACGGTCATGAACAGCTTGATCCGGTTGAGCTGGTTCGCCTCGCTGCTGCCGGGATCGTAGTCCACCGCCATGAGGTTGGCGTGGGGCCGGATGCGCTTCAATTCCTTGAGTACGCCCTTGCCCGTAATGTGGTTGGGCAGGCAGCCGAACGGCTGGAGGCACAGGACGTTGCCCACCCCGTGGTCGATGAGTTCCAGCATTTCCGCCGTGAGCAGCCAGCCTTCCCCGGCCTGGTTGCCCGTGGAAACGATGCCTCGCACGCTGCGGGCCAGATCCGCAATCCGGGAAACGGGGAGGAACCGGCTGCCTTCGAGCGCCCGGCGCATGGCGTCGCGCAGGGATTCGATGCGCTTGATGAGCAGCCAGTTGCTGAAGGCGGGGAATGCCTTTCCGCCCATGTGCCGCCACAGATAGACGGGATCGAGCAGGCAATAGAGGAAAAAGTCCATGAGATCGGTCAGGACGGGCTCGCCGCCTTCTTCCATAATGTGGCGGAGGACTTGATTGTTGGCGTCGGGATGGTACTTGAGCAGGATTTCGCCCACGATGCCCACGCGGGGCAAGGGTGCGTGAGCCTGACGGATGGCCGAGAAATCCCGCACGATGCTCCGCATGTGCGACTTGAACAGCGAGCTGTCGCCCCGCGCCGCGCTGAACTTCACGCGGTTCATCCAGTGGGCCAGCCGATCGTCCGTATCCCCGGCGTTGCGCTCATGGGCGCGGGTGGACAGCGAGACGCGCTGGAGCATGTCCCCGTAGAGGCAGCCCAGGATGAGCCGGTGCAGCAGGCGCGCGGAGATGGCGAATCCGGGCTGTCTGTTCAGGGAACCCCCGCTCAGGGTCAGGACGGGCACATCCCCGAACCCGGCCTCGCACAGGGCCTTGCGGAGCAGCGCCGGGTAGTTGGTCGCCCGGCAGGGGCCACAGGTCTGCGCCAGCATGAGGGCCGTGCGCTTGGGATCGCACCGTCCGCTTTGCAGGGCGTCGATAAGCTGCCCGATGACCACGATGGCGGGGTAGCAGGCGTCGTTGTGCACGTAGTTGAGCCCGGTTTCGATGGCCTCGCGGCTGACCGTGGGCAGGATTTCCAGATTGTAGCCCGCGCTGGAAATGGCCTTGCCGATGATGTCGAAGTGCAGGGGGGACATCTGCGGGGCAAGGATGGTGTGCGTCTGGCGCATCGGCCTGGTGAACACCGGACGGAAGGCGGAAGCGGCGGGCCGGGGAGTGGGCGGCGTCTCGCGCCGCTCCTCCACGGCGGCGAGCAGGGAGCGGATACGGATGCGGGCCGCGCCGAGGGACGCGCCCTCATCGATCTTGATGAGCGTATGCAGCTTTCCGGCGCTGGTGAGGAGTTCCGACACCTGATCGGCGGTGATGGCGTCGAGGCCGCATCCGAACGAGGTCAGCTGCACCAGTTCGAGGTTGGGGCGCGTGCACACCAGCGCCGTGGCCCGGTACAGACGGGAATGATAGGTCCACTGGTCCACGACCCGGAGCGGTTCGGCGGGATGCCCGAGGTGCGCCACACTGTCCTCGCTGAGCACGGCGGCGCCGAGGGAGGCGACGAGTTCGGGCAGACCGTGATGGACCGCCGGATCGGCATGGTAAGGCCGCCCGGACAGCACGATGCCGAGCTTGCCGGTGCGTTCCAGTTCGGCGAGCACCCGTTCGCCTTCGGCCCGGAGCTCGGTGCGGTAGGCTTCCTGTTCGAGGGCGGCGACGCGTACGGCTGCGCGGAGCTCCTTTTTCGGAATGCCGAACAGGTCATGCAGCGCGGCAACGAGCGTGTCGGGATGTTCCAGCGACACGAACGGCGTGTACAGGGTGCAGTCCTGTTCCAGCAGTTCGTCCGTATTCAGGCGGATGACTTCCGGGTACCCGGCCACCACCGGACAGTTGTAGCCGTCTGCGGCGTCTTTGCTCTCCCGGCGCTCGCGCGGCAGGCAGGGGAAAAAGATGCGCTTGAGCCCCTTGTGCAGGAGCGAGGCGATGTGCCCGTGCGCGAGCTTGGCGGGGTAGCAGACCGTTTGCGAGGGCATGGACGACAGGCCGAGATCGAAAAGCTCCTTGCCCGACGGCGGGGACAGCTCCACGCGGTAGCCCAATTCCGTGAACAGCGTGAACCAGAACGGGTAATGCTCGTACATATTGAGCACGCGGGGGATGCCGATGCGCCCGCGCGGGGCGTCGTCCTGCGGGAGCGGTTCGTATCCGAACAGGCGGCGTTCCTTCCATGCGTACAGGTTGGGCATGGACGGGCGGGCCGCTTCGCCGCCGGAAGCGCCGCGTTCGCAGCGGTTGCCGGACACGAGTTTCCGGCCGTTGGAAAAGCGGTTGACCGTGAGCAGGCAGTGGTTGCCGCATCCCTTGCAGCGCAGGGTTTTGGCGGAAATATCGAGGGAGCGCAGGGAAGCCGACGTCAGGGGCGTGGGGGCCGCGCCGTCGGGCGTGC
>ERZ791577.1179-NODE-1179-length-14686-cov-28.696535_pt1 | contig 14686 bp, 10 predicted proteins | sample MGYA00509969_ERZ791577 | MGnify/ENA primary metagenome ERZ791577 (study PRJEB30046, sample SAMN00791917) | human gut metagenome | study: EMG produced TPA metagenomics assembly of the A metagenome-wide association study of gut microbiota in type 2... | reverse complement strand
CCTCCTAATATATTTATGATATTATTCTGCCTTTCTTGTTGAATCATACCAAGGTCCCGGCGAAGCCGGGGAATAGAGTAGTTCTCGAGCGCAGCGAGGTTTTTAGGTTTTCAGACAGAACAAATAAATACATTTGTTAGATAATCCTTTAATGGAATATTCCAATAGAAAAAGGTGCTGTGGCAAAATGATAAACCATTTTGTCACAGCACCTTTTTTGCTACCGTTTATTCCGCAGCAGCTTTTAAGGTTTTTTCTACAGCTGCCTTGATTGTCTCGTAATCCTGTCCGGGCTGGGCTTCGAAAAGCTTTTCCCCGTCGATGAAGAGGCTCGGTACATAGTAGTACTTGCCGTTGTATGGAGTGACGAGCTCCGGCTGCAGCTGTTCATCGATCACTTCTACTTCTGCATTGGCATATTCCGGTTTCTGGCAAAGTTCCTCGAATGCCTTCTTCGCTTTTGCGCAGTACGGGCATCCCGGGATCTTGATCATGGTAATTTTTTTCATGGAACATTCCTCCTTCTTGGAAATTTGGATTCCTGTATTTAAGATACTCTGTTTCCGCTGAAATTGCTAGTATCGAAAAAATTCTTTTTAGTCTTGTTTCAGAAAATCCAAAAGACCGGGAATGATCCCGGCCTCTTTTCATTCAAGCCCTCTAATCAGTCAGAGTTCTTGAAGTATAATTTGAAATTGGAGTCCTGCACTCTCGGGCTCTTCGGTCCTTTCGGACGATTGCCGCGACCGCCTTCGAAATGACGGCCTCCGCGCTTTCCTTCGAAACGGCGTCCTTCTCTGTCGCCGCGGCCTTCACGGTCGCCGCGTCCTTCGAAGTGTCTTCTCGGGCGGTTTCCGCCTTCGAAACGACGGTGTCCGCCGCCGCTTCTTCTTCTGAAGTTCGGAGCTTCTTCCGTGATCTTGACCGGAGTAACGTCCGGCTGTTTGGTCAGCAGTTTGATAGCTGCTGCAACGAGGGATACGGAGTCCTGGTCATTCAGGAGTTCTTCGGCGCTTTCGCGGAACTGTTCGAGTCCGCCAGCCTGAGCTGCTTCGGAAAGGCTTTCAATGGCAGCCTTCTGGTTTTCTTCCATGACTTCGGTCAGTGTCGGTACAGAGCGGCGGGTAATGCGGCGGCGGATGACTCTTTCGATGTCACGCAGCTGGCCCATTTCTCTGGAAATGACGAATGTCGTAGCAAGACCGGTCTGTCCTGCGCGGCCTGTACGGCCTACGCGGTGTACATAGATTTCCGGATCCTGCGGCATATCGAAGTTGTAAACGTGTGTGACGCCGGAAATATCAAGGCCTCTGGCAGCGACGTCGGTAGCAACGAGGATATCAATGGTGCCTTCCTTGAACTGGCGTACGACGGTGTCTCTCTTCTGCTGGGACAGGTCGCCGTGAAGACCTTCGGCCATGTAGCCTCTCTTCTTCAGAGCTTCGGTGACTTCATCGCAGCGGCGCTTGGTGCGTACGAATACGATAGCCAGTTCGGGATCCTGCATATCGAGCAGACGGCAGAGTGCGTCAAATTTCTGACGGTCCGGCAGTTCGATGTATTCCTGTTCGATCAGGTCGATGGTTACGGTAGCAGCCTTGATCTTGACGACTTCCGGGTCCTTCAGGAATGTTTCAGCGAGTTCACGGATCGGTCCAGGCATGGTAGCGGAGAAGAACATGGTCTGTCTTTCTTCCGGAATAGCAGCAAGGATCGTGCGGATGTCGTCGATGAATCCCATATCGACCATTTCATCGCCTTCATCAAGGACGAGAATCTGTACATTGGAGAGGTCGATCGTGCCGCGCTTCATATGGTCCATCAGACGGCCCGGGGTAGCTACGATGATGTTTGGTTTCTTGCGGAGTGCCTTGAACTGGCGTTCAATATCCTGACCGCCGTAGATCGGCAGTGCGTGGATCGGCAGGTACTGTGCAAGATGGTTGATTTCTTCAGCGGACTGGATAGCCAGTTCTCTGGTTGGCGAAAGGATGACTGCCTGCGGACCTGGCTTTGTTGTGTCAATGCGTTCCAGTACAGGGATACCGAATGCTGCGGTTTTGCCTGTGCCTGTCTGTGCCTGACCAATCAGATCCTTTCCGGAAAGTGCTACTGGAATGGAGACCTTCTGGATCGGGGTCGGTTCCTCGAACCCCATATCCTTTACGGCCTGCAGAATTTCCGGTTGGATTCCTAATTCGTCAAAAGTTTCGTACATGTGTTTCCTCCTGTGTGCGTCATGGGTACGCATTCGCTCATCGCTAATAAAAAAGGCAGGCGTCTCAATCTATGCATCTTTGCATCTTCCGGGTCTTCGTATCTGCGGATCCATCCGCTCCCGGGCACTAAAAAAAGAGAACACTACAAGCGTCTCTCCCATGATTTACGTTTCTCGGTTGTCCGTTCTCGTTAGTACATGCCTGCTCATTGATGTTATTATATCACACTTTTTCAATTAAAAGTAAAATATTTCAGAAAATATCAAAAATAGTCAATATTTTTTAGAAAAAGGGTACACTTTTATCTATAATCCCTCAAAATCAGAAATATTTCCTGAAAATGGCTGGAGATACCACATAATTACCGAAATACTATTCCATTTCATACAGATTGTCATAGAAGCGAAACGGGAGTATCCGCCGCTTTCCCATTCAGGAAATGCATTCATGCAAAGAAAAAGCCGCAGGAAATGCATCGCATTCCCGCAGCTCTCTATATAACAGCCTCTTTATAATACCCCGCTTACAGTCTGACCTGCATGCCTGTGAACCATTCTCTTCCATGGACGTAAAGGTCGTCCACTTTCTTGTCGAACCAGTTATAGACGCCCGCCGTCATGGACCAGTCGTCCCAGCGTTTCCGGATGGACGTGTTCAGCGTCTGGAATGTATACGCTTCATCATCAAAGCGGTAGTGGTCCTGGAAGGTATCCCAGATGGCGCCCGACCAGCCGTAATCATCATGATCATCATAGAAAAGAGCGGCCGTCACCGTATGGCGCGCGGTTGTCGAGCATCGTGCCGTCCGTCTTGTTCTCGGCATCGAGGTACACATGCGAAAGTCGCCAGTTCCAGCGGCTTCCCATCAGCGCGGAAAGCTCTGTCTCCACGCCCTCGATGTCGGCGCGGTTCACGTTTTCATAATGGTAGACGGCATCGCTCACCTGCACGATGTCGATCAGGTTCTTCACGCGGTTCTTGAACCAGGTCACCTTGCCCTTGAGATTTCCTAATTCCCATTCATATGAAAGATCGAGGGAGCGGGATTTCTCCGGAGAAAGATCGGGATTGCCGTAAATGCGGTAAGCGAAATGATTGAGATTGAGGTACATTTCCGAAACTGTCGGCGCGCGGTATCCGGCGCCATAGTCTGCCTTGATCCTGTTATGGGGATCCAGCTCCCATGTCGCGCCCAGTCTTGGCACGCCGTAATCACCGAAGCGGTTGTTATGCTCCATGCGGAAGGATGGTGTCAGCGTCACGCCCCCGCCCATCGTCCAGAAATCCGTCACATAGAGCGCCGCATTCTCGATTCTGTGCCCTTCTTCTTCCTTTCCTTCGCCGAGGCGCGTCCCCGTGTACGACGTCATGCGGTAATCCCCGCCGTACGTCACGCGGTGCTTGTCAAAGGTCATCGTGTCCTTTCCGGAAAGCGCCCACTCCGTGTACTCCGCCTTGTCGTAATCGCTGGCAGGGTACAACGTGTCCAGCATGGAATTCACGAATGGCGGAAGGATGCCCGTAAAATCAGGACGGTCATTGCTCGTCTTCGAATTCTTCGTAAGGCGGCTGTAGGAAACGCTGCCTTCGTATTCATTTCTGTCCGTCTTTCCTGTATACGTGAGGAACGTGTCCGTCTCATGACGGTCGATGCGGCTCCTGTCATCCTTCTGGAGCGGCAGGTACAGCCGGCCCATCTGCATGCCGCCGTCAGCAAAGCGCGTCAGCATCGATTCGTCGAAGTAATTCACGCCGAAGCGCACCTTGTTCTCGTTCCTGTTCTCGAAATCATAGACCGTATCGAGCCCGATTTCCTGTCTTCTGCCATAGCCCGGCACATCCCAGCCGTCCGTTATGATGCCGCGTTCATCCGTCCCCTGGTTCCTGTAGGAAAGAGGGCGCACCTTTGCCGTGCTGTAATGGAAGGAGGAATTCCAGCGGCCGAGTTTCCCAGTCGTATAGCGGAGGTCCTCGCCCCACTCCGCCTCCCCCGTGTGGAAGCCGAGCACCGTTTCTTCCTTGTCTGGCTTCTTCGTGATGATATTGATGACGCCGCCCATGCCGTCTGAGCCGTACATCGCACCCGACGGACCCCTCACGACTTCGATCTTGTCGATCGTGGAAAGAGGAATCCTTGAAAGAAGGTAGGCATTCTTTGTCTGGCTCGTATCCTCATCCGCTATGCGCCTGCCGTCAACAAGGATCAGCACCTGATTCGTATTCATGCCGCGGAGCATCACCTGCGTGCCGCCCATGGAAGCCGTGCTGCCGGCCTTCCCGCTTGAAAGGTTGATTCCCGTCACAAGCTCCAGGGCCTGCGTCGCATTCACCGCGCCAAGGCTTTCGATTTCCTTCTGATCGACGACCTGGACCGCCTGCGGTTCCTTCTTCGATTCGACTGGCATCTTTTCTGCCGTCACAACCATCTCCGGAAGCGAATATACCTCTTCTGCGCCGGAAGAAATCGGCATCAAGAGAGCCCCTCCCATGGAAAGAAGCACTGCCTTCTTTATTATATTTTCTTATTAATAGAGCCGCGCGGCTGATTCATCATGATCCCCCCTTGCCAGAGCCTGACCGGCAGGCTGCCTGTATTTATTCCTTTCTATTATACTTCATGGTCCGAATGCGCTCTCAAAAAATTTTTCAAAAAATATTTATGTAACTTATTGAATATTTATTCTAAAAGTTGTATTATTATTTCAATCCAAAAACGTGCGGATTTTTATATTTCTTCAAAAATTGTGATTTGATGGAAATAATCCACATATCCGCCGAATATCGTTTATGTAATATTGCATAAACATGCATTTATGCCATAGAAAAGAGGTCCTCGGAATGTACGAAAAGGAAGTCAAGGAAAAAACATCGCAGATCCTGCCAAAGGTGGTGGGATGGAGACGACACTTCCATGAATATCCTGAAGTGTCCGGAGAAGAAAAAGAGACTTCTCTTTATATCCAGCAGGTCCTCACTGAACTCGGCATCCCCTTTGAAACAGGCTTCTTCGGGACGGCAGTCCTTGGGACTATCAAAGGCGATCTTCCCGGCAAGACCGTAGCCCTCAGAGCCGACATGGATGCCCTCCCCGTCACCGAATTGACAGGCCTGCCCTTTGCTTCGAAAAACAAAGGCGTCATGCACGCATGCGGCCACGACGGCCACATGTCCATCCTTCTCGGCGCTGCCGCTGTCCTCCAGTCCATGAAGAGCCAGCTCCACGGCACAGTGAAGCTCGTATTCCAGCCGGCTGAAGAAGAAGCTTCCATCGGGGGCGGACGCCACATCGCCGCTTCCGGCAAGCTCGATGACATCGAAGAAATCTACGGCCTCCACGTATGGCCTGAACTTCCCGTCGGGCAGGTCGGACTGAAAAAAGGAAATCTCATGGCAGCATCCGATCGTTTCTACGTCCACGTCAAAGGGAAATCCACCCACGCAGCGCAGCCGCACAATGGCACGGATGCTCTCGTAGCCGCTGCCCACTTCATCATCGACGTGCAGACACTCATCTCCCGTGAGATGAACCCGATGGAAAATGTCGTATGCACCATCGGCCTCATGAATGCAGGCACCCGCTACAACGTAGGCGTCGAAGATGCTTACCTCGAAGGTACCGTCCGTACGTACACCCCGGCCCTCCGCGACAAGATGGAACAGCGTCTGGGAGAACTCCTCAAAGGGCTCGACTACACGTTTGGCACCCATTCCGAACTGAACTACGTACGCGGCCACAGCGCCACGATCAATACACCGGAAAAGATTGACTTCCTCGATGAAGTTGCCAAGACCTACATCGGCAAGGAACACATCACCCATCCGGAATTCCCGTCCATGTGTGCAGAAGACTTCTCCTACTACCTTGAAAAATTCCCCGGCGCCTTCCTCTGGCTCGGCACCGGCAAGGAAGGAACTCCTGCCCTGCACAATGCAAGCTTCGCTCTAGACGAATCCATCCTTCCACTGGGCATCATCATGGAAGCAGGCGCCTGCCTCGAAACTTTAGCCAAAGAATAATCCCGTTCGAAAGAACATTTCCCTCTGAGAGGTATATCATGAAAAGCTTACTCAATAAACCGTTCCTGAGCATGACCGACTACACACCCGAAGAATTCGCATACTACCTGGACCTCGCAGCCGCTCTTAAGAAAGACAAGAAAGAAGGCAAGGAAATCCAGACACTGAAGGGAAAGAACTTTGCCCTCATCTTCGAAAAAGATTCCACACGAACCCGCTGTGCATTCGAAGTCGCTGCCAGAGACCAGCGCGCATTCACCACATACCTCGGACCGACAGGCAGCCAGATCGGCAAGAAAGAATCCATTGCCGACACCGCCCGCGTCCTCGCATCCATGTTCGATGGAATCGAATACAGAGGCTTCAAGCAGTCCGCTGTCGAAGAACTCGCAGCCAAGGCAGGCGTTCCCGTCTGGAACGGCCTCACCGACTACGACCACCCGACACAGACCCTCGCCAATTTCCTGACGCTGAAGGAACATTTCAATAAACCTCTGAATGAACTCTCCTTCGCTTACGTCGGACACGGACAGTCCAATATGGCGCACGCCCTCATGGCAGGCGCAGCCCTTGCAGGCATGGACTTCCGCATCATCGGACCCGCCCAGTTCTTCCCTGAAGACGATTTCCTCGCCAAATGCCAGAAAATCGCTGAGAAGACTGGCGCGACCTTCACCTTCACCGACGATCCCGTAGAAGGCGTCAAAGGCCTCGACGTCATCTACACCGGAGTCTGGGTCACCATGGGCGACCCCTACGAACTCTGGGGCGAACGCATCAAACTCTTCATGCCATACCGCATCACGATGGACATGATCAAGAACACCGGAAATCCGGACACCGTCTTCTGCCACTGCCTCCCGGCCTTCCACAATACCGAGACAAAAGTCGGCAAGGACATCTACGAAAGATTCGGCCTCGACGGCATCGAAGTCACAGACGACGTCTTCGAAGCGCCGTTCTCTCTGGCCTTCCAGGAAGCCGCCAACAGACTCCCGACCATCAAAGCCGTGATGGTCGCCTCATTTGCCGAGTATCCCATTCATGAATAAGAAAGAAGGATGAGTATCATGACACAGAAATCACTGCCAAAAGTCTTTATCGTCGGAGAATCAGGAACCACGGGCCTCCGCCTGCACGACCGCCTGTCCGGCAGAAAAGACATCGACCTTCTTTCCCTTCCCGAAGACAAGAAAAAGGACATCGACACCATCGTTTCCTTTGCCAAGGAAGCCGACATCATGTTCCTCTGCCTTCCGGATGATGCATCCAGGGAAATCGTCAAAGCCACCGAAGGCACAGGCATCCGCATCCTCGACACCTCCACTGCCCACCGGACGAAAGAGGACTGGGTCTACGGATTCCCTGAACTTTCCGAGCAGCAGAAAGACGCCATCGCCAAAGCGGATAAAGTCGCAGTCCCGGGCTGCCACGCATCCGGCGTCATTTCCATCCTCTACCCGCTCGTCAAAGCCGGCGTCCTCCCGATCAATTACCCCCTCCACTGCTTCTCCCTCACCGGATACAGCGGCGGCGGCAAATCCATGATCAAGGACTACGAAGAAAACATGAGAGAAGAACTCAAGGCTCCCCGCCAGTACGGACTCTCCCAGAAGCACAAGCACCTTCCGGAAATCATGAAAGTCTGCAAACTCTGCGAAGAACCGATCTTTTCACCAATCGTAGCCGACTATGTGGCCGGCATGCAGGTCACCATCGGCTTCCACACCCATTTCCTGCAGCTCCCCTGCGGACTTCCCGGATCCGTCGACATCGACGATTTCCATGAAATCTACAAACGCTGCTACAAAGGTTCCAATATCGTCAAAATTTCTGACCTTACCACCGACGAAACGAACGGCCTCTTCCTCAATGCGAACAAGGATGCCGGCAAAGACAGCCTCACCATCTACATCGCAGGAAACGACGACCGCATTCTCGTCCTCGCCTCTTTTGACAACCTCGGCAAAGGCGCTTCCGGAGCTGCCATCGAATGCATGAACATCATGCTCGGCTTCCCGGCAGAGACCGGCCTTGTCCTCTAAGCAAAAGCGGCTCCTTCCATAAGGAGGGAGCCCTCTTTATACCCCGAAAAGGAGACTTACCATGAACCAGGCAACTAATGCAGTACGCGCCGAGATCCTCACCCAGGCGATCCCGTACATCAAAGAATACGCAGGAAAATACGTCGTTGCCAAGTACGGCGGAAATGCAATGACCGATCCGGAACTGAAGAAATCCGTCATGCAGGACATCCTTCTCCTCCGCCTCGTCGGCGTCAATGTCATCCTCGTCCATGGAGGCGGCCCTGATATCAACCATATGCTGGATGCCCTCCACATCGAGTCCCACTTCGTGAACGGCCTCCGAGTCACGAACGAAGACACCATGGAAGTCGTGCAGATGGTCCTTGCCGGTAAGATCAATAAAGGCCTTGTCGCTGAACTCACCGCCCTTGGCGGAAAGGCAGCCGGCCTCTGCGGTATAGACGGCAACCTCATTCACGTCCACACCAAGGACCCGGCCCTCGGCCTTGTAGGAGAAATCGACGCCGTCAATAAAGGCATCATCGACAACCTCCTCGCAGGCGGCTACATCCCCGTCATTTCCTCCGTCGGCATCGACGACAAAGGACAGCCGCACAATATCAACGCCGACACAGCAGCCACTGAAATCGCAGCTGCCCTGAACGCCGAATGTCTCGTCTTCATGAGCAACATCGACGGCGTCCTCAAGGACAAGGACAACCCCTGCAGCCTCATCAAGTCCCTCACCGTCGAAGAGACGGAAGCCCTCAAGAAAGACGGCACCATCGCAGGCGGCATGATCCCCAAAGTCGACGGATGCACCGACGCCATCAAAGGCGGCGTCAAGAAAGTCTTCATCATCAATGGAGAGATCCCGCACGCTCTCCTCATCGAACTCTTAACCGACGAAGGACTCGGAACCATGTTCTCCGCCTGATCGAATACAGAAAAGGAGCCAGACCCATGAATACATTTGAAAAAGACAAGACCTACATCACCCACACTTACAACAGATACCCCGTATGCTTCGTCAAGGGAGAAGGATCCCACCTCTATGACGACAAAGGCAAAGAATACATCGACATGGGCACCGGCATCGGCGTCGACGTCCTCGGCATTTCCTATGAACCCTGGATCGAAGCCGTCACCAAGCAGCTCCATACCCTGAACCATGTATCCAACCTTTTCTACACCATGCCCCAGACAGACCTGGCACAGGCGCTCTGCGAAAAGACAGGCATGAAGGACGTATTCTTCTCCAACTCCGGCGCTGAAGCCAATGAATGCGCCATCAAGGGAGCCAGAAAATACTCCATCGACAAGTACGGCAAGGACAGAACCACCATCGTCACCCTGATCAACAGCTTCCACGGCCGTACCATCACCACCCTCGCTGCAACCGGCCAGGACGTATTCCATCAGAACTTCTTCCCCCTGACAGAAGGATTCCTCTACACACCGGCCAATGACCTCGATGCCTTCATCAAACTCTGCGAAGCCCATCCGGAAATCTGCGCTGTCATGGTAGAACCTATCCAGGGCGAAGGCGGCGTCCATCCCCTCGATAAAGACTTCTTCGAAGGCGTCGGCGCTTATGCCAAGGAACATGACATCCTCCTCGTCGTCGACGAAGTACAGACAGGAAATGGCCGTACAGGAAAACTCTACGGCTACATGAACTACGACGTCACCCCGGACATCATCTCCACTGCCAAAGGCCTGGGCGGCAGCCTTCCGATCGGAGCTACCCTCTTCGGCGAAAAGACAAAGGACGTCCTCTCCAGCGGCACCCACGGCTCCACCTTCGGCGGCAACCCGATCGTCTGCGCAGGCGCCCTCGCCATCCTTGATTACATCGATGACAAGCTCCTTGATTCCGTCGCTGAAAAAGGCAAATTCATCAAAGAAAGCTTCGAAGGTGCCAAAGGCGTCAAATCCGTAGCAGGCATGGGCCTCATGTGGGGCATCGAGCCAGAAAAAGACGTTTCCACTATCGTTCCCAAACTCCTTGAAAAAGGTGTCGTCGTGCTGACAGCGAAAGAAAAAATCCGTCTCCTCCCTGCGCTCAACATTCCTGAAGAAGACCTTGAAAAAGCAGTCTCCATCATGAAAGAAGTTCTCGCAGAAGACTAAAGACAATAATGACAATAATAAAAAGACTGTGGCGAAATGATTGCACATTTCGCCGCAGCCTTTTTGCTTAGGGGAAAACAGGTTTACTTGTGTTCTGCTATGAACCTTCTCACCAGATGATTCAGGACTGCCGTCGGCGTCAGGTAAAGATCCAGGCATGCCTTCTTGAAATCACGCTTGAGCTCCTTATTCATGCGGAATGCTGCCATCGCCGAGCCTTCCCTGCCCATGGCGACGGGGCTGAATCCATCCGCATTTCCCTTCTTCACGAACGACGCCGCCAGATCATTCAGGACCTCCCGCTGCGACCTTCCCATCGCCTTGCAGATCCGCCCGAACTCCTCCTTGTCCCTTTCCAGAATGAAGAACGTCATCTGCGACGTATCCGAAGACGACGGATTCTTAGCGCTGTCCAGCTTTTTCATCATTTCCTGATGATCCTTCCCATACCACCCCACATAAAGCGCCATAAAAGCCGCCAGCACATTCGATACCGCAAATCCCGCCTGGCTGCACGTTTCCTTCAGAAGATCACGAGAAGACTCAGGCATCTCCACCCTTGCCGCGCAGTCCTTCACGATTTCAAAAGAAAGAGCCGGCAGACCAGACTCCACCATCTCCGGATGACGCCCGTACTCGTCGATGAAAGCAAGGATCGTCGAGCGCGCATCGCTCCCATTGGCCCGGCAAAGGTACATGAACTTCTTCTTCAGCGCATACGAAGTCTTGAAACTCGTGACTACACCCTTTTCCACTCCGCGGATTTCCTTCGTATCCTTCGAAAGAGTCTCCCCCTTCACCGCATACCAGCACATGAAAGCATTCAGCATCGCATTCACCGAGCATCCGTAATGCTCGCAGTTCTCTGCCAGACGATCCTTCACCGAAGCTGGCACACGCGCAATGAAACGCTCCGTCAAAAGCGAACCCGACGCCCCCTGCTGCTCCATCCTTTCCTTCACTCCTTCCACCAGTGACAAAAGCTCACGCGACCGGTCCCGCCCGGCCGCAAGATCCGACAAGTACTCCTCCGCCATCCTGTTCATGACAGCATTCCCTGTCATATGCGCCGCCTTGCACCGTTCAAAGAAACGCGCGCGAAGGACCGGAAACGCAGCGATATAAACCTCCTTCGCCGCATCCTTCCCCCGCCCCTTCCTGGCAGCCAGAGTAATCCTTCCCACCGAATCCATCATGCTCACTCCATTCCAGCAGACACATCTATGGGATGCCTTCCCGCATCCCAGACACCCACTCTCCCCTCTACTATCAGTATAATTTTTACAATGACAAATCCTGTCCACTTCAAGAGCCTAACAAAAGATTTCTTTGAAGAAACGTCAAAAAAGAAATAAAAAAAGAAAGATTCAGCAAAGTGAACCTTTCAAAGAGAAACATGAGCTGCCTGTGCGGCAGTGCTGTTTTTCTCGAGCGAAGCGAGGTTTAAGTGGTTTTGACCTTGCCCTTTAGGGAAGGTGGCGGCGGAGCCGTCGGATGAGTTGTAGTTCGTACAGCCGTCAGGCTGGTTGTATGGTTTTTCTGTTGTCTCGGCAATGATTGAATCGCACGTGGAGAAAAGGAAATCTCACGTTTTCTAAGCTGCCTACACGGCAGTGATCATAGCGAATCAAGGATAGCAAAAGCAATCTTTTTTCTAAGCTGCCTTTGCGGCAATGATCATAGTGCCCACCGGAAACAGGGCCAGCATAGCTTTCTAAGCTGCCTATGCGGCAGTGATCAGTTGCGTAAAAAGAATGGAGACAGACTAGAATTTTCTAAGCTGCCTATGCGGCAGTGATCCATGATGGACCGCTACCTGCGCAACATGTCGTTTTCTAAGCTGCCTATGCGGCAGTGATCGGCTTCCAAGCTGGCGTCCAGGCCGAAGGAAATTTCTAAGCTGCCTATGCGGCAGTGATCACGCCAATGTGCGACTTGGCCTGCCGTATAAATTTCTAAGCTGCCTATGCGGCAGTGATCACAAAGGCGGCGCAGGAGTTGTTCATGTCCGTTTTCTAAGCTGCCTATGCGGCAGTGATCAACTGTCACTGACCAGAACGCTGGCTGTCCTTTTTCTAAGCTGCCTATGCGGCAGTGATCAGGCAGGCAATGAGGGATAAAGGCGTCAGGTGTTTCTAAGCTGCCTGTGCGGCAGTGATCAGAGCTCTTCTGAATGCACAGTTCTCACTGATTTTCTAAGCTGCCTATGCGGCAGTGATCGTAGAAGAAGGCGATACGCTCTGGGGCATCGTTTTCTAAGCTGCCTATGCGGCAGTGATCCTAAATCGTTCCGCGACGCGCTGGAGGCCGTATTTCTAAGCTGCCTATGCGGCAGTGATCGAGACGGCACTTTCGTAAGTCTCCACGAAAGGTTTCTAAGCTGCCTATGCGGCAGTGATCCATGCCGTCCCATGGTTCGCCCTTGTAAAGCATTTCTAAGCTGCCTATGCGGCAGTGATCGACTGAACTCTCCGAAAAGTCGGGAGTCTCTATTTCTAAGCTGCCTATGCGGCAGTGATCAAATTGGATTTAGAATTTTGGAACGCTTAAAAATTTCTAAGCTGCCTATGCGGCAGTGATCGCAAGTTGTAACAGATAATGATGAGGTTTTATTTTCTAAGCTGCCTATGCGGCAGTGATCTAGTAGACAACAGCCGGTCCCTTAATGTCCGTTTTCTAAGCTGCCTATGCGGCAGTGATCTGAAAAGAGCTGTCCCACATCTTGGCATCCTTTTTCTAAGCTGCCTATGCGGCAGTGATCGCGGTAGTGTCCCACACGTTAGCGTCCTTCTTTTTCTAAGCTGCCTATGCGGCAGTGATCTGTGCTACCAGGGAGCATCCAGGTGTGCTACCATTTCTAAGCTGCCTATGCGGCAGTGATCATAGATTGTGGTAGCAGCTAACGATGGTGGCTTTTCTAAGCTGCCTATGCGGCAGTGATCCATGGTTATTTATCCTCCTTGACTTCTTTAATTTTCTAAGCTGCCTATGCGGCAGTGATCAGGATGATCCGGGGCGGTTCGTTCCGGATGTATTTCTAAGCTGCCTATGCGGCAGTGATCGACTGAAGCAATGCACCCAGCAGCTCCCTGCATTTCTAAGCTGCCTATGCGGCAGTGATCATAGCTAATCTGCTGGTGGTGGGTGAAGGAATTTTCTAAGCTGCCTATGCGGCAGTGATCAGCAGTCAAGGCGCTTCGTGGTAAAGTCTCGAATTTCTAAGCTGCCTATGCGGCAGTGATCGGCCGTCTGCACCGTGGTGACTGTCTGCCTGATTTCTAAGCTGCCTATGCGGCAGTGATCATGCCATTACGGTTCAGGAAGAACAGCTCAAATTTCTAAGCTGCCTATGCGGCAGTGATCGCTGGCCAATGCCCCCCTGCATTCGAGGATTTTCTAAGCTGCCTATGCGGCAGTGATCCGTAGTCGGTGGCGTACTCATAGATGGCGTAGTTTCTAAGCTGCCTATGCGGCAGTGATCCCTTCCGGAGCTTCTCCGGCAGCGTGTCCAGCTTTTCTAAGCTGCCTATGCGGCAGTGATCGGTCTATGATGTATTTATTCGCTTTACCGCCATTTCTAAGCTGCCTATGCGGCAGTGATCTATCGTCGATAAAAATAAAATCTTCTGGCTAAATTTCTAAGCTGCCTATGCGGCAGTGATCCTGGATCTTTATGAGCTCCGGAGGAGTATACATTTCTAAGCTGCCTATGCGGCAGTGATCTGCCTGGGCTATCCTTTTGCTATCGCTTTCCATTTCTAAGCTGCCTATGCGGCAGTGATCGAAACCAGGGCCCTGTACTCATTGAGGGTGATTTTCTAAGCTGCCTATGCGGCAGTGATCGGCATATATTTTATGTTAGTTGCATCGACTATTTTCTAAGCTGCCTATGCGGCAGTGATCACCTGCAGAAGGGCCAGCGCGTGATGGTAAGATTTCTAAGCTGCCTATGCGGCAGTGATCCGCGAAGCATAAGGATCAATAAAGCCGAGATATTTCTAAGCTGCCTATGCGGCAGTGATCAAACTTGTGCAATTTGTTCTTGGTAGTTTATTTTTCTAAGCTGCCTATGCGGCAGTGATCAAAGCAACAGGGTAAGTGTAAACTCCTTCTGCTTTCTAAGCTGCCTATGCGGCAGTGATCTAATTCTGCGCCGGACAAAGCTATGCCATTAATTTCTAAGCTGCCTATGCGGCAGTGATCTAATTCTGCGCCGGACAAAGCTATGCCATTAATTTCTAAGCTGCCTATGCGGCAGTGATCTAATTCTGCGCCGGACAAAGCTATGCC
>ERZ791577.1145-NODE-1145-length-14887-cov-3.699299_pt1 | contig 14887 bp, 14 predicted proteins | sample MGYA00509969_ERZ791577 | MGnify/ENA primary metagenome ERZ791577 (study PRJEB30046, sample SAMN00791917) | human gut metagenome | study: EMG produced TPA metagenomics assembly of the A metagenome-wide association study of gut microbiota in type 2... | reverse complement strand
TTTCCCGCCCCCCTCCTTTCGGCTGAAAAAACTCCCGGCAGGGGGCGCGGCTGTCAGGCCGCTCCCCTGCCGGGAGCTGCATCCGAGTCAGGCTGCCGGAATGGTGCCTGTCACACTCCTACTTCTCTTTATGCCCTTGCATCTTACGGACAATGGTGGAGGGATCCACTCCCAGAGCCGCAGCGGCCTTGCGGACAGAGCCGCACTGGTCGATGGCATGCTGGATAGCAGCCAACTCCACCCGTTCCACTGTCACCTTCAGCGGCAGGATCTCCCGCATGCCCACGGCGGCGGGTTCCCCGTTCTCCGACCAGAATTTCTTGGGAAGATTTTCCCGCCGAATCTCATCTCCCGGAGTGGTGATCACCAGGTTCTCCAGCACATTTTCCAGCTCCCGGACGTTACCAGGCCAGGGATAGTTTTCAAAAGCGTCGATGGTGTCGGAGAAAATCGTCTTCTGGGTGTGATACTTCTGATTCACCACCGTCAGAAAGTGGTTGAGCAGCGGTACGATGTCCTCCTTCCGCTCCCGCAGGGGCGGAATCTGGACACTGACCACATTCAGACGGTAGTACAGATCCTCCCGGAATTGTCCCTCCCGAACCATCTGCTCCAGATTCTTGTTGGTGGCCGCGATGACCCGGACGTTGATATCGATGGGCTCGGTGCCCCCCACGCGGGTGACCTTCCGCTGCTGGAGCACCCGCAGCAGCTTCACCTGCATGTGCAGCGGAAGATCGCCGATCTCATCCAGAAAGACCGTGCCGCCGTTCGCCGCCTCGAAGAGGCCCTTGTGTCCCCTGTTATCCGCCCCGGTGAATGCGCCCTTCTCATACCCGAACAGCTCGGACTCGATCAGATTCTCCGGAATGGCCCCGCAGTTGACCTGGAGATATGGCATATCCTTTCTGGGACTATTGTTGACCAGAAGCTCGGACACCAGCTCCTTGCCCGTTCCGGACTCCCCAAGGATCAGGACCGTGGCGCCGTCAAAGGTCGCTACACGCTGGGCGAGTTCAACGACCTTTCGGAACGACTCGCTATTTGCAATGATGGTCCCAACGCCCAAACGGATCTTCATATCTTCCAGCTGCTTGTTTTGCCTGCGTATAATTTCTTCTTTATCCCGGAGGCTGGCCTGCATATTGTTCAGAGATGTGATATCCCGCACATTGTTGAATATGTAGCGCACTTCCCCATTTTCACCGAAGATCGGCGTGGCCGTGGCCAGGACCGTCAGCTGCGTATTATAGTTGTAGCAAACCTTAGAGGTCTGCCGCTTCTGCTCAATGGCCTCAAGGCACACAGAGTCGGAAAAGATCTTTTTCTCCAGCAGCTCCTCCGTGCTCTTTCCCATCAGGTCCTCTTTGGTCACCCCCAGTAAAGACGCATTGGCGGAGTTGGCAAAGAGAATCCTGCCGTTCCCATCCGTAATCCATATCCCATCATAAGAGGACTCCAGCATCTCAATCAAGCTCTTCGCGTCAATCATAGTCTCTTTATCTCCTTCCGGTGCTCGCCATTCTATTTCCCTCGTTACTTATTTTACGGTGCTAAATTTGGAAAAGCAACATCGTCTTTCCTAGCACCAGATTTATCATTAGCTAATAATTGACAGGGCTCCTTATCGTTGATAATATAGATAAAGGATATGAAATGCATTATTTTACAACATCTATACCAAAAGAGGTGCTAAATGGCAACTGGGGGGAAATTTGTTACAGCCACTGATGTTGCGAACCGTGCAGGCGTATCGCAATCCACAGTCTCAAGAGTTTTTAATCCGGATAGCCGTTTACTGGTTCGTGATAAAACGCGAAAGAAGGTGCTTGAGGCTGCAGAAGAGCTCGGCTATGTTCCTAATGCCATTGCACAAACCATGGCATCCGGACGGTCCCGCATTATTGGCATCGTAGTTCCAAGTAACTATAATATTTTCCATTATCATATTCTCCAAATTTTAACCAATGTGTTTCAAATGTACGACCTGCGAACAATGGTATTTACTTCAGCGCCGACAGATAATATCAACGATCTCCTGCAGAATCTGTATCAATATCAGGTTGATGGTGTAATTGTCACTTCCGCAGTTCTTGGACAGAATGTCACTGGTTCCTGGACTCGCAAGGGTATGCCCGTAATACTCTTCAACAGTGATCTCCCAGATGCCGAAGTAAGCATGGTACAAAGCAATCATTTTCACAGTGGTGAGCAAATGGCTGAATATCTGACGGCAATGGGGTATCAGTTTCCACCTTCTTGCCGGACGCCTTGCCCTTGTCGCCGTCGGTCTTTTCAAGATGCTTGTTCAGATCCTTCTCACGGATCATGCGCAGGGAGCTGAGCGGCGCGGGCTTTTCCTTCGGCGCTTCGAAAGGCACTTCCAGATCGGGCATGATGCCTTCGGCCTGGATGGAGCGGCCGGACGGCGTGTAATAGAGCGCCACGGTCAGCTTGAGGCCCGAGCCGTCGGACAGCGGGATGATGTTCTGCACAGACCCCTTGCCGAAGGTGCGTTCGCCAACGAGCAGGGCGCGCTTCTGGTCGCCGAGCGCTCCGGCCACGATTTCCGAGGCCGAGGCCGAACCGCCGTTTACGAGTACGACGAGGGGGGTGTCGATGATGTCGGTATCTTGCGGCTTGGCGACGAATTCGCGGGCGGTTTCTTCCTGGCGGCCGCGCATGGAGACGATGACGCCCTTGTTCAGGAACGCGTCGGAGACGCTGACGGCCTGATCCAGCAGCCCGCCGGGGTTGTTGCGCAGGTCGAGGATGATGCCCTTGATGGGGCCCTTGCGCTTGGCGTCGGACAAGGCGTCGAGCAGCTCCTGCGTGGTGCGTTCGCTGAAGCGGGTGAGGCGGACCCAGTAGTAGCCGGGCTCGAGTTCGCGGGACTTCACGCTGATGAGCGGGATGGCGTCGCGCTTGATGCGCAGGTCCACGGGCTCCTTGGAGTCGCGGTGCAGGATGGTCAGCACCACTTCGGAGCCCTTGGGGCCGCGGATATGCGAGACGGCTTCCTGAAGCGTCATTTCCAGCGTGGGCTTGCCGCCCACGGCGAGGATGATGTCGCCGGACTTCATGCCGCCCTTGTCGGCGGGCGTATCTTCGATGGGGGTCACGACGGTCAGCTGGTTGTTCTCCATCGTGATTTCGATGCCGATGCCGAAGAATTCGCCGGACGTGCTTTCCTGCATATCCTTGAATTCTTCCTTCGACAGCATGGTTGAGTGGGGATCGAGGGATTCGAGCATCCCTTTGAGCGCGCCGTTCACCAGATCGGGGCGCGGGGTTTCCTTCACGTAATACCGCTCGACGATGTCGAGGACCTGGCTGAACCGTTTGAGCGCATCGAAGCGGCTGTCTTCTCCGGCGGCAAAGGCCTGTCCGAATGTCAACGAACCGACGGTCAGGAGTGAGAGCAAAAAGAGCGCGACGGCCCGTGACTTCCTATACATACAACAGCCTCCGAAGCTGAAAACAGTAGCTGAAAACAATGGGGTTGAAGATACCGGGGTTCTTTTGAAAACGCAAATGTTCTGAAAGGGCGTATTTCCTGGTTTCTTTCCCTCCAGCCGGGATGGTCCGGCTGGAGGGCGCGGACATGCCGCCGGGAAAGCCTTGAAGATTCATTTCCAGCCCTTACCATAAGAGTGGGCGGGGCAATGTAAAGAGGCCGGGATAGCGGAAAAGGTATGGCGGGCATGAATTCGCGGATCTTTTTTTCTCAGGAGAGTATTTTTTCTGTTGACAGATCAGGGCAGGCCGGGTAAATACCTCTCCTGCATGGGCAGTTAGCTCAGTTGGTAGAGCATCGCCTTCACACGGCGGGGGTCACAGGTTCAAGTCCTGTACTGCCCACCATGCACGGAGCGGTAGTTAAGTCGGTTATAACGCCGGCCTGTCACGCCGGAGGCCGAGGGTTCAAGTCCCTTCCGCTCCGCCATTTTTTAAGGACATCCTTTGTTGAGGGTGTCCTTTTTTTGTGCCGTTGACGCCAGACGGGTGCCCCTGTATACGGTACCTTTTCAGGCCCTGCCGCCCCTTCCGGCCTGTCCATTCATGATAAAGATCGCCTTTCAGGCAGGTTCCCCTCCATAAGGTTTTTCCCGAAAAGGGAACCGCGGGCATGAACGCCTTCGGGAGATGCCGCCTTGCTCTTTTCCCTTCCCTGATGGCCGCCTTTCCTGCCGTTAGGGGTTTGTTGCTTCCCGTTTCTCGGGGTATCCGGGCTGTTCCATGCAAAAAAAGCATAATTTTTTAGGGGGGAGACATGAAGAAACAGCTCATCCTCGTAGGCGGGGCAATGGGCGTGGGGAAAAGCGCCGTCTGCCGAGAGCTGTTGCGGCAGCTCACGCCGGGCGTCTGGCTGGACGGCGACTGGTGCTGGAACATGAACCCTTTTGTCGTTTCGGAAGAAAACAAACGGATGGTGCTGTCCAATATCACGCATCTGCTCAGAGCCTATCTGAACAATTCGAGTTACCGCTACGTGCTGTTCTGCTGGGTCATGGATCAGCCCCTCCTTTTCGAGGCCGTGCTCGGCCCGCTTCGGGATATCCCCTTTACGTTGCACAGCTTTTCACTCGTCTGCACGGAGCAGGCTCTGCGGGAACGGCTGGAACGCGACGTACGGGACGGCATCCGGGAGGCCGACGTCATCCCGCGAAGCCTCCGGCGGCTGCCTGCCTACGCCACACTGCCGACATGCAAACTGGATGTGACGTCCCTGACGCCCTACGAAGCCGCCTGCGCAATCGCTGCATCCGTAGGAAGGGCGTCTTCCTGAAGAGTGCCGGGTCTCTCCGGGGCCGGCGAAAGCTGGCACGGGGCCTGACGGCACCGGACGTCTTGGAAGAAAAAGGAGGGGCGTTCCGGCAACAGAGAAGGGGAAGGAACCCTTTCTCCAGAAAGGCTTCCTTCCCCCGTTTTCTTTTCCAGCAACCCTTACTTGTAGCTTTCGATCAGCGCGTTGGCGCGGCCCTGCGCCTTCTGGATGCGGACGCGGAGGCTGGCCTTGTAGACGTCCATGTCCTCAATGGGCTTGCGGGCGACGCCGGTGTCCATCGCGGCCTGCGCGACAGCCGGGGGCAGCCATTCGATGAGGCGGGGATCAAAGGGCTTCGGGATGACGTACCCCTGCCCGAAGCTGAAGGTCTGGCCCTGATAGGCGGCGGAAACTTCGGCGGGCACCGGCTCCTTGGCCAGCGCGGCGAGGGCGCGGGCGGCGGCAAGCTTCATGGCCTCGTTGATTTCCGTGGCGTACACGTCCAGTGCCCCGCGGAAAATGTAGGGGAAGCCGGAGAGGTTGTTGATCTGGTTCGGGAAGTCGGTGCGGCCCGTACCCATGATGCAGTCGGGGCGGGTTTCCATCGCCAGCGGATAGGCGATTTCGGGATCGGGGTTCGCGCAGGCGAAAATGACCGGATGGTCGGCCATGCCCTTGATCATGTCGGGCGTGAGGAGATCCTTCTTGGACAGGCCGAGGAAGAGGTCCGCGCCCTTGAGGGCTTCGGTCATGGTCATGTCTTCGGACAGGGCGAACTGCGCCTTGTACTTGTTCAGATCCGTGCGTCCCTTGTGCAGGATGCCCTTGGAGTCGAACATGCGGATATTGGCGGGATCGATGCCGAGTTCGGTGTAGAACTTGGCGCAGGCGATGGCCGCCGCTCCGGCCCCGGACACGACCACGATGAAGTCTTCGGCCTTCTTGCCGGTGATTTCCAGTGCGTTGATGAGGCCCGCGCCGGAAATGATGGCCGTGCCGTGCTGGTCGTCGTGGAACACCGGGATGTTCATTTCCTTCTTGAGCACCTCTTCGATGTAGAAGCACTCGGGGGCCTTGATGTCCTCAAGGTTGATGCCGCCGAAGGTGGGCTCAAGGGCCTTCACCACTTCGATGATCTTGTCGGGATCGGTGAGGGCGAGGTTGATGTCATAGGCGTTCACGTCCGCGAACGCCTTGAAGAGCACGCTCTTGCCTTCCATGACCGGCTTGCCCGCGAGGGGGCCGATGTTGCCGAGCCCGAGGACGGCGGTGCCGTTGGAAACGACAGCCACGAGGTTGCCGCGCCCGGTGTAGGCATTGGCGAGGGAAGGATCGTCGGCGATGGCGAGGCAGGCGTTGGCGACGCCGGGGGAATAGGCCATCGACAGGTCTTTCTGGGTCAAGCAGGGTTTGACGGGAAGGACTTCAAGCTTTCCCGGGCGGGGTTCCTCATGGTAGGCGAGGGACTCTTCCTTGGTGAACAACGCCATGACGATCTCCTGTGGTTTGGGTTCAAATGAGGTGCAAAAGCGATAGCATAAGGAGGAATAGGGGGCAATGGCGGCTTCCCTGTTCATGGAATTCCTGTTATGCTGAAACGGTATGCCGGGAAAAGAGCCGTCGGCGGTCCGCGTTGCGGCCCCGGGGCGTCCCGGATGGAAGTCAACGAGAAAGGATGAATCTATGTCGCTGATCGAAATCAGGGATGTCCATAAATGGTACGGCGAGTTCCATGTGCTCAAAGGTATTTCCGAGCGGGTCGAGAAGGGCGAGGTGCTGGTCATCTGCGGGCCTTCCGGGTCCGGCAAGAGCTCGCTCATCCGTTGCCTGAACCGTCTGGAGCCGATCCAGAAGGGGGACATCCTCTTTGAAGGGACGAGCATCTACGCCCCGGAAGTGGACGTGAACGCCCTGCGCGCCGAGGTGGGCATGGTCTTCCAGCAGTTCAACCTGTACCCGCACCTGACCGTGCTTGAAAACGTGACCCTCGCGCCGATCAAGGTCCGGGGCATGGGCAAGAAGGAGGCCACGGATCTGGCGATGGAACTGCTCGGCCGCGTGGGCATCGCGCGTCAGGCCGCCAAGCGCCCGAGCGAGATTTCCGGCGGGCAGCAGCAGCGTGTCGCCATCGCCCGCTCGCTCGCCATGCAGCCCCGCGCCATGCTGTTCGACGAACCCACCTCCGCCCTCGACCCGGAAATGATCAACGAAGTGTTGAGCTGCATGAAGGATCTGGCCAAGGACGGCATGACCATGGTGTGCGTCACGCACGAAATGGGCTTTGCCCGCGAAGTGTCCGACCGCGTCATCTTTATGGACCACGGCGTGATCCTCGAAGAGGGGACCCCGGAACAGTTCTTCACCAACCCGCAGCACGAGCGCACCAAGGCGTTCCTCCGCGAAATTCTCTAAGGATACGGCATGGCCACACCCGATCTCATCCGTCTCGACATCGTGGTCGACGAGGAGCAGTACGATACCGTCGCCGGGCTTCTGGTCCGGAACATTTCCTACGGCTGGGAAGAAGACAGCCTCCCCACCGGCGAAACCCGTTTCCGCGTGCACTGCGACAACGCCATCGTGCAGGAGAACCTCCTCAGCGCGCTGCGGGCATGGCTGCCGGGCCTCGACGTCGAACAGACCAGCATCCCGCGTCAGGACTGGACCGTGGCGTGGCGCGAGTTCTTCACGCCCGTCCGCGCCGGACAGTTCATTGTGCTTCCGCCGTGGTTGCTTGAATCCACGCCGCTGGAAGGCCGCAAGCCCATCATCATCGAGCCGAAATCCGCGTTCGGGACCGGGCACCACAACACGACGGTGCTGTGCCTCGAAGCGATTACCGAACTCTTGGCCTCGGGGCGCCTCAAGGCCGGGCAGCGTTTCTTCGACGTGGGAACGGGATCGGGCATCCTCGGCATCGCCTGTTGCCTGAACGGGCTTGCCGGGCTCGGCTCGGACATCGATCCGGTTGCCGTGGACAACGCCCTTGAGAACGTGGTCATCAACAAGGTGGCCGACGATTTCCGCATCGTCCCCGGCAGTGCCGAGGCGGGCGAAGGCGAGCGGTTCGATCTGGTGGTCGCCAACATCCTTGCCGGCCCGCTCCGCGAACTGGCCCCGGCGCTCATGGCCCGGATGAAGCCGGGCGCGTGCCTTGTGCTCTCCGGCCTGCTGGACGTGCAGGCCGATGCGGTCGAGGCGGCGTATGCCGAACTCGGCAAGGCGCGGCGCGTGCAGTCCGGCGACTGGGTGGCACTGGTCTGGGGCGAATAGTGTCGGCATCGGGTACGAAGGAAACCACAATGAATGTATCCGTCCTCCTAGGGCATCCGTACGAGCAGAGCTTTAACGCCGCCATCGCTGTAGCCGTGGTACGCACACTGGAAGAGAACGGCCACACGGTGCGTTTTCACGATCTGTATGGTGAGGGATTCGATCCGGTCATTTCTGGCAAGGAACTGATCAGCGATATGACCGGAGACGAACTGCTTGCGGCGCATCAGCGGGAAATTCGGGAAGCCGACGGGATCATCGTCATCCACCCGAACTGGTGGGGGCAGCCGCCCGCGATCATGAAGGGATGGGTGGACCGCGTACTGCGGGAAGGGGGCGCCTATGGCTTTCCGGAAGGCGACAACGGCGGAGGTTTGCCCATCGGCCTCCTGAAAGCCAAAGCCGCGCTGGTCTTCAATACATCCAATACGCCACAGGAGCGGGAAGAGAACGTCTTCGGCGATCCTCTGGAACGTATCTGGAAGGATTGTATATTTGATTTTTGCGGAGTGCGCGTTTTTGACCGAATCATGTTTCGCGTGATCGCGGACAGTACGCCGGAAGACAGGGAGCAATGGCTTGATGAAGCGCGGGCGATGGTCAATGACTATTTCCCGAAGCCCTTGCCCTCCGACGCATGATGGATTCGTCATAAACCGTCCTTCATTCGCTTGAACGCGAAAACGGGCCGTCGGCAATATACCGGCGGCCCGTTTTCCTTTGGATTCCTCTTTCGTGTTGTCCGGCCCGGCTGGTACGGCGAAGGAGGAGATACCAAGGAGCCTTAGGCAATGATCCTGATGGTGTTCTTCTTCAGATAGCCGGACGGCATGTAGCTTTCCTTGGCTTGGCGGAGCCCTTCCTCGTCGGCGTCCTGCTCGCGGTTGATGAACACGAAGTTCTTGGCCGCGTACTTGGCGAAACAGAAATTGATGGCCTGATAGACGCCGCGGTACTCGGGGCGGCCCTTTTCAAAGTGGACTACGATGGTCTGCTCGTCGAGCGGTTCGCCTACGGCGAAGGCGGCCATTTCCTCGCCCGCATAGAGCGCGCCGCCGATAAGCCCGGGCAAGGCGTCCCAGTTGCGGAGCACGGAACAGACCACATCGCTTTCGGCCAGCAGCGAAGCGGATTTTTCGCATTCCCGCCACTTGCACCAGTCATCTTGGAGCGCCAGGACCTGCGGCATGATTTCGCCGTTCAGGGTGCGGTAGTCCTCCCCATAGGCCTTCATGTACCCGTTGACGTGGTTCTTTTTCTTGTGGAGCTTGTTGCCCGCGAGGGTCGAAAGCGCTTCCTGCGTATACAGGTATTCCCACTGGCCCGGCGTTTCCTCGATGGCCACGCGGCCCGGCAGGCGTTCGAGCAGCAGCTCGCACAGCGGCTCGGGAGCGCGGAGGATGGTCGTGCCCGGCACGAGTTCGGGCATGGCGGCCCAGTCTGCGGCGTACCAGTCGCCCACCGGAGCCCACAGGCGCTCGACGGGCAGGTCGTTGCGCTTCTGGCGGATCCAGCAAAGCCCGTGCGCCGTGCGCCACTCCAGATTGTAATGGGTTCCCCATCCCCAAAGGTTGGTGAAGGTATAGTCGGCGGCGTGCAGGGGCAGCGCGCGGAAGTAGGGGGCATACGCGGCGGCGTCGCCGAGTTCGATGGAAGAGAAGTTTTCCGTAAGCATGTGAACCTCTGGTTAACGGGATGCGCAAGTGTGGGGACGCACGGCCAGGGCGAAACGGGTCCAGTTGCAGCGCAGCGTGACCCATAAGAGCGAAAGCGACATGACCACCTGCGAAACGAAGGTGGAGAGGAAGACCCCTGAGGCGTCCTGCCAAATGATGTGGCCGAACAGCCATGCGATGGGCAGGCGTACCGCCCAGACAGCGAAGCTGAACGAGACCATCGGGTAGACCGTGGCTCCGGCGCCGTTGAGCCCGCCCGCCAGCACGACGCTGGCGACGGTGAACGGCACGGCCATGATGTTGAAGGAAAGGTATTTGACGGTTTCGACCTGCACGGCGGGATCAGGGGCGATCAAGCCTGCGAGCTCCATGCGCCAGGGCCATATGGCGGCCCCCACGCAGCACATCCCCGCGCAGGCGATGCCGAGCGTGGCGAGCAGCGTGCGTTTGGCCTCGCGGTGGTTGCCCTCGCCGAGCGCGTGGCCCACGAGTACCGAAGCGGTCATGCTGAACGCAACGGCGGGCAAAAACAAAATGGATTCCACCCGCAGCCCCGTGGTCAGCCCCGCAAGGGCGTTGACCCTGCCGAAGGGCAGGGAGGCCGTGATGACGTACAGGACCATATAGCCGGTTTGCCATAAGAAGGACGTGCCGAACGCGGGCCCGGCAACCTTGAGGAGATACGGGGCCCCCGCCTTGATCCAGCGCCAGCCGGGGAAGCTGTCGCGTGTGAACAGCTCGTGCCGCATCAGCAGGAACAGCATGAGCGCGGCCCCGACGGTGACCGAGACGAGCGTGGAGTAGGCGATCCCCGTTGCGCCGTAGGCGGGGAAGCCCCACCAGCCGAGCCCGAAGGCCAGATCGCCGAATACGTTGAGCAGGCAGGCCGTGCCGGTTACGTACAGCGGGATGAGCACCATCTTGGCGGAACGGAACACGGCCGCGCCGATGGTGAGGGTGTATTGGCCGGGGATGCCCCAGATCGTCGCCGTCAGGAACATGATCGCCACGGGCATGATGCTCTCGGGCGTCTGGATGAGGCGCAGGAGCGGTTCCCGCCACACCGAGGCCGCCACCGCAATGGCCGATCCGATGGCGATACAGCCGATGGTCACGAGCCCCACATACCTTCTCGCCCGGACGAATTTGCACGCCCCGAGGGACTGGCTGATGGAGGCCACCGCGCCGCTCACGGCGGCCATCGCCAGAGCCATGAACATCATATGGCACTGGGTGATCAGGCCGATGGATGCCTGCACTTCCGAGCCGATGCGCCCGCCCGCCCACACGTCGGTGATGCCGATGACGAATTGACAGAGCAACATGATGCACTGCGGCCAGGTCAGGTGCCAGATGGTGTGGATGCGTTCGGTGTTCAGTTTCATATGGGCATGGGGGTTGGGGGTCTGATGGAAGCATACGCCCCATGCCGTCCGGCACAAGACGATGAGAGAAGGGAGGCTCGCAATCAGGGAAGTGTTTCCATAGGAAGTGAGGAGGCGTTATGCCTCCCATATTCTCAAAAACATCCTCATCCTCCCCTCTGTTTTCGAGCGATGGGGGCGGCGTGGTGTGGGGCCGTGTCGGCTGACGTGTCTTTCCGCAGCGGGGCGGGCCGATCCTCTCGGATACCGGACCTGTTATCCGCTTGTTCGTGAGGTTTCGGGCTGACGTGTCAAAAAACTGTTGAATCGTATGGAACCGTCATGTCCTTTTTCAGGGAGCACGGAGTGGGTTTCTTGAAAAATGCTGGCTGTTTTTCAATAACCGATCCCCCGGGGAGCGAGCCGTCGCCCGGATTTTTCACCAGTGCGCTTTTTCGCGGGCCCATGCGAACCTCTTATAAGGAAGAGGGAGGTGTGGCCGTGCGGACGGCTGGGGAGGGAGGGGAACCCTTTTCTCAGAGCGTTTTCCCCTCCCTCCCCAGATATCTCTTACTCCTACTCCCCAACCAGCCCGGCGGAAACAAGCGCCTGAAACAGTACGATGCCCGCGGCGGTGGAAAGGTTGATGCTGCGGACTTCGCCTTTGATGGGGATGCGGACATGATGCTGCGAGAGCCCGATCACTTCGGGCGGCAACCCTGAGGTTTCGCGCCCGAAAACGAGGGAATCGTTTTCCGTGAACTCGAAACGGTGCAGGGCGGCGCCCCGCCGGGCGCTGGTGAGGACGAGCCGTCTGCCCGCCCCGGCGTTCCGGATGTAGGCGTCGAGGTCGGGCCATACCGCCATATCCACATGGGGCCAATAGTCGAGGCCCGCCCGTTTGAGGTAACGGTCCTCAAGCTTGAAGCCCAGAGGCTCGATGAGATGCAGCGAAACCTGCATGGCGGCGCACAGTCGGGCCACATTGCCCGTGTTCGGAGGTATTTCCGGCTGGAAGAGAACGACATGCATACAGGTCGGCATCCGTACAATAGGTGAAATGGTTTTTCAATAAAGGTGGACAGAAGAACGCGGGATGCTTATTAGGCTTCAAAGCCCAGTTTGTTGATGGCCTTCTTCACTTCCGCGATGTCGAGGGGCTGGGATTCCTTCCAGGTGGCTTCGCCCTTTTCGAGGTCGACGTTCACATCGGATACGCCGGGAAGCGCTTCCAGAGCCTGGGTTACGGCCTGCTTGCAATGGTTGCAGGACATGCCTTTCACGGTGAGAGTGGGCATAATCGTATCCTTTCTGGGTAAGAAGGTGGATGATGAAGGGGCAGCGGCACCGCCCGCCCTTCATATCATAAGAGCTTAGCCGATATTGGCAAGCAGAGGAGAGGCACATGGATCAGCAGAAAGAAGTTCTTTTCACCGTGGGCGGTATGCACTGCGCCGCCTGCTCATCGCGGCTTGAGCGCGTCCTGAACGGCATGGACGGCGTGCAGTCAGCCACCGTCAGCCTTGCCGCCAACAGCGCCACCGTCGTGCCTGATCCCGCGCTTTCCGAATCAGACACCGAGGCCCTCGTTCATCAGATTGAGGAGCGGGCCGTGGATATGGGCTTCACCGCGACGCCGGTAGCCCCGGAAGCCGATATGGTGGACACGTGGGAAGCGCAGCAGAAGGAAACGGTCGGGCAGCTTGCGACCCTGAAGGCCCGTCTGTGGCCTGAGTTCGGGTTCACCATCCTGCTGCTCCTGGTGTCGATGGGGCACATGTGGGGGCTTCCGCTGCCCGCGATCATCGATCCCATGCATTCGCCCGAGTCGGCCCTCAACCATGCGCTGCTGCAACTTGTGCTGACCTTGCCGGTCTTGTGGTCGGGGCGGCATTTTTATTTGACCGGCCTGCCCAACCTGTGGCGGCTCACCCCGAACATGGACAGCCTTGTGGCGATGGGCACGGGAGCGGCGTTCCTGTACAGCCTGTGGAATACGGTCGAGGTCGCGCTTGGGCATACGGGCAAGGTGATGGACCTGTATTATGAGTCCGCCGCCGTGCTGATTTCGCTGATTTCGCTCGGCAAGTACCTTGAGGCCGTTTCGCGGTTCCGCATGTCCGATGCCATCGGAGCGCTCATGAACCTGACCCCGGAAACCGCCCTGCGCCTGCCCGCTCCCGACAAGGCGGATCAGGCCGAAGAGGTTCCGGTCAAGGTTGTGCGCGTGGGGGACTATCTGCAGGTGAAACCCGGCGGGCGGATCCCTGTTGACGGAGTGGTAACAAACGGCGCGTCCAGCGTGGACGCCTCCATGCTGACCGGCGAGTCCATGCCCGTTCCTGTAGGCGTGGGCAGTTCGGTGGCGGGCGGCACGATGAACACGACCGGTTCTTTTATTATGCGGGCCGAGCGTGTTGGTGCGGATACGGCCTTGTCGCGGATCATAAAGCTGGTGCGCGAAGCGCAAAGCTCCAAGGCGCCCATTGCCCGGCTGGCCGACGACGTGAGCCTCATTTTCGTGCCGACCGTCATGGCGCTGGCGGTCATTGCCGGTGCCGGATGGCTGTACTGGGGGCACGTGCCGGTTTCGGAGGCCTTCCGTATTTTCGTGGCCGTGCTGGTGGTGGCCTGCCCGTGCGCGCTCGGCCTTGCCACGCCCATTTCCATTATGGTGGCCACGGGCCGGGGCGCGCAGATGGGCGTGCTCGTCAAGAACGGTACGGCCCTCGAACTCGCGGGCCGTCTGGATGTGCTCGTGTTCGACAAGACCGGGACGTTGACCGAAGGCAAGCCCCGCCTGCTTGCCGCCGGATCCTTCGATCCGCTGTTCGATGAGGAGCGCATCTTAGGGTACGCCGCCTCGCTTGAGGGCGTGTCCGAGCATCCTCTCGCGCTGGCCGTGACGTCCGCCGCCGAGGAGCGGAATCTCCACCTGTATCCCGTCAGCGACTTTGCCAGCGTTTCCGGCCTCGGCGTATCCGGCAACGTAGATCTGGAAAACGAGTCCATACCGTTGTTGCTCGGTAACAAGCGACTGATGGAAGAGCGGCAGGTCTCTTTTGACGCGGTAAAGGATCTGGATGCCCGTTTGGCGGAACTGTCGGATTCCGGCGCGACGCCCCTCTTGCTTGCCGTGAACGGGCGCCTCGTGGGGATGCTTGCGGTAGCGGACACCATCCGTCCGGAAACGGCGGGCGTGGTGAAGGAGCTCCGCCAGCTTGGTTTGCGGGTGATCATGCTCAGCGGCGACAACCGCCGCACGGCTGAGGCCATTGCCAAGAGCGCGGGCATCGATGAGGTGATCGCCGATGTGTTGCCGGACGGTAAGGAAAAGGTGATCAGCGAATTGCAGGCCGCCGGTCTGCGGGTCGGGATGATCGGCGACGGCATCAACGATGCCCCCGCGCTGGCCCGTGCCGATGTCGGCATGGCTATGGGCAACGGCATCGACGTTGCCGTGGAAGCCGGGGACATCGTCCTTCTCGGCAGCGACACCCGTTCGGGCAAGGGCTTGCGCGGCGTGGTGACGGCGCTGGAGCTGAGCCGGGCCGCCTTGCGGAACATCCGGGAGAATCTCGGCTGGGCGTTCGGCTACAACATCCTTTGCCTGCCCATTGCCGCCGGGGTGCTCAAGATTTTCGGCGGCCCCTCGCTTTCGCCCATGATCGCGGGTGCGGCGATGGCCTTCTCGTCCGTTTCCGTCGTGCTCAACGCGCTGCGCTTGCGGCGGTTTGGGAAGTAGGGATGGGATAAGAACCGGGGAGGGGAGGAAGAACCTTTCTGAAGAAAGGCTTCTCCCTCCC
>ERZ791577.1112-NODE-1112-length-15122-cov-2.583925_pt1 | contig 15122 bp, 10 predicted proteins | sample MGYA00509969_ERZ791577 | MGnify/ENA primary metagenome ERZ791577 (study PRJEB30046, sample SAMN00791917) | human gut metagenome | study: EMG produced TPA metagenomics assembly of the A metagenome-wide association study of gut microbiota in type 2... | reverse complement strand
GGGGAGCTATTCTCTTAAAAATGGCGAAAAACTGGCGGGAAGATCGGTACTGGGCAACTTTGTTCTGGGTACACGAGTGCCCGATCTCAGCGGAAAATTCCAGCTCAGTATTACCAGCCTGACCCGAAAACAGTTCCTCTCTTTTCTGCCGTCCGGCGAAAACTTCCTGCCACTGACGATGTTCGTGTCCTTCATCCTGCGCGATCAGCTTGCCTGGGACTTACATCTGGGGCTGGCGCCGGAGCAGGTGGGCGCAATGCGCCTGGGCGATAACAAAAGTGCGCTGCTGGGCTGGACCAGCTTCCTCGGCACACCGGAAGAACGACCCTCAGTCACCATCAGGGTACGGTCGTAAATTATGATAATCACGGAGCAGAATATGCCGGAAGAGAAACTACAGACGCTTTCATTGCAGGTCATTAACGGCAGTGAGCTGGAAAGCGGGCGGGCGGCGCGCTGTCTGTTCACACAGCAGGGAAATGTCGGCCATGGCCCCGAATGCCACTGGTCGGTACAGGATCGTCAGCAGAGCATTCCGGCCCAGGCTTTTACCGTTATCCTGCACGATGGCACATTTTGTCTGCGCCCGCAGACGGCACAACTGTGGCTGAATCAGGCAAAAGTCACAGCAACATCAGACCTAATACAGTTGCGCCAGGGCGATGAGATCCAGATCGGACGGCTGATGGTGAGGGTTCATCTGAACCGGGGAGATATTCCCCATTACGATGAGGAAATGGCCACTCCCGAAACCATCGTTACCAATCGCGATATGCTCACGGATACCCTGCTATCAACGGAGGGTACGCCACACTATCCGGGAATGACTCACCGGCACCAACTTGCAGACACCGTGGTAAACGGTTTTTCTGCCGATCCACTCCAGGCACTTCAGTCCGAAAGCCTGATTACCACGGGCGATCCGCTTTCAGGCATTGCGGCTGTCCGGCCATCGGCACCGCTGTCCGATCCGGCAAGTAATGGGGGGATCAATACTCCGTTTATGGATCTGCCGCCCATTTATGCCAGCCCCGGCGATCGTAATGACGACGTCTCTGCGGCAGAAATGGCGCAACGCCACCTTGCGGTCACCCCCTTACTGCGCGGTCTTGGCGGCTCGCTTACCATGAGCAATTCCGACGATGCGGATGATTTTCTGGAGGAGGCCGGACGAACGTTACAGGCCGCAATAAAAGGTCTGCTCGATTTGCAGCAGCAGCGTAACAGCCTCTCAGACAAACATTTGCGCCCGCTGGAAGATAACCCGCTGCGCCTGAACATGGATTACGCCACCGCGCTCGACGTAATGTTTGCCGAAGGTAAAAGCCCGGTACATTTGGCGGCTCCCGCCGCCGTCAGTGAAAGCCTGCGCAATGTCCGCCACCACGAAGAAGCTAACCGGGCAGCGATTGTGGAGTCGCTTCGTGTCCTGCTGGATGCTTTCTCACCACAAAATCTGCTGCGCCGCTTTGTGCAGTACCGCCGCAGCCATGAACTGCGCCAGCCGCTGGATGATGCCGGAGCATGGCAAATGTACAGCCATTATTACGAAGAACTGGCCTCCGATCGCCAGCAGGGGTTTGAGATGCTGTTTAACGAGGTCTACGCCCAGGTCTATGACCGGGTGCTTCGTGAAAAACAGCGGGAGCCGGAAGCATGAACAGGAAGGCGTTTCTGGCCTGCGTGCTGATGTGCGTCATATTAACCGGCTGCGAAACGGCGAAAAAAATCAGCGAGGTGATCAAAAACCCGGATATCCAGGTCGGGAGCCTGAAGGAGCAACCTTCGGAAATAACCGTCACCCTGCTGACCGAACCGGACACCAATACCAATGCGGAGGGTGAATCAGCCGCCGTGGATGTGCAACTGGTGTACCTGACTGACGACTCAAAATTGCTGGCAGCCGACTATGACCAGATAGCCAGTACGCCGCTACCGGATGTGCTGGGTAAAAACTATATCGACCACCAGGATTTCAACCTGTTGCCGGACACCATCAAAACCCTGCCGCCGGTAAAGCTGGATGAGAAAACGCAGTTTATTGGTGTCGTGGCCTATTTCTCCGATGACCAGGCCACTGAATGGAAACAAATCGAGACGGTGGAAGGAACCGGCCACCATTACCGCCTGCTGGTGCATGTACGTCAAAGCAGCATCGAAATGAAAAAAGAGGATGAATAATTATGGCAACCACCCGCAACAAGGTGATGTGGCAGGAAGGGATGCTGATGCGCCCACACCATTTCCAGCAACAGCAGCGTTACAACGACTACCTGGATAACCAGCGTTTCCGGGCCATGAATGATTTATCCTGGGGATTTACCGAACTCACCCTCAACAATGAACTGCTGGCGCAGGGTAAGATCATGATTGACAGCGCGTCAGGCACACTGCCCGACGGCACCGTCTTTTCTATCCCCGACCAGGACGCACTGCCCGATCCGCTGCACCCGCAACATTTTCCGGACGAGAGAAGCCGCAATATCTACCTCGCTCTGCCGGTCGCCAGTGATGTGAGAAATGAAATCAGCGACGGACGGCGAATCGGGCGTTACCGGCTGAATTATGCCGATGTCCGGGATTTGCATTCAGAAGAAGGTGACGCGCGAACATTGACGCTGGGTCAACTGACGCCGCGCATTATGAGCGGTGCAGAAGATATGAGCGCCTATATTACGCTCCCGCTTTGCCGTATCAGCGATCGCCATGCCGATGGCTCCCTGACGTTGGATGACGATTTTATCCCCTCCTGCCAGAATATTCAGGTCAGTAAGAAACTGCGTGTTTATCTCAAAGAGGTACAGGGGGCCATTGGCGGACGGGCAAGCGATCTGGCAAACCGTATTGGCTCTCCGGCGCAGAGCGGCATCGCGGATGTGGCGGAATTTATGATGTTGCAGTTACTTAACCGTAACCAGACCCGGTTTACCCATCGCGCCCGCCGATCCCAGCTCCACCCGGAAGATTTCTACCTTGATCTTGCTGGGTTGCTGGGTGAACTGATGACCTTTACCGAGCCGTCGCGCCTGCCCCGCCCGCTTGATGTGTATGATCATCATGATCTGACCAAAACATTTAAAACACTGTTACCGGAAGTCAAACGGGCGCTGCATACCGTACTGTCGCCAAGAGCGGTCAATCTGCCGCTGCATCTGCGTGACGGTATCTGGCAGGCCGATATCCATGACACAGAACTGCTGCAATCTGCCACCTTTGTGCTGGCCGTGGCGGCAAACGTGCCGGTCGATCAGATCCAGCGTCAGTTTATCCAGCAGTCGAAAATTTCCTCGCCGGAAAAAATCCGCAATATGGTCAGTGTGCAGATACCCGGCATTCCATTGCGTGCCCTGATGGTGGCTCCCCGCCAGCTTCCTTACCATTCCGGGTTCAGCTATTTCGAACTCGACAAGAGTGGCCAGGCCTGGACAGAAATGGCTGCCGCCGGGGCCGTTGCACTGCATGTATCCGGCAGTTTCCCGGATCTGAACATGCAACTGTGGGCGATAAGAGGGTAAGACGATGGATGAGGGGTCACTGTCTCTGCCACCATTTACCGGACACGACGAAAAAAGCCAGCGCAACTACCATCTCGCGCTTCGTGGCAACAGCCTGAATCCGATGATCGACGCGGCCACGCCGCTACTCGGTATGGTAATGCGCCTTTCAACCATGAACAGCCAGACGATGCCGGAGCATCTTTTTGCTCAGGTGGTGACGGATGTTCAGGCCGTGGAGCAACTGCTTCAGGAGCAGGGCTACGAACCGGGCGTGATTATCTCGTTTCGCTACATCCTCTGCACGTTTATTGATGAAGCGGCGCTCGGTAACGGCTGGTCAAACAAGAACGAGTGGATCAAGCAGTCATTGCTGGTCCATTTCCACAACGAAGCCTGGGGTGGAGAGAAAGTTTTCATCCTGCTGGAGCGCCTGATCCGTGAACCCAAACGTTACCAGGATCTGCTGGAATTTCTCTGGATCTGTTTTTCTCTGGGATTTCGCGGGCGCTACAAAGTGGCAGCACAGGATCAGGGGGAATTTGAGCAGATCTACCGCCGTCTGTACCACGTTCTGCATAAACTGCGCGGCGATGCCCCTTTCCCGCTGTTACACCAGGACAAAAAAACCCAGGGCGGGCGTTATCAGCTCATCAGTCGCCTGACTGTTAAACATATTTTTTGTGGTGGCGTTGTCGTGCTGGCGTTGTTTTACCTGTTCTATCTGTTGCGGCTGGACAGCCAGACGCAGGACATCCTGCACCAGCTAAACAAATTACTTCGATAAGGACGTTTATGATCCAGATTGATCTTCCCACGCTGGTAAAACGGCTGAACCTGTTCTCCCGCCAGGCGCTGGAGATGGCCGCCTCTGAATGTATGAGTCAGCAGGCAGCGGAAATTACCGTCAGCCATGTGCTCATTCAGATGCTCGCCATGCCACGCAGTGACCTGCGGGTTATTACCCGCCAGGGCGATATTGGCATGGAAGAGTTGCGCCAGGCGCTGACGGTAGAGAACTACACAACCGCCCGTTCTGCGGACAGCTACCCGGCGTTTTCCCCGATGCTGGTTGAGTGGCTGAAAGAGGGCTGGCTGCTGGCGTCGGCTGAGATGCAGCACAGCGAACTGCGCGGCGGCGTGTTGCTGCTGGCCCTGCTGCATTCGCCGCTGCGTTATATACCGCCTGCTGCCGCCCGGCTGTTGACCGGCATTAACCGTGACCGTCTGCAACAGGACTTTGTGCAGTGGACACAGGAGTCGGCGGAATCAGTCGTGCCGGATGCAGACGGTAAAGGCGCAGGCACAATGACGGACGCCTCTGACACCCTGCTTGCCCGCTATGCCAAAAACATGACCGCAGACGCCCGTAACGGCAGGCTTGACCCGGTACTGTGCCGCGACCACGAAATCGACCTGATGATTGACATTCTCTGCCGCCGCCGTAAAAACAACCCGGTGGTGGTGGGCGAAGCGGGCGTGGGCAAAAGCGCACTGATTGAAGGGCTGGCGCTGCGCATCGTGGCAGGCCAGGTGCCGGACAAGCTGAAAAACACCGATATCATGACCCTTGACTTGGGCGCATTGCAGGCCGGGGCGTCGGTGAAGGGTGAATTCGAAAAACGTTTCAAAGGGCTGATGGCGGAGGTCATTTCCTCCCCGGTGCCGGTCATTCTGTTTATCGACGAAGCACATACCCTGATTGGCGCGGGCAACCAGCAGGGCGGGCTGGATATCTCCAACCTGCTCAAACCGGCGCTGGCGCGCGGCGAGCTGAAAACCATCGCCGCCACCACCTGGAGCGAGTACAAAAAATACTTCGAAAAAGATGCCGCCCTGTCGCGCCGCTTCCAGTTGGTGAAGGTCAGCGAACCCAACGCTGCCGAAGCCACCATTATTCTGCGCGGTCTGTCGGCGGTCTATGAACAGTCTCACGGCGTGCTGATTGATGATGACGCCTTGCAGGCCGCTGCGACATTAAGCGAGCGTTATCTCTCCGGGCGTCAGTTACCGGACAAAGCGATTGATGTGCTGGATACCGCCTGCGCCCGTGTGGCCATCAACCTGTCGTCGCCGCCGAAGCAAATCTCGGCGCTGACCACTCTGAGCCACCAGCAGGAGGCGGAAATTCGCCAGCTTGAGCGCGAGCTTCGCATCGGACTGCGTACCGACACATCACGGATGACCGAGGTGCTGGTGCAGTATGATGAAACGCTGACGGCGCTGGATGAACTGGAAGCGGCCTGGCACCAGCAGCAGACGCTGGTCCGGGAGATTATTGCGCTGCGCCAGCAGTTACTGGGCGTGGCAGAGGACGATGCGGCGCCGTTGCCGGACGCAGATACCGTGGAGGATACGCAGCCAGAGTCAGAGTCAGAACAGGATAATACCGGTGCCGTACCGGCTGATGAGGCCGACAGAGAACAACCGGAAGAGACCGCTGAAACAGTTTCCCCGGTACAGCGGCTGGCCCAGCTCACTGCCGAACTGGACGCCCTGCATAACGACCGGTTGCTGGTTTCCCCGCACGTCGATAAAAAACAGATTGCGGCGGTGATTGCCGAATGGACCGGCGTGCCGCTTAACCGCCTGTCGCAGAATGAAATGTCGGTCATCACCGACCTGCCAAAATGGCTCGGCGACACCATCAAAGGCCAGGACCTGGCGATTGCCAGCCTGCATAAGCATCTACTGACCGCACGCGCCGACCTGCGTCGTCCGGGACGCCCGCTCGGTGCGTTCCTGCTGGCTGGCCCCAGCGGTGTGGGTAAAACCGAAACCGTCCTGCAACTGGCAGAGCTGCTCTACGGCGGTCGCCAGTACCTGACCACCATCAATATGTCCGAGTTCCAGGAGAAACATACCGTCTCGCGACTGATTGGTTCGCCTCCGGGCTACGTTGGCTACGGTGAAGGCGGCGTACTGACCGAAGCGATTCGCCAGAAACCCTACTCGGTAGTACTGCTCGATGAAGTGGAAAAAGCGCACCCGGATGTGCTCAACCTGTTCTACCAGGCGTTCGATAAGGGCGAAATGGCAGACGGTGAAGGCCGCCTGATTGACTGCAAAAATATCGTCTTCTTCCTGACGTCCAACCTCGGCTACCAGGTAATAGTCGAGCATGCCGATGACCCGGAAACCATGCAGGAAGTACTGTATCCGGTGCTGGCCGACTTCTTCAAACCTGCCCTGCTGGCGCGTATGGAAGTGGTGCCGTATCTGCCGCTGTCGAAAGAGACGCTCGCCACCATCATTGCCGGGAAACTGGCCAGCCTGGATAACGTGCTGCGCAGCCGCTTTGGCGCGGAGGTGATTATAGAACCGGAAGTGACGGACGAAATCATGAGCCGCGTCACCCGCGCGGAAAACGGCGCGAGGATGCTGGAATCGGTCATCGACGGCAATATGCTGCCGCCGCTCTCCCTGCTGCTGTTGCAGAAAATGGCGGCGAATACGGCGGTTGCCCGGATTCGGTTGTCGGCAGTGGACGGCGCATTTACGGCAGACGTGGAAGATGCTCAGAACGACGAGTCCGTCACAAAGGATGAAACGGTTTTATGAGCAGGTTGCGCGTTTTCCGGCAGACAGGATGGTTTATCGCGGGCCTGATGACGGGCTTACCCGCCACTGCCGCGCCCGCAGAAGCATCGTCAATGGCCGGTGTGGCGGTCGCCGTCGCCACCACGACCCCGCCGGATGCGACAGCCACGTTACAGGCCATGCAGTCCTGTCGGCGGGAGTCCGCGGCGCTGGAGCGGCTTGACTGCTATGACCGCCTGCTGGCACCGCTGTCCCCGTCAGGGTTTGACGGGGCGCTGGTCAAAGCCGGTTTTGTGGGCGAAGCCTGGACCCGCGCCACGGAACAGGAAAAACACCGCCAGGGCAACACCACAGAGCTGCTGGTGACGCAGGTGCCGGGGGAGCGCCCGACGGTGGTGATAACCACCCCGGCTATCGGTCATGTTCCGCCACGCCCGGTGCTGATGTTCAGTTGCGTGGACAATATCACCCGGATGCAGGTGGCGCTGATGCACCCTCTGGATGTCCATGATATCGCCGTCACTCTGAATGCCGACAACCGGGCATTGCGCAGCCACTGGTTTGTGCGCGAGAACGGCACCCTGCTGGAGTCCAGCCGGGGGTTATCCGGGATTGATGAAATTAAGCAACTGTTCGGCGCAAAAACGCTGACGGTGGATACCGGCGCAGACAATGCCGCCGGAAAGCTGACCTTTAACATTGACGGGCTGGCAAGGGCGATTGCTCCCCTGCGCGATGCCTGCCACTGGGCGGGAGAATAAAAATATGGCAATGGACTTACGCGATCCGAATGTCTGGATATCGCACCTGCTGGAAAACCTGCCGGAAGAGAAACTGGCATCGGCGCTGAAAGATGACAACCCGAACTGGGAGTATATCGACGGCGAAATCGTCAAGCTGGGATCGCTGGCCCACAGTCAACTGGATATCCCGGAACTCCAGCGCCGTGGGCTGGTCATTCTGGCTTCGGAGAGTAAGGATTTTCGTCTGCTGGCGCATCTGCTGAGAACCCTGCAACACGCCGGTGATCCTCATCTCGCATTGCGCCTGCTGGCGCTGTATGTGGAGCATTACTGGGCGGTGGCTGCGCCGCAGAATATGGCGCATAAAAAACGCTTTGCCAGCCAGGTCATTAAACGCTTTGAAACAGGTATTGAAGTTTTTTCACAGAACGCCGCCACAGCGCAGCGCGATGCGCTGTCAGGGGAACTGGCAAAACTGGCGCAATGCTGGCAGTCACATAACGCCCCGGAACTGGCACAGGCTACTGATGATCTTTTTGCCCTGTACCAGCGTGCGTTTAATCGTGCGGCACCGGCTCCTGTCCCCACTCCGGCGGCCTCCGGTAGTTCACCACAGACCACCGCCACGTCTGAAAGCGGCGTGACGCAACCCAGTGCTCCGGCTCCCCAAATCGTCATCGACAGTCACGACGACAAAGCCTGGCGCGACACGCTGTTAAAAGTGGCGGCCATTTTATGTGAACGCCAGCCGGATTCACCGCAGGGCTACCGTCTGCGCCGCCATGCGCTTTGGCAGAACATCACCAGTACGCCCCAGGCGGAAAGCGATGGCCGTACTCCACTGGCTGCGGTCTCCGCCGATATGGTGGCAGATTACCATGCTCAGCTCGGTAGTGCCGATATGGCGCTGTGGCAGCAGGTGGAGAAAAGCGTACTGCTGGCTCCTTACTGGCTGGATGGTCACTGCCTTTCTGCACAGACGGCGCTGCGTCTGGGTTACAAACAGGTGGCAGACGCCATCCGCGATGAGGTCATCCGCTTCCTTGAGCGTCTGCCCCAGCTTACCGGGCTGCTGTTTAATGACCACACACCGTTTATCAGTGAGCAGACGAAACAATGGCTGGCAGCTTCGCCCGACGCCAAAGTTGCACCGGTTGCGCAAATCGGTGAGGAATCGAAGGCAGCCAGAGCCTGTTTTGCTGAGCAGGGTCTGGAGGCGGCGCTGCGATATCTGGACATGCTACCCGAAGGCGATCCCCGCGATCAGTTTCACCGCCAGTACCTTGCCGCACAGTTGACGGAAGAGGCGGGGCTGGTACAGCTTGCGCAGCAGCAGTACCGGATGTTGTTCAGGATGGGATTGCAGATGATGGTGGCAGACTGGGAGCCGTCCCTGCTTGAGCAGCTAGAACAAAAATTCACGGCAGAACAATAAAAGAGAACAGGAGTTTTTGTGTTCAGATTACCAACACCCCGACTACTCAGCGGACTCAAATCAGCCCTGCGACCGGCGATGCCCCGGTTTAAAGTCTCTGCTTTCTGGCTGCTGATACTGGCGTGGATTTTTCTGCTGGTGTGGATCTGGTGGAAAGGCCCGATGTGGACGCTGTATGAAGAACAGTGGCTCAAACCACTGGCGAACCGCTGGCTGGCAACGGCGGCGTGGGGGATTATTGCCCTGATGTGGCTTACCGTCCGGGTGATGAAGCGCCTGCAACAGCTTGAAAAAATGCAAAAGCAACAGCGCGAGGAAGCCGTTGATCCGCTCAGCGTGGAACTGAACGCCCAGCAGCGTTATCTTGACCGCTGGCTGCTGCGCCTGCAACGCCATCTCGACAACCGCCGTTTCCTGTGGCAGTTGCCGTGGTATATGGTCATCGGCCCGGCGGGCAGTGGCAAAACGACACTGCTGCGCGAGGGGTTTCCGTCCGACATTATTTATGCCCCGGAGGGCGCACGCGGCGCAGAACAACGCCTGTACCTCACGCCCCATGTCGGTAAACAGGCGGTGATCTTTGATATCGACGGCACACTCTGCGCTCCCGCTGATGCGGATATCCTGCATCGCCGTCTGTGGGAACATGCCCTCGGCTGGCTGAAAGAAAAGCGCGCGCGCCAGCCGCTGAATGGGATTATTCTGACACTCGATTTACCCGATCTGCTTACCGCAGACAAACGCCGCCGCGAGCATCTGTTACAGACGCTGCGCAGCCGCTTGCAGGATATACGCCAGCATCTTCACTGCCAGTTACCGGTTTACGTGGTACTTACCCGGCTTGATTTATTGCAGGGTTTTGCCGCCCTGTTTCAGTCCCTGAACAGACAGGATCGCGATGCGATTCTGGGCGTCACGTTCACCCGCCGCGCCCATGAAAATGATGACTGGCGAACAGAGTTGAATGCTTTCTGGCAGACATGGGTGGATCGAATGAATCTGGCGTTGCCGGATCTGATGGTCGCTCAGACTCACACCCGCGCGTCTTTATTCAGTTTTTCCCGCCAGATGCAGGGAAGCCGTGAACCGCTGGTGTCACTGCTTGAGGGTCTGCTTGATGGCGAAAATATGAACGTGATGCTGCGTGGTGTCTATCTCACCTCTTCGCTTCAGCGTGGACAGATGGATGATATATTCACCCAGTCTGCCGCCCGCCAGTACCGGCTGGGCAATAACCCACTGGCGTCCTGGCCCCTGGTGGACACCGCGCCTTATTTCACCCGCAGCCTGTTCCCGCAGGCATTACTCGCAGAGCCTAATCTGGCAACAGAGAGCCGCGCCTGGCTGACAGTAAGGATGTTGCGGATAATTCTTCGGGGCGTTCCCGTCGCCGCCTGACGGTTTTCTCTGCCACAGGCGGCGTGGCAGCACTGCTGCTCATCACCGGCTGGCATCACTATTACAACGGTAACTATCAGTCCGGCATCACCGTGCTTAAGCAGGCCAAAGCCTTTATGGACGTGCCGCCTCCGCAGGGGGAAGATGACTTTGGCAACCTGCAACTGCCGCTCCTGAACCCGGTACGCGATGCCACACTGGCCTATGGCGACTGGGGCGACCGCAGCCGTCTGGCCGATATGGGACTGTACCAGGGACGACGTATCGGGCCTTATGTGGAACAGACCTATCTGCAACTGCTGGAGCAACGTTACCTGCCCTCGCTGTTTAACGGGCTGGTCAAAGCGATGAACGCCGCGCCGCCGGAGAGTGAAGAAAAACTCGCGGTGCTGCGCGTGATGCGAATGCTGGAGGACAAAAGCGGACGTAACAATCAGGTGGTGAAGCAGTATATGGCAAAACGCTGGAGCGAAAAATTCCACGGCCAGCGCGATATCCAGGCACAACTGATGTCCCATCTTGACTACGCGCTGGCTCATACTGACTGGCACGCAGAGCGTCAGGCGGGCGACGGTGACGCCATCAGCCGCTGGACGCCATATGACAAGCCCGTGGTATCAGCACAGAAAGAACTGAGCAAACTGCCTGTCTACCAGCGGGTTTACCAGAGCCTGAAAACGCGGGCGCTGGGCGTTCTTCCTGCCGACCTCAATCTGCGTGACCAGGTAGGGCCAACCTTTGACCAGGTGTTTACATCTGCCGATGACAACAAACTGGTTGTTCCACAGTTTCTTACCCGTTACGGCCTGCAAAGCTATTTTGTAAAACAGCGCGATGAACTGGTTGAACTGACGGCGATGGATTCCTGGGTACTTAACCTTACCCGCAGCGTGAAATACAGTGACGCCGACCGCGCGGAAATCCAGCGCCAGTTGACCGAGCAGTATATCAGCGACTACACCGCCACCTGGCGGGCCGGGATGGACAATCTGAATATCCGCAATTTTGAGTCCATCGGACAACTGACCGGGGCGCTGGAGCAGGTTATCAGCGGCGACCAGCCTTTGCAGCGGGTGCTGACCGTGCTGCGTGACAACACACAGCCAGGCGTCTTTTCTGAAAAACTCTCTGCCAAAGAACGGGAGGAAGCCCTGGCAGAGCCGGATTACCAGTTACTCACCCGCCTCGGGCATGAATTCGCCCCGGAAAACAGTACCCTGGCAGTACAGAAAGACAAAGAAAGCACGATGCAGGCCGTGTATCAGCAACTCACCGAGTTGCACCGCTACCTGCTGGCAATCCAGAACGCGCCTGTACCAGGGAAATCGGCGCTGAAAGCCGTGCAGTTACGGCTTGATCAGAACGGCAGCGATCCGATATTCGCCACCCGCCAGATGGCAAAAACGCTGCCTGCTCCGCTCAACCGCTGGGTTGGCAGACTGACTGACCAGGCCTGGCATGTGGTGATGGTGGAGGCTGTTCATTATATGGAAGTGGACTGGCGCGACAGCGTGGTGAAACCGTTTAACGAGCAACTGGCAAATAACTATCCGTTTAATCCGCGTTCTGCACAGGATGCCTCACTGGATGCCTTCGAACGCTTCTTTAAACCGGATGGCATACTGGATACCTTCTACCAGCAGAACCTGAAGCTGTTTATCGATAATGACCTGAGTCTGGAGGATGGCGATAACAACGTCATTATTCGCGAAGATATTATTGCGCAACTGGAAACTGCGCAGAAAATCCGTGACATCTTCTTCAGCAAACAGAACGGTCTGGGAACATCCTTTGCCGTGGAAACGGTATCGCTTTCAGGCAATAAACGCCGCAGTGTACTGAACCTTGACGGTCAGTTAGTCGATTACAGCCAGGGCCGTAACTATACCGCCCATCTGGTCTGGCCTAACAACATGCGCGAAGGCAACGAAAGTAAGCTGACGCTCATCGGCACCAGCGGCAACGCGCCGCGCAGTATCAGCTTCAGCGGGCCGTGGGCGCAGTTCCGCCTGTTCGGGGCCGGACAACTGACCGGAGTACAGGATGGCAACTTTACCGTGCGCTTTAGCGTGGACGGTGGCGCGATGACCTACCGTGTGCATACCGACACGGAAGATAACCCGTTCAGCGGTGGGTTGTTCAGCCAGTTTGGTCTGTCAGACACACTGTACTGAGGAGGCAGGGATGAATAGTAACGTACTGACACAAACTATCGTTACCGGCAGTGACCCGCGCGGGCTGCCGGAATTCAGCGCCATCCGCGAGGAAATAAACAAAGCCAGCCACCCGTCACAGCCTGAGCTGAACTGGAAACTGGTGGAGTCGCTGGCGCTGGCGATTTTTAAAGCCAACGGTGTGGATTTACACACCGCCACCTACTATACGCTTGCCCGGACACGGACACAGGGACTGGCGGGATTCTGCGAAGGTGCGGAACTGCTGGCGGCAATGGTAAGCCACGACTGGGATAAGTTCTGGCCGCAGGGCGGCCCGGCGCGTACTGAAATGCTGGACTGGTTTAACTCCCGAACCGGCAATATTCTGCGTCAGCAAATCTCCTTTGCGGAATCCGACCTACCACTGATCTACCGCACAGAGCGGGCATTGCAGCTTATCTGCGATAAGCTCCAGCAGGTGGAACTGAAGCGCGTTCCGCGCGTGGAGAATCTGCTCTATTTTATGCAGAACACGCGTAAACGGCTTGAACCCCAGCTGAAGAGTAACACTGAGAACGCCGCACAGACCACGGTCAGAACGCTGATTTATGCCCCGGAAACACAGGCATCTTCCACACCAGAAGCGGTAGTGCCTCCCCTGCCCGGCCTGCCTGAGATGAAAGTGGAAGTGCGCAGTCTGACAGAGAATCCCCCACAGGCCAGTGTGATAAAGCAAGGCAGTACGGTAAGAGGGTTTATCGCAGGGATCGCCTGTTCAGTGGCTGTCGCCTCAGCATTGTGGTGGTGGCAGGTCTATCCGGTGCAGCAGCAACTGTTACAGGTTAACGACACCGCTCAGGGCGCAGCAACGGTGTGGATGGCCTCACCTGAACTCGAAAACTATGAGCGCAGGCTGCAACAACTTCTTGATACCTCCCCGGTACAGCCGCTGGAAACCGGGATGCAGATGATGCGTGTTGCCGACAGTCGCTGGCCGGAAAGCCTGCAACAGCAACAGGCCTCGACACAATGGAATGAGGCACTCAAAACCCGCGCACAGAGTAGCCCGCAGTTGCGTGGCTGGTTGCAGACCCGCCAGGACTTACATGCTTTTGCAGATCTAGTGATGCAGCGCGAGAAAGAGGGACTAACCCTTTCCTATATCAAAAATGTCATCTGGCAGGCGGAGCGGGGACTGGGGCAGGAAACACCCGTTGAGTCTCTGTTGACGCAGTACCATGATGCCCGTGCGCAGAAGCAGAATACAGATGCGCTGGAAAAACAAATTAATGAGCGACTCGAAGGCGTGTTAAGCCGCTGGCTGCTGCTGAAGAATAACGTCATGCCAGAGGCGGCAACCGGTACCACGGCCGAAAAATAATTATTTAATTAAAGGAGATTATCATGGCAAATATAAGTTATTTATCTTTGAGTGGAGAGACACAAGGGCTGATTTCAGCAGGTTGCTCAACGCTTGATTCTGTCGGAAACAAAGCGCAGCCAGAACATAAAGATCAGATCATGGTTTATGCGTTAATGCATTCCATCTCAAGAAGTCAAAATGTCAATCATCATGAATTAATTATCACCAAACCGGTTGATAAATCCTCACCATTGCTGGCAAAAGCACTTAGTGACAATGAAAAAATGGCAATATGTGAATTTATACTCTACCGAACCAGTAAAGCGGGTATTTACCAGCCTTATTATAAAATAAATCTGTCAAAAGCCCGAATATCAAGTATTGATTTTGTCACACCGCATGCTGTCCTGGAAAAAGAACTGGAACCACAGGAGAGAATTGCCTTTATTTATGAAGATATTTCCTGGGAGCATACGTTAGCCGGTACGAATGCAATGAGTAAATGGCAGGATCGTGTACAGTAACTTACTGTAATAACATAATAAATTACTATTGCGGAGAGATAAAATGGCTGGTTTAAGGAATAACAACAACACACAGAATGCACAGTGGGCTGATTATGTGGGTGACATTCTTCGGGGGGCTCAGCCGATAAACCAGCTAGTACCTCAGCACCCTTATCTTAACGACGTCCCACTCATTGATGAGTTAAGGCATCAGAACACTCATCATGTTATTCTCTTGACACTTGATGTTGCAAAAAAAATACTCAGCCCAATAACATCATTTGATTACATTCATTTTATCACTACACATCCTTCAGGTATAAAAGATACACTCGCCTGGTTAGTTAACGCGGGTAAATTAATGACTGAGTTTGATGACAATGGGAAAATTATATTTAACCTTAATGCCTTAAAGTATACAAAAGCAAGTTACTTTGAAATACTTGGAGAGAAATATATAAAAATCACAACATCCAGCCCCTGGCTT
>ERZ791577.1106-NODE-1106-length-15160-cov-2.930023_pt1 | contig 15160 bp, 9 predicted proteins | sample MGYA00509969_ERZ791577 | MGnify/ENA primary metagenome ERZ791577 (study PRJEB30046, sample SAMN00791917) | human gut metagenome | study: EMG produced TPA metagenomics assembly of the A metagenome-wide association study of gut microbiota in type 2... | reverse complement strand
AGAAGGTTTGTGGATATGGAGTTATGTCAACTAGATAAAATATATGTTTATAATTTAATTAATTACAATAAGGTTTTGGGACAAAGAAATCAGTTATTAAAAGACATATATATGAAACCGGAACTTGAAGATACTCTGGATGTATGGGATATGCAGCTTGCAGAGTATGGAAGTAAGGTTATTAAGAGAAGAGAACAGTTTATAAAAGATATTAACAAGATTATAAAGCCAATTCACAGAAAACTTACAGAGAACAGCGAAGAAATAGAAGTTGTTTACAAAAAGAGTTGCAATGAAGATGAGCTTTATAACAAAATTATAGAAAACAGAAAGAAAGACATTAAGCTGAAAAGTACGTCAGCAGGTCCACATAGAGATGATATTTTATTTTTTAACAAAGATATTAATATTAGAACCTATGGAAGTCAGGGACAGAAAAGAACTGTTGCTCTGTCGCTTAAGCTGGCGGAAATAGAGTTGGTCAAGTCTTTGATCAATGACACACCTGTGTTATTATTAGATGATGTTCTGTCAGAACTTGATTCGGACAGACAGAATCACTTACTAAAAAGTTTAGATGAAATTCAAACTGTAATAACATGTACAGGTTTAGATGAATTTATTGAAAATCGATTTAGTATAAATAAAGTTTTCCAGGTAACAAAAGGCAAAATTGAAGAAAGAACTGTTTAAAAAGCAATAAAAAATATAATCCGTTATTGCAAATACTGAAAGGAGTTACGAATGGGTAACAATACTAACGTTGAAAATGAATATGGAGCAGATCAGATACAGGTATTGGAAGGACTTGAAGCTGTAAGAAAAAGACCGGGTATGTATATAGGTTCAACTTCATCAAGAGGTCTTCATCATTTAGTATATGAAATTGTTGACAATGCGGTAGACGAGGCATTGGCAGGATATTGTGATACTATTGATGTTCAGATTAATGAAGATAATTCTATTACAGTAAGAGATGATGGTCGAGGAATACCTACAGACATTAATACAAAGACAGGAAAACCTGCAGTTGAAGTAGTATTTACAGTACTTCATGCCGGAGGAAAATTCGGCGGTGGAGGATATAAAGTATCAGGTGGACTTCACGGAGTAGGTGCTTCAGTTGTTAATGCATTATCTAAATGGTTAGAAGTTAAGGTTTGTCGTGGTGGAAAAGTTCACTATCAGAAGTATGAGTATGGTAAGGTTGTAGAACCGCTAACTGTTATCGGTGATTGTAATCCTGATTTTACAGGAACAGAAGTAAAATTCTTACCTGACGACACTATATTTGAAGATACAGTTTATGATTATAAAACACTTGAAATCAGATTAAGAGAGACAGCTTTCCTTACAAAAAATCTTAAAATCGTATTGAGAGATGTTAGAGAAGAAAAGCCAATAGAGAAAACATTCCACTATGAAGGTGGTATAAAGGAATTTGTAAATTACTTAAATAAAGGCAAACAGGAATTATATGATGATGTAATTTATTGTGAAGGCACAGTTAATAATGTTTATGTTGAAGTTGCAATGCAGCATAATGATGCATATACAGAAAACACTTTAAGCTTTGTAAATAACATTAACACACCTGAGGGTGGTACACAGGTTGAAGGTTTCAAGAGAGCAATTACAAAAACATTTAATAACTATGCAAAACAGAACAAGATTTTAAAAGAAAACGAAGAAAATCTTTCAGGTGATGACTTTAGAGAAGGTCTTACAGCCATCATTAGTGTAAAGATTGAAGATCCTCAGTTTGAAGGGCAGACAAAACAGAAACTTGGAAACAGTGAAGCAAGAGCTGCAGTTGAAGGTGTAATGAGTGAACAGTTAACTTATTATCTTGAACAGAATCCGGCAATTGCAAAAATTATTTGTGAAAAAGCTGTTTTGGCTAAAAGAGCAAGAGATGCTGCAAGAAAAGCCAGAGAAGCAACAAGAAAGACTGCATTATCAGTGGCAGCCCTTCCGGGAAAACTTGCAGACTGTTCAGATAAGAACCCTGAAAACTGTGAAATATTTATAGTCGAAGGTGATTCAGCCGGTGGTTCAGCTAAGAAGGCAAGAACAAGAGCAACACAGGCAATACTTCCACTTAGAGGTAAGATTCTTAACGTAGAAAAAGCACGTATTGATAAGATTATGGACAATGCGGAAATCAGAACAATGATTACAGCTTTTGGTACAGGGATTCAGGAAGACTTTGACATAACAAAACTTAGATATAACAAGATTATTATTATGACTGATGCCGATGTTGACGGCGCTCATATTGATACACTTATGCTTACATTCTTCTATAGATTTATGCCTGAGTTAATTAAGGATGGCCATGTATACCTTGCAATGCCACCACTTTATCAGGTAACAAGAAATAAGAAGAACTATTATGCATACAGTGATGATGAGTTAAATCAGATACTTACTGAAATCGGACGTGATAATCAGAACAAGATTCAGCGTTACAAAGGTTTAGGTGAAATGGATCCAAAGCAGTTATGGGAAACTACACTTAATCCGGAGACAAGAATTTTGAAACAGGTAGAAATAGAAGATGCAAAAATGGCGTCAGATGTAACAAGCATGTTAATGGGAAGTGAGGTTGCGCCAAGACGTAACTTTATTTATACTCATGCAACAGACGCAGAATTAGATATTTAGGAGAAATAAATGGCAGAGCAGATTATAAAAACAGAGTATTCTGAAGTGATGCAGAAAAGCTATATAGATTATGCCATGAGTGTTATTTGTGCAAGAGCACTTCCGGATGCAAGAGACGGACTTAAGCCTGTACAAAGACGTGTACTTTACGCAATGGACCAGTTAGGTCTTAATTATGATAAACCACATCGTAAGTCAGCCCGTATTGTTGGTGATACAATGGGTAAGTACCATCCTCATGGAGATAGTTCAATATATGAAACATTAGTAGTTTTGGCTCAGGACTTTAAAAAGGGAATGGCATTAGTTGACGGTCACGGAAACTTCGGCTCAATTGAGGGTGACGGTGCTGCGGCAATGCGTTACACGGAGGCAAAACTTAAGAAATTTACACAGGATGTATATTTGGCAGATTTGGATAAGGATGTAGTTGATTTTGTACCAAACTTTGATGAAACAGAAAAAGAACCATTAGTTCTTCCTGTAAGAGTACCAAATATTTTGGTTAATGGAGCTGAAGGTATTGCTGTAGGTATGGCGACTAACATTCCAACACATAATCTTGGAGAAGTTGTAGATGCCGTTATTGCATATATGGATAACAATAATATTACAACTGAAGAATTATTACAGATTATGCCGGGACCTGATTTTCCAACAGGTGGTATTGTAGCCAATAAGTCAGACTTAAAGGACATTTACGAAAGCGGAACAGGAAAGCTTAAGCTTCGTGGAAAATTAGAATTTGAAAAAGGCAAAGGCAGAGAAAAGGATAAACTTGTTATAACAGAAATACCTTATACTATGATTGGTGCAGGTATTGGAAAGTTTATTTCAGATGTAATTGATTTAGTAGAAACAAAAAAGACAACAGACATTGTTGACATTTCAAACGGCTCAGATGAAAACGGTATTCGTATTGTTTTAGAGCTTAAAAAAGGTGCCGATGTTGAAAAATTAAAAAATATTTTATATAAAAAAACTAAGTTAGAAGATACTTTTGGTGTAAATATGTTAGCAATAGCTGATGGAAGACCGGAAGTTATGGGACTTAAGAGTATTATAAAATATAACGTTGATTTCCAGTATGAACTGGCACAGCGTAAATATACAACACTTCTTAATAAGGCATTAGAACAAAAAGAGATTAAGGAAGGTCTTATTAAGGCAACAAACATTATTGATTTGATTATTGAAATAATCAGAGGTTCACAGAGTCAGAAACAGGTTAAGGCATGTCTTGTACATGGAAAAACTGATGATATTAAGTTTAAAAATCCTGAGTCTGAGATTCTTGCAGGAAATCTTTCTTTTACAGAGCGTCAGGCACAGGCTATTTTGGAACTTAGATTATCTAAGTTAATAGGACTTGAAATATTAGCTCTTCAGAAAGAATATGAAGAACTAATGGACAAAATCGGTCAGTATGAGGATATTCTTGGAAATAGAAAAACAATGACTAAGACTATCAAAAAAGATCTTAAAGCCATTAAGAAAGAATATGCATTGCCTAGAAAGACTCTTATTGAAGATGGCAAGGAAGCTGTATTTGATGAGAATGCTTTTGTTGAACAGGAAGTTGTTTTTGTTCAGGATAAGTTTGGATATTCAAAACTTCTTGATCCGGCAGCATTTGACAGAAACATTGAATCTGTTACGAAAGAGAATAAATATTATTTCAGATGTATGAACACAGATAGTATTTGTATCTTTACAGATAATGGAAATGTTCATCAGATTAAGGTATCAGCCATTCCAACTAAGAAGGTTAGGGAGAAAGGGATACCTATTGATAATCTTGGAAATTACAGTAGCCAAGGTGAAAGCATAGTGACACTTGTAAGTTTTGATATGATAAAAGATAAGAAACTTTTGTTTACAACTAAAAATGGTATGATTAAGTTAGTAGATGGAAGCGAGTTTGAAACAAACAGAAAAACAATGCTTGCCACAAAACTTGGAAAAGATGATGAGGTTGTTTCAGTTAAAATAACAAGAGTATCAAATAAGCAGATTTCAGAAGAACAGGTTGAAGAAATGCCTGTAATGTTAACAGGTGGCTCAGATGATTTTGAACCATTAGATTTTGAACAGATGGAATTGTTTGATACAACTGCATCAATGGATGTAGGACAGGAACAGGAATTACAGTATACAAGAGAGATTCTTGTGCTACAGACAGAAGAAGGAATATTTTTAAGATTCCCACTTAAGGAAGTGCCTGAAATGAAGAAGGCTACATTGGGAGTTAAGGGTATTAAACTAAATGATGGAGATTTTGTTTCTAAAGTTTACCTTCTTGATACGGGGGATAATGAGGTGGTAAAATGTAACGGAAAAACCGTTGATTTAAGGAAGCTTAAAATCGGAAAAAGAGGAACTAAAGGAGTAAAGGTTCGTGCATCTAAGGCATAAACCTTGTTAAACAAAGGATAGGGTGATTTATTTGAAGAAAGGACTAATACGGAAAATACTTGCAGTAATATTAATTATTGCATTGGTTACAGGTTTGGAAAATTATGCAGGAATAGTGGATACAACAGTTAAGGCAGCAGACGCTTTTGAGACAAGCATTAATGGTTTTCCAGCAAGTTATAAAACATATTTAAGAAAACTTCATAATAAATACCCTAACTGGAAGTTTGTACCGGATAACACAGGCGTGGATTTTTTTACAGCCGTTGAAAATGAGGCGAGTCAGAACAGAAGCCTTATAGAGAATGCGTATAGTAAGTATTTAAAGTCAAATCTGGCTGGAGATTATAATGCATCTACAGGTAAGTACATAGCAAAAGATGGAGCTTCATGGGTTAGTGCATCAAAGAATTGTGTGGCATATTTTATGGATCCAAGAAACTTTTTGGATGAAAACCACATATATATGTTTGAACAGTTGGCATATGACAGTTCATCTCAGACACAGGCAGGTGTTGAAGCAATACTTCAGGGTTCGTTTATGTATAAAAACAATATAGGATACATTGATACGGCTGGAAAGTATCAGACAACTAATACTTTGTATTCAGCACAGATTATGACTGCTGCAAAGACAGCAAAGGTAAGTGCGTACCATATTGCCTCAAAAATTTTGCAGGAAATTGGTTCTAAAGCTAATTCAAAATACGCAGGAATGGGTGCCAGCGGAAGTATTACAGGTACATATTCAAAGCCATATACAGGAATTTATAATTTTTATAATATTGGAGCTACATCAAGTGCTAATCCAATTGCCAACGGTTTAAAATGGGCAAAGTCAGGAAGTACTTATCAAAGACCTTGGAACACACCACAGAAATCTATTTTAGGTGGGGCACAGTATTTAGGTGAAAAGTACATTAACGCAGGACAGAATACTATGTATCTTCAAAGATTTAATGTGAAGAGCAATGGTACATATTCAATTTATACACACCAATATATGACTAACATATCAGGTGCCGCATCAGAAGCAGCGTCAACGGCAGATGCTTACCAAAGCCTTGGAATAGCAGCTCATGCCAAAACATTTGTTATACCTGTATTTAATAATATGCCAAATGAAAGTAATACAATTACACTTGGAATACGTGGAAACAAAAAAGGTGTGGCAAATAGTGACGTAAATGTTAGAAAAGGTCCTGCAACTTCGTATGATGCAGTTGGTGTTTTACCAAAGAATCAGGCAGTTACAGTTACAGAAGTTTCTAATACAGACATTGAATATGGAGTAAGATGGCTAAGTAATCCGTATTGGTACAAAGTTAGTTTTGTGAAAGATGGAAAAAAATACACAGGATATGTTTCGGCAGCATATGTAAACTTAAAAAGTGAATATACTATTGCAAAAACAGGAAGATTGAAGCTTCCTACTACTTTAAAGACATCTGAAGAAGTTTATTATTTGTCAGACAACCCGGCAATAGCAACAGTAGATGATGCAGGAAATGTTAAAGGCATAGGCGCAGGAACTGTAACAATACACGGTTTTACTGCAGCAGGAAAAAGTAGTGTGTCAACAATAAATGTTTTGGCAAAAAGTATACATGCAACAGGTATAAAACTTAACAAGACAACATTAAATTTAAAAAATGGAACAAAAGAAAAATTAAAGGCTACAGTAACTCCAAATAATACAACAGATGGAAATGTTACATGGAAGTCATCCAACAAAAAAATAGCAAAGGTTACATCAAGAGGAAATGTTTACGCAAAGTCAGTTGGAGAATGTACAGTAACAGCTACAACTGCCAATGGCAAAAAAGTTACATGTAAGGTTAAGGTTGTACCGGGAACAGCTACAATAAAGGCAACAAACAACGGATACAATAGTATTAAGCTTACATGGAACAAACTTGGTGATGTAACAGGATATTGGATATATAGAAAAACTTCCGGTTCAAAATATAAGACTATAGCCAAAGTAAGTGGAACTACAGTGTCTTATAAAGATAAAAATCTTGTAACGGGAAAGAAATACTATTATAAAATAAAAGGGTATAAGAAGGTTGGAAAGACAACTTATAAGGGAAGTAAGTCTAAGGCTTCAAAGGCATATCCAAAGCCGGCCAAAGTGAAAATAACATCAATAAAGTCAACCGCAAAAGGTGCAAAACTTTATTGGAAAAAGGTGGCTGGTGCCAGTGGATATGTTATCCACAGAAGTGAAAGTAAAACAGGAAAATATACAAAAATAAAAGAAATAAAAAAACAGACAAAAATTTCTTATAATAATACTGGACTTTTGAAAGGAAAGACGTATTATTATAAAGTAATGGCCTACAGGAATATGTCAGGCATATATGTTTATGGAAAATATTCAACAGTTAAACAAATAAGAAAATAAATGGTGAAGTAATGATAAATTTTGTAGTTAGTGATTTAGAAACAGCATTAGTTCCTAACGGGGAAAAAATGGTTCAGGAAGAAACCATTGAATTGATAATGGAATTAAAGGAAAAAGGCGTCTATTTTGCTGTGGCAACAGGACGTAATTATGACGCAGTATATCCTATGTTTGGAAAAGCAAAGGACCACATTGTGTACATATGTAATGATGGCGGATCAGTTATATATCGTGATAAAGTTATAAGTAAGACTCCATTGGACAGACTTGTGTGTCTTGAAGTGGCAAATGAACTGGAAAAGAACAGGGATTATAAGTTATTATTTTCAGGTGAGAGAAATGCAGTTGTAACAACAAGAGATATTGATTTTATTAATTATTTGAGAACAATGGGAATTGAACCTGAAAAGGAAAAAGATACAAAGTCAATGAAGGGTGAAATTAACAAGATTACTATTTTTGCGAAGAAAGGCTTTGACCAGACTTCATATGAGTATTTCTATAAGAAATTCTCAAAGAATGCAAATGTGGCAATTTCCACCCCTGAACAGCTATATCTTACAGCAAAGTATGTAACAAAAGGTAATGCCATTCAGGTTTTACAGCATGTGTTTAATTCATCAGAAGAAGATACAGTCGTTTTTGGCGGCGGATACAATGACATTGAAATGTTTGGCCATGCATATTTTAGTTATGCAATGCAGTGGGCAGACAGTGAGGTAAGACGTTCAGCTAAACACATAGCAGAGAATGTTAATACGATTTTGGAAGATATAATACGAATGTAAGGAGCACTTATGAAAAAGAAAATAGTAGCATTAGGTTTGGTTGTGGCATTGTCAGTAAGCAGTCTTACTGGATGCAGTTTTAATTCAAAAACACCTGTTATTGGCAAGATAGTGGGGCTTGGCAGCAGTGAAATGTTTAAAATAGACAAAGAAGTATGTTCAAAACAGGAATATATGCTTGTTCTTATGGATACAGCAGGAACTTATAAGGCAGACTTTGGTGGCAAAGTAGATTGGAATGCCAAAGTAAGCGACAATCAGACACTGCAGTCATATGTAATGCAAAAGGTTAAAGAAGACATAACAGTTCAGTATACATTAGCTTCAATGGCAAAGGAAAGAAATATTTCCCTGTCAACAGATGAAAGCAGTATGATTAAGACTAAAGCGGCAGAGTATTATAAATCCTTAACAAGTCAGGAAAAAGAATATACCGGAGCTTCACAGGAAAACGTGGAAAGCTTGTATAAGAATTATTATTTGGCGGACAAGGTTTACGATGCACTGGCAGCAGAAGCAGACGCAAAGATTAGCGATGAAGAAGCAAGAGTAATGAAAATTCAGTACATCAGAATGAATACTGACAATACTAAAGAAGACAAGATTAAAAGTACACTTAAAACAGTTACAGACCTTGTAAAAGGTGGTTATCAGACATTTGCCAGAGAAGCAAAGCAGTACAGTGAAGATAACGTGTTTGAGAAAACATTAAAGAAAAATGAGGCCAATAAAACATACGAAAAGAGTGCTTTTAACTTAAGCAATTCGGAAATAAGCAGCATTATACAGGATGGAAAAGATTATTATCTTGTATATTGTGTAAACAGTTATTTAAAGACTGAAACAGAAAAAAACAAAGAAGAAATCATAAAGAATGCACAGCAGACATATTTTAATGACAAGTATTCTAAATATCTGAAAGATATAGATGTAGACTTTAATGATGATCAGGCAAAGAAGATTAAATTGTCAACAGATGAAAATGTGAAAGCTGTAAATTTAATGACAGTGTACAACACGATTTCAAAGGAACTAAACAAGAAATAGTAATTATTGTAAGAAGGGAGTATATAATTTTTATGCTCCCTATTGTTTTATGTATCGCAGAGAGAAGATGCCTGCAAACACGTTGATTTTCTTATTTTGCTCCGTCGTCTATTGTACAGCGAAAACTTAAACTCGCCTTCGGCTCAAACAGTAAGTTTATCGCTGTACACTATACTCGCAAAATTTCGAAAATCTGCCTATTGTTTGCAGTCATCTTCTCTTTGGCGGTACAATATAAAAAGATAGAGAGAAGTTTAAAAATGATATGCTCCCTTTTGCAAAACGTTCGTATTTACTTTCACAAGTTCATATTGTAAAATTATTTATAAATACAGAGGATACGGATTTTATTAAATTGATAGTTTCAAGTTACATATGAAAAAAATAAGTCAAAGGGACAGGGTTTAAGAATGAACTTTGAAATTGTAAATGTTTAAGTAAAGGAGGAGTTTTGTGAAAAAAGTGAAATATATTAAGAGAAGGTTGTGGGCGTTTTTTTTGTCTGTTGCGTTGTTAGCAGGTACTATGCCGGCTATAATATCTGCACAGGACAGTAACGTATCAAATTCAACATTGATGGAAGGTGCATATGGTAATGGTGAAATAAGGTTGGCATCTATTCCTAATACTACAAAAATATTAACAACTTTCGTTGCTGATAAAGGAGACAGAAGTTATATTAATTGTTCAGAACTTGTGTATACCATATGTACAGACGAAAGATGGTCAGTACCGGTGTCTGTTGAGGATGACGGTACTTTGGATATGGAACCTTTTGTATATTCAGGTAATAATAAGGGCATAATTGCTTGGACAAATGCCACTAAAAAGTTTACAGAATCAAGTACCAGTGAAGAGATTGCAAAATCTATGCGAGTATCTCTTGGTGTTTTTGACAGTACATCAAATGTTGAATTTAAAAATACTAATGTTTCTTATTATGATTCAGAGAATATTAGTACATATACTCCGAAGGTAACAGAGATTGATGGAAAGTTTCTTGTATCATGGATAGTGTACTATGATACAGAAGACAAGAAAGCATATGGAATAGAAGGTTTTTACTATAACCCTGATAATAATACATTTTATTCAGAAGATAATATTACTGATGAAAATGGAAGGCTTATTCCAATGGTCTTTGCAAGAGATTGTAATTACATATCATCCTATGCAATTGCAAAAGTAGGTAATGATGTAGTGACGGTTTGGGATGAACCAACTGAGCAGATAAATATTTATGACGTAATGGCTGAAAAAGTTGTGAAGAAAAATTATTATTTTGGCAAATATAAACCGTCCACATTAAAGATGGCCATAGATAATGGAAATGATGTAAAAAAACTTACAGATGGAAGCACATATGCATCAGTTATCGATTCTGATATTCCGGGAATAGCATATTACAATAATGGAAAGATTTATAAGATTTCTAATGATAAGCAGAATGGTTTGGTAAATACAGAATTAGCAGATGTTTCAAAAACAGGAGATACTAAGTATTCAATAGTGTCTAAAGATGGTATTCCGACATATATTACAGCACTTCTATATGAACCATTAAATACAAATATAGCTAATATTACAATAGATGGCGAGGACTATGAAAAATCAACAGATGGAATCTGGAAAGATAAAGATGGAAAGGTAAAAGAATTTAAACAGGAAGATATTTGTATATATTACATAAATTCTGAAACCGGAAACACAGATACACTTCCACAGAAGTTGTACGATAGAGATGAAATTCATTTTCCAACGTATCCGGCATTTATTATTGACGGTTCAAATCAGTTAGGAGTTATGTATATCATTGGACAGGTTTGGAACAATGTTCATTATAGCCTTATATATTCAACATATAATCAAAAATATCTGTTTCAGGCAGATTATTCTAAAGTAGATGAAGCTATTGCCAAGGCGAATGTTTTAAATAAAGATGATTATATAGATTTTAAAGCGGTAACATTAGCTATAGATGCAGTTGTTCGCGATAAAGACTATACGGAACAGTCAGCAGTTGACTCAATGGCAAAAGCTATTGAAGATGCAATTAAGGCACTTCAGTTAAAGCCAACTCCTGAAACTACAACAACTATCCCTGAAACGACCACAACAGAACAGGTTACAACTAATCAGGAAACAACTACAGTAGAACAGGTACCGACAACGTCAAGAACAGAAGCAACTACAGAAGAAACGATAACAATGGTTAATCCAACAGAAACTGAAACACAATACATAACAACATCTGTGAATAATAATACTCCAAAAACAGGTGAGAACAGTAACATAACATTGTGGATGATAGTTTTCTTTATTACAGCAGGTGGAATATTGACTATAACACTGGAAAATAGAAAAGAAGACAAACAATAAGAGTTCAGATTCACAATTAGGAAGTGCAGACTATGTAGAATAAACTGAAAACAATTATTTATTACAGTAATTTGAGAAAAATAAGAAAACCACCCGAATCTGATATGATACCTCTAAAGTAGACAGATTAAATATAAAATCCTGTTACTTTGGAGGTATTTTTTATGTCTAGAAAAGAAAGATTTACTCCTCAAGAAAAAGAACAAGCTTGTATTGACTACATTGAGGGGAATCGTTCCAGATCAGAAATATGTAGTGAACTTCATATTTCTACAAGAACCATTCAAGATTGGGCAGCCATATATAAAAAATATGGTGTTGCAGGATTTGCAAAGAAAACTAAAAATTGTTCTTATTCAAAACAATTTAAGATTGAAATAATTGAAAAATATATACGTGGTGAAGCATCGTCAATTGAATTAGGTAATCAATACGATATCTCATCTAGTCTATTAAGAAGATGGATTCAGATGTATAATGCCAATATAGAACTTAAAGATTATTATCCAAAACAGGAGGTCTATATGGCAGAGGCAAGAAGAAAAACAACCAAAGAAGAACGAAAAAAGATTGTTGAATATTGCTTAAATAACAATCGTGATTATAAAGATACTGCAGCCAAGTTTGATGTTTCTTACAGTCAGGTATACAACTGGGTGAGAAAATATGATACTTGTGGTTTAGAGGGTTTGACAGATAAAAGAGGTCATCATAAATCTGATAATGAGGTCGATGAATTAGAACGTCTTAGAAGAGAAAATCTTCGCTTAAAACGTCAATTAGAAGAAAAAGATATGGTTGTGGAATTATTAAAAAAAGTGAAAGAATTCGAAAGGATGTGAGGTTAGGGAAAACACGATACGAATCAAAATATATGGCAATAAAGGAATTACACACTGAGAAAAAATGGAGTATTGAATGGATGTGCAAGCAGCTAGAAATATCCCGTGCTGCCTACTATAAGTGGCTTAAGCACGAAATACCTGAGGCTGAAATTGAAAATATCAAACTTGCAGAGTTGATTAAAGAATACGATGAGCGATTCAATCGCATCCTAGGATATCGAAGAATGACATCTTGGATTAATCATTTTAATCATACTAATTACAGCAAAAAAAGAATCCATAGAATCATGAAAAAACTTGGGATACATTCGGTAATAAGAAAAAAGAAGGCGAAATATATATATTCAAAACCTGATGAAACAGCAGAAAATCTTCTTCAACGAGATTTTTATGCTACCGCTCCAAATCAAAAATGGGCTACAGATGTAACTGAGTTTAAAGTTCCTGGTGATAAAAAGAAAATATATTTGAGCGCCATCATAGATTTATATGACAGATATCCAGTAGCATATGTAATTAGTGGACGAAATGATAATCAATTAGTTTTTAAAACTTTTGATAAAGCGATTATGGCTAATCCTGATGCCAAGCCTATTTTTCACTCTGATCGTGGCTTTCAATATACAAGCAAAACATTCAAGAAAAAACTTGAAAAACAGAAAATGACACAATCCATGTCACGTATAGGACATTGCATAGATAATGGCCCAACGGAAGGATTTTGGGGAATTATCAAATCTGAAATGTATCATATGCATGAAATAACTGATGAAAAGTCATTGCGTAATGCAATAGGTGACTATATAAGATTTTATTCCGAAAAAAGGCCTCAAGATAGATATAACTGTAAAACACCACTAGAGGTGCGTCAAGAAGGTCTTGCTTCAGACAATCCAACAGAATATCCTATACCTGAAAATAAACGTATAAACAAATACAAAGAGAAATGGTGTGCATAGAAAAATACCTACATTTCAATTAAAATGTAGGTATAATCTGTACTAATTTTTAGATATTTCACCTGTCTACTTGATAGGGGGCATATCAATCATCCAGGGTGCTAAAATCAATCTTTTTAATAGTGATATACTTTTCTTTGCTTTATAAAGAATGTAGCTGTGAAGCATAGTGTAAGAAGTTCAGCCATTGCCACGGCAATCCATATTCCATTGATTCCAAAGATTGCAGGAAGTATAAGGATTGCTGCAATCTGGAAGATAAGTGTTCTAAGAAATGAAATGGTTGCTGAAATAAGTCCATTGCTTAGTGCGGTAAAGAAAGCTGAACCATAAATGTTAAAGCCGTTAATAAGGAATGTTACACAGTAAATTCTAAAACCATGTCTTGTAAGCAGGAACAGGTCGTGGTCGTAACCTACGAAAATTGTTGCCAAAGGCGTTGAAATAACCTGAGCAAGAACAAACAGACCAACAGCCCAAATGCTTATAAGAGACAAACTCTTTTTTGACATGTTTTGTAATTCTTTATTATTTCCGGAACCGTAATTGTAGCTAATAATTGGCGCACTACCAATAGAGTAGCCGATGAATATGGCAACAAAAATAAAACTTACATACATAATTGTTCCGTAAGCGGCAACGCCGTCTTCTCCTGTAAACTTCAAAAGCTGAATGTTATAAAGTGAGTTAACAACTGAGCTTGAAAGGTTTGTCATAAGTTCGGAAGAACCGTTGGTACAAGTCTTAAGAAGAATTGAACCATTAAATTTGGTTCGACCAAGTTTAAGCAGACTTGAGTTTTCCCTTGAAAAATAAAATATAGGGAAAAGTCCGCCAATAAACTCGCCACAAACAGTTGCAATTGCAGCTCCTGCAAGACCGAAGCCAAGTACGGCAATAAAAAGATAGTCAAGAACCATATTTGTTACGCCGGCAGACACAATAACTGCAAGTCCTAATTTGGGCTTTGTGGCAGTTACAAAAAAGCTTTGGAAAACATTTTGAAGCATAAAAGCTGTCAAAGAAATAAAAGTAATACGTCCGTAAAGAACACAGTTTTCCAACAATTCACCTTCAGCGCCCAAAAGAATGCTGACAGGACGAACCAAAAACATTCCTAAAATGGAAAGGATTAGTCCACCAATAATAGTTGTGTAAACGATTAATGAAAAATATTCGTTGGCTTTTTCAGGTTTTCCTTCACCAAGAGTTTTTGCAACAATGGCGCTGCCACCGGTTCCCATCATAAATCCCAAAGCGGTAAGCCCCATAATAAAAGGCATAATAAGATTGATTGAAGCAAAAGCTGTTTTTCCCACAAAGTTAGAAACAAAAAGTCCGTCAACAACGCTATAGATAGATGTAAAAATCATCATGACAATAGAAGGAAAAACAAACTTAAGCAGTTTTCCATAAGTAAAATGTTGTGCTAATTTAGTATCCATAAAATCTCCATTCGTAAATTAAAGTTCCTTAAATTTATTTTTCAATGCATTATTATACTTCTCGTAAAGTTCAAGCATTAAACGGCATTCTTCATCGGTCATACATAGAAATGCTTCGTTTTCTTTTTTTATAATAGGATAAATTTTTTCATCCAAAAGTTGCCTGCCCTTATCTGTAAGAAAAATCTGCATAACCCTGCCTTTTCCC
>ERZ791577.1098-NODE-1098-length-15197-cov-14.671113_pt1 | contig 15197 bp, 8 predicted proteins | sample MGYA00509969_ERZ791577 | MGnify/ENA primary metagenome ERZ791577 (study PRJEB30046, sample SAMN00791917) | human gut metagenome | study: EMG produced TPA metagenomics assembly of the A metagenome-wide association study of gut microbiota in type 2... | reverse complement strand
CATGCTTTCACCGGTAGTCGTATTGATGAAATGCGGGAAAACTGAACAAGAAATCGGTTTCTATTTATGAAACAGAGACGGTTTCGCTGACTGTGAAAGGAGTAAAATCCGTAACCTGGAAAACTTCCGATAAGAAGATTGCCACTGTTGATAAAAAGGGACTGGTAAAAGGCGTAAAGAAAGGCACCTGTACTGTTACAGCAAAGGATACAAAGACAAAAGCTGCATATTCATGTAAAGTTACCGTAAAAGCAGCAAAATCACTTGGAATTGCAGCAAAGGATATTAGTGTATTCACTGGTGGAGAAACTATTTCTTATCCGGGAGAGGAAATCAAGGGCGCAACTTATGTACTGGATGGAAAGAAACTCGGGAAAAAGGATTACAGTACATGGACAGATAAGGATGGAGAGCGTGTAGTTTCTTATGTTACACTTACAAAGAAGCTTACAGATGGAAAACATACCTTTGCTATCCAGAAAAAAGGGTATAAGACCGTGACAAAATCCTTTAAATTTACTGCATTAAAGATTGATGGAATGTTTCCAGAGGGTGAAGATGGGGAACCTTGGGTATCCGATGGTATATTGTATGTATTCTGTACACCAAAGCTGGATGGAAAAGATTTTGTGATTAAAGTAGATGGTACAGAAGTAAAACCTAAGGATGCTTTCTTAAGTGGAGATGGTTTTTTTGTTATCTGGGTGGATGCTACAGGACTTTCCGCAGGAGAGCATAAGGTGAGCGTTACCGCAGAAGGAATTCCGGATGGAGAAGCTTCATTTACAGTAAAATAATATATCTGAATTTCAAAGGATATGAATCATTGTCAGGAGGATGACTATGAAACAAATGAAAAAACTGCTTGCATTTGTACTGGCATTTGCGATGATCATCACGATCTATCAGCCATCAGCGGCATATGCAGCAACCAAAAAAATAAGATTAAATGCAAAGACAATGACGCCTCAGGTGGGACAGAAAAAGACACTGAAAGTAAAGAATGCAGGGAAAAAGGCCAAATTGAAGTGGTCCAGCAATAAGAAATCCGTTGCAACCGTTTCCAAAAAGGGAGTGGTAAAGGCAGTAAAAGCCGGAAATGCTGTCGTTACCTGTAAGGTAACAACAAAAAATGGCAAGACAACCAAACTCACTTGCAAGGTTGCGGTTAAGAAAACAGCAAAAGTTACCAGCTTGACCGTTGGTTCTCAGAGCGAACTGGAAAAGGCTCTGAAAAACAAAAATGTTACAAAGATCACAGTTGCGACACAGGGAGCTGTTACATTTACGGTACCGCAGGGCAATTACAGTAAGGTGGATCTGGTAATCAATGCACCGAATGCGGATGTTGTGAACAATGGAAAATTCAAGTCTATTGATATTCAGGCAATCAAGCCGAATACCTACCGCGAGAATGCAAAAGGAAATGTTATTACGGTCAGTGCAACCGGTGATGCACGTGTGATTGTTGAAACCGGTGCTACCGTTGCAAAAATTATGGTTTCCGGGTCAAAGGGAAATGTAAAACTGGTGGTAGATGGAACCCTTTCCGGCATTACGATTGATGCTCCGGTGAATGTGACTGTAGAAGGAAAGACAACCGTAGCAGTACCTGTTACCGTAAATGAAAAAGCGGCAGGTGCAAATGTAACTTCCAGTACACCGGTAGAGGTAAAGGCAGCAGCGCCGATCGCACTGAACCTGACCAAAGGTGCAGAGGGAAGTAAGGTAGAGACCACATCTGATAAAGCAGAAGTAACCGTAAAGAATGAGACAACACAGGCAGTAACGGTTACGACTCCGGCAGGAAGCAAGGACGTGGCAAAAGATACCACTTCAAAAGTTGATAATGTAGGAAAAGTTACGGATGTAGCAGACAATACAGATGCCAATAATGGTGGTGGAGCAACAGGGGGAAGTTCTTCTTCCGGGGGAAGTGTAACTCCGACTCCTTCTGTTGGAAAAATGGATAAGGCACAGAATGTTGTAAAAAATATTGAAAAGAATGAATTGTCTGCATCTATATCAGCATTACAGAACCCAATGATTTGTCAGAAAGTTTTGTTTGATGAAATTCAGAAAAAATTCAATGAAGATGAGGAACTTAAAGATATATACTTTGAAGTTTCTTATAATGAGCCAATAGAGAAAAATGATCCAAAATTGATTGCATCTATGCGGGTTACAATTTATGGAGAGAATGATGAAAGTTATGAGATATACGGTAATGTGACTTTTATATGTAAAGAATCTGAAATTCAGGTATCTGCGCCTGAAATCAAACATATTTTGAAACATTCTCTGGTGGTAGCAGTTGAGCCAACTTATGAATATGCTTGTGTTACTAGCGGCACAGCAATTTCCGCTATAACAGAGAATCAGTGGGTACAAGGAAATGAGTCGGATGATTTTGGATGTTATGAAATGTCCGGTCTTAACGAAAATACAGAGTATGTTGTATATAAGAGAATTATTGGTGTAGATGAGTATTATGGAAGTTCAACAGCTACAACAGGCGGGGAAGAAACTATTTGTCTTGCGGAGGCTGATGAGAACGCAAAGAATGTTAATGTTGGAAATGTTAAGGCAGGTGATCGAATTTCTATTCCGTTGAAAGGATTGAAGGTTGCATGTTATGGAAAGCCGAAGGATGGTTTTAAACACATTCCAAAAGGCGTCATCACAGATGCAACGCGCAGAGAAACTGTTGGCCAAGAATGCTATTTCCATGCAAGAGTTCGAAACGACCCAAGCTTCGTATACCAATGCCAAATCGGCATTTGAAAATGCGCAAAACACATTGAATGACACCAAGCTACGCGCTCCATTTGATGGCTTTATCCAAAAAAAATATGTTGAAAACTATCAGCGTGTACAGCCAGGACAAGGAGTGGTGTGTTTGATTAATCCGGCTAAATTGCAAGTGGAGTTCACTATCCCCGAAACGAATATTTCTTATGTAACTTCTCCTTCTACTATTTACGTAGAATTTGATGCCTATAAAGGAAAATTATTTCAGGCAAAAGTAAAGGAGTATGTAGAGGCTTCTCCCGATGGGGCAGGAGTTCCTGTATTCCTTTACATTGATGATCCGGAATTTGATTTGAAAAAATATAAGGTATCGGTGGGCTTTTCTTGCCGTGTTATTGTCAATATTGAGAATGATGTGGTAAAAGAAGGAATTACAGTGCCTTTGTCCGCTGTAGTGTTTGATAATAACTTGAATAGCAAGATCGTATTTATATATAATCCGTCTACACAGAAAGTAGAACTGCGTAAAGTCAGTGATGAGGGAATTATTGTAGGACGTAACGACCTGATAGTATCCGGAAATATTGAACCGGGCGAACAGGTTGTGTCTGCCGGAGCGTCTTATCTGGTAGATGGCCAGCAAGTAAAAATATTAACAGAATAAAAAAGGAGAAAGCATATCATGAATATTCCAAAATATTCTTTGGAGAACCGGAAGGTTATCTATTTCTTTTTGGCTATTTTGTTGATAGGCGGAGTAATCTCCTTCTTCAAGCTGCCTAAGAAAGAAGATGCGCCTTTCGTGATAAAGACTGCGGTATTGGTTACCCAGTATCCGGGAGCGAATCCACATGAAGTGGAGAAACTGATTACGGAACCGATTGAACGCGAAATTCAGTCCATGACAGATGTATATCAGATTAAATCGGAATCTTATTTCGGACTGTCTAAGATTTCTATTGAACTTCAGCCTACGATTGATCCGGATTATATGCCTGTAAAATGGGACGAATTACGTCGTAAAGTGGCGAATATACAACCTAAGTTGCCCAGTGGGGCGTCTACCATTACTGTAAATGATGACTTTGGTGATGTGTATGGTATTTATTATGCTTTGACAGCTGATGAGGGCTTCTCGTATACCGATTTGCGTGACTGGGCACAGCGTATCCGTACTCAGTTGACCCCGATTGAGGGAGTACAGAAAGTAATGTTATACGGAGAGCAGACCGAAGTGATCAATGTCAAGATATCTACCTCCAAACTTTCGGCATTGGGTATTGATCCCACTTCGATTATGGGCATTTTGCAGAAGCAGAACATACAGGTGAATACAGGAGATATAGCGACAGAAATTTATCAGTTGCGCTTGCGTACGGAAGGGACTTATACCAGTCTGGAAGATATAGAAAACCAGTTGATTATCAGCAAGGACGGACGGGAAGCCCGTTTGGGGGATATTGCAACAGTGGAGCGTGGATATTATGATCCGCCTTCAACCTTGATGCGGGTCAATGGTAAACGTGCTATCGGTATAGGTGTGGCCAGTGGAGCAAAGGATAATGTGGTAGCTGTGGGTAAAGCAGTGGACGAAAGGTTGGCGGAAATAGAGCAATTGTTGCCTATCGGCATTGAACTGACCTCGCTTTATCCTGAGGACAAGATTGCCGATGAGGCGAATAATGGCTTTATCCTGAATTTGATAGAATCATTGGTTATTGTTATCCTGATTATCTTTGTGGTGATGGGATCGCGTGCCGGTATGCTGATAGGTAGTTCGTTACTTTTCTCGGTAGGTGGTACTTTGCTTATTATGTTGATGTGGGGGGTAGGATTGAACCGTACTTCCTTGGCGGCATTTATTATCGCCATGGGGATGCTGGTGGACAATGCCATTGTGGTGACAGATAATGCGCAGATAGGTATCAAGCGCGGAAAATCACGTTATCAGTCATTGATAGAGGGGGCCATCAAGCCGCAGTGGGCATTGCTGGGCGCTACTTTTATTGCTATCTGCTCTTTCTTGCCTTTGTATCTGGCACCGGCATCCGTGGCTGAGATTGTGAAACCGCTATTTGTTGTATTGGCTGTGTCACTGGGATTGAGTTGGATTCTGGCTTTGTGCCAGACTACGACTTTTGGTAATTTTATTTTGAAAGAAGCTGTTCCCGGCGGTGCAATGAAAGATCCGTATGATACTAAACTCTATCATAAATTCGAGAAGTTTCTGACCTTGCTGATTAAACGCCGTTTTGTGACATTGACCACAGTTTTTGTAACTTTGGTGCTTTCTTTGGTTATTATGGCTGTTATGCCTCAGAGTTTTTTCCCGAAAATGAATAAGCCTTATTTCCGTGCTGATCTGGTATTCCCTGAGGGATTTAGTATTCATGCGGTAGATCAGGATGTGATGAAGGTGGAGGATTACTTGAAGAATCATGAGAAAGTTAAATCATATTCGGTGACATTGGGTGGTACTCCGTTGCGTTACTATTTGGCAAGTTCTTCTTTTGGACCGAAGTCTAACTATGCTAATGTGATGGTGGAAACTAAAGACCCCGAAGATGCAGCCGAAGTAGAACAGCAGTTTTATGAGCACATGACCCAGAATTTTCCCAATATCATTACCCGTTCGGCACTTTTTGCTTTGTCTCCGGTGCCTGAAGCTGCTATTGAGATCGGTTTTATCGGTGAAAATCCCGATACATTGACCGCATTGGTTGAAAGGGCGAAAAAAATAGCCCGCCAGTGTGATATGGTGACGGATATCCGTTCCAACTGGGGAGATAAGGTGCCCGTGTGGAAACCGATGTTCTCTCAACAGAAAGGTTTACGCTTGGGGATTACCCGTCAGCAGGTTGCCAACTCATTCCGTACGGCTACCAATGGTTTGCCTTTGGGAGAATATCGTGAGGGGGATGTTTCCTTGCCTATCCTGCTGAAAGATGAGGATGTGGAAAAAATGAACTTGAATGATGTGAAAAGTGTGCCTGTATTCAGTACGAAAGGAAATTCCGTGAAAGTGGAACAGGTAATCGATAATTTCGCTTTGGGTTATGATTATAATGTAGTCCGTCGCTTTAACCGCGAGCGTTGTATGATGATGCAATGTGAACCTAAACGTGGAGCCAATACGATGGCTGCGTTTAAACAGGTGCTTACTGCCGTACAAGAGCAGATGCAGTTGCCCGAAGGGTATAAAATGAAATATTTCGGTGAGCAGGAAACACAGGATGTAAGTAACGCTGCATTGGCGAAGAATATTCCGCTGACTTTCCTGTTGATTTATGTGGTTCTGCTGTTTCTTTTCCCCAGCAACTACCGCAAGCCGGTATTGATTATGCTTATGTTGCCGCTGGTGTTTATTGGTGTGGTATGGGGATTGCTTTTGTTTGGTAAGTCATTGGACTTCTTTGCCATCCTCGGTCTGTTGGGATTGATTGGTATGAATATCAAGAATGCCATTGTGCTGGTCGATGAAATCGGACTTCAGTTGAAGGATGGAAAGGGGGCTGTGCCTGCCGTGGTCGAGGCTACCAAGACACGTATCGTTCCGGTGACCATGGCTTCCGGAACTACTATTCTGGGTATGCTTCCATTGTTGGGCGATGCCATGTTTGCAGGTATGGCGGCTACCATTATGGGTGGTTTGTTCGTATCGACGGTACTGACCATTTTTGTTCTTCCGGTAACTTATTGTATTTTCTTTAAAATCAGAGCAGACAGATAATGAAAACTAAGATGATCTATATTATAGGTATGGCTTGTATGACCGGTACACTTTCGGCTCAGACTGTTGTGGATTATTCTACCTTTGAACAAAAGGTACTGGATTATAGCCAAACCTTAAAACAGAGTGTGGCACAACGTACAGCTATGCAGAAGGCTATGAAAGCGGCAAAAACCGCTTTCTTCCCGGCTGTTGATGCAACGGGAAGCTATCAGTATCGTATTAACAAATACGAGATGGATTTTGGCGGAATGGCTGTTCCTATGGAGCACGATTCATACAGTGCCGAAGTAGGGGTATCACAACCTATTTATGCCGGTGGAAGCATCTATCACAATTACAAGGCTTCCCAAATACAAACCCAGATGGCGGATAAGTCGGTGGATTTGACAACGGATAATATTATCTATGCTGCTGAAGCCAGTTATTGGGGAACAGCCGCACAAAAAGAAATGTATGAAACGATGTGCCAGTATGTGCAGATTATTGAGCAGTTGACCAAAGTGCTGCAAGACAAGTACGATGATGGCTATATCAGCAAGACGGATCTCATTCAGATGCAGACCCGTTTGAAAGAGGCTGAATTGCAACGTTCCAGCAGCTACCAGTCTTATCAGGTCGCCTTGCAGAATATGAATGTGCTGATGGGATTGGAACCGCTGGCTGAAATGGATTTGACGGATTCTATTTCTACCATATTGCCTATGCCTGCCTTTATTGGAGCGGAAACAGCCTTGAATGTGCGTCCCGATTATGCTATCTCACAGTTGGATGTGGATTATCAGAAAAGACAGGTAAGTCTGGCTGCCGCCAAGTACAATCCTTCTCTTTCTATCGGTTTTAAAGAGACATGGGGAACACAGATGTTGAACATTTCGGGCGAAACTATGTTTAATAGTAATGTGTATGCCTCTATTAAATTGCCGATTTTCCATTGGGGAGCCCGCTTTAAATCGACGGCTGCACAGAAGGCTATTTTATTGGGCAAGCAGTATGCATTGCAAGATAAGCAAGACCAAATAAGCAAAGAAGTGGCGAAGGCGTGGACTAGTCTGACCGAGAATACCCGTCAGATAAGTATTGCCGAGGAGAACTGCAAACTGGCAGAAGAGAACTTGGATTTGAACACTTTTAGTTATACTGAAGGTAAGTTGACTATTTTGGATGTGCTTTCTGCACAGCTGACATGGATACAGGCATATACAAACCTTATCCAATCTTATTATGAGCAGAAGATTGCGTTGGCTGATTACAGAAAAGCAACCGGTATAAGGTATTTAGGACAGAAATAGGTAAATTCAGACCAGATTCTTATTATATAAAAAAGTCACAATAAAGCAGGTTTGGCTATCTTTGTATTCAGACCTGCTTTATTTGTTTTTATTCAGTTTATGTTTACTGTAAAGCTTGTTTTAACAGTGGAAAAAAGAATAGATTACAATGAAGAAAATATCATTTTGGATCGTAATCTTTATATGTATGGCAGATGCGGCTTTGGCAGTCACGCAAGAGGGTGGGCTGTTTTATTTGCCTGAAGATACGACAACGCAACACAAAGACAGCACAGTACAGAAAAGGACTTTTTTCAAAAAGTTTCTGGACTATTTTAATGATGCTAATAAAGATAAGAATCATAAGAAATTTGATTTCAGTATTATTGGCGGACCACATTACAGTACGGATACCAAACTGGGGCTGGGACTGGTGGCGGCGGGGCTTTATCGTACCGATAGAAATGACATGCTTCTTCCTCCGTCCAATGTGTCTTTATTCGGAGATGTTTCCACTGTTGGCTTCTATATGTTGGGGATACGCGGAACTCATATCTTTCCGCAGGACAAATACCGGCTGGATTATACTCTTTATTTTTATTCCTTTCCTTCCAAGTTTTGGGGAATAGGGTACGATATGGGTAAGGTAGATGCCAATGAATCTGATTTAGATCGCTGGCAAGCACAAGTTAAAGCTAGTTTCCTGTTTCGGATAGCGGATAATCTATATGTAGGTCCTATGGCATCTTATGATTATGTGCATGGTAAGAATATGGAACGCCCCGAACTACTGGAGGGGATGAATCTTACTACTGCTAATTATGGAGTGGGCCTTTCTTTGGCATATGATTCGCGCGATGTGTTGACCAATCCCCATAAGGGATATTATTTGAATATTACCCAGTGTTTCCGTCCTAAGTTTTTAGGAAACGATTATGCATTCAGTACTACGGATTTGCGTACCAGTTATTATCATCCTGTATGGAAAGGAGGATTGTTGGCAGGAGAATTACGCGGTACTTTTAATTTCGGTAATCCGTCATGGGCCATGATGGCGTTGTTGGGAAACTCGTATTCCATGCGTGGTTATTACGAAGGGCGCTATCGTGACAAGCATAAAATAGAGGGGCAGGTGGAATTGCGTCAGCATGTATGGAAACGTAATGGTGTTGTAGTTTGGATAGGGGCCGGAACTGTATTCAATAAGTTCAGTGCTTTGTGCATGGACAGAGTGTTGCCTAATTATGGAATAGGTTATCGTTGGGAGTTTAAAAAGAATGTAAATGTTCGTCTGGACTATGGATTTGGAAAAAATGGACAGTCTGGTTTTATCTTTAATATAAATGAAGCATTTTAAAGAATTTATTCAGTGGTGTTGTGAGCCACAACGGTTGTTCGTTCTGTTCATCGTTGTCTTGGCCATTCCCAATGTGGCATTGTTTTTTACAGAACAGCAAATGACACTTTGGGCACGTATTTGTAATGTCATTCTGCCGGTATCGGTTTATTGGTTGATTATGACATTGGGGCGTAAACCTGGAAAGACTATTTGGATCTTATTTCCGTTTGTTTTCTTTGCGGCATTCCAATTGGTATTGCTATACCTGTTCGGGCGTTCTATCATTGCAGTAGATATGTTCCTGAATCTGACAACTACTAATTCCGGGGAGGCGCTGGAACTGTTGGATAATTTACTGCCGGCTGTAATTGGTGTTTTTGTTGTTTACATTCCTGCTTTGGTCTTGGGAGGTTTTTCATGGGCCCGGGGTAATCAGTTGGAATATTCTTTTATTCGTTCTCAACGTAAGTATGCCTTGGCAGGCATTGTTGCAGGAGTGTTATTGACTGTTATCTGCTATGCGACGCAACGTGATTATCAAGTAAAGATCGAAATGTATCCGGCTAATGTATGTTATAATCTAGTATTGGCTGCAGAACGTGCGGGCGAAACAGCCGGATATGCGGAAACTTCAAGGGATTTTACTTTTAATGCCAGTGCCGCACATGATAAAGACAGCCGGGAAGTTTATGTCTTGGTGATAGGGGAAACGGCCCGTGCCTGTAATTTCGGACTTTATGGTTATGAAAGGAATACCACTCCATTACTTGATAAAATGGAGGGGTTGGTAACTTTCACGGATGTGCTTACCCAGTCTAATACTACTCATAAAAGTGTGCCTATGTTGCTTTCGGCAGCTTCGGCTGAGGATTATGACTGTCTTTATAGACAGAAAGGAATCATTACCGCTTTCAAGGAAGCAGGATTTCATACTGCCTTTTTTTCGAACCAGCTTCCTAACCATTCTTTTATTGATTTTTTGGGGATGGAGGCAGATGATTGGAAGTTTATCAAGAAAGATGCTCCGAAAGGAGCCAATATTTCGGATGACGAACTATTGTTTCTGGTAGAAAAGGAGCTAAAGGCAGGTCATCAAAAATTATTCATCGTGCTGCATGCCTATGGATCACATTTTAATTATAAAGAACGTTATCCCGAATCCATGTCTGTCTTTAAACCGGATAATCTGACAGACGCCAAATATGAGAATAAAGAGTATTTGATGAATGCATATGATAATACCATCCGTTATACAGATGGTTTCCTAGCTTCTTTGATCACTTTATTGCAGAAAACAAACTCTTTTTCGGCTATGCTTTATACTTCGGATCATGGAGAGGATATTTTTGATGATAATCGAAAATTATTTTTACACGCATCCCCGGTCCCGTCTTATTATCAACTGCATGTACCATTTTTAATTTGGTTGTCCAAAACATATAGAGAAAAGAATGTGGAAGTACATGAAGCTATATTGCAGAACCGTGAAAAACCGGTGGCGGGAAATGCCTCCGTGTTTCATACCATGCTGAATTTGGCAGGGGTACAGACACCTTATAGGGCAGATAGCCTATCGGTAGCAAACAGACAATATCTCATTCGTCCGCGTTATTATCTTAATGACCATAATCTTCCTAAGTCATTGGATAAGATAGGATTAAAAAAGGAAGACATAGAACAGTTCAGACGGAATAATCTTGTTTTTCCTTGATGTGAAAAAGATTTAAAATGGTTGGAGAATTATAATAGAATTACGTATTAATGATTAATTTCGCACAGCTTTGTTATTGTATTTATTACGAAAACTATTATAATTCTTTTATTATGAAAAACAAGAAAAACAATTTCTATCTGATGGGAGTGGTGTTTATAGCCATTCTCGGCGGTTTACTTTTCGGTTATGATACAGCTGTTATTTCGGGGGCGGAGCAGGCTCTGCAAAAACATTTGGGATTAGATGCTTTCTGGCATGGCGTGACTGCTTCCAGTGCATTGATAGGTTGTGTCATTGGTAGTGCTTTTTCCGGTTATTTTGCTTCGGGGTTAGGACGTCGTAATTCGTTGCGTCTGGCTGCTTTATTGTTCTTTCTGTCTGCTTTAGGCTCTTATTATCCCGAATTTTTATTTTTCTCTAAAGGAGATACTTCGTTTGCATTGATCCTTGCTTTTAACTTTTATCGTATCATCGGGGGAATCGGTGTAGGACTTGCCTCTGCTGTTTGTCCGATGTACATTGCCGAAATTGCCCCTTCCGAAATTCGTGGTAAATTGGTTTCCTGTAATCAGTTTGCTATTATTTTTGGCATGTTGGTAGTCTATTTTGTCAATTATATGATTAAAGATGGTATGCCGGATGAAGTGCTTGTTTCCGATGGTTGGAGATATATGTTTGGTTCAGAAGCGGTTCCGGCTGCATTATTTGGCATTTTATTGTTTTTGGTTCCTGAAACTCCGCGCTATTTGGCTATGACCCATCAGGATGATAAAGCGTTTTCTGTACTTGAAAAAGTAAATGGAACAGATAAGGCTAAAACTATTTTGTCTGAAATAAAGGCTGTGACTTCCGAGAAAACGGAAAAACTGCTTACATACGGGCTGACAGTTATTGTAGTCGGCATCTTGCTTTCTGTATTTCAGCAAGCTATCGGCATTAATGCTGTGCTTTATTATGCACCGCGTATTTTTGAAAAAATCGGTGGCGGTGGCGATGGTATGATGCAGACTGTGGTAATGGGGGTAGTTAATATTCTCTTTACATTGGTTGCTATCTTTACCGTAGAGAAGATGGGACGTAAACCCTTGTTGATTGTTGGTTCTATTGGCATGGCTGTAGGTGCATTCTGTGTTGCGTTTTGTGATGAGTTTCAGGTGGGAGGTATTCTTCCTGTTCTTTCCATCATAGTTTATGCTGCATTCTTTATGATGTCATGGGGACCTATCTGCTGGGTGTTGATTGCAGAGATATTTCCGAATACTATCCGCGGCAAGGCAGTGGCTATCGCTGTAGCTTTCCAATGGATATTCAATTATCTGGTCTCTTCCACTTTTCCTGCCATGTATGAATTCAGTCCGGTATTTGCCTATGGGCTTTATGGCGTGATTTGTGTGCTTGCAGCTCTGTTTGTGTGGAAGATGGTTCCTGAAACAAAAGGAAAGACTTTGGAAGATATGACTCGTCTTTGGAAAGAAAGAGCAAGATAAGTTGGTGCGATGCCGGAAATGGTGTCTTTCATACCGGAGAATAGAAGCCATCCCTTTCAACTTAACAAATAGAAAGTTGGACGCGAAAATGCCCTCATGCCCTCACTTTGGCTCTAACTGGTTTATAATGAACTGCTTATTAGTGATGGTAGTATCTGTGTTAGTGAGGGCATTGCCCTCACTAACACAGATGCTTGAAAATAAATTATTCTAACTTTATCATGTGATATAAAGTACCTTTTCTGCTGGCTTTTGGGTGAATGTTCAGTTTGCGGATAATGTGTCTGTATTAATTTATCTTGTTGATTGACAGGTTTTTCACGCTTGTACTTTTGCAAATAATTGAAAATCTTCATGTGCGGTCAGCCTTTCTCCCTTCTTCTCTGTAGTGGCGGAATAGAAGTGACATTTAAACAATTGTTCCAAAGGCGAAATTTACTCAAATTCGATGTTGTTTTGCCAAAATACCTTCTCATTTTCATCATTCAACCCATAACGTTCGTTCTTATAAAGCAGCTGCATGGCTTGTGCAGCGAGTTGGCGGTAGTCTATGTATGCATATTTCCCTGTCTCTTATCTGTTTTCTCCCTTTTATTTTCTCACTTTTATATGTTTGTAATTGCTTATTCACCACTGTGACTAAGTTTAATTACAGTAGTGGTTAAAGTTAACTACAATAGTGATTAGACTTAATTACATTCGTGATTAACAGATATTGAACTTTTAATCGTCAAAGAAGAACAGTATGATACAAACTACGGCACCGTTATTTATGCTGTTTGTGCAAGGAAGAAAAACTGAAAAAACAGGGCGCTTACCAAATAACCGGTTTATAGGCTTGTGAATGTATATTATATTGTGAATGAGTGTCTTAAGAGATGAGAATGAGGTATGAGGGTAATGACTTTACAATGAGTGGGTTATAGTTGGAAATGAGGGCATGAGTGGGAACAACTTATAGAGCATCATTATGACATATTTAAGTATGCTCAGCATAGATGCCCCATACATTATCTTGCTGTAATGTATAGAAAAGAGCCGTATCATTACTCGGGAGTAGAGTTGATACGGCTCTTTTTATGGCTGATAAAGGGTGTCAAAGTAGCCTCGGATGAAAAGTCCTTTTCCTCAAAGGTTGTGTTTTGACACCCTTTTCTTTTTATCAGGATGGGATTGTTTTATTTCTTTTCCCCTATTGTTTTCAGCATTTCTTGTACGGCTGCTTCCAACTGCTGGTCTTCACCTGCCAATGCCTTTTCTGGAGTATTATAAACTTCAATGTCTGGAGAAAGTTGGTGATTTTCCGCATATTGTCCACGCATATCCATACAACCCACTTGAGGAATACCGAACACAATGCTCGGGTCGATCTGGTTTTCCCACCATACGGCAGTCATTGTGCCCGGAACCGGAGCACCAATCAGTTTGCCTATCTTTAATTCCTTGTAAACCCATGGGAAGCCATGTGCGTTACTGTAATTGTCCTCGCATACCAATACGCAGGATGGCTTGAGCCATTTATTGAATGGGTCGCTGCCTATGTATTGTCCGCGTGGAACGAAACGCTGATATTCCTTGCCGCTTAATAAAGTGGCCAAGTCATCATGTAGCCATCCGCCTCCATTGTGGCGTGTGTCTACAATAATAGCTTCTTTGTTGCGGCAGCGTCCCAATACTTCACTATATACTTCGCGGAAACTTTGACTGTCCATGCCTTTTACGTGTACATAGCCGATGCGGCCTTCGGATAACTTATCGACTATATTGCGGCAACGTTCTACCCAACGTTTGTACAGCAAGTTATTTTGTTCGCCCATGCTGATAGCTTTGATGGTGATATCAAAACGTTTGCCGGTAGCCGGATTATATATGGCCAGTAACACTTTTCTTCCGGCTTTGCCTTCCAGCAGCGGGAAGTAGTCTTGCCCTTTCACGATAGGTTTGCCGTCAATTTTCTCGATGATGCAACCAGGAGTAACATCCGTTTTTTTCACGGCAAATGGACCTTTTGCTAATATTTCTTTAATTTTTAGCCCGTCACCATCATAAGTTTCGTCATAGAATGCTCCTAGGGTCGCTGTGGATAGTGTAGGACCGTTTGAGTAGTAACGTGCTCCGGTGTGCGAACCGTTTAACTCACCCAGCATTTCACTCAGCATTTCCTGAAAATCATAATTGTTATTGATGTATGGAAGAAAGCGTGCGTATGCTTCGTGATAGCCTTTCCAATCTACTCCGTGCAGATCTTTTACGTAGAATTTATCTTCTACTTGTTGCCATACATGATCGAAAATATATTCGCGTTCACCATAGGGTTGGTAGTCGAAGAAAGCTTCGAATTCTACAGGTTTGGTTTCACCACTGCTGACAGTGACTTTCTTGATACCACCTTGGCTGCAAAGGAACAGATTCTCGCCTTTCTTATCAGGAAGCAGGGCTCCGCCACCGACTTTTTTCATGACGATTTTAGTCTTGTTTTCTTTAAGATCGTGTTCCCATAAATCATATCCGCTTTCGAAGGCTGCTTGATAATATAGTTTGTCACCCTTCGGAGTTAATACAGCATCTCCCAATCGTGAAGAATTTACAGTCAGACGAATCACACGGTCACGGCTGTTTTCAAGGTCGAAAACCAGTGGCTTTACTTCCTTCTTGCCATCTTCTTTCTTGGAGTCTTTCTTTTTATCTTTTTTATGATCGGCCTTCTCCTTCTCTTCACTCTTCTCTTTGTCTTTCTTTTCCGAGTCTTCCAGTAAGGCAAGCTCTTCCTTGCTCATTCTGAAACGGTCGTATGCGTCCAGGTCGAAGAACATGATATAGATATCCGCTTCAGCACCCCAGCTTCCGTGACTGCGGAATCCTGCGCGGTCACTTTCCCAAATCATGGCTTTTCCATCCAATACCC
>ERZ791577.1093-NODE-1093-length-15245-cov-14.757670_pt1 | contig 15245 bp, 11 predicted proteins | sample MGYA00509969_ERZ791577 | MGnify/ENA primary metagenome ERZ791577 (study PRJEB30046, sample SAMN00791917) | human gut metagenome | study: EMG produced TPA metagenomics assembly of the A metagenome-wide association study of gut microbiota in type 2... | reverse complement strand
GTTGAAATAGCTGTGCACGTCGCCGTCGGAGAACCACTTCGTGGACATGTAGTAAAAATGGTCGGAGGTCTGCAGACGCCGCCATGTGCGGAGCACGCCGGGATCGCCCGTGGCCTTGACCGCCTTCTCCAAGCGATAGACGGATTCGATGGCGTCGTTCTGCATGTCGTTGCCGAGCCATGCGGTGAGATCGCGCTCGGCGTCCGCCCACGACATGAAATGCGGCACGTCGAGGCTCGCCACCGGCTCGAACCGGGCCGCCGCTTCCGAAGGCGTGATGAACGCGAAACCGGGCGTCCGCAGCATGACCTCGGGCAAGGCTTCCATAAAGGCGAAAATACCGGTGGATTCCCATTGATGCTCCCCGAACGTCTCGTAATCCATGAACAGATTGATGAGATCCCCGGAGGCGTTGGCGGCGTGCGCCCACTCGGAAAACTTGTCCGCCGTGAGCGGAAATTCGGGCCATTGGTGGTTCGAGAACCGGAAGGCGATGTCGTCCGAGAGGCGGTAATTCTTGAGCAGAAGCTTGAGGCGATCGCACCCCGCCGGGCGGTAGACGAAGTTCGGGCTGCGCCAGCCGAGCACGTGATCCGCACCCTCGGCAAGCACGGCCTTGTAGCCCATCGCTTCCACGGCCCGCGCCAGATCGTTGTTGTAGATAAGTTCCGTATTGCGGAAGACACGGGGCGTTACGCCGAAGAGCGCTTCGATCCGCTCGTCGTGCAGGGCGACCTGTTTCCGGAACTCCTCCGGGGAATACAGAAACGCCAGCGAATGGTTGTACGTCTCGGAAAGCAGTTCCACGCATCCGGTGGCCACCAGTTCCCGAAAGCTCTGGATGACTTCCGGCGCGTAGGCCTCGAACTGATCGAGCGCCGTTCCGGAAATGGAGAAACTGACCTTGAACCTGCCGTCGTATTTGCGGATCAGCTTGAGCAGAAGCGCGTTCATGGGCAGGTAGCATTTACGGGCCACCTTCAGCATGATGCCGCAGTTCGCGTCCTCGTCCTCGTAAAAGGAGTCCACGCCGACGTCGAAAAAGGTGTAGTGCCGCAGCCTGTACGGCTGGTGGACCTGAAAATAGAAACAAAGTGCCGACATATCATTTTCCCCCGGAAACAAGTTGCGCGTAAATGGCGTTCAGACGATCGGCCACGTTTTCCCAACGGATGGCCTTGAGCTCCTCGCGGCAATTCCTGACTTCCTCGGCGGCGAGAAACGGGTACGACAAGATCGCGCAGATCTTGTTCGCCATTTCCCGGATGTCCCAAAAATCGACCTTGATCGCGTTCCGCACCACTTCGGCGACGCCGGACTGGCGGGAAATGAGCACCGGCACGTCATAGGCCATAGCCTCAAGGGGCGCGATGCCGAAGGGTTCCGAGACGCTCGGCATGACGTAGAGGTCGCTCACCGCGTACATATGATCCACCTCCTCATCCTTGAGGAAGCCGGTAAAATGGAAATGGCTGCCGATGCGCAGTTGCGCCACCCGGCGGACCATGTTCGGCAGCATGTCCCCGCTGCCCGCCATGACGAACCGTACATCCGGGATGCGGTCGAGCACCAGCTTGGCGGCCTCCACAAAATAGTCCGGCCCTTTCTGGAACGTGACGCGCCCCATGAACAGGACCCGCTTCTCGTGCGCGCAGCGTTCCGGGACCGCATAGACGCGATCCGCCTCGCTGCGGGAAACGGCGTTGTGCACGACCTCGATCTTGTCCCCCGGAATTCCGTACTGCCGCATGACCAGACGCTTGGTGTAATGGCTCACCGCCACCACGCGATCCGCCGCCTCAAGACCCGCGCGCTCGATGCCCGCCACGTCCCGGTTCATATTGTCGCCGCTCCGGTCGTGCTCCAGCGCGTGGATATGCGCCACCAGCGGCTTTCCCGTCAGCTTGCGGACAAGGATGCCCGCCGGATAGGTCATCCAGTCGTGGACGTGGATGACGTCGAAACGCGCCTTCCGGGCAATGGCCACCGCCGCGCAAGCGTAGCGATAGACCTCGCTCATGAGATCCGGGCCGTAGCCGCCGTGCAGACGCAGGATCGTTTCCTGCGTCGAAGAAAAAACGTCCGCGTTCCGTTTCACCGACTGGAGGCGTTCCAGCTCACGCCGCCGCTCGTCATAGCTTTCCGGCGTGTCGTAAGGGAGCAGCAACGAGTCCACGTGCTCGATGTGCAGCTTTTCGCGCCACAATTCCCGCACTTCCTCATTGATCCTGAGGTTCCGGGCCGTCCGCTCCACCCTCGTGCCGGATGCCGAACACAGCGACAGGCGTTCCCCCACCCGCACCGGGGCGTCCAAGGGGGTCTGCGGCAAGACGAACAGGATTTCCGTGCCTTTCTTCGCCAGCGCCCGGCCCATGCCGTAGCACGCCGTCCCAAGGCCGCCGCTCTTGTAGGGCGGAAATTCCCAGCCGAACATCAGAACGCGCATCAGTTCCCTCCTTTCCGGGCGTTGGCCTCCCACTCGGCATAGACGCCGGGAGCGGCCTCCTTGAGCAAGTGCAGCAAACGCAGGCATTCGGCGACGCTCCAAGCCTGAGCGATGCAGCCGTTGGGAAGATGGGGGGGATCGCCGTCAAAAATTTCCGAAACGGACCCGATCCCCGCGTCGCCGAGGTGCTGGGCGAACAAGGGCCGTATGGTCCGCAGCAGCTCCCGCACCGAGCCGGGCACGTCCCATGCCGCCCGCAATACGGCTTCCCCGTACGCCCCCAACAGCCACGGCCAGACCGTGCCCTGATGGTAGGCCTCATCGCGTTCGGCGGGGCCGCCTTCATACAGAGGACGATAACCGGGCGCGCTCGGTGCCAGCGTCCGCAAGCCGTACGGCGTAAGCAGGCACCGCCGCACGCGGGAAAGCACGCTGGCATACCTCTCCTCGTCCAGAACCGGATAGGGAAGCGAAAGGGCGAAAAGCTGGTTGGGGCGCACGCACGTTTCCACGCCGCCGTCGCGCCACACGTCCGCGAGGTAGTCGCCCCGCTCGTCCGTGACCCAATACCGCTTGAAAAAGACGGACCGCATGGCGTCCAGCTGCTTCGTCCGCCGCCACTCCGGTTCGCCGAACGCTTTGGCGAGGCTGTCCGCAAAGGCCAGCGCGTTGTACCACAAGGCGCTGATTTCCACGGGCTGACCGTGGCGCGGGGTCACCGGGCGACCGTTGGCGACGGCATCCATCCATGTGAGCTGGGTTCCGGGGTTCCCTACGGAAAGGAACCCCTCGGCGTCCGGCGCCACAAAAGGAACCTTGCCGCCGCCGTAGTGTTCAATGATGTTCTTGATGACCGGCCAGCACCGTTCACGGATCAAACCCTTCCGATCCGGCAGCGCCTTGAGCATCTGCTGCACGGCCCAGACATACCAGAGGGAGGCGTCCGCCGAGTTGTAGGCGTGGTTGCCGTCGGCGGAGAAGACGTTGGGGATGAGCCCGTCCCTGACGGCGGAACCGAGGCCGAGCAGCACGTCCGTGCCCTCTTCGGGCCTTCCGGCATAGAAGGTCAGGCCGGGCAGCGCGATAAGCGTATCCCGCCCCCACGATCCGAACCAGTGGTAGCCCGCCGTCACGGCAAGGCCTCCATCGGGCCTCCGGACAAGAAAGCGCTCCCCTTCCCGGGCAAGATGGCCTTCCAGACTCTCCGAGGAGGCCGCCAACCCCATGCGGCGTTCGACTTCCCGCCGCCAGATCTCGCCGATGACGTTGTGCCCGTGCTCCGTCTGGAGCGCCTCCGTCGAAGCGGTGAGGAACACTGGTTTGCCGGGAACAAGCCTGATCTCGAACTGGCCCGGCTGAAACAGATCTTCCTGATAGGCAAAGCCGCGCTCCCGCTCCACCAAATACTCCACATTGAAGCACCAGTCGGGAGCGGCGTTGAAGATGAAGCCGCCCTCCACCTGCATGAACAGGGGCGGCAATGCCTCATACGGCCTCAGGCAGATCCCGGAGGGAGCCGAAAGCGTTTCGGGACGCAGCGCGGGATTCGCGCGGGTGAGGTCATGGGCATTGCGAAAGGCGAGCAAGGGCTTCACGCGCAAAACCACCGGAGGCGTGTCGGGAGCGGTGCCGCGCACCTCATACCTGACGAGCAGCAAACGGTGTCCGGGAATCAGCATCAATTCCCGCGTGAGCGTCACCTCTCCGAAACGGTAACGGAACACAGGCCATTCTCCGGCGTCCATTTCCTCAAGATGCTCATTCCCGCGCGGATAAAAGACGCCGGGATGCTTACGGCAGGAAAAACACAGTTCCCGCCCGCCCACGAGCAATGATTCCTCAAGAGACGACAGCAATACATGCCGCCCCGCCGGGCTTTCCAGATCGGCCACGAGCAGGCCGTGATACTTCCGCGTATTGCAGCAGATGAGCGAGCTGGAAGCGTAATCACCGAGGCCGTTGGTCTCGATCCATTCTTTCCTCAGGGATTTTCTGATATTCTGGCACGTGGGCTTATCGAAACGAAACTTCATGTCCACTCCTTCACGGCAAAAGGGGAAACACACCCGTAAAAAGCGACAAGGCAAGAGCACCCTGCGGACAGGGTTAACGAGGTCTCTTTAGAGATGGTTGACGATAAGCAAGCGCCCTGTGCACGGTGGCACAGGCGGAGGGAGAAATTGAAGCGGCGGGAGGAGCCGCCCGGAACGGGCTGGCCAGCCGGAGTGCTTCTACGGCCTATCGCTTCAACTTTCAGTATGCTTACCTTCCTGAAACGGAGGAGCCCGTTTGGGAAGGAAGACTACTGACGAACGTAGGATACTACCATGATTAAGCTATAGCTTCCTACTTCTGTAATAATCATTTTGGGCCGAAAGTCAAGGGCACACCAGAAATCTTATTATTCTTCCCAGCTACAGTACAGTAGACTTACACGCCCGCACCACAAGACGCCCCATCAGCCGAAGGGGACGTTTCAGTCCCGTTCCGGCAACGGCGGCGCTTCTTGTGTTCGTACATGTCGGCATCGGCCAGCCGCATCAGCGCTTCCAAGGAATCGGCCTCGGAGGGGTACAGCGCCAGCCCCATACTCACGGCGGGGTTCAGGTCTATGCCTTCAAGATGGTAGGGTTCGCTTCCGATGGCTTCCAGCATACGGCGGAACCGCTCTCCGGCAATGCACCGCTCGCTGACGCCGTACAGGATAGCGATGAACTCGTCGCCGCCCAGCCGGATCAGCGTGCCCGCCGTCGACAGGGCGCTCTGGAGCCGTTCCGCGAACCCGTTCAGCAGCTGGTCGCCGCAATCATGGCCGTACGTGTCGTTGACCTGCTTGAAGTCGTCCAGATCCATGTAACAGAGCGCAAAGGGCCGCTTCGCCTCCATCGCCTTCTCCAGTTCACGGAACAAGACACGGCGGTTGGGAAGCCCCGTCAGGGGATCGTGCTCCGACATCAACTCCAGCCGCTTCTTTTGATGGGCAAGATCCACGGCCAAACCCACCACGCATGAGAACAGGATGCTGATAAAGGTGGCGATGCCGAAAGAAGCGTACCGGATGCTCCAGTTCCACCCGCCCTTGGGCGTCACGCTCAGGATCCAGTCCGCATTGGGCAGGTGCACCTTCCTTTCCACGGGCTCGATCAGCGTTTCGGCGGAACGCAACAGCACGATCCGGTCCCCCGTGTCGGGGTGGATGCGGGAAAGCTGGTACACGTAGTTCTGCTTGTCGAGGTATTCGAGTTTCACCGGATCCAGCACGTCCGGAAAAGCGAAGGTCACGCAGATGAGCCCCCAGAACTTCTCCTGGGCCGTGATATCCCCTTCCGGCTCGCCCATGAACACGGGAAGCCTGACCGCCATCGCGTAGCCGCCCTGAATCAGATCGAACGGGCCGGCAATGGTGGCCTTGCCCGAATCCCGCGCCAGCAGCGCCTCGCGGGAACGCTCGGGGTTGGCGAACAGATCGTGCCCGATGGCCTTCTTGTTGCGCTCAAACGGGTATACTTTGGTAACGACGCCGCGGGGGGCCAGATTGATGTTGATGGTGCTCGGGTGCATCTTCACCAACTCTTCGGCGTAGGAGTAGAACTCCGAGATCCGGCCCTCCCCCTGCCGCAGTAGGGCTTCCACCAGATAGGCGCTCGAAAAGGCGTTGGCGACGACGTATTGGATCTTCGTGGCGTAGCTGTCGACGACGTACCGGGCTTTTTCCCGTTCCTGAAGCACACGGACGTGTTCCAGACGGAAGAGGAAAAGATAACTCCCCAGCAGACAGACCAGCAAGACGCCGAGGGCATACAAGACGCTCCGGCAGTTCCCGCCTTCCCGCAAGACGCCGGTGTCGAACGTCCTTCGATCTCCGTGCCGTATCAGTCGCTGCATCGTCATTCCTCAAACGCACTCATGCGGGGAAAAGTTCTTCAGGCAGACAAACATATTCTTTGACCATCCCACGAATCCCCTCTTTCGGCAAGGGCTTCCGGATTGCCGAAAGAGGTCCCGCCGCCGTTTGGCCCCCTTTCCCCCCTCTCTTCAGCAACCTCTTGCCGAAGTGGAGAAAAAATTCCATCAGCCGTGTCGGAATCGACTGATATTTTTCAACCTTCTTATACTCTGGACTTTTTTCACACAATCGTCATACTACTGTAACATACTTCCAGGGCCCGCCTGCTACAAGACCTGCATCCATGCCGTCATGCGAAGGAGGAGCGATCGTGGTTTCCAAAGATTCCGAAGGGTACCCGGAGCAACTGTGCGCCACAGAGGAAATCAGTGAACTGGCCTGCCCCAACCTGTACCTGAACCGGGAAATCAATTGGCTGGACTTCGATGCGAAAGTGCTCGACGAAGCCACGGATGCCGGTCTCCCGCTCCTTGAGCAGCTTAAATTCCTCTCCATCTTCTACAACAACCTCGATGAATTCTTTATGGTCCGGGTGGCGAACATCTATCGCCAGTACCGCAGCGGGGCCGTGTCCTCGTCGCCGGACCGCATGACGCCCGCCAAACAGCTCGCCGAAATCCGGCGCAAGGTGCTTATTCTGGTTTCCCGCGCCCAGGAGCATTGGCGCAAGCGGCTGGCCCCGCAGCTGCACGTGCTTTTATGCACAATGTGCCTAATGAGTTGTTCGAAAGATAGTGATGGTAACGACATTCCTGAGATACCGCAGGAAGAGGATCGCTATTATGTGAAGTATGAAATGGATATTCATCCGTGGAATACTCAAGCAGTATGGTCTACAACCATTTCCTGCCAAGGTGATAAAGGTCCAGTTACTTTAAAGACAAAGGATACTAAGTGGGAGGCAACTTATGGTCCTATCAAAAAGAATAGTAGACTGTATCTTAAAATAAATTGCGACCTTTCCTTTAGTAGCAGAAGTGATAGCTATGTAAGAATATGGGTTAGCAAGAATAAGGAACCATTCGTGCTTAAGGCGGAAGATAGAGGTGATTCACCTTCTCTTCAAGCAGAATGTGGTATTGACTTTTAACGACAATGTACTGAGCACATCTACCGAGAATTTTCTCAAAAAGATTATGGAGCAGGTAGATAACTATAAGTATAATCAATAAAGAGTAGAAAATGAAGAAGAAAAAGGTCGTTTTGGTTATTGTTGCAACTATTGCTGTTATTTTCCTTGCTTATGAGAGCGTAATGCACATTATGTATAAGACCTGTCCTACATGCGATGGAGAAGGAATGGCTTATGTAGCGTGCAAGAAATGCTCGGGTGGTTATATAGATTGTCCTAGATGTTATGCTACAGGTAAAATTACTTGCAGTTCTTGTGGAGGTAATGGAAGAATAAAATGCAAGATATGTTTAGGTTCTGGTGGAGATAGATGTATATACTGTAATGGCGAAGGATGCAAACGATGTGACATGTGCTGGGGCTCAGGCACCGGTACCGATGGTAGGGGGTGTTTCTTCTGCCAAGGTAGAGGAGTGAAACGATGCCTATCGTGTGGTGGACGTGGAAAACATCTTTGTTCTAACTGCAATGGATATGGAGTTATCAGATGTAGAAATTGTGGTGGTACTGGCGGTAGCGAATGCTATAAGTGTCATGGTCAAGGTATGTGCGTTTGTCCAAAGTGTGATGGTAAACAAAATGTTTATGAAACTTGCCCAGAATGTGATGGCGATGCTAAAGTGAGTAGATTTTAAAACTTGAATTTTGAATATATAACAGCAACTAATTAAAGAAAATAGAGTATGAGTTTTTTGGTATGGATAAATGATGAATCATGGTGGCTTTTTACGAGCATCATCATATTGTTAGCTATTGGGGTTTATGTTTGGATTAATAAACAAGCTGACAATAATCAGTTGGCTAACAAGAAGAGATGGATAGAATTCTTGCCATCTCTCATTTCAACGTTAGGAGTATTGGGAACCTTTGGCGGAATCACCCTGGGTTTGGCTCTCTTTGATACTGATCATTTGGATGTTAGCATCCCTAAACTCCTTTATGGCCTAAAAACTGCCTTCCTCACCTCTTTAGCTGGTATGATTGGCTCTATGATTCTATCTCGTAAGGTGTCAAGTCTGTACGATAAGGAAGACAAAGGCGTGTCTGATGCCAATCAGGCAGCTGCGGTAATCGCTCGGTCTGTAGAGAGCATGAAGAATGATAATGCGAATGCTCTTCAAGAGGTAAAAAATGAAATCAAGGCTCAGACTGCTAACCAGAATAGTTTTTATGCTGATATGAATGCGTTTGTGAAAGGAATTAATAGCTATATAGTGAATCAAAGGGAATTCTTGCAGGAGTTGTTGAATAATTCCGACATCCAAAAGGATACTTTGATTACTGTATCGGCTAGCTTGAATAAGATTGCAAATAACGAGGAATTACCTGCTATTCATTCTGACCTTGATAAATTGCTGGTAGCATTTGGAGAGCAGGGGGAAAAAGTTCAAAATATGGATCAGAATCTGAAGATTTTGAAGACGAGTATTAGCAATACGAGTGATGACGTGGCAGAACTCAAAAAGCTCAATCAAGATATCAGCGGCTGCTTGACAGGTATGGCCGATACTCTGGGCGAAATAGCTACAGCCACAGAAGCTACTTCTTCCACAGAAGACTCTATCTTGGAGAAGTTTGATACCTTTGGCAAGTTTATAGGCGATGAGGTAGATGACATAGAGAGAAAGATGGGAGAGACGAATACACTGCTTACCAATAAGTTTGATGAGTTTTCAGAATTGCTTAAGAAGAGCAATACGGAGGCATTGGTGGGCGTGATGAAGCAGCTCACCACGGAATTCCAGAAGCAGATGAACGGCTTGATACAGCGACTGGTGCAGGAAAACTTCGAACAGCTCAATAAGAGCGTGGAGCGACTTAACTCATGGCAGCAGGAGAATAAGAATATGATAGCATCGCTCATCCGGCAATACAAGGATATGGAGACTGACTTCGAAAATTCATCTACTACGCTTACCAAGGTGTCTGCTGATACCAAGGCTTTGGTGGGTGATGGAGGCAAACTCCAACAACTGATAGCTGCGCTTAACAAGGTAATATTGGAGAACCAGAGCTACATTGAGGTAACCAAGAAGCTACAGGAGACGGCTGAACTTACCAAGGACAATATGGTGAAGTTTGATGATTCTACCAATAAGCTCAACGACTGGGTGAGAAAGCAGCGCAACTTTGTGGATGGTGTACAAATGCTCATCGCCAAACTGGAAGAAATCGAAAAGATAAAGGATTATGGCGGTGAGTTTTGGAAGGAAACCAAGAGTAAGATGGAAGAGGGTGTTGGCATCATCCGCAATGGCTCTAAGGAGATAGAGAGTCAAATCTCTGGATTGGACCAGCATTTCTATCAGCGACTCAGTGCTACTTTGGCTCAGCTTGATGCCTGCATACAGGCTATGGTTGAGGCTGCAAACAAGAATAAATAGGAGATGAAGGACTATGGCAAAATCAAATGTATGGATGTCGGTTTCCGACTTGATGACGGGATTGATGGTAATCTTTCTGTTTATCGCCGTGGCATATATGATTCAGGTAAAGGAAAATCAGAATGTGCTGACTGACTATGTAGAAACCAAGACGAAACTTCACGATAAGTTGGTGAGCGAGTTTAAGGAAGAATCGAAGACTTGGGATATGAGCATTGGCAAGGATTTGTCGATGAGATTTAATAACCCTACGGTGCTCTTTGCGCAGGGTAGTGCCGCTATCACTCCTCAGTTTAAGGTGATATTGGATGAGTTTATCCCTAAGTATCTCGACATCTTGCTGAATGATAGCTTACGGAGCCATATCCAAGAGATTCGTATCGAGGGACATACGGACAATGTGCCTTATCCTCAGCTCCATCCTCAGCCATTCGTTGCGAATGTTATCTTGTCGCAGCAGAGAGCATTGTCGGTATTGATGTATATACAGCCCATGTTTGTGAAGTATCCGCCTGAGCAGCAGCGACTCTTGGAATATTGGTTTACAGCAAATGGACTGTCTTATGGTAAGGCTCTGAACAAGGATGGTGATTATGCGCTCGTATCCAGCAAAGATCACAAGATAGACAAGGAGAAATCTCGCCGTGTGGAATTTCGTATCATCACTACGGGTGATGAAGTGCTAGAAAACTTCGTGAAGAAAAATTCGGCTACGACTGGTTCTTCTGCAACAAATTAACATGAGAAGTGTATGGAAGAAATAGAAGCAATCGTTAAGTTTGATAAATTGCGTAACTATCTAGAGAGCATAGGCATCCATGTGGCGGAAGCCTCTGCTGATGGTTATCATGCCGTGAAGCCTGGGGAAGTGACACTCCAGGCTATCAAGGATGGTACCTATACCTTTGATGAGGATGGTATCTATCTGAATGGTAGCAATGGAGTGAGACAGAAAGTCTATTTGTATAAAAGAGATTATTATATTACTGGTTATGAGAATAGTAAGCCACGCATGCATATTACAAAATGCAACACGCTAGAAGATTTTATAAATAACAAAAAATTTGACCATTATAGACATGCCAATACAGAAGAAGTACCTGTCATTGACTTGGGAGACGGGTGTCGAGAAGTAATCGTAAAACAATTGCCTTTGTGTGGATTTTGCAGAAGTAAATTGTTGGAAGAATATAGAAAGAGTCAAAAAGATTTTTTTCAGAAAGAATCTTCTATCAAGGATTCGGTGGAGTTTGTCCGTCTCTTGAAAGAAACTCTAGGCATTGTTGATGGGCAGTCACAGGACGTGGATGCTGATATATTTGGCTATGTGAAAGATTGGGAACAAATAAGCAGACGCTATCGAGAGTTAAAAAAATACACTTGTGAGCGATGTGGGGTGCAGATTACAACCCCATGGGATAGGCAGTTTATGCAAGTGCATCATCGTAATGGAATTAAGACTGACAATAGAGAGGAAAATCTAGAGTGTCTTTGCATCCGTTGCCATGCCAATGTTGATGATGTGCACAGAGGAAATTTCTCCAAAGGCGACAATCTCTTTCGTCTCAATGATTTCAACGAAAAATACCCTCTGAAAAGTTAACGGCATTTAAATGTGTCAATAAATGAGTCTGACTATCTAGACCAATATGACAAGGAATTGAAAGCTGAACCTTATGGGAAAAGTAAGCAAGAGAAGATTGATGCTTTGTCTGAAATGACAGATGAGTTCAAACTGCTGTATGGATGTAGAGCTGACATCGCAATCAAAATGGTGAATGAACAATCTGAATTATTAACTAACTAAATTTGAATCCGATGAATCTTAAGAAATTTTCGGGTGAAGACGCTTCACCTTGACACCATGATGGTGTGCGCCCTTCTCGGGATAAGAATGGGCTTTTTCTCGATAAAATAACATTTAAAAATGAAAACGAAATGGAATTTTCAATGTCCCAGTTGCCTGAATTGTTAGGGCTGGGAGTTCCTGTGTTTATAGGTTGCTCGTTTGTTATGGGCAATGGTGATAATTTGCAAGGTTGTCCTGGCAATCGAGAGATAAGCTTGAAGGAAGAACCTGCTTGGGTAGCTAAGGGCAGACAGGAGGAGCTAAAACTGCCTGATGAACTTAATACGCCAGAAGCTATCGAAATACTCAACAAACTACAAGAACATGACTATCTAGACGATTGTTATCAACCTAAGAGAATGTCGATCTCTGAAAAAGGTGTGTTGGCTTCTCTCATCTCTGATAAATTGGGTATCAACCAACCTTGGGTTACATTCGGAGAATTGTGGAATATGAACAAGGAAACCTTGCGAAAGGGCAATTCTAAAGGAATGGACCAAAAAAGCATAGAGCGATTCATAGAAAAGATAAAAGATGTAATGGATTGATATTTAATGCATTGTGCAATTCTTGCCTACCTGCCCCGGGGCTACCCCGTGGCACATGGACGGGGCTACCCCGTGGCAGGTAAGTTTCAAAAACTCTTAGTACCTTTGTCCCCGTAATCAGATGCACAGGCGTCTGGTTGCGGGGACTTTGCGTAATGCGGGTTCTCAATCTTTTAATACATATAATATGTTTACAAGACTAATGGCGCAGCACCCGATATTCGGGGATATGAGAGGCGCAGTGAATGAGAAGGGAGTAGTGCTCTTCCTGGTGAACGACGTGGTGGACATGTTTGGGCTGAAGCCCGAACGAGTGGTGGCGAGAGTGATGGCATCCCAGGGCACGCTCCACTGGTTTGACCTGAAGCTACAGGAGGGCGGCATGGTGTCGGCTCCGATGTGCGACGTGAGAATGCTTCAGGACTTGACTTGCGACGTGGACCGGAAGGGCAAGAAAGCCATGGAGTGGGTAGGGAAGAAGCTGGTGGCTGACTTCCAGGACGAGGTGAAGCGCAAGAAGTATGAGCTGGATGTGCCGCCCGTCATGGAGAGAACGGACAAGAAGTTTGACCTCCACTTCTATGACGACGTGATGAAGGTGAACCATCAGGTGTTCCCGATTTTTATTTTAAGTTAAAGAGACATTAATAACCTATTATTATTTTTACAAAGTTATGAAGAAAGCAACTAGCAAGAAGCTGCTTAATGCAGTAAAGGTGGACGGTGCTGTGATCACCGAGGAGAATGGTAACGTATCAGTGCGCAAGGCGCCATGGAACGAGACGGAGGTAATCAGTGACAAGCCGCAGGTGATCAGGGGCAGGATGATATTCTCGGGTGGCGAGAATGGGCGAGGCGACTGGGTGGACTTCAAGCCTTATGTGCAGGGCAAGCGAGAGAAGCCCTTCACGGAGATTCTCAAGACCAAGCACGGGGTGGTGCGCACTAGCAAGCGAACCGTGCAGGTGAACTATGCCTTCTCCAAGGACATGAGCAAGGCGGAGATTCTGCGCTGCCTCAAGGGTGAGCACCAGGAGATGGTGAAGGCTATCAAGCCCTTCAAGGAAAATGTGGAGTGGGAGGACTATAAGGAGTAATAGATAATGTATAATTAATAATGTATAATTAAGCATGAACCACTTTATTGCAATGAATCCTCAGCGTGGGGGCAATAAGGGCAGCGCCAGCTGCCTGCCCCTGGCTGAATATGACAAGCTGATAGCTCAGCCTTGGCTCCACGATATGGTGGAGCAGATACGTGGGGGCAATGACAAGCTGAAGGGGCTGATGCCCTTCCGCTGCGGCCACTACAGCCGATTCCTCAAGAATCATCGCTCGCAGAAGGATGCTGACCCTACGAGCTTCCTCTTCCAGACCACCATCGACATCGATGATAAGGAACTGGTGGGTATCGCCATCGAAATGGCAAGGCAGCTGAATTGCTCCGACTCCATCTGGAATGGAATGCTACTGCATCTGGAATACTCGGCTCGTAAGAAGCTCCATATCGACATCCGAATGCCGATAGGTATGACTATCGAGGAGACGCAGAGAGCGTATTGTAAGGCACTTGGCGTGCCCTGCGATGAGAGTTGCTTCACCCCAGAGAGAATCCTCTTTATCACGGATCAGGACTCGGAGATCTATCGCTCCAAGGACTGGTATGCCGTGCTTCCTGCCGATGAGCTGAAGGCTCGCAGAGAGGCTTATCTGAAGCGTGGTCTCACCATCGACGGCAGACGGCAACAGGGCACTCAACCCCAACCATTCAACATTCAACACTCAACATTCAACACTCAACAAAATATTCCTGACGGATTACCAACCTCTGGTACCGCCAGCGAGAAGAGCCTGATAGCCTTCGACCTCTTCACGGAGTCGGCAGGACTGAAGAATGTGAATATCGATACCGAGGGCTCTCGCCACTCCTCATTGCTAGCCATTATGAGCGCAGGAGCGAGCAGGGTGATGAGTGAGGAAGAACTGAGAAGAGTGGTGGCAGTGAAGATGCCTAGCTTCGCTCAAGAGCGTGACTGCCTGCAGCTGATCCATGACTTCTATGAGAAATATGGAGACAATACGAAGCCATTCTCTAGAGATGTGATCCGCATCAATGCGCAAGCAGAGACTCAGGCTAATCAATTGAGAATTAATAATGAAGAATTAAGAATTCAAGGCGCAAGTGCAGGTAATCAAACTGTTCAAAGTTCAAACCTCAATGTTCAAAGTTCCGAAGATGATTACCCCGCTCCGCCCGAGATGCCGAAGAAGCTGCCTAAGCTCGTGGAGCTCCTCGTGTCTCAGACACCGGATGTCTATAAGCCTGCCGTAGCCCATGCCATCTTTCCTCCGCTAGCCACCCACCTCTGCCGCACCTATTTTAATTACATCGACAATGTGGAGCATGAGGCTACGCTAATGTGTTGTCTCTTAGCTGGTACGGGCGCAGGAAAGAACTGCGTGCAGATGCCTATCAACCTGATTATGGAAGACATCAGAAAACGAGACAAAGATAACCTGAAACGAGAGAAGGAGTGGAAGGATGAGGTGACAAGAAAAGGTGCTAACAAGGATAAGCGTAAGCGACCTGAAAACCTCGTGATCCAGGAGATAGACGCCGATATGACCAACCCTGCCTTCGTGATGCGTACCGCCGAGGCGCAGGAGCATTTCCTCTATACTGCTCTCAACGAGATAGACCAGTTTGATAACCTAAGGGGCATTGGCAACCAGCAGTTTCGTATCATGTGCCTCGCCTTCGACCCTGGTAATCAATATGGACAAACCCGAGTGGGCACGCAGAGTGTTACGGAGCGAGTAACCATCCGATTTAACTGGAATGCCTCGACTACCATCAACAAGGGTATCCGATATTTCTCCAAGGTATTGACCGATGGTCCTATCTCTAGAATCAACTTCTGTACTATCCCAGAGCGTGAGATAGGAGCCGAGATGCCTGTCTATGGCACATACGATGAC